>OFMX01001885.1_pt1 | contig 14197 bp, 11 predicted proteins | sample 1541901 | NCBI WGS metagenome assembly OFMX01 (sample SAMN04209222, study PRJEB22552) | human gut metagenome | biome: gut; material: feces | host: Homo sapiens | place: USA: Oklahoma | reverse complement strand
CCCCGCCGTGTCGGCGGTGCCAACTATCAGGTCCCTATGGAGGTTCGTCCCGCCCGTCGTCAGACCCTCGGTCTGCGTTGGCTGACGGCCTACTCCCGCGCCCGCGGTGAGCGCACCATGGCCGAGCGTCTCGCCGGCGAGCTCATGGACGCCGCCAACAACACCGGCGCGGCTGTGAAGAAGCGCGAAGATACCCACAAGATGGCCGAGGCCAACAAGGCGTTCGCCCACTTCCGCTGGTAAGAAAGCAAGGAGAATCTTATGCCGAGAAAAGTATCTCTGGAGAAAACAAGAAATATCGGCATCATGGCCCACATCGATGCAGGCAAGACCACCACGACCGAGCGTATCCTGTACTACACAGGCGTCAACTACAAGCTCGGCGAGACCCACGAGGGTACTGCGACGATGGACTGGATGGAGCAGGAGCAGGAGCGCGGCATCACCATTACGTCTGCCGCCACGACGTGCTTCTGGAAGAACCATCGCATCAACATCATCGACACCCCGGGCCACGTCGACTTCACGGTCGAGGTGGAGCGCAGCCTCCGCGTGCTCGACGGCTCTGTGACCGTCATGTGCGCCAAGGGCGGCGTTGAGCCGCAGAGCGAGACGGTTTGGCGTCAGGCGGATCACTACCATGTGCCCCGCATGATCTACGTCAACAAAATGGACATCATGGGCGCGGACTTCTATAACGTCCTGCGCATGATCGACGAGCGTCTCAAGTGCAATGCGGTGCCCATCCAGCTACCCATCGGCAAGGAAGCCGAATTCCGCGGCATCATCGACCTGGTCGAGATGAATGCGGACGTCTACTACGACGAAATGGGCAAGGATATGCGCGTGGAGGAGATCCCCGAGGATATGCGCGAGCTCGCGGAGGAATACCGTGAGAAGATGCTCGACGCCGTTTCCATGTTCGACGATGAGATCATGGAGATGTATCTCGAGGGCAAGGAGATCCCCACCGCCAAGATCCGCGCAGCGATCCGCAAGGCGACCGTCGCGGTCGAGATGATCCCTGTGGTCTGCGGTACGTCCTACCGCAACAAGGGCGTGCAGAAGCTGCTCGATGCCATTGTGGACTATATGCCCGCGCCGACCGATATCCCCGCCATCGAGGGTATCAACCCGAAGACGGACGAAGAAGACAAGCGTGAGCCGAGCGATGACGAGCCTTTCTCCGCCTTGGCATTCAAGATCATGACCGACCCCTATGTCGGCCGCCTGAGCTTCTTCCGCGTCTATTCCGGTACACTCAACACCGGCTCCTCCGTTCTCAACTCCACCAAGAATGTTCGTGAGCGCATGGGCCGTATCCTGCAGATGCACGCCAACCATCGTGAGGATATCGAGACCGTTTACTCCGGCGACATCGCCGCGGCAGTCGGTCTCAAGAACACCACGACGGGCGACACGCTCTGCGATGAAAAGCACCCGATCATCCTCGAGAGCATGGAGTTCCCCGAGCCTGTGATCCGCGTTGCCATCGAGCCCAAGACCAAGGCTGGTCAGGAGAAGATGGGCATTGCGCTGATGAAGCTGGCTGAGGAGGACCCCACGTTCAAGACCTACACGGACGAAGAGACCGGTCAGACCATCATCGCCGGTATGGGCGAGCTCCATCTGGAGATCATCGTCGACCGTCTGCTCCGCGAGTTCAAGGTCGAGGCGAACGTCGGTGCGCCGCAGGTCGCCTATAAGGAGACCATCACCAAGGCCGTCGATCAGGACACCAAGTATGCCCGCCAGAGCGGCGGTAAGGGCCAGTACGGTCACGTCAAGATCCACGTTGAGCCCAACGAGTCCGGCAAGGGCTACGAGTTCGTCAACGCCACGGTCGGCGGCAGCGTTCCCAAGGAGTATATCCCTGCGGTCGATGCCGGTATCCAGGGCGCGATGCTCGCGGGCGTGCTCGCCGGTTATCCGGTGGTCGACGTCAAGGTCACGCTGTACGACGGCTCCTACCACGAGGTCGACTCCTCGGAGATGGCGTTCAAGATCGCCGGCTCCATGGCGTTCAAGGAAGCCTGCCAGAAGGCCGGCCCCACGCTGCTCGAGCCGATCATGAAGGTCAGCGTCATTGTCCCCGACGAGTATATGGGTGATGTCATCGGCGACCTCAACAGCCGCCGCGGTCAGATCCAAGGCTTCGAGGCCCGCTCCGGCGCGCAGCAGATCGACGCGTTCGTTCCCCTCGCCGAGATGTTCGGCTATGCCACCGACCTCCGTTCCCGCACGCAGGGACGCGGTCAGTACACGATGGAGCCCTCGCACTACATCGAGATCCCGAAGAGCATTCAGGAAAAGATCATCGATCAGCGCACCGGGCGCCACATGAGCTGAGGCACGAAAATAACAGTTGCAAATCGGCTCGATTTACGGTAAAATCATGGTGTTATGCAAGTGACACCGAAAACAATGAAAAAATCATAATAGGAGGATCACTCTAATGGCTAAGCAGAAATTCGAGAGAACTAAGCCCCACGTAAACATCGGCACCATCGGTCACGTCGACCATGGTAAGACCACCCTGACCGCTGCCATCACCAAGTGGCTCGCCATGCAGGGCAAGGCCCAGTACACCGACTACAGCTCCATCGATAAGGCTCCCGAAGAGCGCGAGCGCGGCATTACTATCAACACGGCCCACGTTGAGTATGAGACCGAGAAGCGTCACTATGCTCACGTTGACTGCCCGGGCCACGCCGACTATATCAAGAACATGATCACCGGTGCTGCCCAGATGGACGGCGCGATCCTGGTCATCGCCGCTTCCGACGGTCCTATGGCTCAGACCCGCGAGCACGTCCTGCTCGCCCGTCAGGTTGGCGTTCCCGCCATCGTTGTCTTCCTGAACAAGTGCGATCAGGTCGACGATGAGGAGCTGCTCGAGCTCGTCGAGATGGAAGTCCGTGAGCTGCTCTCCAGCTATGAGTTCCCCGGCGATGAGATTCCCATCATCAAGGGCTCCGCTCTGAACGCTCTCGTTTCCGAGTCCACCGATCCCAACGCCCCCGAGTATGCCTGCATCAAGGAGCTCATGGACGCTGTTGACGATTATATCCCCACTCCCGACCGTAAGGCCGATATGCCCTTCCTGATGCCCGTTGAGGACGTCTTCACCATCTCCGGCCGCGGCACCGTCGCCACCGGTAGAGTTGAGCGTGGTCAGCTCAAGCTCGGCGAGGAAGTCGAGATCATCGGCCTGACCGACGAGCGTCGCAAGACCGTCGTCACCGGTATCGAAATGTTCCACAAGCTGCTCGACTACGCCGAAGCCGGCGATAACGTTGGTACTCTGCTCCGCGGTGTTGCCAAGACCGAGATCGAGCGCGGCCAGGTCCTCTGCAAGCCCGGCTCCATCCACCCCCTCACCAAGTTCGTTGGCCAGGTCTACGTTCTGACCAAGGATGAAGGCGGCCGTCACACCCCGTTCTTCAACAACTATCGTCCTCAGTTCTACTTCCGTACCACCGACGTCACCGGCGTCATCACTCTGCCCGAGGGCACCGAGATGTGCATGCCCGGCGATAACGTCGACATGAACGTTGAGCTGATCACCCCCATCGCGATCGAGAAGGGCCTCCGCTTCGCTATCCGTGAAGGCGGCCGTACCGTCGGTTCCGGTGTTGTTATCGAGTGCAAGGACTAATTCCTGAATGAGATAGAAGAAAGACAGCCGAAAGGCTGTCTTTCTTTTTGCCCTGTGAAGAAGCTCCGCCGGAAAACGAGAGCGAGAGTGGAGCGGGGAAGGTGAGCGCTCAGGCGTCCTTCGGAAAGGCCAGCGGCGCGATGAAGCCGCCTTCGCCGGTGCAGAGGATATCGCCCGCGACGATCTCGCCGCCGCAGATGTAGAGGTCGGCCTGACAGACCTTGCCCGAGGGATGGTTTTTCACCGTGTAGGTGCAGCGCTCGACCGTTTTGCCGCAGCAGGGCTCCAGATCAAAGCCCTGCGCGCGCTGGAGCACATTGTAGCTCTGATAGGGCTCCTCCAGCTCCTTGGGCAGGGTGAGCGAGAGTGTTTCGACCGGCTCCGGCTCGACCTGCCAGCCGAGGGAGTTCAGGTAGGCGACGCGCTGCTCGTTCGTCGCGGCGGCAGCGGTACGGTCCGAGCCGCATGAGCGCAGCAGGAGAATGCCGAGAAAGGCAAGAAGCAGCAGCCACAAAACGCCGAGCAGCCGGCGGCGGGAATATTTCATCGTGCAGATAAACACAGCGTCACACCCTTTCACAAAAGGCTATTCCCAAATGGGGCAAAGTATGATAGGATGGGCGCAGAAATGAAAGTGAAAGCAGAGGAGAATGGGTATGGCGAAGGAACGGCTGGACAAGCTCATCGCCTCGACAGGATGCTGGTCGCGCCGCGAGGTCAAGACGCTCGTGCGCGAGGGCCGCGTGCTGGTGGACGGGAGGATCGCCGGCAGCGCAGAGGAGAAGTATGACGCGGAGAGCTGCCGCATCGCGGTCAATGGGGAGGAGCTGCTGCTCCGGAGGCACACCTACGTCATGCTGCATAAGCCCGCAGGCGTGCTGAGCGCGACCGAGGATGGGCGGGGCAGAACGGTGCTGGACCTGCTCACGCCGGAGCTGCGCAAGATCGGCGTTTTTCCGGTCGGACGGCTCGATAAGGATACGGAGGGGCTGCTGCTTTTGACGGACGACGGCGAGCTGGCGCACGCGCTGCTCAGTCCGAAAAAGCACGTCGATAAGGTCTATTACGCCCGCGTATCAGGCAGGCTGACACCCGAGGACTGTGCGGCGTTCGAGGCGGGCATGACGCTCGGCGACGAGCTGGAGTGCCTGCCTGCAGGGCTGGAGATCCTCGCCGCGGGAGAGACGAGCGAATGTCTCGTCACGCTGCGCGAGGGGAAGTTCCACCAGGTCAAGCGGATGCTGGCTGCCCGCGGCAAGCCGGTGACGTATTTGAAGCGCCTTTCGATGGGGTCGCTGCGGCTCGATGACACGCTCGCGCCGGGCGAATTCCGCCTGCTGACGGCAGCAGAGGAGGCGCAGCTTCAGCGGTAGACAAAATGCCCAACGAAATTTGTGGGAGATTGAACACTTGTCCCAATATCCTTTACGCTTTCCACAAAAAAGAAAAAGTTTTTTGTGGAAAAAAGAAAAAATAGCTTGCAAATTATGTCGAAGCCAAGTATAATAATTTCATTCAATCAGCAAGTTGCACAAACTACCCGCGTAAGGGTTTCGGGAGGTACACCATGTCAGGGAGAGTTTTCCAGAACATCGTTTTGCAATTCAAGGATGCGGTCGATACCGAGATCGGCGTGATCGATGCCGAGGGCACCGTCATTGCCTGTACGGAGCTGAGCGAGATTGGCAGTCATTGGAGCGAGCTTGTGAGCAGCATCAACGACGCGGAGGAGAGCGTGGTTCCGCTCGCCGGCAAGACCTTCAAGGCGCTGTCCGGCTGGAACGGTCACTTTGATTTTGCGGTTTTTGCCTATGGCGAGAACGAGATGAGCCGCGCGGCCTGCTCCATGGCGGCGGTCGCGCTCAACGCGGCCAAGAGCTATTATGAGGAGAAGTACGACAAGGTCTCCTTCATCAAGAACATCATCTCCGACAACATTATGCTCAGTGACCTCTATATCCGTGCCAAGGAGCTGCACGTTGAGACCGAGCTCAACCGCGGCGTGTTTCTGATCCGCCGCCTGGACGAGCACTTTGAGGGCCTGACCGTGGAGGCCGTGCAGAACATCTTCTCGGACCGCCAGACCAGCTTCGCGCTTTCCATGGGCGAGAGCGACGTGGTGCTCATTCAGCAGCTTGGCGAGAATGTCGGCACGCGCGATCTGGAGAAGACCGCCCAGCTCATTGAAGAGACGCTGCGTGAGAACGGCGAGAGCACGGTCGTCGTTGGCATCGGCACGGTCGCCGCGCACCTGCGCGACCTCGCCAAGAGCTACAAGGAGGCGCAGATCGCCATCGAGGTCGGCAAGGTCTTCGATACGGAGAAATATGTCGTCAGCTACGAAAACCTCGGCATCGGCCGTCTGATCTATCAGCTGCCGACCACCCTGTGCGAGATGTTCCTGCAGGAGGTCTTCAAGAAGAACCCCATTGACTCGCTCGATAAGGAAACGCTCTTTACCATCAACAAGTTCTTTGAGAACAACCTCGTCCTCTCCGAAACGGCGCGCAAGCTGTTCGTCCACCGCAACACGCTCGTCTACCGTCTGGAGAAGATCAAGAAGCTCACCGGCCTTGACCTGCGTGAGTTCGACGACGCCATCACCTTCAAGGTGGCGCTGATGGTCAAAAAGTACCTTGCCTCCCGCGGCATCGAGGCGTAAGAGAATAGCGAAGGAGGCTTTCCGAAGGGAAAGCCTCTTTTTTTGCGCCTTGGGAACTTTTTCCGCTGGGGAGCGTCAAAAAAACAGCGGCTGTTTACATAATTTTTATTGCCATTTCTTCGCCGCTCGCGTATAATAAAATAAAATAGGCAAACTTGGAGAAAAAGGGGAGAACACGGCGATGATCCGCTTGACCGACGTGCAGAAGGAATATGAGAACGGGACACACGCGCTGCGCGGTGTGACGATGGAGGTCAACGACGGCGAATTCGTCTTTCTCGTCGGTCCCTCCGGAAGCGGCAAATCGACCATCATCAAGCTCCTCACGGGCGAGGTCCTGCCGAGCGGCGGCCGACTGATGATCAACGGCTTCAACCTCAACAACATTTCCGACCGGCAGATCCCGCTGCTGCGCCGATCCATCGGCGTGATTTTTCAGGATTTCCGCCTGATCGAGAAGAAAACGGTCTATGAGAATCTGAGTTTTGCCATGCGCGCCGTGGGCTCCTCGCCGCGCGAGGCGAAAAAGCGCATCCCCTACGTCCTCAAGCTGGTGGGACTGGACGGCAAGGCCAATCAGTTCCCCAACCAGCTCTCCGGCGGCGAGCAGCAGCGCGTGGCCATCGCGCGCGCGCTCGTCAACAACCCCTATACCATCATCGCCGACGAGCCGACCGGCAACCTCGACCCCGCCCGCTCGCTGGAGATCATGATGCTGCTCGAGCGCATCAACCAGCTCGGCACCACGGTGCTCGTCGTGACGCACGAAAAGGATCTGGTCAACAAGTTCCAGAAGCGCGTCATTACGCTTGAGCGCGGTATCGTCGTGAGCGACGGCATCGGCTACAATATGAGGTGAGGCGCGATGAGAAGACACGATTTTGGTTACTTTTTCCACGAGGGCGTGGTGAATCTGTTCAGCCACGGCTTTATGTCCTTTGCGGCTGTCGGCATCACCGTGGCCTGCCTGCTCGTCATGGGCACGTTTTCCCTTGTGGCCTACAACGTCAACGAGCAGCTTCGCCAGCTGGAAAGTGAAAACGAGATCCTTGCCTTTGTGGACGATACGCTCACGGAGGCACAGGGGCGCTCGCTCCAGTCCGCCGTCGAGGCGGTGCCGAATGTGAGGAGCGTGCGCTTTATCACGCGCGAGGAGGCCTGCGAGACTTTCGAGAAAAAGTACGAGGGGAAATACGCCCTCGGCGATCTGGACCCGGAGATCCTGCGCGACCGCTTTGCCATTAAGGTGATCGACCTCGGCCGGATGGAGGAGACGCGCGAGGCGGTCAAGAAGGTGACCGGCATCGCGGACGCCCGCGCGGACGAAAATCTGGCGGAAGGCTTCATCACGCTGCGGAACGTGGCGGGCGTGGTGTGCATCGCGCTCATCGCGATATTATTGGTCGTTTCCGTGTTCATCATCTCCAATACCATTAAGCTCACGACCTTCGACCGGCGCGACGAGATCGCCATTATGAAGATGGTCGGCGCGACGAACGGCTTCATCCGCTGGCCCTTTGTGTATGAGGGCTTCATCATCGGCCTTCTGAGCGCGGGCGTCGCCTTCGGTCTGCAATGGCTGCTGTACGCGACCGTCGCGCGGAGCATTTCCGTGTCCGATGCGCTGAATCTCTTCAGCGTTGTGGACTTTGCGACGATATGGAAGCCGGTCGCGCTGGTGTTCGTCGGCGTGGGAATGCTCGTCGGCGTCGGCGGCAGCCTGACGGCGATCCGCAAATTCCTGCAAGTCTGAAAAAGGAGGGCGGCTGCCCATGAGAACAAAACGAGTATTGCGCGCGGCGGTCGCGTTCCTGTTTGCCTTCGGCGTGCTCGCGGCGGACCTCGCACCGCTGCGCCTGCCGCTGCAGACGGCCTCTGCTGTCACCCAGGCGGACATTGACAAGCTGAAAAAGGAATCCAACGCGCTCTCAAGCAAAAAGAGCGAGGTGAACAAGCAGCTCAGCGCGCTCAAAAAGGACAAGGCCAACACGCTCAAGCGCAAGGCGCTGCTCGATCAGCAGATCGACCTCATCAGCGAGGAGATCGCCAACACCGAGCAGCAGATCGCGCAGTATGAAGCGCTCATCGAGCAGACCGAGCAGGAGCTCAGCGAGACGCAGGCGCAGGAGGCGGATCAGTACGAGCTGTTCTGCAAGCGCGTGCGCGCGATGGAGGAGCGCGGGACGGTGTCCTACTGGTCGGTGCTTTTCCAGTCGTCGAGCTTTGAGGAGCTGCTCGGCGCGATGGACTTCATCAGCGAGGTGATGGAGGCCGACCAGCGCGTGATCGACGACCTGCGCGTGCTGCAGGCGCAGATCGCGGAAAAGCAGCAGACGCTCGAGACCTCGCTCGCCGAGCAGCAGAGCGCCAAGGAGGCGCTGGCGGTCAAGAACAACGAGCTGCGTGATCAGCGCACCGAGGCGACCAGTCTCATCAAGGAAATGGAGGAGAACGAGGCGGATTATAAGGACGTGCTCGCCGAGATCGAGGCCGAGGAGGAAAAAACGCAGAAGGAGATCGTCCGCCTGAGCAAGGAGCTTGCCGCGCAGCAGGGCAACACCAAGGTGACCTACGGCGGCTACATCTGGCCCGTGACGACCAGCAAGCGCGTCACATCGCCCTTCGGCAAGCGCAACACCGGCATCAAGGGCGCCTCCACCAACCACCGCGGCATTGACATCGGCGGCGTGTACTACAGCTCCACCGTCTATGCCGCCAAGGCCGGCACGGTCATCATTTCGTCGAGCAACAGTGTGCGCGGGCAGTACATCGTCATCAGCCACGGCAGCGGCAACACGACCACCTACCAGCACCTTTCCAAGCGCTCGGTGAGCGTCGGCGCGGTGGTCAAGCAGGGACAGGCCATCGGCGTGACCGGCTCGAGCGGCGTCGGCAGCGGTCCGCATCTGCATTTTGAGATCACGGAGAACGGTCAGCTCGTCAATCCGCTCAAGTACCTGACGGACTACGTTAAGGCGTGGAACTGAATTTACCGGTATGGAAACAAAGGACTCTCCCATAGAGTAGGGAGAGTCCTTTTTGTGTCGTGGGATAGGGGAGAGAGGGGAAACCATGTTTGGCTTAGTGGAATGGCGCGGCGCGGGCGAGCGCTGCGGCGCGAGGGAGAAGCGTTTGGACGGCGTACGGTTCCTTGCCGTAGGCATCCGCCGCGGCGACGGCCTGCGGGCGGTGTGGAGCCTGCGTACCGCCGCGCGGACGCTGGAACGGTACGGCGTGACGCAGGCGGTCTTTCCGCGGGGGTTTTCCCTGTATGAGCGCTTTGCCGCGCGGGGGATCGTCCCGGTGGATGTGCGGCCTCTGCGCGAGGCGGCGGCTGCCGCCATCGCGCGCCGTGTGATGGCACAGCAGGAGATCGCGCCGCGCAGAGCGACCGTCGCGCTCTGCGCGGCGCGCGTCACGCGCGCCTATGCCACGGCGGCGGAGACGCTGGCGGCGGACACGCGCTATTTGCAGCTCTGCACGGCGCAGGGCGGCTGGGAGCTGTCGCAGAGGCTGCGCAGCCGCTTCGGTGTCGCGGCTCCCGTCCTGCGCGTGCCGGAGGGCGCGGACATCGTGCTCTGCTTCGACGATGCGGCGGAGACCTACGCGGCGCGGGGCGTTGTCCTGCCGCTCGTCGCTGCGTCGCTGCGCGTGACCTACGGAGACGAGCGGGCAGAGAAATGCGGCGAGGAGCCGGAACAGCTCCTCGCCGCATGGTATGCCTCCCTCGCGCTGCGCGCGGAGGAGATCTGCGTCAAAAGGGTAGCGTGGGATCAGTCCGCAAACATCGGGGTAGAAAGGTAGCGGTCGCCGGTGTCGGGCAGCAGGACGACGATGCGCTTGCCCTGATTCTCGGGACGCTTGGCGAGCCGGGCAGCAGCCCACATCGCCGCGCCGGAGGAGATGCCGACGAGCAGACCCTCCTTGCGCGCCAGCTCGCGGCCGGTGGCAAAGGCGTCCTCGTTCTCCACCGTGATGATCTCATCGTAGATATTGGTGTTGAGCGTGTCGGGCACGAAGCCCGCGCCGATGCCCTGGATCTTGTGCGCACCCGCGACGCCCTTGGACAGGACCGGGGAGCCGGCGGGCTCGACCGCTACGACCTTGACGTTGGGGTTCTGGCTCTTGAGGTATTCGCCCACGCCGGTCAGCGTACCGCCGGTGCCGACGCCCGCAACGAAGATGTCCACCGTGCCGTCGGTGTCGTTCCAGATCTCAGGGCCTGTGGTCGCGCGGTGCGCGGAGGGGTTTGCGGGGTTGGTGAACTGACCGGTGATAAAGCTGTCCGGCGTCTGGGCGGCCAGCTCCTGTGCCTTGGCAATGGCGCCCTTCATGCCCTTGGCGCCCTCGGTGAGCACCAGCTCCGCGCCGTAGGCCTTCATCAGCTGACGGCGCTCAACGCTCATGGTCTCAGGCATGACGATGATGATGCGGTAGCCGCGCGCGGCGGCGACGGCGGCAAGGCCGATGCCGGTGTTGCCGCTGGTCGGCTCGATGATGACGGAGCCGGGCTTGAGCGCGCCGCTCTTCTCGGCGTCGGTGATCATGGCATAGGCGATACGGTCCTTGACGGAGCCGGCGGGATTGAAGTATTCGAGCTTTGCGTAGACCTCAGCGCCGAGGTTTTCCGCGGCGGCGAAACGGTTGAGCTTGAGCAGGGGAGTGGAGCCGATCAGGTCGGTAATGGTATCATAAGTCTTCATAACGGTAAACTCCTTTTATTGTAGGTTGTATATTTTTTGAAAGAGAAGTAATTTTAAGAGAGAGGAAAGGTGTTTACCGGCGACATCGGAGCATGAAAAAGGACAGCATAGGCTTGCCTCATTTCTGATTCATATATTTCCTATCTGATTGATAGGTATTGTAACACGAGGTTACCTACTTGTCAAGTAGGAATATGAAAAAATTGAGAAAAGAGAAAGACACGACTTTCGTCGTGTCTTTCTCTTGGCGCGGAGCAATGTGACTCGAACGCACGGCCTCCGCATCCCGAGCACATCGGGGACATTATGCTCGCCTTCCGCAGTATCAGAATGTGGAAGAATATCTGCGAAGCCTTGCATGATGAAACCACCGCCCCGAACAAAATCGGGGCGGCGGTTTTTACGATGCATCTTGTCATATGACAAGCCGTGACGTAAAATAAACTTGACGTATGACAAGTAATGATACGCAGCAATCTTGAGGTGGGGATGAGCGATGCCCTCAAAACTGCATCATTTAGGGTGCGAAAGCCTCTGTTTTCTCCTCTCAGACCGCTGCAAGCGGGTGGGCGTGGGTGTTTTCCTATGGAACACATTCGAGAGGCAAAACAGAGGCTTTTTTATGAAAATCGACACTTTTCAAAAACCGGGCAAAGAGAGTATTTTTCTCAGAAATATTTTCAGATTCTTCCCTTGGGTACCTTTTCAAATGGATTCCAATCCGTTATAATATATCTACCAACCTAACGAATAACGCGAGGTGCCGCCATGAAAACGAAAGATACGCCGAAGCAATACGTCATCTACTCCCGCAAGTCCAAATTCACCGGCAAGGGCGAGAGCATTGAGAACCAGATCGAGCTGTGCCGCCAGTACATCGCCATACACTTTGGCGAGGAAGCGGCGGAAAACGTGCTGGTCTACGAGGACGAGGGCTTTTCCGGCGGCAATCTGGAGCGCCCGCAGTTCAAGAAAATGATGAAGGACTCCCAGAAGATCGCCTTTGCCGCCATCGTGGTCTACCGCCTCGACCGCATCAGCCGCAACATCGGTGACTTTGCGAAGCTGATCGAGGACCTGGGCGACCGGCACATCGACTTCATCTCCATCCGCGAGCAGTTCGACACATCCTCCCCCATGGGCCGCGCCATGATGTATATTGCGTCGGTGTTTTCCCAGCTGGAGCGGGAGACCATCGCCGAGCGCATCCGGGACAACATGCACGAGCTGTCCAAGACCGGACGCTGGCTGGGCGGCACAACGCCCACGGGCTACGCCTCGGAAAGCCTGTCCAGCGTGACAGTGGACGGCAAGGTGAAGAAAGCCTGCAAGCTCAAGCCCATCCCGGAGGAAATCCAGCTGGTCAAAACGATCTTCGAGGTGTTCATGGAAACCGGCTCTCTCAGCAAGACCGACCAGTATCTTTTGGAGCACCGCTGCGTCACGAAGCGCGGCAAGCAGTTCACCCGCTTTGCCATCCGGGGCATTCTCACGAATCCTGTCTACATGATTGCCGACGAGACGGCGTATCAGTATCTGAAAGAGAACAATGTTGACCTGTTTGCCGAACGCTCGGAGTTTGATGGCGAGCACGGCATCATGGCCTATAACCGCACGCTCCAGCGCCCCGGCAAGGCGAATCAGATCCGCCCCATGGAGGAGTGGATCGTGGCGGTGGGTAAGCATCCGGGCATCGTCGCGGGCAGCGATTGGGTGCGGGTGCAGGCCATGCTGGATGTCAACAAATCCAAGAGCTACCGCAGACCGCGCAGCAATGTGGCGCTGCTGTCCGGCCTTTTACGGTGCGGCGAATGCGGCGATTACATGCGCCCGAAGCTGACCAACCGCCGCACGGCGGACGGTGAGCTGATCTACACCTACATGTGCTCCACCAAGGAGCGCAGCCACGGTACAGTCTGCTCTATGAAAAACTGCAACGGCAACACGCTGGACGCTAAAATCATCGAAGAAATTCGTAAGCTGTCTGCCGACAAGGAGACCCTTACCCGGCTGCTGGCGCAGACCAAGAAGGTCATCAGCGGCAGCAAGGAGAGCTATGACGCAGAGCTGGCGCTGCTCAAGGAGAAGCACGCTGAAACCGAGGACCGCATCAAGCGGCTGGTGGAATCCCTGTCCGTTGCCAGCGACACCTCCGCGAAGTACGTCATGGAGCAGATCGACGAACTGCATCAGGAGAGCGAGACCCAACAGCTGCGCCTTGCCGAGCTGGAAGCCCTGACTGAACAGAGCCGGATGCTGCATCAGGAGTTTGCCTTCCATCAGGAAATGATCGAATCCTTTGCCAGCGCGGTGGATTCTGCCACGCTGGAGGAAAAACGCCGCCTACTGCGCACCATCGTCAAAAAAGTGGTCTGGGACAGCAAAAATGCCTATGTTTACCTCTTTGCGGAGGATGGAGAGGCGGATTTGCCACCCATTGACCAACCTATGTATCCGTTAGGAGAGGATAGCGAATGAAATCCTCATGCACTTTCGCTCGCAGCGGAAGCTGCAGGGGGAGGTTTCGCTCTCGGAGGCGATTGAGACGGATCAATCGGGCGGGAACCTGTATCTGATGGACGTGGTCGGGGTGGACGATACGATGCTCTCCGACCTGCAGGACAAGGAAAACTGCCTGCTCGTGCGGCGGCTGGTGGGGGAGTGCCTGACGGAGCGTGAGGCAGATGTGATCCGCCGCCGCTACGGCCTTGAGGGCCGCGCGCCGCAGACCCAGCGCCAGGTCGCCGCCGTCTATGGCATCAGCCGCAGCTATGTATCGCGCATCGAAAAGCGGGCGCTGGAGAAGCTGGAGCAGGCGCTGCGGGAGCGGGGTGTGTAAAAGCGGAAAGCCCGGCGGATGTAGATCCGACGGGCTTTGGCGTTTGGGGTTGCGCGGGTGTCGGTTTCCCTGTATAATATCGGTAAAAACAGGCGGAAGCGAGGGAAAAGACATGGAAGCTGTCACGCTGCGGCATGTGGACAAATCCTACACAACCTACGGCACAGAGGTTGTGCTTACGGGGTAGGTGCGCCCGAGCCGGACGCGGCAGGTGCTGCGCGACGTGTCGGTTTCGTTCCCAGCGGGGGCGCTCACGGCCATTGTCGGGCGCAGCGGCTGCGGCAAGAGCACGCTTTTGAAGCTGCTCGCGGGGCAGGAACAGCCCGACGCGGGCG
>OFMX01001872.1_pt1 | contig 14245 bp, 9 predicted proteins | sample 1541901 | NCBI WGS metagenome assembly OFMX01 (sample SAMN04209222, study PRJEB22552) | human gut metagenome | biome: gut; material: feces | host: Homo sapiens | place: USA: Oklahoma | reverse complement strand
GTATCCCGGCGCTACCTGCAATACAAAATCAAAGAATACCATATCCAGTCGCGTTGCCATTACGATGGCGGAACAGCTTGGGTGGATGTGAATTCTATGAAGCAGGAGACGGAAACATAAGGCGTGAAAGGAAAGAAAAGATGGTAAACGAGACAAAGATTGCGGTTGTAGGAGCGGGCACGATGGGGCCAGGAATCGCACAAACCTATGCGGCGTCCGGATATGAGGTGTGGCTTTATTCCCGCACTGAAAAGACTCTTAAGCGGGCCAAAGATATCATTTTCTCTAGTTTGCAGTTTCTTGAAAACGAGGGAAGAATCGAGAATGGGAAGGCTGCCGCGGAGCGGGTTCACTACACCACAGATCTTGCGTGTGCAGTGCAGGACGCGTGGTATGTCGTGGAAAGCATCTCAGAACGGCCGGACGATAAACAGAAATTATACGAAAAACTGGATGGCATGCTTTCGAAAGATACGATCATCTCAAGCAATACATCCTATATGGATATATTTGAACTGATGCCGCCTGTGCGTCAGCCGCATGCTGTGATTGTGCACTGGATTGCACCGCCGCAGCTTTTGCCCTTGGTCGAAGCCGTTCGAGGCCCGCAAACCACGCAGGAAGTCATAAATGCCATGATGCAGCTTCACAGAATCTGTCAAAAAATTCCGATTCGAATAGAACGCTACATACCTGGATTTATCATCAATCGTCTGCAGAGTGCCATGACGAGAGAAGTTGTTTATCTGATTGAAAATGGATATTGTACTAAAGAGGATGTCGATCTCGCGGTAAAAACCAGTCTTATGCCCCGGGGAATGCTCCTGGGCGTGATACAACGGATGGACTTTGGCGGGCTGGATGTTGCGGCAGATGGACTCGAGAATAAACAATATATTCCAGCGCCAGCCCCTGATTACCCCGGTCTGATTTTTACCCCTTGTGAAAGAGGCGATTTAGGCGTGAAAACCGGAAGAGGAATCTATGATTATACGCACCAATCCTATGCGGAAGTCATACGGCACCGCGATCAACAGCTGCTGCAAAGTGTACGCTTGGCAGAGAACTTTCTCAAAGACCCCCTGCATAGGAGCACTTGCGCCAGATTGAAAGACTGAACCTTCTCTGCTGAGAGCGGATTATCGATTTTGTCTTAAACCGCTCTTTTTAAAAGAATCAGGGATGAAAAAGAGAAAAACGCCTGTTAAATTTCACAGGCGTTAAGAAATCAGGCAGAACCAATAAGGCCGTTCATGGGGTCATGGACTGAAACCTTGAACGGTCTTCTTTTAGTGGGAATTTTGATGGGACAATCCCTCGATGCTTGTAGTTTTGATAGTTCTATGCTATAATTTTACCCATATCAAGATAGGAAGCTCTTGTATGCGGCTTCGAATTGTAAACAAAATCGATATTACGTCTGGAAGGAAAACGGATGATGCTGGCACATGCTCCGGATTTTCTGCGGGTGGATTCCGGTCTGCCCCTGACTATGGATATGATTGACGCATATCTGGAAGATCTACAGAAAAAAGGGCGGCAGCCTGAAACTATCCGCGCTTACCGCAAATCCTTATGCCATCTCTATGAAAGCCTGACTGAACCGAAGATCATCCGGAAGGAAAGCTTGCTGGACTTAAAGGATTTCATGAGGAGACGGGGCTATACAGCGGGCACCATCAATGTGGGAATTTCTGCGGCGAACGGGTTTCTTCATTATTATGACCGGCGGGATTTGCAACTGATTGAATACGACAGGCAGAAAAGTTATAAAGCGCCCCGGATGACCCGGGCGGAATACCTGCATTTGCTGCGCACCGCAAAGGCCTTGGATGATATGCGGGCTTATCTGTTGGTCAAACTGTTTGTTACCACCGACCTGCCGATCCATTCTCTTCCCAGCGTAACAGCGGAGGCTGTTTCTGATGGATTGATTCCCGCTCCTGCGGAGAAAGGGATGAAGCCGTTCCGTATTCCTCAGGGGCTGCGCGAAGAATGCCTGACCTATACAAAAGAAAACGGGATCATTTCCGGGCCGGTTTTTCGCAAACGGAACGGAGAAGCGCTTGACCGCAAGATGGTGGATCTCTACATCCGGCAGCTCTGCGAAAAGGCGGGGATTGATCCTGCAAAGGGAAATCCAAGATGCCTCAAGCGGTTGTATCAATCTACCCGGAGCGAGATCGAGGCACAGATTAATTTAGAGGCTCTTGTCGCGCAGCTTCAGAGCACAATGCTGGATAATGAGCAGCGGCAGATTGGATGGGAGCAAAGTTAAGAGGAAAGGTTATATCTAAATGGATAAAGCAGGCGGAGAAGCTGCTAGATAATGAAAGGGATTACCTGGAGTAATCCCCACTGCCTTCGTCGGCTGTATTTGAAAATCCAACAGAAAATTCAAAGTGGTGTCCGGGCCCTGATGGGCGGTTCTGCGAACGAATGATGGGACAGAACAGATAACTTACGGGGTGCAAGGCATGAGGTTTGAAAGAGAAAGTAAAATGAATAAGTTGGAAGAAAGGCTATGTTATGATTTTTCTGGGCCAATACTATTTTATTATGTTTGGTGGGTACTCTTCCAAGCGCAGAAAAGAGGTATTTGCACCCTCTATTTTTTAGCAAGAGATGGGTATACTCTGCAAAAAATAGCACAACAGTTTTGCCAAAAATTTAATTTGAACATAGACTGCCGTTATCTCTATTGCTCACGAGCGTCGCTGCGTATGCCGAGTTACCACCTTATCGGCAAGGAGGCTGATGACCTTTTACTGATGGACGGATATCGGGTAACACTCTGTTCCCTGCTACAGCGGGTGGAGCTGGATTCTGCGCAGCGGATGGCAGTATATAACGACTGTGGTATTGCACCGTCAGACGAGGAGCGGATGCTCAGCCGTGTGGAGCTGGGGAGATTACGCGGCATTTTGCGGAAGAGCAAAGTGCTTCATGGGTATATTCAGGAAAAATCAAAAGAGGCCTACAAGAGCACGATTGGCTATTTAAAGCAAGAAGGATTGTTCAACCAAAGTGAGGTTGCATTGGTGGACAGCGGATGGGTTGGCTCCATGCAGAGATCTCTTCGTCAGTTGCTTCAATCTGCGGGCTTTCAAGGAAAGCTGACAGGATTTTATTTCGGCATGTACACCAAACCAAAGGAACCAGAAGACGGAACATATCTTACGTGGCTTTTTAATCAACATGGAAGAACGCGGGACAAGGTGTTGTTTTGCAACAATTTGTTTGAATGCCTGCTTTCTGCACCACATGGAATGACAACTGGCTATGCCATATGTAATGGCAAGTATGTGCCATTGCTGATACCAACTCCACAGGGAAATGAATTGGAACATATTAATACGCAAATTAACAATATCATGGCCTATACAGCACACAAACTGCAGAGAATTGCCTTTGCAGAATTTGCCGAAGGGGTATTTAAGGAAGATACCCGCCAACGTATTTGCCGTTATATGGCGCATCCAACGAAAGAAGAAGCAGATTTTTATGGTAACTTTCAGTTTTGTGACGATATCACGGAGTCATATCATTGCGCTTTGGCTGATGAAAGACAGCTGTCAACGCTAAAATATTATTCCATCGTGAAACGCACAATGCGAAGATTATTCGGATTTCCTCCCCATATACTGGCTCCCGAGCTTTTTTGGCCATATGGCACAATCGCATTTCTTCCGAAATGGAAGCGACTGTGGTATCGATGGAATATTTATTTGTGGGAGTGGATTCGCTATGAATTACATCGTTGAATATACTCCCTGCCTGTCAGTTATTATGGGCGCTTTCAATATTGGGCACCTGACGATATTCGACCAAGCCATGCGCTCTATTTTAGATCAAACCATGAGGAATTTTGAATTTATCATCTGCGATGATGGTTCGACAGATAACACTTGGGAAAAATTAACAGAATTGGCCCGGCTAGATGACAGGGTTCGCCTTCTAAGAAATAATCAAAATGAAGGATTGGCGGCAACGCTGAATCGCTGTCTAGCTGTTGCAAGGGGCCAATTCATTGCACGGCAAGACGCAGATGATCTATCCGTGCCCGATCGTTTCCAACAGGAGCTGGATTTTCTTCGGGTGAATCCTGAAATTGCATTTGTTGGGTCAAATGTTGTGCTGTGGGATCAGTATGGTGACTGGGGAAGGCGAGTATTTCCTGAATATCCCGGCCCTAAGGATTTCCTTTTTTCAATGCCATATGTGCATGGAGCATTGATGTTCAGACGAAATACATTGGATATAGCAGGTGGATATCGTGTTGCAAAAGAGACCCGCAGAGCTGAAGACTATGATTTGTTAATGAGAATATATGCCAATGGATTACGTGGGGCTAACCTGCAAACGGAGCTTTACCGTTTTTGTGAGGACGAGGCTGCAATGGGTCGGCGGAAATACCGCTACCGGGTAGATGACGTAATAATACGGTGGAAGGGCTTTTCGGCGCTTGGACTATTACCAGGAGCATTCCCATATGTGCTCAAACCGTTGGTGGTGGGTCTGATTCCCCGAAAATTGTTACGGAGACTGAAGGCTAGAAGAATATATAAAATGTAGGAGTACGATTATGCATTACAGTGTGAGAGAATGTGGGGGACCATTGTTAACGGTGGTAATTCCTGTATATGGAACGGAGAAATATTTGCCACGATGCTTGGATAGTGTCCTCGCTCAGTCATATAAGAACTTAGAAGTTATTTTGGTAAATGACTGCTCTCCTGGGAATGCATGGGATATTATCGAGGACTATCAGAAAATTGATTGTCGGGTCAAGGCTGTTAATCATGAAAAAAATAAGGGGTTATTTCAAGCTCGACTGACAGGCGCGCAACTGGCCCAGGGGGAATACATTGCATTTGTAGACAGCGACGACTATATTTCAATCGATTATTACCGTGAGATGATTACTCAGGCGGTAAAAGGCGATTTTGATGTGGTTGCGAGCAACACGGTGCGCGAGGATGAAAACGGGAAGCGGTTTGTTTTTACGTTACATACGTTATCGTTAAAAAGTGCCTCAGAGCTGTATGGGGATGATGTAAGAAATTCCTTTTATCGCCAAGAAGGTTCCTGCTATGCGTGGCACACAATTTGGAATAAAATCTATAAAAAGGCTCTGTGGGATATATGTGCTGTTGAATATCAAAAAATACAGACCCACTTGATTATGACAGAAGACATCGCGTTTTCAAGTGTGATTTTCTACTGGGCAAGGAGTTTTTCTTATATTGACGGCGGTTATTATTTTTATTGCGCAAATGGGGATGCGTCTACAAACTCATCAAAGTTGTCTTTTGCAAAATATCAGAAAAATGTAAAGGACATCCTTTTGGTATTCCGCTTTGTAGCACAATTCCTGAGAGCTGTGGATGCATCTGAAGAAATTATAAGCCATTTTCGTGCGTTTCAACAGCACTATTATCGTCTGTGGAAACATATCCAAGAGCATCGTTTTGCAATTGGGAATATGGGAGCACAGGCCGGGGAACTTATTGAGCAGCTCAATACCGGAATGGATGCAGAGTTTGGCGTGGAGGATTACTATTTTGAAACGTTGAACTCTACATGGTATGGTGGATTTGAAGAGATCAAACAGAAAATAATTTCAGAGCAAATTAAAGTGGTAAGTTTTGATATCTTTGATACACTTCTATTAAGGCCTTTTTGGAATCCGACAGATATTTTTGAAATTATGCAGCAGGACCTTGATGTTCGCTGCCCTGCGTTAAAAAGAGCTTCGTTTAAGAACGTACGCTGCGCTGCGGAAAGCTGTGCGCGTGAACGGATGCAGATTGAACATCCTGCGTATGAGGATGTAAACCTGACCGAAATTTATCAAGAGCTGTCGGCGATGTGCGGCATACGTTATGAAGACGTTGCTGCGCTGGAAGCTCACGAAAGAGAGCTGGAGCTACACTTTTCAACAGCACGACGTAGCGCAAAAGACCTGTATTTATTTGCTAAGGCTTGCGGTAAAAGGGTAGTACTTACCTCAGATATGTATCTGGATCGCTCGCAAATTGAGGCAATGCTCGAAAAAAATGGGTATCGTGAGTATGATGCGTTATTTGTATCTTCCGAAACCAGATTGCTGAAAGGGACAGGGCACCTGTTTGACTATATGCTCTCAGAAATGGGGGTCAAGGCAGAGAATGTTCTGCATATTGGGGATAATTGGGAACATGATATCTGCGTGGCAAAACAGAAAAAAATTCATACGGCATTTCTTCCTAAAACGAAAGATCGTTTCTGCAACTCTTTGAAAGAAACCCCGACCAATAATTGTTCTACACTTGGTTGCCATGTTGGAGGAAATTTAACGACATGGAACAAGCAGATGGCCTCAATTGGATATCGTACTATGATGGCTATGGTTGCTAATCAGCTGTTTGACAACCCGTTTGCGCAGTGGGATGAAAACAGTGATTTTGGCGGAAATCCTTATTACATGGGGTACTATGCAGTAGGCATGCATCTTATTGGTGTGTGTAAGTGGCTGGCGGATATTGTAGAACAGCATGCTGCAAAGCATATCGTGTTTTTGTCCAGGGATGGCTATCTTCCGATTAAAGTGTTTTCTGCGTTAGCCAAGTGCTGGAACATGGAACAGATTGATTTGAGATATGTGCCTTGCTCCAGAAGAGCGGTGCTTCCTTGGATGATTATAGATGAGGGTGGATTATTTGATTTGCCGCTTGTATATAATACCCACACGCCATTGAGCCTGATAGATCTGCTTGGGTGCTGTGTTAGACCGATGCAGCTATCTGAGATTGAAGGGATGATCAAAAAGGCTGGATTTATTGCACAGAAACCATTCAATACAGATCGCGAGTATTACAGCTTTTTAAAATGGTTCCGTACAAATCTGTTTTCTCAAGAGCTTTTGGAGGAACAAAAGCGAATTGCAGCAAAGTTTTATAATCAACAAATACCAGAAGACAGTATCGTATTTGACTTGGGGTATAGTGGCAGAATTCCTGCGGCATTGCAAAGGTGCCTGAACCATAAGGTCCTGTTTACCTATGTACATCAGGACAATGCGATGTATTACCGGATGAAAGATGAAACTTCTGCGGAAATCATTACGATGTATAATTTTGTGCCGCCGTACTCAGGCCTCATACGGGAGTTTTTCCTTTCAGAACAGTCGAATTCCTGCATTGGGCTTACGGAGAGGGAGGGCATAGTATCGCCTGTTTTTGAAAAGGACAAATTGACATATGTGAATTTGTTTGCAACAGATCAGGTTACCCATGGAGCATACGATTTTGCGAAGGAGTTTGCTGGATTCTTTGAAGATTGTTCGATTAACAAAAACTTTGATGAAGGGCAGGTGTCTATGCCGTTTGAAGGCTTGATACACCTGAGCAACGATGTGGATCGCAGTGTGTTTGCAGCATCATATACCGATGACGGAATGTACAATAACGATGCAAAAATTAGCTTTGCGGAGTTTTGGAAGGGCATCCCGATCTATCATGCGCAGGGGACAACTATATGGAACTATGACGCCATGGTACGTTCGGTGGCTTATGGGAAAAGCAAAATAGCAAAACTGGTGATTTATGCGGTGTGTGATCGAAAAACAATGAAGTTAAAGATTAAGCAGAGATTGGAAAATCATAAAATCGTTTTGTTTATGGCTAAAAAGGGATATTCAGCAATAAAATGGATTTGGCATGTATTCAAAAGAGGCTGATGCGAAAATAGTTACATAACCGAGAAGGAATTTGTTAAGCGGTTGTTGGATATTTTTGATAAACGTATTCTGTTATATAGGAGAGAATATGAGAACTATTAATTTGCTGGACAAGAACTTTTGTACAGGATGTGGATCATGCTACAATATCTGTCCTGTAGAAGCAATATCAATGCGGGCAAACGATGAGGGCTTTTTATATCCCCAAATTAATACTGCTTTGTGCGTAGGATGTGGTCTTTGTGCCAAACGTTGCCCTCAGCTCTTAGATCAAATGCCTAATGTTGAGGAACAACACTGCTTTGCGGCGTGGGCAAAAGATGAGTTAAGAGGGTATGGAAGTAGTGGCGGTATTTTCCCGGTAATCGCAGAACAAACTATAAAAAAAGGCGGAGTAGTCTACGGGGCTGCATTTTCTGACGAACAGACCAAGGTGCTTCATGTTGAGGTCAAAAATAAGAACGAACTCTGGCGTTTATACAAATCAAAATATGTACAAAGCGATACGGGAAAGATATTTGCTGCGGTAAAGGCGCAGTTAGAAAAAAAGAAGGACGTGCTTTTTTGCGGCTGCCCCTGCCAAGTAGATGGCTTAAAAACTTTTCTTGGCAAGGATTATGAAAATTTAATTACAGTTGATATTTTATGTCATGGAGCACCATCTCCGTTTGCATATCGCAAATTTTTGCGGGAGGTGTCGGATAATGGGAAAAAGGCTTGCAAAGCCGTGGATTTTCGTGACAAAACACCTGGTTGGGGAACGTTAATACGGGTGGATTTCGATGATGGTACGACACACTATGATCCATGGAACGGAAACTATTTTCGAGCTTTTCTTTCTGGACTTTCTATGAGAAAAAGCTGTTTCTCATGTAAATACGCATCTTCCTCTAGGCCGGGTGATCTGACGCTTGGCGATTTTTGGGGAGTTGAGAAATTTAAAATTGATTGGAATGATAAAAAGGGAACATCATTAGTCATGTGCAACAGCATAAAGGGAGTAGGGCTTCTTGAAAATATTTCATCACAGTTGCGCAGAATTGAGGAAGTTCCTCGCGATAGAGTGCTTGAAATTGCAGAAAAGGCAAATGGGGCATTGATTCGGCCGACAAAAGAACCAATCATGCGGAAATGCTTTTTTGAGCATTTGAAAAAAGACAACTTTTCTAAGGCATTAAAATATGCAGAAACAGGATATATGGATGTCGGCATTGTCGGATGGTGGATAGAGACGCCGCGCTCGAACTACGGTTCTACTTTAACCGACTATGCACTGTACGTTTATTTACGATCCCTTGGTCTTTCGGTTGCAGTTATTTCTCCGCCAAATTTTGATCGTGCTAATGCCGGCGGATTTAATAAAAAGTATGGTTATCGGATGACACAGAAATATACCTATGATGAGATGACAAAAAACAATCAATGGATTGATACATTTATTGTTGCGTCTGATACACTCTGGTATTATGACGCTTTCATTAATCAAGGATATAATTTCCTGCTGGATTTTGTTGACGACAGCAAGAAGAAGATATCGTATGCAACATCTTTCGGTAATACAGTCAAGTTTTTTCCTGAAGAAGAGATGCCGTATGCAAAATATCTCATGAAGAAATTTGATTTTGTGTCTGTGCGTGAGCAGGAAGGCGAGCGGATATGCCAAGAACGTTTTGAGACTAAGGCTACGCAAGTGCTGGATCCTGTTTTCCTATGTGATCCCGACGAATATCTTAAAGTCGCACAAAATGCGGAGAGAAAGTCAGAAGGAGAGTATCTGTTTTCCTATATGTTAGATCCTACCCCTGAAAAAGCGCTTCATCTCGAGAAGCTAGCTAGGCGATTGAAGTGCAAATTGGTGACGATTACAGACAGGCAAACGCGTGTAGATGAACGCGAACAGATACTCAAGAATTGTGGCGTCCTGTCAAAAGCTACGATTGAAGAATTCTTATGGCATATTCTGAATGCCAAATTTGTCGTTACAGACTCATTTCACGGTTTTTGTTTTTCCTGTATATTCCGAAAACCTTTTATTACACTTGTGAACCGAGCGCGCGGTGGGGCAAGATTTGATACACTTTCTGGCTTATTGGATATTAGCGAAAGAATGGTAGAAAATCTTTCTGAGCTAAATGATTTTTCGGATACCAAACTTATCCACTTGGATTGGGACAAGCTTGAAAGCAATATGCACCGAGAGACTGCCCGCTCTAAAGAATGGCTGAATCATGCACTGGCCGCCTCTAAATTGCCTTGCCGCATTACACAGTCGGATATTCTTGGAAAAGAAATATATCAAATGAAAAAAAAATTGAAAAGTATTGTCCAGAAAACAGATTAAAAGGTATATGTGTTGATGAAATCTATATTTAATAAAATAAACAGTTACCATTTCCTTTTTGGGGAACTTGTAAAGCGCGATTTCAAAAAAAAGTACAAACGGACGACTTTAGGCATGGCGTGGAGCGTGCTTTCTCCTTTACTCATGTTGCTGGTTATGCGGATGGTGTTTACTCAGTTTTTCGGACGTGGGATGGATCACTACACCACATATTTGTTCTGTGGAAACTTGGTGTTCAGCTGTTTCAACGAATCCACCACACAGGGCATGACATCGCTGATGGGAAATGCTGCTATCTTTTCCAAGGTGAATGTGCCCAAATACCTTTTTCTGTTCTCTAAAAATGTGCAGACCTTAATCAATTTCGGGTTGACGCTATGTGTATTCTTTGTGTTTTGCATTCTGGATGGAATTACGTTTACTTGGAAGTTTATTCTGTTGTTGTACCCCATTAGCTGTTTGGTGTTGTTTAATATCGGCGTAGGATTGATTCTATCAGCACTATTCGTCTTCTTTCGAGACATCCAGTACCTTTGGGGTATTTTCACTCAACTGCTGATGTATATGTCCGCCATCTTCTACACTATTGACCGTTACAGCCACACAGTTCAGCATCTGTTCCTCCTGAATCCAGTGTACCTATTTATCCGCTATTTCCGTAAGATCGTTATTGAGGCGACAATCCCCACCGTTTGGTTCCATCTGCTCATGGGGGCGGATGCGTTGATCATGCTCGGGATCGGCTGCTGGATGTATAAGAAGTACAACCACAGATTCCTGTATTATGTATAAGGGGGCGGCGGAATGATTCTGGAACTGCACGATGTCGCCGTCCGTTATATAACCGGCGATTTTAAGGAGATCGGCATCAAGGAATATGTGATGCGGAAGCTGAAGCACAATTACACCGTCCGGGAGTTCTGGGCGGTGGACGGGGTGAGCTTCTCTCTTGAAAGAGGGGACATGCTCGGCATCATCGGAACCAACGGAGCGGGGAAATCGACGCTGCTCAAGGCGGTTTCCGGAATTATGGAGCCGACGAAGGGCTGGGTGAAGCGGCAGGGGACGATCGCCGCCCTGCTGGAGCTGGGCAGCGGCTTTGACGGGGACCTGACCGTAAAGGAAAACACCTACCTGCGGGGAGCGATGCTGGGCTACACCCGTAAATTTATGGACGAAACCTACCGGGATATTATCGGTTTTGCTGAGCTGGAGGAACACGAGGACCGGCCGTTTAAGCAGCTGTCGAGCGGGATGAAGTCCCGGCTGGCCTTCTCGATCGCCTCCCTTGTGCGGCCGGATATCCTGATTCTTGACGAGGTGCTTTCGGTAGGGGACGGGGCCTTCCGTCAAAAGAGCGAAAACAAGATGCGCGAGATTATTGAGGGCGGGGCGACAACCATATTGGTGTCGCATTCCCTGCAGCAGGTGCGGGAGATGTGCAGTAAAATTCTTTGGCTGCACAAAGGCCGGCAGATCGAATTTGGACCGGATGTAGATGGCATCTGTGACCGGTATCAGGATTTCCTGAACGGAAAATTCAAGTTATGAGGCAGGTGAGTGGGATTCGGATCTTTGATCGGACCATCCTAAAATTTTTGATTGTCGGTGTCGTTAACACTCTCTTTGGGACAGCCGTCATGTTTTCTCTCTATAATCTGGCGGGCTGCTCCTACTGGATCTCCTCGGCGGCGAACTATATTTTGGGCAGTATCCTGAGCTTTTTCCTGAACAAATATTTTACCTTCCAGAACAAGGAGAGGCCGTGGAGGCAGGTGGTCCGGTTCACCGTCAATATCGCGGCGTGCTATCTCGTTGCTTATGGCGTTGCCAAGCCTGCGGTGCGGATGCTGTTGTCCGGGCAGTCCGTTTCGATTCAGGAGAACGCCGCGATGCTGGTGGGAATGTGCCTCTTTACCGGGCTTAATTATTTTGGACAGCGATTTTTTGCGTTTCGATAAAAAAGTAATATTTTGGGAAAAGGAGCACGTGGATTTTCGTACGTAAATCCGCGTGCTCCTTCTTTGTGTGCCCGGCGCGCCCGGGCGGAGAGCGGCACCGCTGCTATCCTATCCCATGGGCCATGTCGCCCCGCCAAATACGGTTCCAACACAGTCCATATTTTTTCGCTCATATCGTAACGTTGTTGTTCGTTAGCCATAGGTGTGCTTCTTCAATTTGTTGGTAATTCTATTATATTACATCACTCTTATAAACATTATCCGGTAAAAATTTTTGTCTAAAAGGAATTGACAGCTATTTGTTAATATGATATAGTACAATTATTAATAATATTGTGTAAAAATTTTTGTGATATTAGAAATTACAAATCAAAACAGGGTTTTGTTATGTCGGAGAGAGGAGTTCTTCATAACTCTCTTTGATAAGTAGCAAGGCTTACTGGTACAGTAGCAGCTTGGCTGTTTTGTATTGGTAAGCCTTTTTATTTGCTTCTATTCCAAAGGGGGGTGTATAGCGTGCATGTAAAAAGTACTCTCATCGAAAAGGATTCCCAGAAGGAGATGATAGCGCCCGGAAAACATATATGTGTGGTTTCAACTGCAACGCTTTCGAAGGGAAATCCGGTATCTGTTGTGCACGAAAAACTTCTCCTGATCTTTGTGGTGGAGCGGGAGACGGGAATTATTGTTGATTTTGATGTGAATACCGCCAGCATGTTGACTGCAAAATTTATTCGTTCTATCTTCGTGGGGAAAAATCTGATTACTCAAATTGATGAGATTAAGAAAAGTGTCCAGCAAAATTATCTGGGAGATTCTGCAAAGGCTATGATTGTTGCATCCCTGGTTGCCAGACAGCGCCTGCTGGATCACATCAAATCACATGAAGCACAAAAAAATCCGTCGGTTCCCAATGCGCCCAAAGGCGCAGACTGATATAAACTCAGCAGAGGAGGAAAACAAAATATGTTTGATCTGATCCTAAAGGGTGGGGTGGTGGTGGATGGCACACGAAAAGCGCCCTATCCGGCAAATGTCTGTATAGCGGATGGGAAAATTGCCCTGATCACAACGCAGGACGCCGAGGCGGCGGAAACGTTGGATATCAGCGGGAAAGTAATAGCACCGGGCTTCATCGATATCCACACCCACTCGGATGTCTCTCCTTTGGTGAATTACACCGTGGAAAGCAAAATTGCGCAGGGGGTTACAACTGAGATTACCGGAAACTGCGGAATTTCCTGCCTCCCCGCTACACCGGAGCATCTCGACGAAATCAACGAATATTTTTCATCCCAGCTGGAACTTCCGCTCGGCGGGCTGAAGCCCGCACGCCTATCCGTGACCGATTACGCGGCGGATGTCAAAGCACATGGCGCCTCCATCCATTACGGCGTACTGGTTGGCCACGGCACACTGCGCCTTGCAGTGATGGGATTTGTGAACCGGGCGCCCTCCAATGAGGAAATGGAGCAGCTCAAGGCAATGCTTGACCGAGAGCTTTCGCACGGTGCGTTCGGCATGAGTCTGGGGCTGATTTATCCGCCCAGCGCCTTCAGCGCAAAGGAAGAACTGATTGAACTGGCAAAGGTTCTGAAAAAGCATGATGCCCTTCTCACCGTCCATATGCGCAACGAAGGCCCCCGTGTCTTTGAAGCACTCGACGAAATGCTGGAAATTACAGAAAAATCCGGCGTGCATCTGCAAATTTCGCACCTGAAGCTTATGGGCAAGTCGCAATGGGGCAAGGGAGCGGAACTTCTGAAAAAAATCACCGATGCCAGGGCGCGCGGATTAAACATTACCTGCGACCAGTATCCTTTTACCGCGAGCAGCACCTCCCTGACCGCACTGATGCCGCATTGGTCGCATGAGGGCGGCACGCACAAAATGATGGAGCGTCTGCGCGCAAGAGAGGGAACCCTCTGTGAAGAGATCGGCCGGGAAATGAACAACCGCGGCGGTGCGGATACGATCCTGATTTCGGGAACCCACGGCTGCCGTCCCGAATATGAAGGAAAATATGTCAGCGAATTAGCCAAGCAGTTCGGCCTGAGCGCGGTTGATGCGGTCATCAAAATTTTGCTTGAATGTGACACCAGCGTCGCGGCTGTCTATTTCTGCATGAACGAAGCGGATATGCTGAATATTATGCGGCAGATTTCCCCAAAACGGAAATCCAGAACTGTATCATTCACCAGATTCGCAATTCCACCAGGTACG
>OFMX01001867.1_pt1 | contig 14281 bp, 10 predicted proteins | sample 1541901 | NCBI WGS metagenome assembly OFMX01 (sample SAMN04209222, study PRJEB22552) | human gut metagenome | biome: gut; material: feces | host: Homo sapiens | place: USA: Oklahoma | reverse complement strand
CTGTCATATGAGGATACAGAGCGTAGTTCTGGAATACCATTGCGATATCACGGTCCTTAGGCTCAACATCGTTCATGACTTTGTCACCGATCTTAAGTGTACCACCGCTGATCTCCTCAAGACCTGCGATCATACGAAGTGTTGTAGATTTTCCACATCCGGATGGTCCTACGAAGATGATGAATTCTTTGTCTTCGATCTCCAGGTTGAAATCTTTAACTGCCTGGAAGCCGTTCGGATAAGTTTTATTAATGTGAGATAATGATAAACTTGCCATTGTTGTTTCCCTCCAAAATTAATATATTGTTTTACGTAATTTCCTTTGCTGGTTAACAGTATATCGAAAATGAGAGAAAAGGGCTAGAGCTGAATCTTACAAAGTTTCCGGCAGTTTCTTGTCATTCTGACGAAAAAACGAAAGGGGATTTTTCGTCATTTTGTCAAAACGACGGTTTCCTATGTACAGGTTCACGAAACATTATACGGTATTCAGGCAGGATCCTCAATATGTAAAAAAGTTCAAATGAGTTATTTACAACTAACCTAAGTTGGAGTATACTAACTTATTAGATAAAAGAAAAGTTTTCTCAATAAAGGAGGGATCAGAATGCATATTGCAGAAGCCGAAACAGAAGAGAAAAAAACAGGATGCTACCGACATACAGAGATGCAGAGGGATCTTATTATAGAGAAACTGAAGGAGAAGGGGCTCCGCATCACCAGACAGAGAAAGATTCTTCTGGACATTATCCTGGAGGGAGAGTGCTCCTGTTGTAAGGAAATCTATTACAGGGCTTCCGCACTGGATCCGAAGATCGGTGTAGCTACAGTATACCGTATGGTCAATACGCTGGAATCCATCGGTGCTATCAGTCGAAAGAATATGTATCGCGTGGCATGCAGCACAAAAGGCGTCTGCACAGTAGAACTGGATGATGATACGATATGCCATCTGTCCGGACAGAAGCTTAATGAAGTGATCCTTGCAGGACTTCGGGCCTGCGGGGAGATCAGTGAACAGAATATCCGTACCCTGGCGCTGCTGCCTGTTCATGAGGTCGGGTGAGTATGGAAAAGCTATGGCACAATATAATAGGAAAGAAGAGGTTTGTATAGACTAAGAATTAGATAGATTAAACTATTAGTAAAAATTAACTGTTAGGTAAAAATAACTGAAAATTTAACGAATTGTGCTGGGTTCACACAAAAAACACTGGACTTTTTTTTACAGACATTTTATAATATTGAAAATATCGGGGCGGACATGAAAAATCCTCACCGGGAATCAGAAAAAAATAAAAATCATATATCAGGAGGAAATTATTATGGCAGACTTTAAATTCAAGAAATCAGGACTTTTTGCAGCAGGCGTTCTTTTCGGAACAGCAGGAATCAAGATCCTCACAAGCAAGGATGCGAAGAAGCTTTACACAGGATGCACAGCAGCCGTTTTAAGAGCTAAGGACTGCATCATGAAAACAGCTACGAATCTTCAGGAGAATGCTGAAGATATTTATGCTGAAGCTAAGGAGATCAATGAGGAAAGAGTAGCAGCTGAAGAGGCTGTAGAGGATGTTGAGACAGAAGCAGAGGAAACTGCAGATGAGGATGCATTCAAAGAAACAGCAGAAGAGACAGAAGAAGCAGCAGAAGAGACAGCTGAGTAAAGAGGCGATTTTCCGTGAAATTTTATATCAAACATGAGACAAGAGGCCGGCTTCGTATCCATCTTGCTCAGAAGAGGATGAGCTACGGGCAGGCAGATACGCTGTTGTATTATCTCGAGAATCTTGATGGAGTGGTTTCTGCCAAGGTATATGAGAGAACCTGTGACGCAGTTGTAAATTATCGGGGCAGCAGAGCTGCGGTTATCCGTGGTATCAGCGAATTTCATTATCAGGATGTAGAGGTTCCTTCACAGGTGCTGCAGAGCTCAGGGAGAGCACTGAATGCAGAATATCAGGAGAAGCTGATCTCCAAGGTGATCTGCCATTACGGAAGAAGGCTTTTTCTGCCATATCCGCTGAATGCCATTTATACAACAGCTACTTCCCTGAAATATATCTGGAAGGGAATCGATACACTTCTTCACCGTAAGATCGAGGTGCCGGTCCTGGATGCCACTGCAATTGGAGTGTCTGTATTACGTCAGGACTTTGGTACTGCAGGCTCCATCATGTTCCTGCTTGGGATTGGAGAGATCTTGGAAGAGTGGACGCACAAGAAATCCGTAGGTGATCTTGCAAGAACCATGTCCCTGAATGTTGGCAGGGTATGGCTGAAGAAAGAGGATCAGGAGATCCTGGTAGAGTCCGGAGAGGTCCAGCCGGGAGATGAGGTTGTTGTACGTATGGGTACCGTAATTCCTTTTGACGGAAGTGTTACAGATGGAGAGGCTATGGTCAACCAGGCTTCTCTTACCGGTGAGTCTGTACCTGTATGCAAGAAAGAGGGTAGCGTTGCCTATGCAGGCACTGTTGTGGAGGAAGGTGAGATCACCATCCGCGTAAAGACGGTAGGTGGTTCCAGCCGCTATGACAAGATCGTTACCATGATCGAGGAGTCTGAGAAGCTGAAATCTTCTTTGGAGGGAAAGGCAGAGCATCTGGCAGATAAGCTGGTTCCCTATACTCTTGGAGGAACAGCACTTACATATCTCCTCACCAGAAATGCCACCAAGGCCCTTGCGATCCTGATGGTGGATTTCTCCTGCGCGCTTAAGCTTGCAATGCCGATCTCTGTATTGTCTGCGATCCGTGAGGCCGGTACCCATAAGGCTACAGTTAAGGGCGGTAAATATCTGGAAGCAATGGCTGAGGCAGATACCATCGTATTTGATAAGACAGGAACTCTGACAAAGGCGAAGCCAACCGTTGTGGATGTGGTTCCTTTTGACAACAATGATCCGGAGGAGATGCTGCGTATCGCCGCATGTATGGAAGAGCATTTCCCACACTCCATGGCCAAGGCTGTTGTCAGTGCTGCCAGGAAGAAGCATCTGGCCCATGAGGAGATGCATTCAAAGGTTGAATATGTAGTAGCGCATGGAATTTCCACTACGATCGAAGACCATAAGGCCGTGATCGGAAGCTATCACTTTGTATTTGAAGATGAGAAATGTCTGATCCCGGAGGATGGCAAGGAGAAATTCGACAATATTCCGGAAGAGTATTCCCATCTGTATCTTGCCATTGACGGACGTCTTGCAGCCGTGATCTGTATTGAAGATCCTCTTCGTGAGGAGGCGAAAGCTTCTGTAGAAGCACTGCGTGGGGCAGGGATTTCCAAGATCGTTATGATGACAGGGGACAGTGAGCGTACAGCAGCAGCCATTGCCAGACGTGTGGGAGTGGACGAATATTATTCCGAGGTACTTCCGGAGGATAAGGCCAACTTCATCGAAAAAGAAAAGGCAGCCGGAAGAAAGGTTATCATGGTAGGTGACGGAATCAATGATTCTCCGGCACTTTCCGCAGCCAATGTCGGTATCGCCATCAGTGATGGTGCTGAAATTGCCCGGGAGATCGCAGATATTACTGTAGGTGCAGATGATCTTCAGGAGCTTGTTGTTCTGAAAGAGATCAGCAATGCACTGATGAAGCGTATCAGAAGCAATTACCGTTTTATTATTACCTTTAACGCAGGTCTTATCGCTTGTGGCGTTGCAGGTATCCTGCAGCCGACTTCATCCGCACTTCTGCATAATACCTCCACACTGGCGATCAGCCTGAAGAGTATGCAGAATCTGCTTCCATAGAAAATTTTTAACCGAAGCAAGTAAGTCCCCTGCAGGATTGCGAATATCCGCTTGACAATAAATATAAAAAGCCGGCCAGGTTATCGAAGAGATAAGAGCTTCGTACCTGGCCGGCTTTTTTAGGCTACTCAGACGTGGATCGCAGGTATCAGCCTGAAGATGTAGGTGTATGAAGTAAGTTTTATTTCTGAGGAAAGGGTTCGCTTTCCAACGTCAGTCCGTCAGTCATATGATAGCGTTTCTTTTGGGTATCCGAACGGAGAGGCCGGGTATGAAGGCTTCGGTACCTGGAGGGGCTCATATGATAAAATTTTTCGAAGGTATGTGCAAAATGCTGCCGGCTGTTGTATCCGGAAGAAAAGGCAATATCCGTAATGTGCAGAGTACTGTTGCACAGAAGAAAGGAGGCCTGTTCCATACGCTTGCGGTTGATATAGGTATTGATGGTGCAGCCGTTTTTTTCTGTAAAGAGCGCCTGCAGGTAGGATTTGTTGATCCCTGCATATGCGGAGATGGCAGGAATATCAATGTCTTCCAGATAATGCTCGTCAATATAGCAGAGCGCTTTTTTCAGATAGACGATTCCCTGGGTGCTCCGGCTGGAGCGGGCGCAGAATGCAAGCTCTGTAAGCATGCGGCTGAAAAGAAGAAAGAAGAGAAATTCTTCCTTTTGTATCTGACCGGAATTTTGTTGTAAAAAGGTGAGCAGATCCTTCAGGCTGTATCCGAAGCTGCGGGAATCCGCGCCGGAGCAGAAGCCCTGGGAGGCTTCCATAAAATTCCAGAACTGGTAAAATCCGGGATCCTTTTTCAGGAGAAGCTCCAGAGCAACCGGACTTTTTTTGGGAGTAAGGGAAAATTCCAGATTTAGGATCGAGCAGGGAAAACCATCCGGAATCTCCAGCCTGTGAGGTACATCCGGCCGGATAAAGATAAATTGCCCGGATTTCAGTGGGAATTCCGTGTCCTGTGTGCCATCCAGGCAGAAAACCCGGCAGGAACCGGAGGTGATATACATGATCTCATAGCTTGAATGTGTGTGATGCTCCATATGATAATAAGGCAGGGAGAGAGCATAAAAAGCAGAAATATGGAAATATCGGGAAGAGTCCTGGAAAATATCTGGCATGAAAAAACCTCCTGAGTATACTGCGAAGCGGAATGTAAATATTTCAGCTGTAAATTGCGAGTCGGACAGATGCAGATATTCGATGAAATCGCCCTACATGTCTGACTGACTGTACTCTTTACTGTCAGCAAACAGTATATCACGCAAAAATAAATACGACAATATATTGCATTTTTACATTCAGGGGATGATACCTGTCACCTTATAAAAAAACAGATATTATACTGTGATCAGAATCAGAAAAACGGAGGGTATTTTCTATGAGCTATAAAAATGAAAACATGAAAACGATCGAATTACATGAGAATGGCCTGGATATCCAGTTTCGTATCCGGGAAAACGGCGTGGTAGAGCTGGCAGATTTTTCTTCACAGGACGTAAAAAAAGCAGTCATGGAGCCGAAGGAGGATATCTGTTATCCGGCTGTTGAGATCCACAGAAGCGGAACAGGAAGCTTAAACATGCATGCCTACAAAAACAACATCAATCAGTCCTCTGTGGATTTTGTTTATGAGAACCATGAGCTGAAGGCACAGGCCGGCGGAAAAGAGCTGGAGATCGTAATGATTTCCCCGGAAAAGCTGAAGGCAGTATATCATATGCGCCTGTTTGACGGAGTGCCGGCAGTACAGACCTGGACAGAGATCATCAACGAGGGAAGCGAGGATCAGGGGCTGACCTATGTTTCTTCTTTTATGTATCAGGGAATCTCCAGAGGCGGCGAAAAGCCTTATTATAAAAAAACAGATATCTATGTGCCGTTTAACAGCTGGTGCTGTGAGGCACAGTGGCAGAAATACGATGCAGAAACGCTGAATTTAAACGGAATGGTCGTAGATGGCTTCAATCATCAGGGATATGGCCTGAACCGTTATTGTTACAGTGGAAAGGGCACCTGGTCTACCTGTGAGTATCTTCCCATGGGAATTGCCGAGGACAGAGAAACAGGGGAGACGTATATTTTCCAGATTGAAAGCTCCGGACAGTGGCTGGCAGAATATGGTTCTGCACAGGGCGGAAATCTGTATCTTGCCTTAAGCGGCGCCACAGAGCAGGAGCATGGCTGGTATAAGAATCTGAAACCGGGAGAAAGCTTTACAACCGTTCCGGCAGGGGCAGCTGTTGTAAAAGGTGGCCTGAATCCGGCAGCAGCGGCACTGACCAGATATCGGAGAAAAGTACGCAGACCGAATACGGACGATGAGAAGCTGAACGTGGTATTTAATGATTACATGAATTGCCTGATGGGAGACCCTACAACGGAGCGGGAGCTTTCCATCATTGACAAGGCAGCAGAGCTCGGATGCGAATATTACTGCCTGGATGCAGGCTGGTATGACGACGGATTCTGGTGGGACCGTGTCGGGGAATGGAAAGAAGCATCCGGAAGATTCCCCAATGGTCTGAAAGAAGTCTGCGATCATGCACACAGTAAAGGCCTGAAAATGGGACTCTGGCTGGAAATCGAGGTTATGGGAGTTGCCTGCGAACTGGCAAACAAGCTTCCGGATGACTGGTTTGTCTGCCGTCATGGAAAACGCCACATTGACAATAAACGCTATATGCTGGATTTCCGCAATCCGGAGGTACGGAAATATTGCCGTGATGTAGTAGACAGGCTGATCAATGATTACGGTGTAGAGTACTTTAAAGTGGACTATAACGTAACCATGGGATATGGAAGTGATCTGAACAGTGACAGCTGTGCAGATGCCATCCGTGAGCATTATGAATGTCTTCACCAGTGGTATGAGGAAATCTTCCGGGATCATCCGGAGCTTGTTGTGGAGAACTGCGGTTCCGGCGGACAGCGTATGGATTATGGTATGCTGAAGATCTTAAGCCTGCAGTCTACCAGTGATCAGACAGATTATCTCTACAATGCCAATATCGCTGCCAATGTAGCCAGTGCGGTAACTCCGGAGCAGGGTGGTATGTGGGTATATCCGTATGAGGATGAAGAAGAGCATGTGATCTACAATGTAGTAAATGGTATGCTTCTCCGCCCATATATCAGCGGTATGGTATGGAAGCTGGGCGAAAATTCCATGAACCGTATGAAGGAGGGAATCTCCCTGTATAAGGAGATCCGTGAGGAAGTCCGTGACGGCGTGCCGTTCTTCCCGCTTGGTTTTGGAACTCTGAAATCTGAAGTTCTTGCTTACGGAGTGAAAGCAGAGAAGAATACCTATCTTTCGGTATGGACACCGGGAACAACAGAAGCAGTGATCCCGCTGGAAAATGCAGAGCAGGTCCGCAGAGTATCCGTGATCTATCCGAAGGAAGAGATGTGCGGATATAAGATCGAAAATGGAAATCTTGTAGTGAAGATGCCACAGGAAAAAGCGGCCAGACTGTTTAAGATCGAGATGAAATAGAAAATCAGGAAAGACCGTAAGTTTGACGAAGAGGCGTGGGCAAAAATAAAAGAGCGCCGGCATTTTTACCAGAAAGCTCATCAGTCTGGATGAAGTTGTAAAGATCCCGGCTGTGTACCTGAATTATAAGAAATACAGATGGGTGAAGGATCTGACAGTGAAAAGCGAATAGAAACAGAAAACAGCAGAGCTGTATGTCCCGGGATTACAGGGAATATACAATTCTGCTGTTTTATTTTATGAGATTATCTGTTTTCCGCAAGATATTCTTCTGTAAGAGCAACCGCATCGGTGATACACTGCGGGCAGCTGCAGAGAACCTTGCCTGTCTCTACACCTTTTAATTCACGGCAGATACAGGAACCGTTTTTTTCTTTGAATTTCTGGATATAGGTGCGGAGCTTTTTGTAAGTGTCACCTTTGGAGCCGGAACCTTCTTCGGTATTTCCGCGGCTGTTGGAAAGTCCGATGATCATAGCCATACCGGAAAGAGCACCGCACATTTCCATAACACCCATTCCAAGGCCGAAGCCCTCGGCAATACGGAACATCTCGTTTTCATCGATGCCAAATTCCTGGCAGAAAGAACAGGCAACTGCCTGTGCACAGTTACAGCCATTCTCGTGTAATTTTGTAGCGTGTTCAGCTTTTGTACTCATGATTTCTTATCCTCCTGATTTCAGATCGCAAGCATATTTTTGATCGCTTCCATATAGATCAGGACTGCTTCTTCCATACCGGAGACCAGGATAAACTCATCGGCTCCGTGGATGCGGTAATCAATTCCCTCTTTTTCAGGTCCGAAGGCTATGATGTTTTTGAGGGATTTTGCGTAAGTGCCGCCTCCGATGACCATTGGTTTGTGTTCGGTATCGCCGGTCACATCTGTGTAAGCTTTGTAAAGAGCATTTACCAGCGGAGATTCTCTTGGGAAGAATAACGGAGCAACAACCTTTATGATCTCAATACGACCGTTTTTATCTTCCAGTCTGTCCTGGCACATTTTGCGGATATCGGTCTCATTAAGAGTTACCGGAACACGGATATCGATGGTACAGGAAATGACACCGTTTTCTGTTTTTACGATTCCGTTGCATAACGTCAGATCGCCGTATTCATCTGCAAATTTCAGACCAATGCCGGAGCCGTCACATGCAGTGCCGATATGGGAGTTATAGAATTCCACAAAGTCATCTTCAAAGCCTGCTTTTGCCAGACATTCAAAGGTTACTCCTGCAGCATTGACACCGAGATGGGGAGTGCTGGCATGAGCCGGAATACCTTTGGCGTAGATGGTGAGCTCACCATTTTCTTCGGTTACCTTATATTCCTGGAGCTTCGTCCGGGAAAGTGCGGATTCCAGCTTTTCCTTCAGACCGTCCTCATCGGGAACAACGGTTGTACAGGTGTCACACATTGCATTGGATACAAAACCGCCGTTCATGGAGATGATCCGGGTGTTTTTTGAGCAGGCGATCATGGCAAGCTGACCTTTTTCACCGTGGATACACGGGAAGCTGGCATCCGGTGTGAAACCGCAGGAAAGCTCTTCTGCTACCTGATTGTAGTGATCCATACATCTGGAACCTGTTTCCTCGTTGCAGCCCATGATCAGGCGGACTCTTTTGTTCAGCTTCACGCCGTGGTCGCGGAGAAGCTTCATGGCATAGAGCGCTTCCAGGATAGGGCCTTTGTCATCAGTGGTCCCGCGGCCGTATACATGATCGTCTTCACGGGTAAGGCGGAACGGATCGTAGGTCCAGTCTCCGCCTACAGGAACGATATCCAGATGACCGGCGATGCCGACGATCTCATCGCCCTCACCCATTTCGGCATAACCGCAGTAGTTATCCAGGTTTACGGTTTCAAAGCCAAGTTCTTCGGCAATCTTCAGTCCCTCTTTCAGGGCTTTTGCAGGACCCTCACCAAATGGTTTTCCCTCGGAAGGGGTACCGAGCTGGGAGTCAATGGCAACCAGTCTGCCAAGATTTGTGAGCATTTCTTCTGATAATGCGTGGATTTCCTCTTTAATATCCATATTGATTTCCTCCTGTTTACAGCGTTCCGGAAAGTGACAGGATGGAACGCTGATGTTATGAGCTCTATTATAGCATAGATTGTAATGAATGGCAGAGTAGATTTTTACCTGTTGAAGACGTACCGATCCATTCGGCGGAAGGCTTCTTCTATGCGGGAACGGGGTGAGGCCAGATTTATTCTCAGGTGGCAGGGACCGAAAAACATCCTGCCGTCCTGGACGGCAACGCCGACATCCCAGCAGGCTTTTTCCACATCTTCGATTGTTTTGCCATGGGCAGCACACCAGTCGGTGCAGTCGACAAAGAGCATATAGGTGCCTTCCGGCCTGGAAACGTTGACACCCTTAAAGTGCCGGTCAATGTAATCACAGGCAAAGTTTACATTTCCGCTTAGTACTTCGCATAGTTCATCGGTCCATTCATAGCCTTCAGGCTGATAAGCGCCAAGCAGAGAGTGCATGGACAGAACATTCATCATATTATAATGGCTCAGACTGGACTCCTTCAAAATACGATCCCGCCACCAGCTGTTGTATACAATGTGATAGCTGCCAACAAGTCCTGCCAGATTAAAGGTTTTGGATGGAGCGTAGAAGGCCGCTGTACGCTGGCGGGCATCTTCGCTGACGGACTGGCTGGGGATATGCTTATGGCCATTCAGGATGAGGTCAGACCAGATCTCGTCTGAGATGACGTAGACATCATATTTTCGGTACAGCTCCATGGCTTTTTCCAGCTCCCGGCGTTCCCACACGCGTCCGCAGGGATTGTGTGGATTGCAGAGAATGGCAGCGTGGATCTTCTTTTCACGGAGTTGTTTTTCCATGTCTGCATAATCCATTCTCCATATGCCGTTTTCATCCCTTACCAGCGGAGAATGTACGGCCTCGTAGCCGTTGTTTTTCAGGCTTGAGGTGAAGCCTATGTATGTCGGGCTGTGGACCAGGACGTTATCACCGCGGGAGCAGATGCAGTTCAGTGCACTGATAACTCCGCCCAGAACGCCATTTTCGTAGCCAATGTGCCTGGGCTTCAGACCGGTGACACCGTGGCGTGTTTCCTGCCAGCGGATGATGGCTTTATAATATTCCGGCGGGGCTTCGAAGTAACCGAAGGCCGGGTGACTGGCCCGTTCGATGATCGCCTGCTGTATGGTAGGTACAGTAGGAAAGTTCATGTCTGCTACCCACATCGGGATGGCATCGAAGCCCTCCTTCGGCGGGGCAGGAGAGAAACCATCGCCCTTCAGGCCGTCTACTGCAATGGAATCTCTGCCATGCCGGTCAATGATGGAAGTGAAGTCGTATTTCATATGAATGCTCCGTTACTGAAAACTTATAAAAAGTTATAAACTTCTATGTTTCATTCCTACTTCAACGAGTATGCTTTTGATGATATAAATATCTATCTACTCACAAGTTCTTGTACTCTCCATAGGCGTAAATTCCGGATTAACGTACCCGTACATATTTGCACTAACGTTTTAGTGTTAGCTTGCAAATCTTTCTCCATAAGCCTTGAGATTTATAGATGCCTGAAAATCTCTATCAATGACATTTCCACAATCACATTTATAAATTCTGTCAGATAATTTCAAGTCTTTTTTAATGTTTCCACAGCAACTGCAAAGCTTTGATGATGGATAAAACCGATCAGCCACAATAAGCTGGATCCCTTTATCGCTGCACTTGTATTCAAGCTGCTTTCTAAACTCAAAAAACCCCTGATTCTGAACTGCTTTTGATAAATGTCTATTTTTCATCATTCCACTAACATTCAAATCTTCAATACAAATAAATCTTGGTTTTCGACTTACAATTTCAGATGTAGTCTGATTCAAATAGTTCTTACGGATATTTGTTAATCTGTGATTTCGTTTTAATAAAAGTTTTTCCTTTTTGATTACATTATTTGTTTTACAGTAACTTTCTCCTTTCTTATTTTTCTCGTAAGAACGAGAGATACTACGCTGTAATCTGCGTTTCTGTTTTTCTAGTTTCTTTACTTTCTGACTTTTATTGATGTTCTTATACTTAGCTCCATCAGAGCAAATAGCCAGATCTTTGATTCCTAGATCTATACCAATCCCATCATCATTAAGTTTTTCTATGCAATCAGGAAATTCCACACATACGCTGATCCACCAGTTCAACCCATCAAAAGATATTCTCGGATTCATGTATTTAGCATCTGTAGGAATACGACCATGCTCTGCAAGTCTTACCCAATTTAGTTTTTGTTTATTTCTTTTCCTGCTCGAAGAAAATCCTTCAAACTTAACATGAGTATTGCTGAATTGTATCTTAATATTATCCTGATAGAACTTCGGTATTGATCTCTTTTTTGGCTTGAATCTTGGGAATTTCTGCAAACCTTTGAAAAAGTTCTTATAAGCGGTGCAGGCATCTTTGATCGCCTGTTTGGTTACATTATTTGAAATACTCAATAACCATGCGTATTCATCAGAATGTCTAAGCTTTGTAAATTCTTTTCTGAGTTCTGCATCTGAAATGAATTTTCCGCCTTTTTCATAGTTTTCTATTTCCCTTGCCAAAGCCCAGTTATAAGCAAATCTTGAAGCACCTGCGTACTGAAACATCTTAGTTTTCTGTACATTGTTTGGTATCAACATTGCTTTTATGGCTTTTACCATCTACTTCCTCCTGTATCAGTTCCCGGATAAGTTTCTTGGCTTTATTCGCTCGTTTTCCTTGTAATTTGCAACTGAATACTGTGATCATCTGAACCAGATCTTCAACAAGTTCCTGCTGTTCGGATTTTTCAGTATTATCAATAATCTCAATCTCACAATTATAAAGCGAAGCGATATATTCTATCAATTCAAAACCAAATCGCAATAGCCGATCTTTATATAAAACAACAACCTTTTCAACCTGATTTTGAGATATTCGCCTGATCAATTCCTGGAGTTCTTTTTTCTTATAATTAATTCCGGAACCGATATCACTTATTATCTCAAATGGCTGTCCTTTTGCCAGAAGATATGTCTTAACATTATCAATCTGTCGTTCCAGATCATCTTTCTGTTTATGGCTGGAAACGCGACAATATCCAATTGTAATGCGATTTTTAGGCTTTACATTTATTACCTGGTTGAGTTGCTCGTCAGAATAATATCTATAGCCGCTTACTGTAGTATGATGCGGATGAAGTTTTCCATTGGCATCCCAATTTCGTAATGTCTGGGCGGATACGCCTATAATTTTTGAAAATTCATGTATAGAATAATATTTACTCAAAGCATCAACTCCTTTCAATAATATTCTGCTCTAATATCTTATAAAACTCAACATGTACTTATATGATTTTATAATTTATATTTAACTGTTAATAACCTCCTGAAAAATTCTATTTGCTTCACCTTATCATATTTTGGGGGTGGCGTACATATATTAATGTAAATTATGAGACGATTTGATTTTGTGTAATTGAGTGGATGGATTGAATAGTGCGAATAATCTATAAAAGAAGTGGCGGAAATACCAGCAATGATATTTCCGCCGTTTTACAACTCCGAATATCCTATCCAGAGCTACTTTGTGTTCATAGTATATGTTATAAAATCAAATTTTATGAAATGTAAAAAGGAACTCGTCCAGAGCCCCTTTCCTTTGAATAAGTAATAATATCTTTCTCACTCCGGAAAAAGACTTCTTTGTACTTATATGATACTGGTTCAATTACTCCTTGTCAATATTTATTTTTATCTTTGTAATGTGTTCTGTCAAAGAAATATCATCTGGCAATTCAAGAATTTTCCTTAGTTCAGCAAGTTCGTCCTGTGCCTTATTACGTTCTTCTTTTATTTTTGAAATATATTGCAATTTATCATCCATTGAGGTGGTAAATTTCGTTGCAATCACGCACCCTATGGGTTAAAAGAGATGCAGGAGCCGCGACGCCTGCATCTCTTTCATCTATAAATGTGATCTATTGCGAATGAATAGGTTTTTTATTTTGCAATAAACATAATCAGGATCAATACTTTGCTAATAATTTTTTCCAGGGTTTATAGCCTTTCATATAAGCAAAGTCTTCTTCATTTTGGAAGCCTGCAATCAGTTCTTTTTTCATTTCTTCAGCATATGGATTTTCTACATCTTGGAATTTTATATGTTTATATAATCTTGATTTCTGAAAATCACAGATTGTATCGACATTCTCCAGCAGTTGTTTTATTACCTTAAAAGTATCTTCTACATTTTGTTCTGCCACCACAACATTAAACATGGTTGCACATTCATTGTATTTTCCCATCTCAAAAATACCTGCTAATGCATACATTTTCTCGGCCAGGAATCTTGCGGATTTATGATCTTTATTGTCAAGAGCTTTTGTGATCATCATGCCAAAGGCAAGATTCAAAGTAGTATACTCTGAAAGAATTATATTTTCCAGTTTTTCATATGCTTCTTCTGTTTTTTCCTGTTCCATGTATAATTGCCCAAGTCTTAGTTTTTTCATGGGATCATAGTCGGAAAAATAGTTCAGATATTTTTCTGCCATTTCATAATTCCCTTTTCGCAAGTAGAATCCGAACAGAGAATCTGCCGCATGGTGCTGGATTTTTTCGTCCTTGTCATTTAGTGCCATTTCGTACCAGGAATTAATCTGTTCGTCGTACTTATCGGGATGCTCACACTGACCTATGATTCTTCGCGAGTCAAGCATCACCGCCACCTGCCAGATAAGCATGTTGCAGTTAGGGTAATCTTTTATGATATTTACTGCCCATTGATAGGTCTTTTCGTAACCTTCTGCTGAAAACATTTTGTCCATTTCCTGAATAAGTTCTGTAATTTCAACGTCTGTCAGATTTTCATGAAAAGACAACAGGGTATCAAGGGAAATATGTAGCAGTCTTGCAATTGGTGCTAACAGTTCAATATCTGGATTGGAGTTCCCCGTCTCCCTTAATTAAAGATATTGTTGGGTAAAAAAGAAAGGTCAGTCGATT
>OFMX01001863.1_pt1 | contig 14306 bp, 10 predicted proteins | sample 1541901 | NCBI WGS metagenome assembly OFMX01 (sample SAMN04209222, study PRJEB22552) | human gut metagenome | biome: gut; material: feces | host: Homo sapiens | place: USA: Oklahoma | reverse complement strand
AGCGGCAGCTCCAATATTTCCCATAGCTCCGCCTGCCATACCTGACATGCCTGACATTCCGCTATTCATTACAGGATTTCCGGTAAGCGCAGCCACAATCTGGTTCGCTACCTGTTCAATTTCCATGATTTCCATACGGTCTTTCTCATCAAGACGTGAATTACATAATCTGAAATCCATGTCATCAAACCACTCTGTTCTTACTTTGATACGCATTGTATAATCATATTCGTATCGATATACCGGCGGCTGATAACTGACAGTTTTTCCATCTTTTGTGTAAGTCTCTTCTCTACGGTCCTGTTGTACTTCCATCTTACACATTACAATAGATGACAATGGTACGATATCTGGATTCTCTGTCGTATCCAGATTATGTGCTACAGTAAAGTTGCCTTTTGTATCGTCAATAAATACATTATATGTGTTTGTAGCAAACTGACGAGTTACAACAAAGCTCTGTACAAGCTGTTTATTCTGCTCGCGGTATGCCAACTGACGTTTAATGTCTTCTACTGTACTGTGTCTGCGCTCCTCAAACCAAGGGGATAGTTTTCTCGCACAGTTTTTACATAAATTACCATCATCTAACTTTCGGTTTCCAAGTAAACCAATTTTTTCTCCACAGATATCACAATTTTTCTTATCAAATAATCCCATACTCACATCTCCTTCCTAAATTGATTTTTCCATTCCTAATCTTTCTCTACTGCTCTTTCATAACTTTCCTGTAAATGAGAAGCATCCTCATCGTTCAATCCTGCCATTGTAGATTTCAATTTATCTTTCTGTGCATCGTCTCCAAGTTTCAAAATTACCTCTATCGTTTCATTTCTTGCAAGCCAGTTTGCATCTGAATCTGTAAGAATATCTATCATAATATTACAAATCTCATCCGGATCAAAGTAGGTTGCTCTTGTTCTCCATTCGTCCACTTCGTCTTCATCAACGTAACTTACATAAGAAATACATGTCCAACAAGGAACCTCTTCTGTTCTCGGTGTCTTTGACAGATAGCCCAATGTTGCCCGGTATGCAGCCTCACTTGTATTGTGATAGAATGGATAATCGAGCCACATCCTCGTCAGTCCTTCAATACATGCATCATGTAATTCTACCTGACCTGAATCATCTAAAATTTCAACCAACGGTTCGATCAGATCATCATCTGCAAGATATCCAGCACTGCTACATGCTGTTTCCCGCACATATTCATCTTCATCGTTCATTAATTTTACGATTGCTTCAGCCATGCCTTCAACACCTTTTGACCAAGGAGACCCGATTGCATATGCTGCCTGCTCTCGAACTTTCGGATTCTCATGTTCTGCCATCTTTATAAAAAACTTCGCAAAGTATGGATCGGAGCCGCAGCTGGAAAAGGACTCTAACGCCATATACAAAACAACCGGGTCTGTTTCTTTCTCTAATATTTCCTCTACCTTTTTTTCCAGTGTTTCGTATGTCGTCAGATTACTGTCCATTATTGAAAATCCATATGCACGTACATTTGAATTTTCACTGGTTATAAGAGTCTCAATAAAGCCTTCTGAATCCGGCAGCCATCCACCCTCGTCGTAAATCGTGCTTACTGCTTCATCTGTTATATTTTCCTCTCTTTCAAATTCTTCATCATAGTCTACATATGCATAGGTTGACACAAGTGCTATTGCTTCTTCCTCTGTTATATTTTCCGGATCTTCAATTCTGTCCAACAAATCTTGTGCTGTCATGTCCTGATATTCTTTTCTTGTGACTCCTGCTGGTTCATAGTCTTCTTTCGATTTTTTATCTGTTTTCTTTACACTTTCCGTTTTAGCAGATTCTTTCTTATCATCAGATGTTTTTTCTTTTCCACACGCAGCAGCTGAGATTATAATCATCGTTACAATTAATAAAATTCCGACGGTTTTTTTCTTCATAATAACGCCTCCTTCCTTTTTTGATTCCGATTTCAAATACCCTTGCGCATACTGTTATGTACACTATTTGTTATAATTATTATTGCACCTTTAAAGTTTTCTGACACTAGCACTTGTGATAGGTGATTTTCTGTATAACAAAAGAACATTGCAGAAAACCTGCAATGCCCTCTCTATTTCAATGTCGTAACAAGTAATTTACTTTCCAACGCCGCCGCGATCAAATCTTCTTTACAGGAATACCCTGTCTTCGAAATCATTTCCTGAAAATTCCACCTTACCCCTGCAGTGGAACATCCCATTCTTTTTGCAATTTCTGAATAGGATAACCCTTTGATATATAATCGAAGCATCTCCAGCTGCCTCGGACTGATCTCATCACTCTGAATCCAGTTCAGCTGAACATTCGGGGAAATGTCCGGAAATACCCTTTTCCCTTCCAGTGTCTGATGAATGACATCAAGAATTTCCTCATCTCCGTGATCTTTATACCAGAGGCTGTCTGCGCATCCTGTTTTTGCTCTGGCAAGTACTTCCGGGTCAATCAATGATGTGATAATAAGTACTTTTGTCTTAGGATGAGCTTCTCTGATTTCTTTCCCTGCTGCCAGTCCATCATGATTATGAAATGTCTGCACGTCCATCAGTACAAGATCTACCTTTGTAGAATTACATACTTTTATGGCATCATTGGCATCTGCAATTGTCTGTACATGCTGAAATTCTTTATTACTTTCAATCAGATATTCAAAATATTTCTGCATGATTTTCTGATCTTCTACAATTAATATGCGAATCATTTTCCTCTCCCTCTCTCGTCTCAATCGTCACTGTCTACAGTGACTGTACCCAGCAGTTCTCAATCTTCCGTTCCTCCAAGTGGCAGTTCTAACACCAATAAAAACCTGGGAGCAAATCTTGTAATCATTTGACCTCCTTCTCTTTCAACAGCTTCTCTCAAAGCGGAAAGACCACCGCCCTCTTTACTTCCTTCTTTAGGATTTTCCCCGTCATTTGTTATACGTATCTTCCATCCTTCAAGTATCTTATAACTTTGTACATACACTTTACTTCCATGTGCATGTCGTATACAGTTCGTAACGCACTCACGGATTGCTTTATCTGTGATTAATGCCACTTTAGCTTCCTCGCAGATTTCTCCCTCAATCTCCACAGACACTCCCAATTTCTGTGCATGTCTTATTGTCTCCTGATACTGTTTATCCGGATCATCCTGCGTGATTCCGGATAATATGTAAACCGATTGTTTCAGAATTTCCAGCTGGTTTTCCATGTGATCTGTTTCTTTATGACTTTCCAGCATACGACGGATTGTAAGAAGGCTTCGTCCGAAACTATCATGAACCTGCATCTTCATCTTCAAAGTTTCCTGTTCGCGAATACTGTCATCAATCTGGGCATACATTTTTTTCAATTTTTTATTTAACACTTCCAGCTTTTCATTATTCATACGGATTTTTTCACTATTATAATAAATCTCTGAAATATCAAATGCTACTGTCTGAATATACCCTTCAAGTTCTGATTCCGACAACATATATTCCTGAAACATCCACACTGTATTATCTGACAGATAAAAGACACTGCTTTCTTCACTAAGCTTCGTAATCCCTGAAATTATTTTTCCGCCTCCCAGCACGATCTTAAGGTCTTCATAATTTTGGAGTGCCTCTCCTGTCAGCTTTCTGCCCAGTTCTCTCATTTTTTTATTCGATAACACAATGCGTCCCAACGGATCCGACACACAGACACCACATGGAACATTATCTATGGTTTCCTTAACCGACCAGAAAGAAATACTTTTTCAACATACAATAATTTCTTTTCTGATCAACAGACAAAGCAATATGAGCAACAGAAACATACCGGCAAAAAGTGTCCATACAGGGACGTCAATCATACATGACGGATGGTCATTGTCTCCAATCTGATATCTATGATCATTTAAGAACACACACATCACACAAAAAGAAGAAAAAAACAATACTCCTATGCTTACCATTTTTTTCAGTTTTTCCTCACGCATTATTCTGGAAAAAAGTATCCACAATTCCAGGATCAGACTTATTTCCATCAGAACCATTAATGTATTATGCAGTTTTACACTATCTGTTACATAATTATACATTCTGATTTCTCCTCGCACCTTTTCAGACTTTTATTGAAACAAACCATTCATCCTCTGTTTCCTGTTCTACATAAAGTTCTGGTTTCTTCTCTGTCAACACTGACAGATTTTCTACTCCTTTCACTGTTACAGCGACTTTCTTCTGTCCGTCAATCTCTGCAACACGCAAGAAAATAAATTGAATTACATCAATTAATTCTTCCACCATCCACTCAAAGAAATCATAACAGCTCAAAATACTGTCATCCTCAAGAAAGTTTATTTCCGGATCAATAAAATATTTCCCGTTGATTCCACATAGCTTTAAGCTGTCACAGGATTCTTCCAGACTTCTTCTCAAATCTTCTACTGTCAATTTCTCCTGTTTTTCTTTCTGCGACAGGATCAGATTCTTACGACGCTTCATATAAGTTCCTACCACAACAATCCTCCGAAGAATCCGGTCATAAATTTCTTCCGATTCTGTCTTCTGAAGTTCATTGAGATATTGATCTAACAGACGTATCTGATGAAATGTTTGATTCTGTATGATGTTAAACAGACGGTTCTTTTCCTCAATTGCCTTCTTCTCTGCTTCCTTTTCATAAGCAATCTGCAGTAAATGATTTCTTTCTGTTAATTCTTCCTGAAGTTCCTCGAGTTCTTTATACTGATCCGATACTTGTGAAACATCTTCTGCCCAAAATGCATGACCGCCTCGCAAAGAAATGTGCTTTATCTGGATTCCATGTTCCAGTAACAGTGGTGCCTGTTTTGTGTCCTTGCGCATCTGATCAGTCATTTTCGGGAAATCTCCGGAACGATACCGCACATTCCAGTCCCCATCTGTAATTTCTGCCGTGATACCGCCGCCCGCCTGAAATAATTCTGTGTATCGTGTATTTGTCCCAATCAACCCACAATAAATACAGCTTTGATAGATTGCTGACATCAGTAAACAGCAAGATACTGCCATATCCCCAAAATATTTCGTTATGAGTGGCGTTCCGATAACGTTACCAAAATTCCAATACAGAAGCATTATTCCCGGAAAAAATGGAAGCCAAAATCTTCTTTTCTGCGGACTTTTACTTTTTCTGATCAAAATCACTTCCATTGCGATCAGACAAAAAATCGCCCATATCTGAATCCCAAAGAAAATCGGTCCGTACTGATAATTTTGATCTATAAACGGCTTCCCATTCGGAAATGAAAATACAAGCTGATGAAAATCATTTGTAAGAACTGCAACAACAAATAGAATTGCAGGAATCACAAGTGCTGCCGTACGTTTCTTCGTATTCTTCTCTTCCTCTTCTCCCATTAATATTGCTGCATTAAGTCCAAGTGTAGGAATCATCATACATGGAATATAATATAAATACCAGCACATTCTCAAACTGAGTATTTCTGTCATAATATGATATTTTATACTTCGAAGAAAAATCCAGAAAACCATCAGACAGGCGATTTCAATAAGGCATCTTCTTATCTTAGGATTCACAACTCGCTTCTGCAGATAAATCCCCCAGGCCGTGTACAATCCAAGATAGAGACAGGTGCGGCTCTGATCCAGGATGATACTCTCAATATCTGTTGTTTTCGGTATATGACGACACATAGCAGCCAGTGCCACACACAGCAGAACTACCACATAAGCCATTCTTTGCTTTTTCGAATATGACATATCTATTCCCCCACATACATCACATTTACAACTATCTTTTTTTAAGTATCACACACTCCCAACATCAATGCAACCTAAAAACGACAGGATCTTCATTTGAACTATTGAAGAACCTGTCGTTTTTATTCCATATTCTATTTGATATAACCAATAAATGTATTTCCGCTTCCGGAAATCATTCCTTCCATCTCACTGATGGAAACTGTCTGTGACTCTCCATTTTCAGGATCGATATAAGTAATATCATTCTTCGTATATCCTGTCAGAAGAATTGCATGATCTGCACTTGTAAGTGCAATCACCGGACATCCTCTATTGATCACATAGAGTACCTGATCCAGCGTACATCCTGTCAGATCTACTTTCTGAGCATCATATGTCTTCATATAACGCTCACATGCTTCAAGTGATGTCTCTTCTCCTTCCTTCGAAAGAGCAACATCCTCTATCGAATACGCAAGATCTCGATTGCCTTTCTCCCATACATATTTCTGGTCAGAAGAGATCACAACTCCTGAAATCTGCTGTGCTTTCTGAATGGCATAAGAAGCTTTATCGTAAATTCCTGCCAGTTCACCGACCCCATAGACATAGTATTTCACACTTTCGCTTCTATCAGCAAGAACCATCTCAAGTTCATTCTTTGATGCCAGCTGATTCGGTCGGATCACTTTCACATTCTTATCTCCTGCTCCCTCTGCAAATGTAATCCGCATCTGTTTTTCCATCAGTGCTGTTGTATATACTTCTGTTTTAATCGCCGTATCTTTGCGTTCCTCATTATTCGTAATAAACTCCTGTGAAGTAACGTTGTAAATATCCCCGCTTTTCTCTACACGATTCAGTGTTACCATATTATCATCAATTAAAATATCAGAAATATAAATGCCTTTATCAACAAAGGAATAGCTGGCAACTTTTTTGTTCTTAGAATTACGGATTTCCAATTCATACATTGGAGTGATCGATTCTCCGGAAGCTTTCTTTCCTGCGTCCTCGGATTTCATTTTTCCATAAATAAAGTCACCATTGACAAATCCTAATGGGCTGATCTGTTCTCCTTCTGCGGCCTCGACTATATAAGTATGCAGACTGCTCAAATTCATAACCTGAATCTCTGTTCCACCTTTTTTGTTCCCCTCTGACTCATAAGCCATCAGATGTCCATCATCAGAAACCGCATATTGTCCTTCTTTAAGATTCTCTGCAAGTGTTGTCTGTTTATTCTTTTTCAGATCTACCTGATACAAAGTTCCGTCTGCCAAAACATATAACTGCTCTTCCGCATGATTATAATAAACCATCTTGCCAAGCTCATCCGCTGCGATTGCATAGGACTTCTTACTTGGTATAAATGCTTTCTCCTGAATCAGATTTCTCTCTACATCAAAATAATAGATTCCGACACCGACTTCTCCTTCGTGTTCTCCACGATTCATATATCCATACACAGCAAATGCAAGATTACCACTGTTGTCCATACTGATGATACGAACTGCATGTTGATCATTCAGATTCCTTTCATCTGTCGTATCTGCATCTGCAAATCCGAAAATATTTAATAATTCATTCGAACTCTTATTGTACATCCAAAGGTTTCTGGACTCCACAAATGCTGCAATCGTTTCTTTCTCATTTGTCTCATGCGGAACATCTGAAGGTGTAACGCCGAGCAGAATTCCGTTTTCATCGATCACACTTCTATTCTCACTGAATACTTCCTGCATATCACGATTGTAATCCAACAGGTAAATTGTAGTTCCTGCGATTCTCACACGGAAAAATTCCTTAATGTCATAAACTGCATTCTCACCGACATCATCCACGCAGGAAACTCTGTAATTCGCAAGAAGAGATGTATACACACTATTACTTTCCTTTATACTCCAACGCACATCACCAAGCAACTGTGGCTGCATAGTTCCCCACTGAATATGAGAAATATCTGAATGGATATTGACTGTCTGATAAGTTGTATTATCACTCTCATCTCCAGGTTCCAGATAAATATTCAATGAATCTACATCCGTCTTATTAAATGCTTTCGTATGAAAATCCTGTGCAAATGTAAGACATTGTGATGCTGTAATATCATCTGCTTTCTCAATTCTTGTATAAAAATTAACTTTCCTTGTCTCTTTCTCCTCGCCGATCACAAGCGAAACCTGAAGTACTGCCTCCTGGATTTTATCTCCAAGTGATTTTCCCGGCTTTAATGTGACATCTTCGCTTTCTGCAGACTTTAGAGTTCCTTTATCATATGTCTCTGTTCCATCCAGAGAATATACACTGTAACTGATCTCCCGGATCTGGTTATCATTTTTCTCAATCTGCATCTTCAGTGTACCATCACTCTCTAATGGTGTAATGGTATCTCGCATTGCGGCAATATCCATATCATCTACATAACCTGGCAACGCATTTATCTTCTGTCCTCCCATCATAAATGAGACTCTAGGTAACGTGGCATCTCCCATATCCACAACCTGATCATCATTTCCACGGTTCAGTATCACATTACTGATCACCAGCACAGCCGCAAAAAGAACAACCAGTGCGGCAATCTTTATTACCCTTTTTTTCATTATTTATCTCCCTTTTGCTCTGCCAGAAGCATACCTAACGTTGGCTGAATCTTCAAAAATCTTTCACAATCCTCTGCCTCTTTTCTGCTCTTTGCTGCAGGACTCCCCTTTTTCACTGCACGCAGCAGAATATTCTTCGGCGTATGCTCCATATCAATAAATTCTAATACCTGAGTTTCATATCCCTCGCTTTCCAGACGCTTTGCTCTAAGTCCATCTGTCACAAGTGCTGCAAAACGCTCTCGCAACAATCCATAATCCATAATTGGTCCGAGCACTTCTTCCATGGAAGCTAGTTGATCTCCCAGCATTTCTGAAACTTCCATAACTTCCGTCTTCGATTTCATCTTGCCTGAATGCAGATTTCTCTGCTTTTCAAGCTGCTTGTTCACCTCATGCTGACAACATGGAACAGACAAAATCACTTTCGCATTCCAGCCAACCGCTTTCGCAAGTGCATAATCTGTAGCTGTATCACACGCATGAAGCGTCACAACCATGTCAACCTGATCCACACCTTCATAATCCGCAATATCTCCAACAAGGAATGTCAACTTCTCATATCCATACTTCTTTGCCAGTTCATTACAATGCAGAATCACATCTGTCTTCAGATCTAATCCGATAATACGAATATCATATTCTTTTAACTCGTGTAAGTAATAATACATTGCAAATGTAAGATATGATTTTCCACATCCGAAGTCCAGAAGTGTAAGCTCTCTGTCCTTGTCAAGCTGCGGCAGAATGTCCTCAACAAATTCCAGAAAACGATTGATCTGACGGAACTTATCCATCTTCGTCCGCACAATCTTTCCATCCTGTGTCATAACTCCAAGATCCTGAAGAAACGGAACCACAATCCCTTCTTCCAAAATATATTTTTTCTTCCTGTTATGAGACAGATCCGCAGCTTTCGCCTGCACCTTCTTGCGCTTTCTCTTAATCGTTGCTTTCCCTTTCTTACTGATCAATACCGTGATATCCTCACTCACCGTCTCAACCTGAACCTGACGAAACTCTTCCAACAATTTCGCAAGCTCATCTTTTGTCTCTTCTACCGTCAGATTCTTATGAAATGCCTGCGTCTTTGTGAAAGACTCTAACTGAAATAAAAGCTCCCCCTTCTGTTCCATCGGTCGAAGCTTTGCCTTAACTACATTATCCTTTACTCGCGGGTTACTAAACACTGCACGAATAAACTCTCTATTCAAAATCCCAGCTAAAAACTGTATGATTTCTTCCATCTAAATGACCTCTTTTTCTTATATAATAAAGTAGAATCTCGAAAGACTCTTCTTACTATTTTGCAGAATAAAAAGGGAGATGTCAAGGGATATAGGGGACGAAATAAAGATTTATCGTAGAAATCATTTTTCGGATATGAGGACGAAAACTGAAAATATTATTTTAGAAAGTCGCTTGTTAGAAGGATGGTACAGGAACGCCGACTCAGGGTTACGCATACTGTTCATACTAGGAAAAACAACAGACTGCTAAGAGCAAAGAAAGGATTGACAAACTCGCTGCCGCTCAGACAGCTGTCAATCCTTTCTTTAACGCAATCCATTGTTTTTCAAGTATGAGCAAGCATGCTCCACATTCGTCTTCGTCCCTGTACCATCCTTCTAACATAAACTTCTCGAAGTTCATATTTTCTGTTTTCTGTTTACTGAAAAAGGATCGTCTTCTACGCTAAATTTTATTAAAGTAAATACGCTTAAGAAATGGGTATCATTCTATAGAACATCCGGTGCGTCTACTTCTCAAGTAGAGTTCTTCTTTCGAGAGAGCAGAAATCAGATAGCACTGAAAACTTACCGATAGACAGACATTGAGGGATTGATTCAGGTGACTGTTCTGTGTGCTTGGAAAGACTTGAAAAACGGAAGGTTACGTTAAAGCAATGCGAGGCAGCTGTCTGAAGCGGCAGCGAGTTTGCCGAGCATTGCTTTGTTTTTAGTAATCTTTCGTTTTTCTTAGTCTTTCCTGTATACAGAACCCGGAGCCTGCATCAATCCCTCAATGGCTGTCTATTAGAAGAAACTTTATAAGCGCTATCTGATTTCGTCCGCACTCGAAAAAGAATCCCTACGATAAATCTTTACTTTGCAAAAAGCTCTTTCTCCCACTCTTCTTGCTCCAGCAAAAATCCTTTCTCTTCCAGTGCTTCTTGAATCATATCCAATGTCTTTTCACTATCCGCTTCTACTACATGATAATGGTAATTGGATGTGATATTTTTCAGTGGCGTAGACTTTCCACTTCGGATGTCATCTATGAACTCTACTGCATTTCGTCTGGAATTAATATTGAGTGATGCTTCCATATGACCGTAGACTCTGTGATTCACCATCACATTACGAACTCTTCCGCCCAGATCGACGATTGTATAGAGTTCATCTTCAACCTGGTCATCGGTATGTTTCACTTTGAAGATTCTTTCTACTAAATGTGATTCGTGCAAAATATATCCTCTGTTTGTAGATATAATGTCATGTCCTGCGGCACGGATGAGTGCGATATCCTGCACGATCACCTGACGGCTTACTTCATACTGTGCAGCCAATGCCTTTCCCGGCACCGGTGCTGAGCTTGTCTTTATCTGATTTATAATGGCAGTTCTTCTTTCTGGTCCTGTCATCATGCCTCTTCCTTTCTAAATTGAAATCCATACTAATAATTGTTCTTTAACAATTATATCACTTTTACTCTACAGCATGAAGGTTTTTCATCGAGATATCAAGAATCGGAGCGGAATGTGTCAGGGCTCCACTGGAAATATAGTCTACGCCAAGAGCTGTCAGGCGTCCGATGTTCTCTTTTGTTACATTTCCGGAACACTCCGTCTCCGCTCTTCCGTCAATGATCTTGATTGCTTCCTGCATCTCTTCTGTTGACATATTATCAAGCATGATGATATCTGCTCCGGCTTCTACTGCTTCTTTTACCATCTCAAGATTCTCAACTTCTACTTCGATCTTTCTTACAAATGGTGCGTAGTCTTTTGCCATCTCGACAGCTTTCTTTACGCTTCCTGCAGCTCCGATGTGATTGTCTTTCAGGAGTACCCCATCAGAAAGATTATATCTGTGGTTATAACCGCCACCAACACGAACTGCATATTTCTCGAAGATTCTCATATTAGGTGTTGTTTTTCTTGTATCAAGAAGTTTTGTTTTGCTTCCTTCAAGAAGTCCTGCAACGGAATGTGTATAAGTTGCGATTCCGCTCATTCTCTGAAGGTAGTTCAGTGCTACACGCTCACCGGAAAGAAGTACGCGGATATCTCCTGTTACTTTTCCCATCAACTGGCCGTTCTTTACTTCGTCTCCGTCTTTACAGTAAAGTTCTGTCTTTGTATCTGCATCTAACAGTTCAAATACTCTGCGGTAAACTTCCAGGCCGGCAATTACACCGTCCTGCTTACAAATCAGTTCTACTTCACCTTTTACATAATCTTTCATAACTGAATTTGTTGTTACGTCTTCGCTTGAAATATCTTCTTTGAGTGCTTCAAGGATCAAATGATCTGCCTGAAGTGTCATTGTAATTTCGTTCATCTTTATATCTCCTGTCCCTGTCTCTATATTCTTTCTCTACTCTTCTCTTAACTTTTATTTTTTCAGCATAGATTAATATTATATCACTATTATTATGCCAATTCACGTACTTTTACTTCATTCTCTGTACCTGAGATTTTATTTGCCGCACGTTTGGCAAATACAAGGCTTTCCAGAAGTGAATTACTTGCCAGACGGTTCGCACCATGTACACCGTTACAGCTTGTCTCTCCTACTGCATATAAATGTTCCATGGATGTTTTACTGTCTGAATCTACCCAGACACCACCCATGAAATAATGCTGTGCCGGAACAACCGGGATACATTCTTTTGTCACATCATATCCCTCTTCCAGACAATGTTGATAAATGTTCGGGAAATGACCCATGATGGTTTCTTTTCCAAGTTTTTCCATGGACAGCCAGACATGATCTGTGCCTTCCTTTTCCATCTCTTCTCTGATTGCCTTAGTCACAACATCTCTTGGAAGGAGTTCATTTACGAAACGTTCTTTCTTGCTGTTAAGAAGAACCGCACCTTCTCCACGGACAGACTCTGAAATAAGAAAGCGTCTTCCTGGTTTCTTGGAATACAATGTTGTTGGATGGATCTGTACATAATCTAAATGCTCTAAACGAATTCCGTGTTTTTCGGAAATAGTAAGTGCATCTCCTGTCAGATGTGGGAAATTTGTGGAATGCTTATAGCGTCCACCGATTCCACCGCTTGCCCAGATTGTATTCTCTGCATGGATTTCGAATTCATTTCCATCTTTATCCTGTGCAATGATTCCTCTACATTCATCATTTTCCACAATGATATCTGACATCGTTGTATATTCAAGCAATGTTACATTAGAAAGCTGCTTTACCTGTGCAAGCAGTTTACTTGTGATTTCTTTTCCTGTAATATCTGCATGAAACAGAATTCTCGGACGTGAATGTGCTCCCTCACGAGTAAATGCATAAATATCCTGAATCTCTGCCTTTTCACCACCGTTGTCTGCGGCTTCATTTCCAGACTCATCTGTCTCCTGTTTTTGGAAATCTACACCATAGCCAATCAGGTCATGAATGATCTCTCTTGAGCTGCGGATCATAAGATCTACAGATTCTTTTCTGTTCTCATAATGTCCCGCTTTCATTGTATCTTCAAAATAACTGTCATAGTCATCTTTGTCATGCAGCATGCAGATTCCTCCCTGAGCCAGGAATGAATCACTGCTCTCTAAATCTGACTTTGTAATCATGATGATCTTCTGATCTCTCGGAAGACTCAGTGCGCTGAAAAGCCCTCCCACACCTGTTCCGACAATGACTACATCTGCTTCCATTTTCATAATAAATATCTCCATTCCGACAGCGACTGTCGATTTGATCTCATTATTTTTCTTTGATCTTCGATTGCTGTCAATCCTATCTGCCCTCTGTTTACTTGGCCAGTTCTAACATTCTCTCTAACGGTTTCTTAGATTCTTCACGAAGCTTATCGTCTACAAAAACTTCATTCTCGCCTGTCTTTAATACATGAAGCACTTTCTCAAGTGTAACCTTCTTCATATTTCTGCAGATTGGAGTTGTCTCTGTAAAGTAAAATTTCTTCTCAGGATTTCTCTTCTGAAGTTCATACAAAACACCACTTTCTGTACAAATGATAAATTCTTTCGCATCTGATTTTCCTGCCTGCTCGATAATCTCTGAAGTACTTCCAACAAAATCAGAAAGTTCCAAAACTTTTGCCGGACATTCTGGATGAGAAAGAACCTCTGCTTCCGGATGTGCTGCTTTCGCTTCCTGAATCTCTTCAACCTCCATGTATTCGTGTACGATACAGAAGCCTTCATTATATATGAAGTTCTTTTCCGGAACCAATCCTGCAATATAATGTGCAAGGTTACGATCCGGTATAAAGAAAATATTTTTATTCGGAAGTGCTTTTACAATCTTCACTGCATTGGATGAAGTTACACAGACATCAGAATGTGCTTTGATCTCTGCTGTAGAATTAATGTAACAGACAACAGCAAGATCATCATATTTCTTACGCATCTCTTCAATCTTCTCTACATCGACCATATGAGCCATTGGGCAGTCTGCCTTCTGATCTGGCATGATCACTGTACGGTCTGGGTTTAAGATCTTGGCACTCTCACCCATAAAGTTTACGCCTGCAAAACAGATCACATCTTTGGATTCTTTTAATGCAACTTTGGCAAGATAATAAGAATCCCCAACATAATCAGCAATTTCCTGAACGGCATCGTCTACATAATAATGTGCTAGTAAAACAGCATTTTTTTCTTGTTTTAATTGTTCGATCTCTTTTTTTAAATTTTCCATCTTTCTCTCCTTGTTATTAAATTTTAATATACCACGACCACCCCTTCTGGAATACTTTTACAGAAGAGAAAGTTACAGAAA
>OFMX01001862.1_pt1 | contig 14312 bp, 27 predicted proteins | sample 1541901 | NCBI WGS metagenome assembly OFMX01 (sample SAMN04209222, study PRJEB22552) | human gut metagenome | biome: gut; material: feces | host: Homo sapiens | place: USA: Oklahoma | reverse complement strand
TTGATAAAATGAAAGACTCTGATTGTGATTATGAAGAGCATTTGGAAATGTTAATCACAGAAGTTGTTAATTATATTAAGCTTTATCCAGAACTTGACACAGAATATAATGGTTGGGATTCTTGTATAGACGAAGATTGGGAAAGCGATTGGATAGAGGATAAACTTATAACAATAACAATTTCAGATGGTACAGAAAACGATGCATAAATCAAAGCCATTGAGGAGGCTTATTATGACCGCTATGGCGAAAATATCGCTATAAGTTTTGATTTTTAAGGAGGTGAAAAGATGGGAATTGTATGGGTGGAAAATTATGCGTATGAATATGCTGCTAAGTTTCTTCATGATAAAGAAGTGACTTTCGAAGCCACTCGTCCCGATAGGGGTTCAAGCAGAGTAAGGCTTGAATTTCCGAAGCTGTCTCAGAAAATGTCTGAGTTGCTTATGACTAAGATTTGCCATAAGTCAAGGCAATACGCAAAACTCGAATAGAAATTATGTTCGCTTGAACAGTCGTGTAAAAAATGGTAGAATATTCCTGAAGCGTGATTATATCACGGCAAGATAAACGATGTTTGTCAATTAATAAAAAGAGAGGGAATGTTCTTGAGTAACAACACGGTTGATAGCAGCAACCAGAATACACCACAAGAGTCTATGCACAGTTTGGGTGAAGTTCTGCGTAAACAAATATCTCAAAATCTAAATAAGTCGGCAGACGAGTTTGTAGAAGATGTACGAGGGATGGATGCGTACACAGATGCAATAGTTTTCTTAAGTAAATTTGCAAGCAAAGACGAGGATATCTCACTTGCTTCGTTAGACTTGACACCTAACTATTCCAACTCTGTAATAATTCGTTCTAAAGACGGTATGCCGATTGAATTCCGCATGAGTGATATTGAGGCGTTCTGTAAAATTGCGTTGAACAGTACGCTAATCTCATTTTCAGTAAATGATAGTGGAAATTTAGAGTTGTGCTTGAATTTTGCTGCTTATAAGCCAAAAGATTAAGTACACTCGTTTAGCGGTTGCGAGTCAAAACAAAACCGCTGCCACCATAAAATCACTCTTTTATCAGAGTGACAAAAAGTAAATATAAACCAATTAAGTGTATGCGATAGATTTTTGCATACACTTTTCTTTTACCTAAAAAGAGGTGGTTAGAGTGTACGAGAGTATCAAAACAATACAAGATATTCGTGATGAACATATTGATGTATTGAGGGATTTCGGTGTAAAGGTTACATCTCAGATTGTGCGAACAATCGAAACCAAGACAACCGAAATTGCGATTGAAAATTACTGTCGTATTTTAATAATTAAACGATTAGAACAGGAGGAATAGCTTCTTATGCTAAAGGTTGGAGATAAGGTAAAAATACTTCCGACAATACTATCAGCTTATCCTAATTTTCCGTATGTAGGGGTAGTAGGCAGAGTTTGTGCTATTGACAACAATAGTGATTCGATAGCTGTTGAGTTTTCGCATCCTAATGAGTATTTTCATAACTGTGACGGGAAGTCTGGGCAGTATTCTGGCTGGTATTGTTGTAGGAAAGAGTTGGAATTTATACCTGATGATAATTTTCCAGATATTTGGGAATATATCTAACATATAAACAATTTTAGGGAGGTTATAAAGTAAATTATGTTGATGACAAAACACAATATCACAGTAGAAGGAGATTACAAAAATGGCAGGCAGAACTATTAGTAAGGAACTAAAAGCCCAGATTGTGTCGGCTTATAGACAAGGCGAAAAAATGAAAAACATAGCTGAATTGTATGGGGTATCATATCCCACTGTTTCTAAATTAGTCAGAGCATCGGCTAATTCATCTGTTAGTCTTGTAGGCATTAAAAAGGCATGTCCTAAGTGTGGTAAAGATAAACATGAAGTGGGTTCATATTATTGCTCACATTGTGGAGCAAACATTATGACAGAAGATCAAAAGTTGTCAAGAGAACTTGACAATATTGCAAAAACAATTCGTTTTTGTTTGCCACAAGCAAAAGAATCCGATAGAGAGAAGATTGATAATTATGTTGCAGTTTTAAAAGAGGCGGCATTAAAAGTAGGAGGTGAGGGGTGATATGACGGTAATTGCAAAGAATGGTCACTTTGAAGTTATTGATGAGCATGGCAATGTGTTGTGCTCGGGTGACACCGAAACAGAAGCTGTTGAAGCGTATGAAGAAATAGGATTTGAATAATGTAACATTTGCTTGCTTTATTAAATAAAGCCGCCTTACTTAAAGTAAGGTGTTAGAAAGGTTAGAGAGAAGAAAGGGATACAGGCTGAAGAGAGTTCGATGCGGGACAGCTCTGGCAGGGGGTGTCGTCAGGAAACCAAAGTTCTTACACAGAAAAGACTCCTTCCGAAATCAAACCCAAACGGAAAAAGCACATAAGAAGACTACTTTAGTAGTCGATAAGAGCAGAAACCCCAAACGATTAGCCAACAAAAGGTTCAATTTACAGACTCTTCTCAAGTTCCATCTTTATTTAAGCAATGTTATAGCACCCCTTTAGATAGGGGTGAGCGGTTACAAAACTACTACCTCCTCGTGGTGTAACTGGGTAATGCTAAAGTAGAAATAAATTAAAGTGCCATACGAGGCAGAAAGGAGTCACAAAATGACTGTAAAAACATTAAACAATGTGATGGTTATTGAAGCCAACTTTTCAATGGAGGAACTTTTTAAAGTTTACAAACACAAGCCAGATGTATTGTCATTAAAGGATGATGATGGCAATATGCTTTTCGCTGTAAAGCCAAGCGAACACAGAGAGAGTTTTGGCGATTGCGGAATTTCTTTTGTAAGTAATTCTTACACAGCGTCAAAGGCATCAATTACAATTCCTCTCCCATCAGAAGCTGCCGACAACACAAAGGTGTGGATTGCAGAAAACTTTGGTTCAATTCTGACAAATCTTGAACAGATTGAAAGAAATGTATCAGAAGCTTGTATTGATATTGATGCAAACATTGCAAAAATTGTCGGCTCAATTGTAACAGCGTAAACAAGGAGGAAATAATAATGAAAAGCATTAAAGTTCAGAATAATCTTAAGTCAAAAACAATCATTGGTAACCCAGATGAAATGACAGTTCAGCAGGTTTTCAATGAAGCTCAGCTCGAAATGGGTAATGGTATTCTCAATCTTAACGGCGTTGTGGTATCTGCACAGGATGTCAACAGAACGCTGTCTGACATTGTTGGCGCAAGAGATACATACATTCTTGCATCGGTTGTCAAAGCTGATTGTGCATAATTTGATTTGAAACAAGGGAGAGTACGCTCTCCCTTTGGCATTTGCATTGTCGAAAGACTGCTTTACTTAAAGTAAAGTATTAGAAAGGTTAGGAGCATAAGACTCATCCGGATGGAGATGCCGGGGGAGGCGAAGTGAATGAAATGCACGGTGATGAAAATGAAGAGCGGCGACTATCTCACAAAACCAAGGGTTACAACTGAAAGGAACATTCGTATCCACGGTTTGAAACTGAAAAAACCACATCAAAGCTATAATTACATCAAGAATTCCAATGCCCAAGCTTCCCGCAGGCGTCTTCTCGCTGCCATAATTGTATTTAGAAATGCCAAAATCTAAGGAGGAATAGAAAATGGATTTAATTACAAATTTATACACTCGGAGTTGTTTTGATAGCCGTCTTACATTTGGAGATGATTGCCCCAAGATAATCGAAACATTTGTCAAATGTGTTTACGAACCTTATTATACTAAGAACGGTGATTTGCCATCTATATTTTTTGATTGTGTTTCCGGCGCACGGGCACCACAGAGAGCCGCAACAGACAAAGCTGTTTATATATGGTCTAACGACATAGAACCCACCATGGAGGAAATTAATAAGAAATTTAACTGTAGTGTGGAATCGTATGAGAATTATGATAAATATTGCGAATTAACCCACAATAAATCAAAAGGATGGGTTGGCGGCAATCAGTATATTTTTTGGACAGAGCCGTTTAATGCAAAATGTGCAGCAGAAACGATAGCTGTTTTTCTTATTCCGCTGTTTGACTTTGTTTGCACTGCAAAAGAGATCAAAAACAAATTCAAACCAATTGTTGATGGAATAAGCCAAGGTTCGTATGATAAATTGTTCGAGTTAGCCGACAAAATTTCAGAAGAAAAAGGATTATCGAAGATTGTGTTAAATGCTCAAATTGCCGATCTTACGCAGTATAAAAAGAAACGCACTCTTGATCGATTACACGATAGGATTAAGAATTATGAATCGGATTATAGACATTATGTAGCCAATGCGACAAAGGTTTACGAAAACTTGTTGGATTGCAAAAAACAATTATCATTATACAACGATAATGATAATGATAATGCTGCATTGATAGATATGCTTACAAACAACAGTGCGATTTCTAATGTGAAAATTAATGGAGGAGACCTTGAGTTTGTAGTATGCAACCCGATTACTCAGTATGATGAAGATGCTTTTGCCGAAATATTAAAATCAGAAAATTCCACTATTAATAATATGCCAAGCGTAAGTAAGGATGTTTTATGTTGGATGGTTGATGGCAGAATTGATCTATTAACCGAATGTGGAATCGGTATAAATCTTGATAGCAATTCTTTTGATGCTTACGAGACATATATATACGGTTATATGCCTCATCCTCATTTGGCTTTATTTGATTGCTTTGGAGGTTTTAGAATAGATATCGCAACTGCATTAGCAGAAGGCAATATCTGCTATGCAATACAGCTTATTCTTACTGCGTCACAAAATTTGAATTTTATGGATTCTACGGTGATGAGCAAATTGGGCAATCTGCTCAATGAGGCAGACTACTCGTGTATTATGGATAAGGAGTCTGGAGAGGTTATGACAGTAAACGAATGGAACGAAAGGAGAAAATAAAATGCAACTTTTAAAGATACCGACAGGTATGGAAACACCTACAATATCTTTCACTCCATTAGCTTTTGCCAAAATGATGATGCTCGTTGAGGTAAATGACAAAGAGGTGGGGTGGCATGGCACAGTTGAAAGGCAAAACAACAACTTTGTTGTTACTGATATCTTTGTGTATCCTCAAGTAGTTACTCGAACAACCGTTGAACCTTCTCAGGAAGAGTATAACGAATGGCAGACTGAGTTGCCAGACGATATACATAACAGTCTTAGATTTCACGGGCATTCTCACGTAAATATGGGAACATCGGCGTCATCTGTTGATACAAAATTTCAGCAAGACATCGTGAAAATGATTGATAATACTGATTTTTATATCTTTATGATTATAAATAAAAAAGGTGATTTTAATATATATCTTTATGATGGTGTGCTTAATTTAGCATATAAGTCTACAAGTAAGGATACTCAGCCTGAGATAACATTAAACACAAATAATATTCAGTCGTTTGGAAAAATACTTTGTGTTTCGCCTGTAGTTTACGACACATTGATGTCTTTCAAGGAAGAATCAAAAGATATGGTTACAGAACCAAAGCCAGTATCGTATTCGTATTATGAATATCCTTACAGCTACGGTAATGTTGGTGTAAAAAGCCAGAGTTCTATTAAGCTATCTGTTGTAGAGATTCAAGACATATTTGGTGTTTCTTATGTGGATGCCAAAGATATACATGATGAGTTGAGTAATCTTGTATATAAAGAAGTGATAACTAACGATAGGCAGTCATTGATTGAACAGGCAAGCTTGTATATAAATTAAGGAGGTCTTACGGAATGGATTTAAGTAAATTAGGAGATATTAACCCATATCAGAAGGAGCTGTCAACCACTATACATATAGTCGGATGCGGAAGTGTAGGTAGTACGCAGGCAGAGCTTCTTGCAAGATATGGCTTTTGCAAGTTTAAATTATATGATTTTGATTTCGTTGAAAGTAAAAATCTTTGCAACCAGATGTTTTTTAATTCTGATTTAAACCACAACAAAGCAGAGTCATTAAAAAATATCTTGCTTTCCGTTAATCCGGATATCGAAGTTCAGGTGTTTGATAAAGGCTATATTGATCAGCGACTTAACGGAATCGTAATTCTTTGTGCTGACAATATTGATTTGTGCAGAAATATTTGCAAGCAGAATAGACTTAATCCATACATAAAGGTAATGTTGAATTACCGTACTGCAAGATACGATGCGCAGCACTATGCAGTAGAGTGGAGAGATAAACCAAGTGTGGATAATTTGATTAAAACAATGAATTTCACACATGAAGAAGCAAAAGCCGAAACTCCAGTGTCAGCATGTGGAGTAGAGATTGGTGAATCTATTGTTGTAAGAGATATTGTACTTAAAGGTACAACGAATCTGTTTAAATGGATTACCGAAAGAAAATTAAGCCCTTTGATTATATCTTCTCCATATAAATTTGACACGGTAGTAATGTAAAGGAGGAACAAGTATGTGCTACTATGTGTGTTTGCCAAAAACCGAATCGAAGCCTAACATTTGGAGTTGGCTTGAAGGTGATATACATTCTCCACAGTGGTTATGGGGTACTAAATCTGCGGCAGCCACAGTAACTCGCAGAGTTGATTTTATACCTGCGAGTGTAAAAGACAAATACAATGTCAATTTTATTATTGGCATATTGGATGCCTTTAATAAAAAATGGAGTTATCTTGGACAAGAAATTGAAAAACATTATTCTCATTTCTATATTCCAAAAAAGAAATTAGACGAATATGGCAGAGTTAAATGGAGAGAAATTTGTGCTCCAGATGATGAATTATCTGAAGCATTGAAGGACTTAAAAGGGATTTTCGAGACTGCGGGTGTTTCATTACATCACACCAACGCATACGCTTATGTTCGACATAGAACAGCCTCGGATGCAGTTTCCAAGCATCAGTATAACCATAGTCGCTGGTGGATAACAACTGATTTTCAAAACTTTTTTGGTAATACTACCAAAGAATTTCTTATGTCTATGATGGCACAAATATTTCCATTTAGTGCAGTTATTGAACGAGATTTTGGAAAAGAGTGTTTAAGCAGGGCATTGGATTTATGTTTTCTTAATGGGGGCTTGCCACAAGGAACTCCAATCAGTCCAATGCTTACTAATATTATGATGATACCGTTTGACTACATAATGACAAAAAAGTGCCGTGAAAAAGACTATATATATACCCGATATAGCGATGATATACAAGTTTCACACCGTAGAAAGTTTAATCCAGATGAAGTTCTTAGATTCATCCACGAAACACTAACTCAAATTCACGCTCCGTTTACAATTGAGAAAGAAAAAACAAAGTTTAAAAGTGGAAATCAGTTCGTATTAGGTGTTATGTATAATCAAAATTGCGACATTACAGTCGGTCATAAGAATAAAAAAGAGTTCAAAGCTACATTATTTAATTATATGTGTGATAGGCTAAGTGGTAAAGTTTGGGCGTTGCCACAACTCCAACAAATGATGGGTAAATATGCATATTACTCAATGATTGAAAAAGAGTATTTTGAAAATGTAATGAAGGAGTATTCTCGTAAATTTAAGCAGGATGTTATGAAATGTATCAAAGCAGACTTGCGTAGATGCTAATAACATCTGGTGGGATTTTATTAAATTCTTAATGAAAATTCATTGCAAGTTTTTCGGAAACCATTTTGCTTGTAAATATATTGAGCAGTCGCCAAGCGGTTAAGGCACTGGACTTTGACTCCAGTATCGTGGGTTCAATTCCCACCTGCTCAGCCAAACGGTATTGTGTAGCTTTATAACCTTGCGGTTCAAAATAAAAATCTACTGTTATTGTAGAAAGATTTTATACTGATCAGTCGCTTAAGTTGGCGTTGAACGGCGGTGTCCCTTGACTGTTGTTCCGTCAGCTTTCAATCTACACAATACCGGATATGACACAGTAGTCCAACGGCAGAGACAGCAGACTTAAAATCTGTAAAGTGAGAGTTCAAATCTCTTCTGTGTCACCATTTACAAGTGAGTGCAATCGGCACAAACTCATTTTGTAACCTCCTTTAAAGACACAAGACGGATAAGTGTCGCCAAAGCAAGTGGTTGTCTATTATGTACTGAGTCTGTCAAAGAATAATATGAAAGGATTGTGAGATTTATGGCTAAAGATACTTTTACAATTACACGAAAAATACAATTAGTGCCTGTAGGAGATAAGACAGAAGTTAATCGAGTTTACAATTATATTCGTGAGGGTATGAAAGCTCAAAATCTTGCAATGAATCAATATATAAGTGCGTTATATTTAGGTATGCAGAATGATGTTTCAAAAGATGACAGAAAAGAATTGAATAATCTATTTAGTCGTATTAGTACCAGCAAAAAGGGTAGTGCTTATGACGAATCAATACAGTTTGCTAAAGGACTTCCAATTGGTTCGATGACAAGAAAAGTTAAATCAGATTTTGATACAGCAATGAAAAAAGGACTAAAATATGGAAAGTTATCATTGCCGACATATAAAGACTCAAATCCTTTGTTGGTTCATGTAGATTATGTTCGTTTAAGAAGTACAAATCCACATCAAGATAGTGGTTTATATCACAATTATACGAACCACACTGAATTTCTTGAACATTTGTATAAGAGTGATTTTGAGTTGTTTATTAAGTTTGCTAATTATATAACCTTTAAAATTATTTTAGGTAATCCTCATAAATCAGCAGAAATTAGAGACGTGTTTAAAAACATTTTTGAAGAGTGTTATGCAATTCAAGGAAGTTCAATAGGCATTTATAATAATAAAATAATTTGCAATTTATCTATTTCAATACCTAAAAAACAATTGTGCTTGGATGAAAATATAGTTGTTGGTGTTGATTTGGGATTGGCTGTACCTGCTGTATGTGCTTTGAATACTGTGCCATATATTCATAAATCTTTAGGCAATTATGATGACTTTGTTCGGGAGCGTACTAAGATGCAATCTCAAAGAAAAAGACTTCAAAAGTCATTAAATTACGCTAATGGTGGACACGGTAGAAAGAAAAAATTGCAAAGTCTTGAAAGATTAAAGAAACGAGAACGAAATTGGGTACAAACTTACAATCATAAAATTAGTAAACAAATTGTAGATTTTGCAATAAAGAATAAGGCTCAATATATTAACATTGAGGACTTATCTGGTTTTGATAGTAGTCAGTTCGTATTACGAAATTGGTCATATTTTGAATTGCAACAGTTCATTGAATATAAAGCTAACAAATATGGAATTATAGTTAGAAAAATAAATCCATACCATACTTCTCAGACTTGCTCTTTCTGTGGGCATTGGGAAGAAGGACAAAGAATATCACAGTCTGAGTTTATTTGTAAAAATCCAGAATGCGTTAATCATAATAAATCAATTAATGCAGATTATAATGCAGCTCGTAATATTGCTATGTCTACAGATTTTGTTAAAAATAATTAATTATATACATCTATATAACGGTAGATTTTGCTGCCGAATAGTGAGGGTATTATCCACTCACCAAAACTTGTGTAAATTCAGAGCAAGTACAAATAAAGACAGTGTAAACAAACGAAATGAATGTTTCCGTAAGTCAGCTTAGAGGATTTAGAACCATATTATTTTACACAGGTACAAAACAGTTTGCCGCTCTAACCAGATTATTTTACACAATAAAAGAAAGGAAAAAGTCCAATGAAGAAGTTAAAAGCTGAACTACATAGAATGAGATTCTGGATAAGTGCAATATCAATCTCCGTTACGATTCCATTGTTTATAATTGCTCGATTGGGAGCAGTGAATGAACGAAAATCAGAAATGTTCGGTGGCGAATTATTGATTTTGTTCATTCCATTCATTGCAAATATGATATACATAAACATCAAAGATACAATAATTGAGCATCGCAGAATGACGATGATTCTCAAAAGAAAGAAAGTCCCAAAACCCACAATTGTGGTTAAAAATATTAAGAGTATAAAAGAGAATAATACGAAAGGATGTGATTGATAATGTCCGTAGAGAAAAACCAACTTCTTAAAGTTGGAGATAGGGTTAAAATACTTCCAACAATACTGTCAGACTATCCTAATTTTCCGTATGTAGGTAGAGTGTGTACCGTGGTAGACAGTGGTGTGAATATAGGTGTTGAGTTTTCGACTCCTTGCGATTACTTACACAACTGTGACGGAGCAGCTGAGTCTCATTCTGGCTGGTGGTGTCTTAGGAGGTATTTGGAATTTATACCTGATGATAATTTGGATGATAATTTGCCAGATATTTGGGAGTATATTAAATAAAAGTGAGGTTTTATTGGAGTTTAACTGAGAAAAACCACGAATAAATTCAACATTTAAACAAGATAGTATAGAGGTGTAAAATATGATTGATTGTTCAAAAACTGAAAATTATTTTATTGAAAAAAAGAGAATGTTGAAAGCAACAGAATCAACAGTATGCAGAGTGGGATGTGCCAAATGCCCCTTAAGTGCTGGTAATAACAATAAAGGAATATGCTGCACAGATTTTGAAGTGCTTTATTCCGAAAAAGCAATTGCAATCGTTCAGAAATGGAGCAATGCACATCCGCAGAAGACTTATTTGAGTGAGCTTTTGAAAATCTTTCCAAACATTCCGCTCAGTGATGATGGAACACCCAAGTCGCTTTGTCCTTTTGAATTAGGGGTGACGATGACTGAAAAATGCAATAACGAATGCGTTGAATGCTGGAATCGGATTATTGAGGACGGTAAAGAGTGATGAAAAGATATATTGATGCAGATAAATTTATCGAATATTTAGGCTTCGCGAACACCAAAGAAGAACGAAATGAAAATATATATGCAATTGTTACATTACAAGACCTTGATAATCAGATAGCAGAAGATGTACAGGAGATTAAACACGGAAAGTGGGTATCGACTGTAAATGCTTTAGGGTACACTGAATGTCATTGCTCAGAATGCAATAATTATTTATTCTTAGATTCTAAGGATAGCCAGTTATATCCATACTGCCCCTATTGTGGTGCAAAAATGGATAAGGAGTGAAAGCAATGACAAGAAATGAACTTGAAAGGTATTTAGGCAAATGTGTGACAATTACTCTTTTGGATAACACTGTAATTGAGGGCACTTTACATAAGACGGGTGAAAAAGCCTTTGAAAACAACCCTAATTTATCAATACCAGTTAATTTTTATTTTTGCACTGATGTAAATAATAAAGTGGTTAAAAATACTGCATTCAGAGTATCGCACATCCAGAGAATCAGTTGCTATGAAAAGTTAAGAATGACAAACTTTGAAAAAATCAAATCAATGAGTATTGGCGAAGTGTCGGGTGTAAAACCTAAAAAATTAAAAAAGAGGTTAAAATTATGTTAGATGTCATCACAGCAAATGAAATTGTTAATGCTTTACAATGTAAAGGACACAATATTGAATGGGTGAAAGACCATTATCTCAAAAATTTTATAACAATGGATTCATATGTTAATGTTTCCATATGTAATGTTGATTATTGGGTTATGCCAATAATCGCATTTAAAAACACAAATGCAACTGTATTAGGTTTTGTTTATGAGCGTACTGTTTATGAAGTTGGCAAATATAGTCGTAAAACCTCAAGACTGTTCACGAACATTTATAATGCCTATTTTTCCAATAATAATTATGATAGAGTTTATATGGAAAAACGGTTTTATTAAAAAAGAGGTAGAAAAATTATGGAAATATTTTTTTAATGGAAGTTAAGGAGGGTTAAATAATGGCAAAATTTGCGATAACTTATGAAAATGAAACAATCAAATATGAGCTTACTTTTAGGGACAAAGTATATGACTTTACAATGTATAAGGATGATTGCGGTATGCACTCTGACAAACAATTATTTAGTTATCAGTTGGAAAACGATGGTGTTGACACTTCTATGTTAGATTGGGATATAGATAATGTAGTCTTTACAAACGATGAAGTAGAAATCCTTGATACACTTAAAATGTTAGAGGCAATTGAGTAGGAGGTAAAAAAATGAAAATAGTTTATCACAATGATGCTGATGGTAAATGTGCAGGTTTCTGGGTTAGGGAACTTGCCTATGCAAAGGAACTCTCTTATGTAACAGAATATATCGGTTATATAAAAATGGATTATGGTAGAGAATTTCCATTTGGTAAGATTAAGAAAAATGAAACAGTATATATTGTTGATTACTCAATCGAACCAAATGAAATGGATAAGCTTCTCGAAATCACACCAAATGTTACTTGGATTGACCACCATATTTCAGCAATTAAAAAATATGAAAACTACGATAAAGAAATTCGTGGTATCAGATATGACGGAGTAGCAGGCTGTATGCTTACATATTGTTATTTGAAGCACATGACGAATGGTGGTATTGGTGACATTAAACCATTCGAGGAAAGTATGACGAAGGATGCTCCAATGTTTACAAAACTGATAGCTGATTACGATGTATGGACTTTCAACTATGGACATTTAACTAAAGAATTTCACGCAGGCTTGAAATCAATACCGAATACAGAACCAAACAGTAATTTTTGGGCGGAATTTTTTATGCATGACAATTACGGTACAGACTTCTTAATTAAGGAAGGTATTTCAAGGATTCAGTATCGCAAAGAAACAATGACACATTATTGTGAAACTTTCGGTTTTGAGGTGATGTTTAACGGTTACAAATGCTTTGCTGTCAATATGGGAATGATGAGTAGTGACGATTTTGTTATTGGTAACATTGACAATTATGATATGCTGATTGGCTTTGTTTTTAATGGTCACGAATGGAGATACTCTCTGCGTTCAACGAAGGTTGATTGTTCAAAGATTGCTATGTTGTATGGCGGTGGCGGTCATAAAGGTGCTGCTGGGTTTAATACCAAAGAATGTGTTTTAGGAAAGGGCGATGACTGTGAAAATTCTTAAACACGGAAAATATTATCATCCACCACAGTTGTGTATCTGTCCAAAATGCGGATGCGAATTTGTGGTAGATGATGATAAATGTGGGCATTCTTACTTTGATGATATTTACGGATGCGAGTGTCCTGAATGCGATACAAGAAGTCCGTCAGTAGGGGATTATAAAAAATGGTAAAAATTATTAAAAGTGGTACAGATTGTGTGACGAAGTTGTTTCATCAGGATGGTAGTATAGTCAGTTTTGAGTGTAGAATGTGTGGTTGTATTTTTGAAACCGACATTTATTCAATCAGAGCTTTTGTCAATCCTGTATATAGAGAATCGGTTTGTCCACAATGCTTGTCAACCACCAAGAAACTCGGTGCAATTGGATAATAAAATACATATTTTAAGGAGGTGTTGTTTTTTTAATGTGGGAAGTGTATTATTATCAACACCCATTCAAACCAAAATCTTTAACTATCATTAATACTTTTGACACCAAAGACGAAGCTATTACCTATGTAATAGATAAAATGTACTATAACGGGTGTCGGTTGTTTATTAGAGAAAAAGATGCTAAATACAATCAACTGGCTTAAATGTATGGGATAAACATTAAGGAGGTGTAAGAAGTGGATATAACGACAATTATATCAATTATAGTTTCGGCAGTTGCGGTAATAATTGCAATCGCTTGCGATATTTGTATTGCTGTAAATCATAAAAAATTAAAGAAGGCTGAAAGGAGAATAAAAAGCCTTGACATCTACATAAAAACTACAAAAGCGTATATGAATGCTCTTGAGCAGGATTACAGAGAGGTAATTAAGAAAACTGAGAGGAAGGCTGTATAATGTTAGATTGTGAAAAACAAGTAATAAAAAGTTTATCAAATGAGCAATTGATTTACATTATTGAACAGTTACTTCATCATCAAGAGTCGATTAGAGCTATCTGTAGTGAGGTATCTAAAAAACATATGTGTTCTGATGAAGCTGTTCTCCGTATTGCTGCGGGACTCTATGATACGACTACTATTAATGGCAGAACTTTACCCGCATATATTGATATGAAATTAGGCAAAATCACTCCTGAAGAGTTTAGAAGTATTTTTCGTGGTTAATAAGGAGGATTGGATAAAGGTTGAGTAAGTGTATGTCATGTCTACATAAACAAGTATTAAACAAGTATGTCGATATAACGATGGAGTTAATGAATGGTGCAAGTCAACATACAAATGTCCTCACTTTAACGATGACGATGTATCATTTTGGCTTCATGCCGACATTGACGATATTATGGACTATATCAAGGCTAAGAATAATGTTACAAATACTTAGCAAAAGAGCGGAATAATGTTACCTTAGCAAAAGGAGGAAGATATTATGGCAAATTTTGAAAATATTACAATTGAAAAGGGTATGTAT
>OFMX01001853.1_pt1 | contig 14376 bp, 7 predicted proteins | sample 1541901 | NCBI WGS metagenome assembly OFMX01 (sample SAMN04209222, study PRJEB22552) | human gut metagenome | biome: gut; material: feces | host: Homo sapiens | place: USA: Oklahoma | reverse complement strand
CGACCGAGGACGCGCAGGCCTGTCTCGAATTTCTCGACTGGGCGGCGGAGCTTGACGGCAGCAAAATAACAGGCTGCGGCGCATGGGACGCCGAGACCGGCGCAGCCCGCTTCCTTCTGGAGGAGCCCTCCGATGATACATCCGCGCAGATCGAAGCACTCGAGGGCATTCTCCGCAGCGTCCGTGCGGAGGAGCTTACTCCATTCGCAGCCCGCGATGGAGAAGTCCGTTATACGCTCGCCTTCAACGATGATTATACCGGCTATTATGGCTTTTCGCTGAGCGAGAATGGGCAAGTTGCGCTGGACGCACCCGCGGAGTACGAAACCGAGGGAGAGCCATTTTCCTACATGAAGGCCGTCGCCGTCGTGGACAACGCGGAACTGACACAAGCTCTGTACCGATTGCTCCGCCCCGCACTTCTTGACAATCTGACGGAGGCCGAGCGCAGCGTCGTCGACGAATTTCTGCACTGGGCGCAAGCTCTGCGCGCAGAGGACATCCTCAACCTGCATTTCCGCGACGGCAGCGGCTCGCGCTTTCTTCTTGACGAGGAGCTGACCTCGTTCACGGCGCAGCTCGTGCCAGCCCTCAACGCCCTCACTGAGGCGGACCTCTACACGCAGCAGGGCTACGGCGACAGCGCGTACTACACGCTCTCCGTCATCACGCAGGACGGCGAACGGTACACCTTCTTCTGCGGCTTCGACCGCGTGCGGCTCCTGCATCCCACCTTTGAGCCGGGGCTCTCCTCAAGCTATCCCAGCGACCGCCCGACGCTCTGGATCGACAGTCCCGCGCTGATGGCGTGCCTCGACAGTCTGGAAGCCTCGCCCGCGCCTTTGCCGGACTTTGAGACCGCCGCACCGACGCCGCTCGCGGACATCCTGCCCGCGCGGGAGCCGTGGCTGACCATTCCCCTTGCCGGGAAGGCACAGCGCATTGCCGACCGCCGCATCCCCTCCGATGCCCTTGACTGGCTCACGCAGATGGACATGGACGGCGACGGCGTGTGTGAGATCGTCAACAGCTCCGATTTCCCCGCGATCTACTACAAGCGCGGCGGTCAGCTCTACGGCGTCGACCTCAAGAGCGTCATCACCGCCGCGTGGCCGGAGATGAGCTACTGGGATTACACATTTCCCGCCAGCCGCTCGATCCTCCTCGGCGGCTTGTCTGCGGGCGACGCTCCCGGCGATGGGGTCAACTTCACGCGCTATCTCTACTTCGACGGTGAAAGTCTGCTGCTCTACAAGCCCGATCGCAGCCACACCGACCACGTCGCCGACGCGACGCTTGCCGATCCGAGCGTTCCCGCCGAAATCGTCGCGCGGGCAAAGCAGCTCGTCCAGCGGCGATATGACACCCTTGCGGGCAGAGCCGCGCAGTACGACGACTGGTACACAGACGTCTCCTTCCTCGGTGCGGAGACCCGCTACGCGGGTCTGACGCTGGAGGTTTACAGCTTCAGCCAGCATTACCACGCGCAAAAGCCGGAAAAAATCCTGCTCGCGGGCGGCACTGAGGTGGACGAGGACGGCTGGGCTGTTTTAGACGGCGACACGGTTTTGGACGGCCCCTATATCGTCTGCCTCATGGACGGCGGCACGCGACGCATGTTAGAGGGCAGCATGAGCGGCGATTGCAGCACGGGCAGCCCCGCTTATTATGCCGATCTGACCGCGCTGCTGGCGAAAAACAATGTCCTCCGCCCCGACGCTCTGGACGGCGGCTTGCTGAACGAGGCGATGAGCAGCGGCGGCAGCTTCCTCAACTGGCTGGGTCAATACGACGCTGCCGAGCAGGACCGCGCGCTCGAAAGGCTGAGCGCCTACCGCGCCTCGCTCACTGACAGCTACGACCTCGATATGTTCTCGCGCATCGTCGCCTATCTGCTCGGCGACCGTGACGGCCTGACCGACGCGGGCCGTGCCGCGCAGGAGCGCTTCCGCGCGAAATTCGGATGAACGACCAAACGGCAATTTTGTGCATTTTTTTCGAGAGCCGCCCTTGCAAAGGGCGGCTCTTTGCGGTAGAATAGTCAAACTGCCGCCTTGGCGGCGGTCGAGTTTATCAACAAATGAGGTGTTCAGAAAGCATGAAACGCGAATCCTTCCGCTCCCGTCTGGGCTTCCTGCTGGTGAGCGCGGGCTGCGCCATCGGCATCGGCAACGTGTGGCGCTTCCCCTACATCGCCGGCAAGAACGGCGGCGGCTACTTCGTTCTCTTCTACCTGCTCTGCCTGCTCGTGATGGGCGTGCCCGTGCTGACGATGGAACTGGCGGTCGGCCGCGCGAGCCGCAGGAGCGCCGTGCTCTCCTATAAGACGCTGGAAAAGCCCGGTCAGAAATGGCACATCCACGGCTGGTTCTGTCTGCTCGGCTGCTACCTGCTGATGATGTACTACACCACCGTCTCCGGCTGGATGGTCAGCTACTTTGGCAAGTTCCTCACCGGCGCGTTCCATTCCGGCATGAGCACGGATGAGGTCGCGAGTGCCTTCGGCGCGATGCTCTCCTCCCCCGGCGAAATGGCGCTCTGGGCCGAGGTCGTGGTCGTCGCGGGCTTTCTGGTCTGCTCCTTCGGCCTGCAAAAGGGCCTTGAGCGCGTGACGAAGGTCATGATGCTCTGCCTGCTGGCGCTCATTCTCGTGCTCGCCGTTCACAGCCTGACGCTCTCCGGCGCGGCGGAGGGCATGAAGTTCTATCTGGTCCCCTCGATGGATTCCATCCGCGAAAACGGCTTCGGCAGTCTCGTCACCGACGCGATGAATCAGGCGTTCTTCACGCTCTCGCTCGGCATCGCCGCCATGGAGATCTTCGGCAGCTACATGAGCGACGAGCACACCCTGCCCGGCGAAGCCGTGCGCATCTGCGCGCTCGACACCTTCGTGGCGCTGATGGCGGGCACCATCATTTTCCCCGCCTGCTTCACCTTCGGCGTGACACCGGACAACGGCCCCTCCCTGATTTTCCAGACGCTTCCCCCTGTCTTCATCAACATGGCGGGTGGGCGCTTCTGGGGCGCGCTGTTCTTCCTGTTCATGATCTTCGCGAGCTTCTCCACCGTGCTGGCGGTGTTTGAAAACATCCTCGCCATCTGCATGGACACCTTCGGGATCAGCCGCAGGAAGACCGTGCTCATCAACGGCATTCTGATCGCCGTTCTCAGTCTGCCCTGCGTGTTCGGCTACAACATCTGGAGCGACTTCCGTCCCATCCTCGGCAAGGACGTGCTCGACAGCGAGGACTTCCTCGTGAGCAATCTCCTGCTGCCCATCGGCTCGCTCGTCTACCTCCTCTTCTGCGTGACGAAGTGGGGCTGGGGCTTCGACAAGTATCTTGCCGAGGCCAACAAGGGCTCGGGTCTCAGGTTCGCCCGCTGGCTCAAGCCCTACTTCCAGTGGGTGCTGCCGATCCTGATCGTCATCATCCTGCTGCAGGGTCTCTAAACAGTGCAGAAAACCGGCGTCCGTTTCAAGCGGACGCCGGTTTTTTGTTGTGTCTATTACGCAGCCGGGCTCGTCTCCGCGCGGGAGACCGCGGTGAAGTAGCTGTGGCCGAAGCAGTCGTGGCTCACACCGGTGAGGCCCTCGCGCAGGAGGTAGGCTGTACCGGAGAAGCAAAGCGGCGAAACGGCGCTGTCCTCAAGCAGCATCGCTTCTGCGTCGTGCAGGAAGGCCGCGCGGGCGGTGAGGTCGCCGGTCGATTCCGCCACGCCGACGAGCAGGTCAAAGGTGTCGTTGCGGTAGCCGCAGACGTTGCTCTCCGACGTGCCGCGGAACGGCAGCAGGTACTCCATCGGATCGTCGCAGCGAGCCGTGAGCGTGGTGAGCGCGAGGTCAAAATCACCGGCGGCGAGCGCCGCGTCAAGCTCCTCGGCGCTCACGCCCACCAGCTCGACCGCCACGCCTGTGGCGGTCCTCCACATATTGAACAGACTCAGCGCCGCCGCGCGCGTCTGCTCCCCCTCCACAAAGAGGAAGCGGAGCGTCGGCAGGCCCGCGCCCTGGTAGTGTCCGGCGGAGGTCATCAGCCGCGCCGCCTCGGCGCTGCGCTCGGCATAGCCCTCGGCGTTCGCCGCACAGAGCTCACCGCCCGCCGTGCGGAAGTCCTCCCCGCTCTCGGGCGCGTCGCTGATGCCGTCGGGCACGCAGCCGGTCGCCGCCGTCGCCGTCACGCCGAGCTGTTCGGCGAGCGCCGCGCGGTCGATGGCAAGGTCAAAGGCACGGCGCAGCTGCGCGTCGGAGAAGGTGTCGGTCAGATGGTTGTAGAGCACACAGACCGTCTCCGCCAGCGGAGCGGGCTGCCACGTCTCATCCTCCGCCAGCTGCTCGATGGCCGCGTAGGGCAGCTTCGCGGTGTAATCCAGCTCGCCGGCAAGCAGCTGATCGTAGTTCGTCTGCGCGTCCGTCTCGAAGCGGAAGCAAATGCTGTCCGGCACGACGAGCTTGCTCTCGTAGTATTCGCCGTTTCTCTTCGTCTGAAGCTGCGCGGCCTTTACCCATGTGCCCACGGTATAGGGGCCGTTCGTCACGATGTCGGCGGTCGCCGCCCAACTCGCATTCCCCTCCACCAGATCACGGCGCAGCGGGGCCGTCGCCGGCGACGTGCAGACGCTGGTGATGAAGTAAGCACAGGGCCTGCTGAGCGTCACGAGGAAGGTGCTCTCGCCCTTCGCCTTCACGCCGAGCAGCGACACGTCGCCGCTCTCGCGCACCTCGTCATAGCCCGCGACCATGCTCAGAAGCGAGGCGTTGGGCGACGCCGTCGCCGGATCGACCAGGCGCTGCCAGGCGTAAACGAAGTCCTCCGCCGTCACGCGCTCGCCGTCCGACCAGCGGGCCGCGGAGCGCAGCGTGAACGTATAGGTCACGGTGTCGTCGTAATTCTTTTCCTCGATGTATTCCTTGGCGATGCCCGCCACGGCGACCGCCTTGCCGGCGCCGTCGTCGCGCATCCGCATCAGGCCCTCAAAGAGCGTGGAGAGCAGGCTCTCCGTCCCCACATCGGTGTTCATGGTCGGGTCAAGCGTCTCCAGCGGACCGCAGACCGCGGCGCTCACCACAAAGTCCTCCGCGGGCTCCTCCTGCTTGCCGCAGCCGGCGAGCAGGGTCAAAAACAGCGCCGCACAGAGCAGCAGACAGACGGATCTTCGCAGCATTTTCATCGGGAGCGTCTCCTCTTTCTCTATCGTAAAACGCGGCGCGAAGCGCGCCGCACAGGCAAACATCTAAATGATTATATAAAAATTTGCCCCGCTTGTAAAGACGAGCGGGACAAAAAGTTACAAATTGTTATTATTTGGCGTCCACGACCAGCGTATCACCCTCGAAGTGGGCGGGCTTGACATCGTTTCCGGTGAACTTGGCGATGGCGTCGAGCCGCATCTTGCTCGGGTAGTCCGCCACGAGCGTGTAGGCGACGCCGTGACGCTTCGCGCGGCCCGTGCGTCCGATGCGGTGGACGTAATATTCGTTCTCCTGCGGCACGTCGTAGTTGAACACCGCGTCCACGTCGTCCACGTCGATGCCGCGGGCGGCGACGTCGGTGGCGACGAACACAGGCAGCTCGCCGCGGCGGAAGCGCGCCATAACCTGCTCACGCTTTTTCTGCGGGATGTCGCCGTGGATGCAGGCGGCGTCCAGTCCCTCCATCTCAAGGTACTTCGTCAGGCGCTCGACCATGCCCTTGGTGTTGCAGAACACCATCACGCGCTCCAGCTTCTCCTGCCGGATGATGCGCGCCATCGCCGCGACCTTGTCGGTCTGCTCGACCGTGACGGCATACTGGAGGATGTCGGGCTTATTCTGCTCGTCCGCGCGGACGGTGATCTCCTCGGGGTCGCGCTGGTAGACCCAGCTGATGTCCATGACCTCGCGCGAGATGGTCGCGGAGAACATACCGAGGTTGCGGCGGGATTGGATCTTGTCCAAAATACGGGTCACGTCGTGGATGAAGCCCATGTCGAGCATTCGGTCGGCCTCGTCGAGCACAACGGTCTGCACCCGGTCGAGCCGCACGGTGCGGCGCTTCATGTGGTCGGACAGGCGGCCCGGGGTCGCCACAACGATCTGCGGCTTTTTCTTCAGCGCGTCGATCTGCTTGCCAATGGGCGCGCCGCCGTAGAGGCACACCACGCGAATGCCGCTCATAAAAACGGCCAGGTCGCGCAGCTCCGCCGTGATCTGCATGGCAAGCTCGCGCGTAGGCGCCATGATGACCGCCTGCACCTCCTCGCTTTCGGGGGCAATGTGCTCGATGATGGGAATGCCGAAGGCAAAGGTCTTGCCCGTTCCGGTGGGGGCCTTGGCGATCACGTCCTTCCACTCGCGCATCGGCGGGATGCAGCCCGCCTGCACGGGGGTGGACCATTCGATGTTTTTCTTTTCCAATGCGCGCGTCATTTCCGGCAGCAGGCCAAGGCTGTCGAAGCGCACGCCCTGTGTGAATTCCATAGCGTTTTCCTCTGTTCTCGTGATTTTCAGTCAGAGAAATTATATCATGCCTGTCAATAGCGCGAAAAAGAGACGGCGCCGCCGTCTCTTTTCTCCGCTTTGCTTACTTGTGCGGGACGTGCCAGATGTTGTCCGCGTACTGCGCGACCGCGCGGTCGGCGGCGAAGATACCGCTGCGCGCGATGTTGAGAAGCGACATGCGGTCCCACGCCGCGCGGTCGGCGTAGGTCTTCGCCATGCGCTGCTCGGCGGCGCAGTAGGAGGCGAAGTCCTGCAGGAGCATATATTCGTCGCGCTGGAGCAGGCGCTGGGCGAGATCGTCATAGCTCACACCGTCGGAGAAGCCCGTGCGGAGCTGATCGACCACGCGCTTGAGCGCGTCGTCGCGCTCGCAGAGCCGCTGGGGCGCGTAGCCCTGCGCCTTCAAGCGTGCGACCTCGTCCGCGTGCAGGCCGAAGAGGAACATATTCTCGTCGCCAAGCACCTCGTGCATCTCGACGTTCGCGCCGTCGAGCGTGCCGACGGTCAGCGCACCGTTCATCATAAACTTCATGTTGCCCGTGCCGCTGGCCTCCTTGCCGGCGGTGGAGATCTGCTGGCTGACCTCGCTCGCGGGCATCAGATGCTCGGCGAGGGACACGCGGTAATTCTCCAGAAAGACGACCTGCAGGCGTCCCCTGCACAGCGGATCGCTGTTGATCTGGTTCGCCAGCGAGTTGATAAGGTGGATGATGCGCTTGGCGACCGCGTAGCCCGGTGCGGCCTTCGCACCGAAGAGGAAGGTCCGCGGCTGCAGCTCCATGCTCGGATCGTCCTGCAATTTCTGGTATAGATAGATGATGTGCATGGCGTTGAGCAGCTGACGCTTGTACTCATGCAGACGCTTGACCTGCACGTCGAAGATCGCATCTGTGTTGAGTGCCACGCCCTGCGTCTTTTTGACGTAGGCGGCAAAGTCGAGCTTGTTGGCGCGCTTGATCTCGTCGAGCCGCGCGAGCACCGCGCCATCGCCGGCGAAGGCCTCGAGCTTCTTGAGCTCCTCGGGATGGAGCAGATAGCCGCGCCCGCCGCAGAGGTCGGCAATCAGGCCGTCGAGCCGCGGGTTGATCTGCGCGAGCCAGCGGCGGTGGTCGATGCCGTTGGTGACGTTCTTGAACTTCTCCGGCTCCATCTGGTACTGCCAGCGGAATACGTCGTGGCGCAGGATGTCGGAGTGCAGCGCGGAAACGCCGTTGACCGCCATGCCGCCCGCGATGCACAGGTTCGCCATGCGCACCTGCCCGTCCCAGACGATGGCCAACTCCGCGGTCTTGGCGGGGTCATGGTAGAAGTTCTCGACCTGCTTTTGATAGCGGTGCGCGATCTCGGTGATGATCTCCCACACGCGCGGGAGCAGCGTCTCCATGAGCTGCTGCGGCCAGCGCTCGAGCGCCTCAGCGAGCACGGTGTGGTTCGTGTAGGCGACGGAATTTTTCGTGATGTTCCACGCGGTATCCCAGTCGAAGCCCGCATCGTCCATCAGAATACGCATCAGCTCGGGAATGACCAGCGCAGGGTGCGTATCGTTGATCTGGATGACGTTCTTCTCGTGGAAGTTCGCCGCCGTGCCGTAGACCTCGATGTGCTTGCGCATGATGGACTGCATCGTGGCGGAGACGAAGAAATACTGCTGCTTGAGGCGCAGCGACTTGCCCTCATAGTGGTTGTCCTCGGGATAGAGAATCTTGGCGATGGTCTCCGCCATCGCCTCCTGCTCGCTCGCGCGCAGGTATTCGCCCTGCGAGAACAGGCTCATATCCACCGGCGTCGGGGACTTCGCGTCCCACAGGCGCAGGGGGTTGACGTGCTCGGTGCCGTAGCCCGTGATCTCCATGTCGCAGGGCACGGCGAGCACCTTCGTCGCGCCCTCGGGCACGACGTGCAGCCGTCCGTTGTCCCAGAACTTGCGGACCGTGCCGCCGAAGAGCACCTCCTCCGTCTCCTGCGGCTTGGGCATCAGCCACGCGCCGCCGATATCCTTCCAGTTGTCCGGCAGCTCGACCTGCTGCCCATCCACGATGCGCTGGCGGAAGATGCCCAGCTCATAGCAGATGGAGTAGCCCGCGGCGGGGATGTCGAGCGTGGTCATGGAATCCAGATAGCAGGCGGCGAGGCGGCCGAGGCCGCCGTTGCCGAGGCCCGCGTCGGGCTCGACCTCGAAAATATCCGCCGCGCGGAAGCCCAGCTCGCCGATCGCCTCGCGCAGCACGCCGCTCACGCCGAGGTTGTAGGCGTTCTTTTCCAGGCTGCGGCCCAGCAGGAATTCCATGGAAAGGTAATGCACCTTCCGCTTTTCCTCGCGGCGCGTGGCCATTCGGCTCTCCACACCGCGCTCGGTCATCACGTCGCGCAGCACCAGCGCCGCGGCGCGCATCACCTGCGCGTCGTCGGCCTCCTCGGGCGTCACACCAAAGCCCAGGCGCAGCTTATCCGTAAGCGCCTGCTTCATTCCCTGTGTCGTTGTGATATCCATATTTCTTTGTACCTACCTTATTTGCAGATGGAATCGTAAATTTCGCGGTATTTTTTCGCGCTGCGCGCCCAGCTGAAATCCTCGGCCATGCCGCGCTTGCGCAGAGCCTTGTATGCCTCCGGCTTCTGATGGTAAAGGTCCACCGCCTCGCCGATGACGTAGCACATATCGCCCGCGTTATAATTTGTAAAGGAAAAGCCGTTGCCCGCGCCGTTCCACGCCTCGTAGGCGTGAACGGTGTCCTTCAGCCCGCCGGTCTCGCGCACGATGGGCACCGCGCCGTAGCGCATGGCGATCATCTGGCTCAGGCCGCACGGCTCGCTCTTGGACGGCATGAGGAACAGGTCCGCGCCCGCGTAGATCTGCATGGCAAGGCTCTCGGAGTAGCCGAGATGCACCGCCACGCGGCCCGGGTACTTCGCCTGCGCCCAGGAGAAGAAGGACTCGTACTTCCCGTCGCCCTTGCCGAGCACGACGAGCTGCATATCCTTTTCCATGAAGTAATCGAGCGTCTCGCACACGAGGTCGAGTCCCTTGTGGCTCACGAGCCGCGAGACCATCGCGACCACGGGCGTGTCCTTTCTTTCGGCAAGGCCCATCATGCGCTGCAGCGCCGCCTTGTCCTTCGCCTTGCCGGCCATGTGCCGGAGCGAGTAGTTCGCCGTCAGGTTGGGGTCGCTCGCGGGATCGTAGCGCTCCATGTCAATGCCGTTGAGCACGCCGTGAAGCTTGCCCTCCACCATCTGCATCACGCTCTCAAGGCCGTGGGCGAAGTAGGCGTACTTGAGCTCCTGCGCGTAGGTGGGGCTGACGGCGGTCACGGCGTCCGCCGTGACGATCGCGCCCTTGAGCAGGTTCACGTCGCCGTCGAAGGCAAGCGTGCCGCCGGTGAACCAGCCCGCGTCGAGGCCGAAAAGGTCTTCGACCGTCTCGCGGCCGTAGCGGCCCTGATACTCGATGTTGTGGACGGTGATGACCGTGCGGACGGACTTGTAGAATTCCTCGCGCACCGCCTCGTCGCGGATGTAGACAGGCACGAGCGCGGTCTGCCAGTCGTTGCAGTGGACGACGTCCGGCTTCTCCGGCAGCAGCGGCAGCAGCTCCGTCACCGCGCGGCAGAAGAAGGCGAAGCGCTCGCCGTCGTCATAATAGCCGTAAAGCTCGGGACGCTTGAAATACTGCTCGTTGTCCACGAAGTACCACGTCACGCCCTGCCGCTCGTAGGAGAAAAGCCCGCAGTACAGGCTGCGCCAGGCAAGGCGCACATAGGTGTAGCGCTCAAAGTGCAGCCGGTCGCGCCACGCGTCCGCGACGCTCTGGTAGAGCGGCAGAATGACGCTCACGCGGTCGCCGTTCGCGGCAAGCGACTGCGGCAGGCTGCCCGCAACGTCCGCAAGGCCGCCGGTCTTGCAGAAGGGAACGGCCTCGGATGTGACATAGAGAATGTTCATAGCTTTCCTCCTTATTCCGTGTATGCTTCAGACGATGCTGCCCTTGGAAATGACGATAGGGTAGCTCTCATGCCCCATGAGCGTGCGCCCGGGCAGGACCTCCACATATTTGTCGGTGATGACGTAGCGGAGCGTCACGCCGTCGCGCACGCGCGTGCCCTTGAAGAGAATGGAATCGCGCAGCTCCGCGCCCTTTTCCACCGTCACGCCGGGGAAGAGGATGCAGTTCTCCACGCTGCCCTCGATGGTGCAGCCGTCGGCGACGAGCGAATTCTTCACGCGGCTGCCCGGCGCGAAATAGCTCGACGCCTCGTCGTCCTCCTTGGCGAGGATGGGCCGCGCGGCGGCAAAGAGCTCGGCGCGGATGGAGCCTTGCAGCAGCTCCATCGAGCGGTCGTAATACTCCTGCACGGAGCGGAGCTGGGCGGCGTAGCCGTCCCAGACGTAGCTCTGGAGCTTCAGCCGTCCGGTCATGCCCGCGAGCACGTCGCGGCGGAAGCTGTATTTATCCTGCGCGGAGCACTCGTCCACGAGCGTGAGCAGCAGCTGCTTGCTGAGAATGTAGATCTCCAGCGAGCGGTGGCCGCGCGGCGCGGTCGGCGCACACCAGACCTGCCCGATCGCGCCGTCGCTCTCGAGCGTGAGGTAGGTCGCGTTGTCCACGAAGCCGCCGTTCGCCGTGCAGACGGCGGTGATGTCCGCGCCGCTCTCCAGATGCGCGGCAAACACGTCCGCGAGCGGCAGATTGATGATAAGGTCACTGTCGGAGAGCACGACGTAGTCCTGCCGTATCCCCTGTAAATATGAGCGGACGCCGGCAAGGGCCTCCATCTTGCCGCGGAACTCGCCGCTGCGGTAGGCGCGGGTATCGGCGAAGGGCGGCAGGATACGCAGCCCGCCGTACTTGCGCGCCATGTCCCAGGTCTTGCCGTTGCCGATGTGGTCAAGCAGGCTCTGGTAATTGCCGTGCAGCACCACGCCGACGTCGGTGATGCCGGCGGCGTGCAGATTGGAGAGCATGAAATCGACGACGCGATAGCGTCCGCCGAACGGGATGGAGGCAGGCATCCGGCGTTCCGCCAGCTCGCGCAGTCCCGGCTCCTGTTCGTAGGAGAAAATAATGCCGTGCAGTCCGTTCATCGTACCGTCTCCTTTCCTTCGCGGTTGAGCATCCGGTTCGCCTTGAGCGTGCGGCCTGCCTCGACCTGTGCCTCGGGGCCGACGACCGTGATGCCCCACTCCTCCGGCGGCGCCGCCTCGGGCGACGCGCCGACGCGGGCGTTCTCGCCCACGCGGACGTTCTCGCCGAGGATGGCGTAGGCGACCCTCGCGCCGCGCTCGACGACCGCGCCGGGCATGAGGATGGAATACTCCACCTCCGCGCCCTCGGCGACGGTGCAGCGCTGCGAGAGCACGGAATTGCGCACCGCGCCCTCGACCTCCGAGCCGCGGGTGACGACGCTGTGGTCGACCTCCGCCGTCTCGCCGAGGTAGGCGGGCGGCTCGCTCTCCGCGCGGGCGTAGATGGGCCAGTCCTTATCGAGCAGGTTCAGTCCGCTGCCCTGCGCGAGCATATCCATGTTCGCGTCCCAGAGGGAATCGAGCGTGCCGACGTCCTTCCAGTAGCCCTCGAAGCGATAGGCGGACATCTTCTCGCCGGCATTCAGCATGGCGGGGATGATATTCTTGCCGAAGTCATTGCTCGAGTCCGCGTCGTTCTCGTCCGCGATGAGGTAGGCGCGCAGCTTCTTCCACGAGAAAACGTAAATGCCCATCGAGGCAAGGTTGCTCCTGGGCTGCTTCGGCTTTTCCTCAAACTCCGTGATGGTGTCCTCGCCGTCGACGTTCATGATGCCGAAGCGGCTCGCCTCGTCCCAGGGCACCTCCATCACGGCGATGGTGCAGTCGGCGTGCACGCGCTTGTGGTGCGCGAGCATGGCGGCGTAGTCCATCTTGTAAATGTGGTCGCCGGAGAGAATGAGCACATAGTCGGGATCGTACATATCCACGAAGCCGATGTTCTGGTAGATGGCGTTCGCCGTGCCCTTGAACCACGTCGCGCCCTTCGCGCTCTGGTAGGGCGGGAGGATGTGTACGCCGCCGTCCGAGCGGTCAAGGTCCCAGGGCTGGCCGTTGCCGATGTAGCGGTTGAGCTCCAGCGGGCGGTACTGCGTGAGCACGCCGATGGTGTCGATGCCGGAGTTCGCGCAGTTGGAAAGGGGAAAGTCGATGATGCGGAACTTCCCGCCGAACGGGACGGCGGGCTTTGCCATGTTCTCCGTCAGGACGTAAAGGCGGCTGCCCTGTCCGCCGGCGAGCAGCATGGCGATGCACTCTTTTTTCATGCCGGTAATTCCTCCCTTGCCTTGCTTTTTTTCGCTTTCGGTTTCTTATATTCGCCCGCGCCGCGCAGGATGACCGCGCCGAGCGGGGGGATGGTGATGGCAATAGACTGCTCGCGTCCGTGCGAGGGGATCGCCTGCGTTCGGACCGGCTTTTCATTGCGCCACTCGCCCGTGCCGCCGAACGCGGTATCATCCGTGGAAAGCTCCTCGCGCCACGTTTTCCGCGGCGGGACGCCGAAGCGGTAGTCCCGGTAGCCGTTGGGCGAGAAGTTGACCGCGACCAGCAGCTCCTCGCCCGCACCGTCGCGGCGGACAAAGACGACGGTGTTATCCTCGTTGTCGTCCGCGACGAGCCACTCAAAGCCCGCCCAGTCAAAGTCGATGCGCCAGAGCGCAGGGTTCGTCAGGTAGTACCGGTTGACAGCACGGAAGAAATCCTGCATCCTGCGGTTGGCATCGTTTTCGAGCAGATACCAGTCGAGCTGACCGGCAAAATCCCACTCGTGCCACTGGCCCAGCTCCGCGCCCATGAAGGTGAGCTTCTTGCCCGGGTGCGTGAGCATATAGACCATGAAGCTGCGCACGCCCGCGAGCTGCCGCCACTCATCGCCCGGCATCTTGCCGCGCAGGCTGCCCTTCATGTACACCACCTCGTCGTGCGAGATGGGCAGCACAAAGTTTTCGGAAAAGGCGTACATCAGCGAGAAGGTGAGGTCCTTATGATGGAACTGGCGGAACCACGGGTCGAGCTTGAGGTAGTGGCACATATCGTTCATCCAGCCCATGTTCCACTTGAGGTTGAAGCCCAGCCCGCCGTCCGATACCGGATAGGTCACGAGCGGCCACGCGGTCGATTCCTCCGCCACCATCATCACGTTCGGATCAATGGCAAAGGCGGCGGTGTTGAGCGCGCGCAGGAAGTCGATGGCCTCCAAGTTCTCGTGGCCGCCGTTTTTGTTCGGCGTCCACTCGCCTGCTTCGCGCCCGTAGTCGAGGTAGAGCATGGACGCCACCGCGTCCACGCGCAGGCCGTCAAGGTGATATTCCCGCAGCCAGTAGGCGGCGGACGAGAGCAGGAAGCTCTTCACCTCGCCGCGCCCGTAGTCGAATACGCGCGTGCCCCAGCCCGCGTGCTCGCGCTTTTTTGGGTCGGCGTACTCGTAGCACGGCTCGCCGTCGAAGTCGATGAGGCCGTGCTCGTCCTTGCAGAAGTGCGCGGGCACCCAGTCAAGAATGACGGAGATGCCCCTTCGGTGCATCATGTCCACGAAGTACATGAAGTCGTGCGGCGTGCCGTAGCGCGAGGTCGGCGCGAAGTAGCCGGTGCACTGGTAGCCCCACGAGTCGTCGAGCGGATACTCGGTCACGGGCATCAGCTCCACGCAGTTGTAGCCGAGGTCGGCGGCGTACTCGCTCAGCTCGTCCGCGAGCGAGCGGTAGTCGTAAAAATCGCCGTTTTCGCGCCGCCGCCACGAGCCGGGATGGACCTCGTAGATGTTGAGCGGACGGTCATAGACCGGCTGCTTTGCCGCAAGGTACGCGCCGTCGCCCCAGTCGTAGCCCGCAAGCTCGTAGAGCTTGCTCGCCGTGCCGGGGCGCGTCTCGGCGTGG
>OFMX01001851.1_pt1 | contig 14400 bp, 6 predicted proteins | sample 1541901 | NCBI WGS metagenome assembly OFMX01 (sample SAMN04209222, study PRJEB22552) | human gut metagenome | biome: gut; material: feces | host: Homo sapiens | place: USA: Oklahoma | reverse complement strand
CCACATCATCTCCGAGGTCACAGGTATAGACCCACTCAATCACGTCGCCGTTTTGCAACTGATACCGGCTGCATCCATAGTTGGGGAACCAGTCGTTGACCTTGTACATCCAGCCGGACACCTCGCCGCAGTCAAACTCATAGAGGTTGCCAATGCCCTCAATGTAGGCCGAGTTATAGATCGGCGTCATGGAAAATTCCATATGAATTTTGTTATCCCGGCAGACCTGCTGGAGTACGTCAAAAACACTCTGCCCCTGCTTGAAGGTGACCTCCACGGGCTTTAGCAGCCATCCGTTCTCCGGTACCAACTCCACTTTTTCCTTGTCGCACAGGTCCATGTGTTCTAGGATCGACGCGCAGGAAATGGAGATCGTACAGGTGTATTCCGTATCGCTGACCGTCACGTCCTGCGGCTCGACCGGCTGCGGCTTGCCCTCCGGGACGGGGTCGGTCAGGTACTGATCCTGACCCTCTTTCCGTTCGGGCTTGCCGTAGCCGTTTCCCGCGGCGCATCCGCAAAGGAGCAGGAGCGCCAGAAAAAGCGCGGCCAGTCTGTAAAACTGCTTCATTGCATCACATCCGTCATGTCATAGAGTGTGGTTTTGCCTGTTTCGGCACGGTGGATGGCGGCCAGCGCATAAAATGCCTGCTCGGTCGCCATTTCGTCGCTGTTGCCGTTTAAACTGTGGCGGTAGCTTCCGTCCTCGCAGGCGAAGCGTTCCAGCACCTGCGGCAGCGTCTGCCCGTTCTTGACGAAGCGCTCATCGTCCAGCGAAATGCCAAGCTCCGTGAGCGCGACGATCACCTGACAGACTGACTCGCTGTTTTCTTCGTCCCATGAGAGATATGCGCCGTTCGGCTCCTGCAAGGCTGCCAGCGCCGCAAGGCCGCGCTGAACAGCGTCCTCCACGTCCTGCCGATCGCGGTATTTGGCAAGCGCCTGAAGCGCCATGGCCGTCATATCCGCATCCGGCGTGCCGCCCGTGAGCGCCCAGCCGCCGTCCGGGATCTCCCGCCGCAGGAGCTCTCCGACGTAAAGCTCCCGCGTCGCCTGCGTTTCCGCCTCCGGCGCTTCCGGGATCTCATAGCCGCCGCTGTCCAGCGCCAGCAGTGCGAAGATCGCGCCGTTGACGCCCTGACGCACCGTTTCGTCGAAGTCGCCCAGCGGCAGCAGCAGGTTGAATCCGGCAACATTGGTGGGATTCTTCCCAATAGCCGACATCGCAAGGATCACGCGGGAATACTCCGTGTTTTTCTTCCGGCTCAGAATGCCATCGACGGATACAATGTAATCCTCGACGTTTTTGTAATAGGCGTCAAAGTATTTCTGCGGCACCTTGAGGCCGGATCGTGCCAGTCCAAACACGAGCCAGTCTCCGCCAACCGCAGCGCACGTTGGCTCCGGTATCTGCGCTTGCAGATACCGGGCCGTTTTTTCAATCGGGGGTTCCTCCTTGCCGCAGGCCGCAAGCGAAACGAGCATCGCAAGCAGCAGAAGCAGCGCCGATAATCGTTTGCTGTGGGTTCCTTTCATACGCACCGCCTCACGGGTTCTTGACCGTCTCGGATTGGCAAAGCGGCGCATTTGTCGTACCGTTCAGCAAAAACAGCTTGATCGCCGCGCCATCGGGCAGTGCCATTTCGCCCGTTTCCGTCAGAATCCTTGTACCCACCAGCTTGCCGTCTTCGGTATACACTGCCGCAATCAGCTTTGCATCCGTGGGGAAGGTTCCGGAGATAGCCAGCTTACCGCTCTGTGCGATGAAGCTCCAGTTCAGGCTGTCTCCAATCTTTCCGGTCAATGTGCTGCTTCCCACGGTAATATCAAACGAAATTTCTTTAGTCGTGGTACCCACACCGGGTTTCATCGTGTTGTCCTGCGTATTTTGCTGATTGTGGTACATCGTCTGTCCGAGACCGTAGATCAGCGTAACGGATGTATCCTTTTCCGTCAGCGCTTCATCCGCATCCTTCATCTTCATCAGCTTTGTCACGTCGCGCGTCACGCCGTTTGCATACGTTGCGGTCACCTTGAGTCCTGTGGTATCAAATTTATCGCCCGCCTCATAGTGTGTCTTTGTCGGGGCCGATTCTAGCGTCAGCTTCTCGACCGCGCTGCCGTAGGCCATGAGATACCCGGAGTCGTTTTTGAAGTAGAGCGTGCCGTTTTCATCGACGATCGGGCTGCAAATACAATACTGTGCCTGTTCGCCTGCCGGTGTAAAGAGCGCATAGGCAGTCGTGTAGGTTTGCTCGGTTTCCCCGACACGTTCGATCGTCGTATAGTCTGCTTTTGTCTGTCCCTCTTTATCGCGCAGGACGCGGAGTGTGCCGGGCGTGTAGTTATCCAGGAAGTAAATGTAGTTGTAATTGTCGTAGCCTGTGGTGAGAAGGCCGCTTGTCTGCGGATAACCCTGCGTGTCCGCACGGTACGCAATGGACATCGCACCGCTGAGGTCAATTACTGTAATGCTATGGCCGGAGTATTCCGTGAACTGTCCGCTGCCGCTGACGCCGATATAGGCGCGGCCGTTTGCAACGACAGGCGTAGACGTGCTCATGCCGCCAATGGGCAGCTCCGCGCGGTCTGTCAGCTTCCATGCGCCGTCCGTATCCTTCTGTACCCGCACACGGTAGAAATAGCTGCCCTTGGAATCAAAGTAGAAGGCATTTGTAGCTTTATCGTAGCAGATGGTGCTTCGGATATCGCCTGCAAAGCCTGTCATGGAATCCAGCAGCTTGCCGCTCATCGGGTCCAGCAGCAGGACGTTGGCTGTCTTGCTTGTATAGCCGCTTTTGCCATCATCTGTACCGACAAGCACATAGTCCCTGCACACATACGCACCGGCCCAATAGAAGCCGCCCTTCTGCACATACCGCCACGTCGGGGCCTTCGCTTCCTTTGCTTCGCCGGGGTCTTCATCGGTCAGAGAGATGCAGACAAAGCTGGCGTTCTTTATCTCGCTGTTCCAGAAGCCTGTATAGGCATAACCGCCTGATACGGTGATCGGGCAATTTGGCTGTCCGCCGAGCGGATCTGTGTAAAGCCAGAGAGATTCCAACGTATCTGCGCTGAATGCCTGAATCCGTCCATTGGAAAGCCCGACAAGGATCATGCCCTCGGCATACGTCGAATTATTGATCGCAAAGCTGGACGTACCTGCCATTGTACCCTCGCATAGAACTGCGCCGGTGTCCTTGTCGATCTTTAGAATTCTCGTTCCGGCATAAGCGATCAGATTACCACCGACCAGAATCGGATTGCCGACTGCACCTTCACTGTAGCCATCGCCGACTTTGCTTGCCCAATAGAGTGTGCCGCTCTCCGCCGCAAACGGGATTTTTGCCCTCGTTACGCCATTATTTGTGTTGGCTGTGCCGGTCATATTGCCGTTTGCGTCATACGCCGTGCCGCGGAAATCCGCCCATCCGGACGGAATGTTCGGATCAATGTCCGGATTCTTGTCTGCGGTTTTCAGCTGCAGAGAAATGACGGTATTGTCGGCAACAGGATATGACTGTTCCGGCTCAAAGCGTTCCGTCTTATCTGTCTGCTGCATCGTGCCAAAATGCAGGGTCATGCTCCCGTTGTCGCCGGCTTCCAGCTGGATCGCTCCGCTTCGCCCGGCAAAGCCGTATTTTGTCAGACTATAGAGATAGGTGAACCCCGTCGAGAACGCATATCTGCCTTCGCTGTCCGGCCAGAGACGCACACCGCTGGCTTTTTCATAGATGTAAAGCATCGCCCCCTCCGGCGCAAGAGAAAACTTCACCGCAGTACCTGCCGCCTTGTTGACGGTAACGGTATAGTCGGTCGCGTCGTTAAGGTTCGCCTGATCCTTTACTGTGATCGTGATACTCTGCGTATCAGCCGCTCCGCTGAGTGCGACGGAAACCGCTTCGCCCGCCTGCACACTTTCATTGTTGACCAGCAGCGCGTAGCCGCTGTCCGTTTCGCCGTACCGGGGGCCGTTTCTTGTTCCAAGCGTCAGCTCCAGCGCTGTCGCCATCTCCGGAACCGTAATTGTATATGCCCTCTGCGAGGAAAGGAAGCCGGTTCCGTTTTCCCCATAATGGAGGGTCACCGGACTGCCGCCGTAGGTGATCGTCATGCTGTTCAGGGACAGCTCACGCTTCAGCGTCACAACATAGTCCGCAGAATAGGTAATGTTTTTTGTGCCGCTGGCAGTACCTGCTTTGGATGCTGTGAACGTCAGCGTATTTCCATAGACGTTTCCAAACAGGATCGCATCGGTAAGCTCTTTTCCCTCTGCGCTTGTTTTCGCAACGTCATGCACAGTTTGCCATGTGCCGTCCGTGTTCGTATCTGTGATAGAGCAGTAGCGAAGCGTACATGCTGCGCCGTCTGCGGGATCTGCCCAGACCGCAAGCCGTCCCTGATTGTCCGGAACGACTGCCGTATAGCTGTGCGTTTCTGGCGTAAACTTCTGTCCAAAATCAAGCGCTTCGATCGGAAGCGACGATCTCAGGCCGACATAGAGCGCACTCAGGCTCGGAATCTGCTCCTGCGGAATGGAGACAGTGAATTCTGCATTCTCATCATTCAGCGTAAACGTTTCTTCCGCATGATAATAGGTGTCCTTCGTCGCATAGTAGGTATATTCTTCACCGTTTACCAGCGTATAAATGTATCTGTTCCCAGCTTCTCGGCGCGACTGTAGGATCTCTCCGTTTCCGTTTTTCATGACGATGTCCATGTTCCCATCCGCCAGCGTCACCGTCACCTTTTTCCCTTCGCCGCGCTGGATGATGAGCGTATATTCCGTCCGATAGCGCCCGCTTGTCACAAGAACAGGGATATTTTGCGTTTTCTGCGTCTGATCGACCGGCACAGAAACATATGCGTCTGTCAGCTCCGTCCCATTCACATACACGGAATAGGACTGCTCCGTCGGCGTCGGATAGATTTTGAGGCTTTCTTCCGTGTTGAGTACCTTATAGGTATAGGTAAACGTCTGATTGGAAAAGCGCTCGTTTGCCGCCGGTTTATTTCCGGATGCGCCCTCCATCCGCAGCGCGGACAGCGTCGGCTTTCGGCCCAGCCGCAGCGTGAGCTCCTCATGCAGCATATAGCTGCCGGACTCGACGCTCACCCGGAACACGATTTCATTTCCGTTCGCGCCGCGCGTCAGCACACCATATAGCGGCTCCCGCTTCGAGCCATCCGTAACGCGGCTGCTGATCTCAGTACCTGCCGTATTTGTATAAATCGCAGAAATGGCAGCGCCGTCTGGAACAGAATCGGTCAGCGTCACATACGGATATAGCGGGCCGGTGAAGGTGTCGAGGATAGCGGCTGCAAAAGCGTGCGCACCATCGTCCGCCAGCTCAAGCGGTTTATAATTTGTTTCCTTATAGCCGCTGACCTCCGAAATCGCGAAGGCTTCTTCGTTGATCCATTCTGCAGTTGGGATCGACGGAAGGCCGCTGATCGTCAGCGCCGTTCTATTGACTGTCAGTTCGCCCGTGACCGACTTGTTATCCCTGCGAATGCAAAACGTATAATTGCCGTTCGGCAGGCGCAGTTTTCCGCTTGTCTCCGCATAAAACTGCTTTCCAAATGAATTTGCCGCCGAAATGGTATAATCGGCGCCGGTAAACTGTGAAAACGAGACCTCGTATGTCGTCTGCTGTCCTGCTTCATAGTCCGTGATCGCCTTTGTGATTTCTTCGGCATAGCTTTTTGCTGTGTCGCTGTCAATACAGAGATAATTGTCATACGCTTTCTGGTAAGCCGCCGACGCAGCGCTTCGCACGTCGGCGGGCTTATCCAGATACCCGGCCATGACCTGCATCAGCGTTTGCAGTCCTGCCGTTATTGCGCTCTGCTCCGATTCGGTGAAACGGAAGTACGTCACGGAGGCTGCTTCATGGTCAAGCGTCACGCCGGATGGCACACTGCTATACCGATAGTTGCCGGTTACATTCTCGATGGTGGTAACAAAGCCATCGCCGCCGTCCATCTCAAAGCGATATTGACTGGCGTTCAGCGCCTGCCATATTGTCTGCCCGTCCTGATAGGAGATCTTCACGGGCGCAATCAGCAGCTTTCCTTCCGCCTCGGCAGAGAAATAAAAGAAGTTCTCACCGTCTGCGGACTGCGCGGCAGGAAGAGCTCCCGCCGCGGTGTCTTCCACCTTTGCGTCTTCCGCAGGCGCGGCGTCCACGGTATTCTCCGCTTCGACCTGCTCTGCATCCGCTGCCAGCACGCTGAGCGGCAGGCAGGACAGGAGCATCGCCAGCAGGAGCAATGCTGCGGTCATTCGTTTCAGTTTCATCAAGATTCCTCCCATCAGTACAGGCAATCCAGCCATTTCAGCCGCAGTTTTTTCGGCCAGTTCGTGTGGGTTTTCAGTTTTTCCAGCGTCGCGTCGTGGAACGTGTGCATTTCGGCAAGCTGTTCCGGCGTGATCGCACGGCTGGAAAACAGCGCCTGTGCGTTATACATGGTCATATCGTGCAGCTTCGCGGCGTACTCCTCTCCAAGCTGCTCCTTTGCCGTTTCACAAAGCTCCAGCATGGAACCCGTGCCGCGCTTGAAGCCCATTGCTGCCAGCAGTGCCGCGCAGTCTGTAAACAGGCAGGCGGTTGCGGCGGATGGATCCTCCTGCGTGAACGTTTCGTTCCGTTTTTTGAGGATGACCTCGTGACGGATGATGATAGCCGCAAGCAGCAGAAGCAGCAGCGCGGCAACAAGGATGATCCAAAACGCAGGCTTGTGGAGAAGCCCGGTGCGCTGGCCGCCGTCCGGGGCGTTGTCCTCCGAGTTGTCTGGCTCTGCATCGTCCTGCTCCAGCTCCTGACCCTCTGTTACGCGCGGGCCGTCGCCGTTTCCTTCCTTGCCTGCGCCGACCGGCTTGATGCCGCTCTCGGTCTGCTCGGCAGAGAGGTCTTCGAGGCCAGGCGTCAGCGCCAGCGGCAGCCAGCCAATGCCGTCCTGATACACCTCCACCCATGCGCCCGCGGCGCTTGCATCTACGCTTGTCGGTTCATTCTCAGTGGTTTTTACTGTATACCCCTCGACATAGCGGGCAGGGATGCCGTAATAGCGGAGGGCCAGGGCCGCGACGGTCGCGTATTGGTACGTCGTGCCGTCCGCGGTATCCGCCAGCGGCAGCGCGATATCACCGCTTCCGTCGAAGCAGCTCTCCAAAAAGGCCAGCGCAGCCGTCTGCGCCTGCTCTTTCGTCAGGCTGTCTGCCGGGCCGTAGCTTTCGCAGCATTGATCCAGCACCGCGCCGAGCTGCGCGCGGAACTCCGCAGGTACGGTCAGCGCGTAGGAATATGCAAATTCGCGGTACGCGCTTTCCATCTGTAAGTACGATCTCACGCCGTCCGATGTGTCATTCTGCAAAAAGTCCAGCAGCTCCGGCAGCAGGGTCTGTGCGTCCGAAACGGTCTCATAAGAATATCCGCGCTCACCGCGCAGACCGTTTGTTTCAAGCGTAGAGGGCTGAATTTTGTTTTTCGTCAAGCCTGCGCGTTCCGGCAGCACCGTACACGGCTCATAGCGATACAGGCTGCACCCGGCAAGGTTCTGGACACTGACGCTGCCGGACTGATAATTGCCCATCAGCCGCGCAGCCGTTGCCAACTGGCTCTGCGGATAGAAGCCGGACTGATGCAGCCAGTAAAAGAGGTCTTTTTCCTCTGCGGCGGTTTCTGCGTCCAGCGCCGTCCATGTTTCATTTTCGTAGGTATCACCGACGAAGCCGCGCAGATAGAGCGTCTGCGCCGTATCCGCCGTGACAGACAGAATCGTATCTGTGCTTTCTGTCTTTGTAACCGGCTCGGACAGATTGCCCTCCGGCAGGACTTCTCCCGCTTTTTCGTAGCGCCAGTAGTGCAAAGCGTTCTTCGCATTTTCCGAAAGGGACTGCATCGTGCCTGTTTGCAGAGAAATTGCGGCTACGCCCGCCACGATCACACCCACGAGCAGGAAGCTCGCTGCAGAGACAGCGTTTTTATGTTTCTGCCACGAAAGGAGCAGGATGCTGATTCCGGCAGCAAAGAGCAGCAGGATATCTGGCTGCACAAAGGCTGCCGCTACACTCAGGGCTGCCATCAAAACCGCTGTCAATGTCGGTACGCGCGAGAGCGCGACACTCACCATCGCAAGCAGAATACCTGCCACGATCCCGGCCAGCCAAAGGCCGGTGTCGTCCGTTTCGGCAAGCGGCAGGAGGATGCCTTTTTCCGCTGCCCAAAGGTCACGCAGCGTATTCCATGCCGCGCCGAAGCCGTTCAGGAGCGGATTCCGCGCGAACAGGACAACGAGCAGCAAAGCCGCCAGCAGAATGGGGAACAGCAGCTTCGTTTTTCTGAAATGTCGGATAACCGCAGCAGCGATGCAGGTCAGAATACCTGCCCCAAGCAGCCAGAGCATTGCAGAAAAGCCGCTTACCGTGTAGAAAATCGCGGCAAGCGCGAGGAAAATCAGGAAAGCAGACAGCAGTTCCAGCAGCGTTTGACCGCGTGTGGACTGCGTCTCGCGGCAGATTCCGGCACGCAGGCCGGTATTTCTTTTGTTCTTCATAGCCTGCCCTCCTTACAGTTCCAGCTCGGAGAGCTGCGCAGCGTAATCCTTCTCATTGAACCGCTCGCCGCAGATAAGCGCGGTCAGCCGCCCGATGGACGAAAGCTGCTCCGTTTCCGCCTGCTGTTCACCGGAAACGTAAATCAGATGCGACCAGCTTCCGGCAGGTACTTCTTGGAGAAGCAGCGATGCGCCGCTGACGCCCGTCGCCGCTTTTGCCGTAAACAGGCGCGGCAGCAGGCCAATCAGGTCGTCCATGTCGCGGATCTGCTGGAACACACAGCGGCCGGTGTTGCCCTCGTTCCAGCCGACCGTGAACTGGACGGACTGGGAAAGGAGGTTCCGGCAGACGGAAACGACGATCTCGGCTTCCGCATCCGTTCTTTCGCACATCGGATTTTCTTCCGTGCGCTCCCAAAAGACAGCGGCAGAGCGCGTGATGGGCAGCGACGGATCTTTGACGATCAGCTTGCCATACTTGTGACTGAGTTTCCAGTGGACTTGCCGCTGGCTGTCGCCGGGGACGTAGTCACGGATCTGGAACATCTCGGACAGGTCATAGCCGGGACGCTCGTTGGAATAATCCTCGGTATCGTCGATGTGCGCCGCAGCGGGAGACAGCATCAGCGTCTGCAGGAACGTATCCGGCTGCACGACGCAGGCCCCGTGCGCGTCAAGCTGTATTTTCACGCCGATGAGGCCGAAGCAGTCATACAGGCGGGCAGATTCCACGTTCAGGCGAACACGGCCGCACCACGGACTTTGCAGTGAAATTTTCATTGTCCGTTTACCCTTTGGCCAGATGCCGCCGCTCACACTCACAATCTGCACTTCGCCGTTTAACTGGTTCTCCAAGCGCACCCGGCAGGAAATCTGGCAGACCAGGAAAACAGTCGGGTTCTGCACGGTCAGCTCTGCCACGCCGCTCTCACTCTTGCGCAGATTCACGGGCAGCCCGACCGCCAGCCTCAGCTTTTTCGCCGCGTACAGATTGACCGGCAGGCACAAAAGCGGCAGCAGCACCATGCAGGCGGCAAGGCCAATCGCGATGGGGCTGGCTGTCTGGACGGCAAGGATGAGAAGCCCCAGCGTCAGCAGCAGCCAGACAATTTTTCGTACTATCTTCATTTTTTCAGCACCGGCATGTCCACGGACTTCAAAATCTCTGCCAGAACGGACTCCGGCGTTTCCTCCATCATGCGGGCCTTGCTGTTGAGCATCAGTCTATGGGCACAGACATCCGGGAAGATTGCCGCGACGTCCTCCGGCATGACGAAGTCACGTCCATTGAGATACGCATACGCCTTTGCCATCCGGCAGACCGCCAGCGCACCGCGCGGGCTGACGCCGAGCGCGACCTGCGGATGGCTGCGGGTCTTCTCCACCAATGTGGTCACATAGTCCAGAACGGCGTCGCGCATATCGACTTTTCGCACGTCCTGAACCAGTCCCAGCAGTTCTTCCTTGTTGACCACGGCATAGGCCCGGTCAAGGGGGTTATCCACATGGCGGTCGCGGAGAATATTGACGCTGCTCTTGTGGTCGGGGTAGCCCATGCTGACGCGGATGAGGAAGCGGTCAAGCTGGGAGTTCGGCAGCATCGTCGTGCCGGCAGAACCGACCGGGTTCTGCGTGGCAAGGACGATAAACGGCTCAGGCAGATCATACGTTTTGCCGTCCACTGTGACCTTATGTTCTTCCATCGCTTCCAGCAGCGCGGACTGCGTCTTGCTGGAGGTACGGTTGATCTCGTCTGCCAGCAGCAGGTTCGTCATGATCGCGCCGGGCTTATAGACGAACTCGTCTGCTTTTTTGTCATAGACCGAGAAGCCAATGATGTCTGACGGCACGGTATCCGACGTGAACTGCACACGGCGGGTCTCCAAGCCGAGGACTTTTGCAAACGTCATAGCTGTGGTGGTCTTGCCGACGCCGGGCACGTCCTCCATGAGAACGTGGCCCTGCGCCAGAATTGCCATTAGAATTTTCTCGACAATTTCATTCTTGCCGACGATGACGGACTCGATCTCCTGTAAAATCTCATTGATCTTTGTGTTCATAAATCTGCTCCTATCGTTATTTCTTTCTTTTATGATGTTCCTTACAGATCTCCGCCGGAGTCTCCTCCGCCGTCATCTCCACCGCCTGCGTCACCGCCGCCGGTATCGCCTCCGCCAGTGTCTCCACCGCCGCCATCGCCGCCACCGGTGTCACCGCCACTGCCAGTGCCTCCACCTTCGCCCGGATCGGGGTCAGGTGTCGGCCGCTTGTAGTTCGGGTCTGGCGTGCCGCAAACCGTGCAGACGCCCGCGCTGAACGTATGATAGTCTGTAAACTCGCCCTCTGAACCGAACTTCTCCAGCTCCAGTCCGCAGTCTGAGCAGTAGCCAATCAGGTGCGAGCAGGTAGACCGTGATGCATCCGGGATCAGCCTGCCATCGCAGTCAAAGGCGTGGATCTGGCCGCAGACACTGCACTGCCAATCGTCTCCATACGGGACATAGTGATGCTCGCCCACAGTATCCTCCAGCTTTTCATGGCAGATCTGGCACTCCTGATAGTGGTGCTTATGGTCATCATCGACGATCCACACGTTCTGCGGCTTATGCCCGGCTGCGGGGGATTCTTCTTCCTTCTGCGCATCGCAGACCTCACACTTGGAGGTTTTCACGCCCGCTTCGGTGCAGGTCGCTGTGTCGGTAAGCTCTGTCCACTCATGCGGGGACTGCTCCGTAAAGCCGCAATTCTTGCACTTCGCGGTATGCGTATCTGCACCCTCGTCTGCGGTATATTCCAGCTCATGTGCACGCGGCACGCCGATCTTCTCGCCGCAATCCTTGCAGACCTGTACGCATGTGCCGTCGCCCTGATCCTGATATTCCTTGTTTTGATGCGGGCAGCCCTCGACCATGCCGCAGCTGCGGCAGACGTACTTTGTCGTACCATCCTCCACCGTGACCGTCTCGTAGCTGTGATGAACGGACCAGCTGCCGTTCATGCAGGTAATGCAGTAGCCCACGTTATTGCCGTAGCCGCTTTCGCCCGTGCCGACATCCCAGCCGTAGGCCAGCGTGTAGCGGAGCGTCAGGGTATCGCCGTCCTGCAAATAGTAGCCGGACATGGGTGATCCGGGGTAGAAGTCTGCACCGCCGATGGAGTACATCCAGCCGGAACCCATTGTGTAATCAAACTCCCCGATGCCGGTGCTTGTGCCGGACAGCGGGATACCATTGCGGTAGATGCAGCGCCAGAGGATTGCTTCATTACTGCCTGCGCCGAAGTGACTGTCAATTCCGGCGAGGACTTCATCCTCTGTACTGCCGAACTGGCTCCAGCTGCCGCTGAGTGCATTCGCGCGGCTGCCCAGGCCGGAACCGTCGTCCATGGTTTCCAGATAGAATCCGGTGTCCAACGTGCCGCTGTAGGAGCAGCGGCTGGCAGGCCAGTGGAAGCTGGACGTTGCTGTGCCGAACGGGTCGCCCGCGTCATAATCCCACACCGCCTTTGCCACCGCGTAGGAAACAGGCTCCTTGGACAGCACATCATAGCTGATAGGCCCGCGAACGCCGAGACCCAGCACGCTCATATCGATATAGATGCTGGCCGTGCCGATCTTCTGACCTTCCTCGGTGCGCTTGCCGATGAGCTTCAGGCGCAGCTCGCCGAAGTTGCCCTTCTCGTCCTCGGCATAGATATACAGCTCATGTTCATTCCTGTCGCCCACATCCAGATTCTCTGGAACGAGCAGATACTGCTGTACATAGCCGGAGCTGCTTTCAAACTGCACGGTTTTGCCGTCCAGCTGGACAGTCAGCTTTGTTTCCGTGCCGGTTGCGAGGATATGGCTGACAGTATTTCCCGCGGCATCCTCTGTCCATGCTTCGACGGTCAGGTTGACCTCCTGCCCGTTGGTGACGGTATCGCCGTCGTGCAGGTTCGTCCGGATCTTGACGCTGTTATCTCCGCGATGCTTGTACGGAACATTGAACACAAACGTATAGCTGTCGCCGCCTGTGCCGGTGGCCGTGACCGTAAATGTGTTGCTGCCGGTTCTGTCGCCTTCCAGCAGGAGCGTCACACTGCCGCTGGGGGATGGGAGCGTGACCGTTTTGAAGCTGCCGGACTGATAGCATTTTACAGATTGGATGGTCACATCTGACGCTTCCTCGCCGCGGATGGTGAATGTGTAGGTAAGAAGTCCTTCCGTCAGCTGATCGTCATAGACCGGCTCGGCGTTGACGGTTCTCTTGTTCTCGCACGTCAGCACACACGGCTTTTGCGTGCCGTCCTCCATGACCGTGTAGGACATTTCCATGCTCACATCGCTCTGGTAGCGGATCGTGACCGTAAACGTGACTGTGCGATCCTTGACCGCTGCGGTCACGAGGACGGTATAGCTCGCGCCATTCTCTGCGGATTCAAGCTGGACAGAACCGCTGTCCGTGTTCATAGCAGCACCATTGAAGCTGGCGCTTGTGATCTGCGCATCCTCCGCGCTCCTGCCAGTCAGACCGAGCTTATACAAAAGCTCACTGTTGCTGATCTGGTTGTGCTTGATGGTCAGCGCCGCGCGCTTGTCCGCATCGCAGAGAACGTTCTGCGCCGTGACGGACTTTTCGTACCATGTAAATTGCAGCTGGAGATCAAGTCCGTCCTCATATGTCAGGGCGAACGTATAGCTGATGGTCTGCCCTAGCACCTCGGCGGTCACGGCGAAATAGTAGGTTTCCGTGTCCTTGCCGTCTGCCGCGGCCATTGGGATCTCGCCGGACTCTGAGAGCGTGCCGCGCTCACCGTCCGTCGCCCAGTATTCCGCCGTGCGGATGACCGCATCGTCTGCGTTTTCGCCAAGGAAGGTCAGCGCATATGTAAATCTGCCCTCGGTCAGCGTGTCGCTCTTGACCGTGCGGCTGACAGATCCGTTGGCCGGACAGGTAGCCTGACCGGTCGGCTGCCAGGTGAGCTGCAAATCCAGATCAATGCCGCTCTCCAAGCGAAGCACAAACGCAAATTCCACGTCCGTCTCCACGGTCTCGCCCTTCTGATTTTTCTGCGCGGCATGTGCCTGCACGGTGAGGATATAGTTCTGGTACTCCGCGCCGTCCGGCAGCGTCATGTCCAGCACACCGCGCGTATCCGCATCCTGCGGTACGCCGTTGCCGGCCGCGACCTGTACGCCGGTGACCTCCGCGTCGTCTGCGTCAAGGCCGGTGAGATCAACGTCATAGCGCAGCCGGCCGCTATCCAGCTGGGCAAGCAGCACGCGCTTGCCGACAGATTCTCCCGGCGCGCAGACCATGGAGCTTGCCTGCGAACCGTACTTGTACCACGTCAGCACCGCGCCGAGATCCAGCTCCGTTTCCGGCAGGTTTTCGTCTGTCTCGCCGGTGTTTCCGGCTTCTTCACCCTCGTCACCCTTGTTGGAATCCGTGTTTGTACCGATGGAAGCGTCGGCAAGGACTTCCTGCTGGGGCTTCGATTCCGGCTGCTGCTCCGGCTGGGTGTCCTGTCCCTGCTCCGTCTGGTTTTCCGTTTCCTCCGGGTCTGGCTGCTCCTGCTCGCCGGTCAGCTTGCTGTCGGTGCTGCCGCCCGAACCGGCTGCGCCGGTGCTTTCGGCTTCGCCGTTTCCGGCGTGGCCGGGCGCTTGTCCTGCTTGCAGGACGGTGATCTCCTGCGGCGCAGCGTCCAGAATTGGATTTTCCGGTGCGACCGACCGCATACCCATGAGCGGCAGACAGATACTCAGCAGCAGCGCGCAGATGAGCACGCCGCAGCCTGCCTGCTGCGCCCATGGGAACCTTTCAAGAAATTTTTTCATGTGTGTTCGCCCTCCGGGAAAAG
>OFMX01001847.1_pt1 | contig 14438 bp, 14 predicted proteins | sample 1541901 | NCBI WGS metagenome assembly OFMX01 (sample SAMN04209222, study PRJEB22552) | human gut metagenome | biome: gut; material: feces | host: Homo sapiens | place: USA: Oklahoma | reverse complement strand
CTCGACGCGTCATCAGCCACTTTTTCCTCAAGTTCTCCGAACTCAACGGAATAGAGTCTGCGGTCCACTTGGCACGGCGCGGCGGTACCAAAAAAGCAAAAGACAGCGTACTCGTCAGCTCTCTTGAACTGGTTGCCGCGGGCAACCCCGTTCTTGTTTATGGTGATTGAAACCGTCTGGATACCGGTCGCGTTGGGAAAAACGCTCTCTAAAAGAAGCTCAAGCCTTGCATACTCCTTCTCGTCGATCGTCACGATGAGCACGGAATCGTTGGGGTTGAGCAGCTGCTTGGCAAGCTTGAGGCGGCGCTCCATAAAGGCAAGCCACTTGGAGTGGCGATAAGCGTCGGAGCCGTCGACGTAATCGTTGTTATATTTCCAGTCGCGGGCGCCAGTGTTATAGGGCGGGTCAATATATATGCAGTCCACTTTGCCTGCATAGGCAAAGGCCAAGGTTTCAAGAGCATGGTAGTTTTCGCCGTTAATGACTACTTGATAGGGCTTATCGCCACCGCGCTCGACACGCCCAGTCTCTTTGAGGCCAGCATAAATCGGCTGGTCATATTCAGCAACAGGCACGACATCATCGACAGCAACGGAGCGGGGCTCACATTCGTTTTCGTCATATGAGGGCGATTGGTATGGCTTTAGATCAGCAACCCCCCCCCCGAACGGTATTTACAAACCATAGCAGTTGGGAGTTAGAATCCTCTTTTTTACCACGCTCGGGAAGCACCTGTACGACATCGCCCTTCATGATAGGTTTGCCATAAAGGCGAAGTCGTTCTGGACGGTTGTGTTCAAATACAAGCCCAAACTGGCGCTGCGCCGCAAAGGCACGGATGTCGGCAGCGAGCTGACGATCGCCCAGCTTGACAGCACGATCAACAAGGTTCTGAACGACTGCTTGCGCCGTCTGAGACATCACTTCTCCCCCTTACACTTCTCGTCAATCCATTCGCGCAGGACCTTAGCCACTGTCTTATCCTGGCGCGCGGCATAGGACTTAAGAGCCCGCTTATCCTCGCGGGTTATCGAGAGCGTGAACTTATCCAGCTCCTTCGTGTTCTCCTTGAGTTGCGCTTCGGACATGCGGGCCTCCTTTGTTCAGTTGAATTGATTTTATACGTAATTACGTAATTACGTAGGCTAATTTGAGCCATGCAGCACTCAATCACTAGTCAGTATTCGTTGACAAGCCGTTGGGGATAACGAATATATCGAGGTAGACAGCCGTTTTTACCGTCTGTGAGTACCAGCAAATCGATACTCAAAACGTCGTGAGTACATTTTGAGTACCAGTCCGAGCGGCCTCTTGCGGGCGGACGCAATCTGCCGGTCAGCATTAATTAGAAATAAATTGATGGCGTTGCTTCGGTAATTGAAAGCACTTTAAAACATACCAGCAAACAATAATCCCAGCTAAACAGCTTGAGAGATTGCGCGGCTGGTTTGTATGTACCACATACACCACAATGCACAAGCACCCATGGCACGCAAATAAAAAACGAGGGAGGCCGTTTCCGACCTCCCTCGCAAAGGGCTATTTACTACTCCCACTCGGTGGTTATAGTTTTGCCGTCTCGTCACTCCAGTTGCACCCAGTTTTCGGCGGCATCTCGAAGTGAGTGCCGCTGAATGACGCGACGTCGCGTTTCATCGGCTTCGGGGACAAAAGCTGGGACAACTTCAAAAACCATTTTCAAACTCAGAGTATTGAGTTTTTATTTTTGTCCCAAGGGGCACGGAGAGCCGCCTTTGGAGGCTCGATATCGCCGAAAAACGCCCGTTTTGAAACTCAACCGCCTTTGAGCCTGCAAACCACCAGCTTCAACAGTAAGTGAGTCGACGCGGGTGGCTTACGAGCCGTTCACAAAACCGCAGGCCACAGGTCTTTGTCAACGATAAGCAAAGTGAATAGTCTCAGGTGGCTTGCCCATGAGTTGGCGTAAGCCTGTTTAGCAAAAGGCTAATCGGACACGACAGGCCGCCCGCATGGCGACGGCGTTTCCCGTGCGGGCACAAACAGCCCTGCGTGCCCTGTCGCGCGATATCCCAATGCGACGTTCAGAACCCTACCCGCCAAGCAGCCACCTCGCGAAATTCAGCACGAGCACGCCCTCCCGGGTATGGGGCTCATGCCTCGTGCGAGTGATGAGAATCTTCGGGAATGCATCCCCGATGGATAGAATCGGCGCAATCTCCCTCTCGAGCGTCGAATCGGCGCCGATATCGTCGCTCACATACACTTTCCTTCCCGGTTTCGAAACTTGGAAGGCAGTATGCGCAAGGATGCGTCGAGGTGCGATCCCAGTCGTACCATGCCAGCAGAGATGTCGAGGCACATTCGTTCATGCTGCAATGCGGGCATCGGAGATGAAAAACAGCCCGTCGGGTAGTCATGGGCGTGCGGGAGCCCGCATCAGTAACCTGCCTCCTCGGTTGTCCCTTCTTTGCATGGTCGTCTACATAAAGGAGGAACCAGCCATGCAGATCAGCATGCTTGCCCTTCTTGGGTCACGGACCGGGGAGGCGAGGGCCTCCGTCGGGACCGCCCCGAGCAACCGGCATATCCAAGGAATGACAAGGCTCGATCGCTGTGCTGGTCAGGATGCCGAAGCGGGCCGTCCGCCAATCGGAATGCGGGTCAGGATGCTGCAACGTGATTCCAGCTGCAGGATACGGCTCCTTTGCGGTTGCCGCAAAACCTGCTGGCAACATTCTTACTATCCGAATGATGTACGCATCCCTTGGGATCGTTTCGCCTGACCAGGGCCATCTTCAGCGCCTCATCGGCCAGCTCGGCAGGCGCCTCTTCCACGCGTAATAGCCCTGGCGGGTCACCTATGCAACCAAAGATACAAAAGGAATCGAATGGCCAGAGAGGATTGCCCTTTCCGATGGTCGATTCTTGACAGGCAAACTCAAGCCTCGTTAATATTACATGGTTTGCCAGACCGAATTAACAAAGGAGGGGTGTCGTGGTTGGTCTTTTCCGCACGTGGATGAGCGCCTAGAAAGCGGCGCTGTTGTGGCGTCGCGCTGTTTTTCTGCACGCCATTTCACGATTGGACATAACCATGATATTTGAAACCTCTCGGCGCAGGTCTGTTTCGCTGTGCCATTCATGGCAATTTAAGATTTGTTTCGTATGGGGCGGGGAGCTCGTGTCGACATTGACGAGCTCGATTCTCCAAATGGGTCTCATTTGGCATATCGCCCTCACGACAGAATCATCTTCCCTCCTCTCCCTGGCATCGTTAGCAGGCTTTCTGCCGATTGCTTTGTTCGGAGTCCTTGCGGGCGCCGTTGTCGACAGGCTGCCTTTGAAACGTGTTCTCATCGGCGCCGACCTCTTCGTTGCCGCGGTGGGCGCCGCCTTGGCGATTGCCTCGTTGGCCGGCAGCTTACCTGCGTGGTCAATACTCATCGCCCTGTTTCTCCGCGCAGCTGGCACTTCGTTCTACACGCCGGCCTCCCAATCCCTCACGCCCCATCTCGCCCCGCCAGAGCATCTCGTTCGCCTATCGGGAGTGATGCAGGCGATTCAGTCCGCCGGATACATTCTTGGCGCCGCGCTCGCGGCAGTGATTTATCCTGTGGCGGGCATTACCGCCATGATTGCCCTCGACGTGCTGGGGGCGCTTTTCGCTTCTCTAGCTGTCCTCGCCGCTCAGATAGACGCAGGAGGACTCGACGAAGCCGACCGCAGCTCGTCCTTTTCCAATAAAGTTCGAGAACTTTTCTCTGAGATTTCGGACGGCTACAAGCTGATCAGGGGATACAGGGGGCTGTTCGCCCTTCTTTGGTGCGGGTTCGTCTTCGCTTTCGCGTTCTCCCCACTCGCGGCATTGTTCCCAATAATGACCTTGGGACATTTTGGCGGTAGCACGGGGGATGCTGCTTTGGTGGAGGTCCTTTTCTCCGCAGGCATGCTGGCTGGGTCCGGCATTTTGGCGGCCACGGGAGGGTTCCGCAATAGGTCGCTCACCATGGTCGCCGCGATCGCCGGCTTCGGCGTCGTCGCAATCGCATCCGGATTGATCGGCCCGTCGCTGTTCGCCGTTTTCCTACCGGCGAGCTTTCTTATGGGCGCATGCTCCCCGTTGTACGCGGGAACCCAGACTGCCCTTATGCAGGAGCAGATACCTCCTGAGTACCTAGGCCGCGTTTTCGGCCTCTACGGAACCATCATGGCGTGGGCCATGCCCATGGGCCTCGCGGCCCCCTCCGTTTTTGCGGATCTGCTTGGAGCTCCGTTATGGTTCGTCGGCTCTGGAGCGACCATGGTACTGCTTGCGATGGCTATGCTGCTTGCTCCGAGCGTCCGAAACGTGGGGAAAAGAGATACCGGGCGGATTCAATAGCCCAAGTATTCGAAAAAAAGAGGCGGCAGCCATCGGTTCACGCGTCAGCCTTCAAGCCCTTGCGACGACGAGGTATTGCGCCGACATCCCACATCGCGCTCCTTATTCGTCGCCAACTATCATTTTCGGATTTGCCGGCTTGCGCAAGGTCAAAACGCTCGCGCCGGCAATTGGGCAAAGGCGAAAAATCGACGTGAGCAATCTTTTTTGGCATGGCTGCGCTTCCAGTAAAAGGCTAATACACAAAAGGCGGTTCAACCTATGGAACTCATAGTCAAAGCTAAAGACATCTTTTTGGAATATGCCGGCCGCGATATCCTGGATATCGAAGAGTTGGAAATCTACTCCTACGATCGCATCGGCTTGGTGGGAGACAATGGCGCAGGCAAAACCAGCCTGCTTAAAATTCTGAGCGGCAATCTTACCATTGCGGACGCCGACGTCAGGCGCTTCGGCAGCATTGCCCTCATCGGCCAACTCGATGAACTCGACCTTGATGCGGCTCAGGACAGTGGTGAGATGCTCTCCCGTCTCAACGTCGCCGGAGTGGCGCAGGAGACGATGAGCGGCGGGGAGGAAACACGCGCCAAGATTGCCTCTGCACTCTCCCAGCATGCAAGCGCGATCTTCGCCGACGAGCCTACGAGCCACCTCGACCAAGACGGCATCCGCCTTCTCGTCGGACAACTCAAGGCATTTGATGGGGCTCTGCTCATCGTGAGCCATGACCGTCATTTTCTCGACCAGGTGGTAGACAAGATCTGGGAGCTCAAAGACGGCGGTATTTCCGAATTCTGGGGTGACTACTCCGACTATCTGCGACAGAAAGAAGAAGAGCGCAAAGCTCAGGCGACTCGATACGAAGAGGCGATGCGCGAGCGCGATCGCCTCGAAGCCGCCATCGAAAAACAACGGAAAAAAGCACGGCAGGTCGACGCCAAGCGGAAGGCTGCGAAAAAAAGCAACGAGTATGCAGGTCGATTGGGGCATCAGAAAGCAACCGGCACCAAACAGAAGAGGATGTACCAGGCGGCTAAGGACATGGAGAAGCGCCTCGAAGCGCTCGAAGGGATTGAGGCCCCAGATAGCATTCGCGCCGTGCGGTTCCGCCAGAGCAAGGCCCTGGAACTGCATAGTAAATTTCCCATCTCGGCAGACGATTTCAGCTTGAGCTTCGGCAACTGCATGCTCTATGACCACGCGAAATTCGAGATACCGCTCGGTGCCAAAGTGGCCATCACCGGTGGCAACGGTACAGGAAAGACCAGCCTGCTGAAGGCAATCGCTCGACGCGCCGACGGTATCAACATCTCTCCCAAGGCAGAGATCGGTTACTTCGAGCAAACAGGCTACAAGTTCGACGCCCGTCAGTCTGCGATCTCGTTCATGCAGGATGGTTGCGAGTACAGCATGACCGAAATTCGAGGCATCCTCGCCTCTATGGGAATCGGACCGCGCGACCTGACAAAGGACGTTGGCGTTCTCTCGGGAGGCGAAGTCATCAAGCTGCTACTCGCGAAGATGCTGCTGGGCAGATACAACATCTTGCTCATGGACGAGCCTGGAAATTACCTGGACATCAAGAGCGCCGAAGCCCTCGAGCAGATGATGAGCGCCTATGCCGGAACGATAGTGTTCGTCTCCCACGATAAGAGGCTGGTCGAGAACGTCGCAGACATTGTCTACGAAATAAAGGACACCAAGCTAGTCAAAATCTTTCAGCGCGAATAGCCCTAAATGAGCAAGAAATAATCCCCGAACGGAGACAAGGGAGTAAAACGGCAAAGAAAGAGCCTCCGTCCCAACGCAGGGAACGGAGGCTCTTTAATCGCTTTTACTCATCTCCGTCGCTGGTGGCTTTGTCATGACTCTCGTACGAAACGAAACTCAGCGGCATAGTGCGGCACTCAAAATCGCAGGTCAGAACCCTGTCGTCCTATTCCCACTCTATGAATCGAAAGTGCGGGCATTTCCATGTCGTCTCGTATTTTATACGGAAAACGAACGTGGCGATACACGGCGATACTCAACGGCACAAAAGTGAGACAAAACTGCTCTGATAATAGAAACTCAAATGAAACTCAAGGGTGTTGAGTTTCATTTTTGTCCCAGTAGCAAAAAGGGCAGGGTAGAGCGGCCAAATCCTCCCCTTTTCAGGTGATCTGAAGCGGCATCACATGCAAGCCACCAGCGACAATTGCAAACCTATAGTTAAAAACTCTCTCCAGTTTGCTCCAGTTTGTCGCAGTTTGTTTTAGTTCGCCCAATTTATACCCAGTCTCAAAAATTGCCGAAAATCCATGGGGTCAAATTTGAGTCACGGATATCCATACAATTTTGGTCATTCTCTGGGGTCACGCTGGGTCACGGCCTAACCGGATATCCAATCGGAAAGGACGGCTGCCGTCTCGCGATTGGCGGAGTAGTGCATCCAGCGGCCGTCCTTGCGGCAGCTGACCAGCCCGGCGGCGCAGAGTTGCTTCACATGGTGGGAAAGGGTGGGCTGGGTGATGTCCATCTGCTCAAGAATCTTGCACGCGCAGATATCGTCCTTGTCCTTGATGGCCTGGTAGATGCGCAGGCGCGTGGGGTCGCCCAGCGCCTTGAACGCCGCCGCGAGGCTCTCGTTGTCCATGGTTTCCTCCTGTCTGTCTGGCAGCTTCAGTATATCACGTAAATTCATATATTGACATATATCTATGTGACTCCTATATTGTCGTCTTAACATAGATATATATCGATACATCAATATGAAAGGAGTCCCAATGGAGTCCATCGGAACGTTCATCTTGGACCAGGTGCTGAAGATGCAGTGGCTGAGCGAACTGATCGCCGCCTTGCTGGGCGCGCTAGGCATTGACGCAGCGGGCCAGTGGGGCGGCACGCTCCACTTCTTCATCTATGACACGGTGAAGATCGTCATCCTGCTGTGCGTGCTCATCTTCGCCATCAGCTACATCCAGAGCCACTTCCCGCCCGAGCGCAGCCGCAAGATCATGGGCCGCTTCAAGGGCATCTGGGGAAATGTGGTGGGAGCACTGCTGGGAACGGTGACGCCGTTCTGCAGCTGCAGCTCGATCCCGCTGTTCATCGGGTTCACCCGCGCGGGCCTGCCCCTGGGCGTCACCTTCAGCTTCCTCATCAGCTCGCCCATGGTGGACCTGGGCAGCCTGGTGCTGATCATGAGCATCTTCGGCCCGGGCGTTGCCGTTGCCTACACGGTGGTTGGCCTGCTCATCGCCATCGCCGGCGGCACCATCATCCAGCGCATGGGCATGGAGGAGCACCTGGCCGACTTCGTCCGCGGCGACGCGCCGGCGGACGCCGAGCTCCTGTCCATGACCGTGGCCGAGCGCCTGGCCTATGCCCGCAAGGAGACCTGGGGCACGTTCAAGAAGGTGTTCCCGTACATCCTGCTGGGCGTGGGAATCGGCGCCTTCATCCACAACTGGATCCCCGCCGAGTGGATCGAGCTGGTCCTGGGCGACGGCAACCCCTTCGCCGTGGTGCTGGCCACCCTCGTCGGCGCGCCTATCTACGCCGACACATTCGGCGCCATCCCCATCGCCGAGGCCCTGTACTACAAGGGCACGGGCCTGGGCACGGTGCTGGCCTTCATGATGAGCGTCACCACGCTGTCCATCCCCAGCCTGACCATGCTCTCCCGCGTCATCAAGCCGAAGCTAATGGTGACGTTCGTGGGGCTGTGCATCGTCGGCATGTGCATAAGCGGCTACGTGTTCAACTTCCTGCAGCCGCTGTTCTAACCGGTTAGGAGCCCGCACGGTGCGGGCGCGTCGAAAGGAGAAATTGTCATGGGATTGTTCGGATTCGGAAAGAAGAAGGAAGAGAAGGCCGCCGTTCCCTGCGCGTGCAATGATGGCGCTCCGCAGATGAAGGCAGAGCCCTGCGGCTGCGGAGGCGCCCGCCAGGTGAAGGTGCTGGGGGCCGGCTGCAAGAAGTGCCACGACGAGCTGAACGATAACGCCCAAGCGGCCATCGCCGAGCTGGGGCTCGAGGCGGAGCTTGAGTACGTCACCGACATGGACCGCGTAATGAGCTACGGCGCAATGAGCCTGCCCGCGTTGGTTGTCGACGGCAAGGTCGTGTCCGCTGGCATGGTACTCACCCCGGCCGAGGTCATGGAGTACCTGAGGTGAGGGAAATGAACTCTGGTGGATTGAGGAGTTTGGGGCTCTGGGACAGGTATCTGACGCTTTGGGTCTTCACAGCCATGGCCGCAGGCGTTGCCCGGGATATCTGTTCCCCTGGCTCGCCGACGCCATAGGATCGTTCACCGTCGGGACGACGAACATTCCCATAGCGATAGGCCTCATCCTCATGATGTACTCACCGCTGGCCAAGGTCCGCTACGGCGAGATGCCAAAGGTGTTCAAGAGCAAGCGCCTCATCGTGCTGTCTCTTGTTCTCAACTGGGTGCTTTGCCCCTTGCTCATGCTTGTCCTTGCCGTGGTGTTCTTGCGCGACGCGCCTGACTACATGGCGGGAATCATCATGATTGGGCTGGCGCGCTGCATCGCAATGGTGCTGGTGTGGAACGACTTTGCCGGCGGCTCCAACGAGTACGCTGCCGGTCTTGTCGCGGTGAACGCCGTCTTCCAGATTGCGTTCTACGGTCCCATGGCGTGGCTCTTCCTGTCGGTATTGGCGCCTATGCTGGGTGCCCCGGGCATGTCGATCGAGGTGTCCGCATGGCAGATCGCCCAGAGCGTCCTCATCTACCTGGGCATCCCGCTGGTTGCGGGTGCGCTGACCAGGTTCATAGGCGTCAGGCGTTTTGGCGAGGAGGGGTACAGTGCCAGGGTTCTGCCAAAGACCTCCAAGATCACTCCGGTGGCCCTGTTGTTCACCATTGTGATCATGTTCTCCATGAAGGGCGAAATGATTTCAAGCCTGCCCCTGGACGTGCTGAGAATCGCAGTGCCTCTGGTCGTCTACTTCGTCGTGACGTTCTTTGCAAGCGCATGGCCGGCTCGTCGTGCTGGCGCGGACTACGAGAGGATGGCGTCCGTTGCCTTCACCGCTACTGGCAATAACTTCGAGCTCACCATCGCCGTCGCTGCGGCCACCTTCGGGCTTGCAAGCGGCCAGGCCTTCGCAGCCGTAGTCGGCCCCCTCATCGAGGTTCCGGCGCTGATCCTGCTTGTCAACGCCGCGTTGCGCTTGAAGAAGCGGTGGTACGAGTCGTAAGGCGCTTCACCTTGCAAATAGACGTTCTGGAAGATGAAAAAGGAGTCCCATTGGGGCTCCTTTTAACTTGCAAGCCGTTTGCGACTATTGACTTGGAATAGTCGCTATTCCCACTCGATGGCGTCGGTTCTTCCGTCCCGTCACTCCAGTTACACCCAGTTTTCGGCATCGACACGGAACGCGTGCCGCCGAATGACGCGATGTCGCGTTTCGTCGGCTTCGGGGACAAAAGCTGGGACAACCTCAAAAACTTTTTTCAAACTCAGGGCTTTGAGTTTTTGTTTTTGTCCCAAAGTGCGCGGCGGGTCGCCTTTGGATGCTCGATGGCGCCGAAAACGCCCGTTTTGAAACTCAACCGCCCTTTTGCCCGCAAGCCGCCAGCTGCAATCGCAAGTGAATTAACGCGGGTGGCTTGCGCGCCATTTGCAAAACCCCAGGTCGCAGGTCTTCGCCATTCGTGAACAAAGTGAGTAGTCTCAGGTGGCTTGCTTATGAGTTGGCGAACGGGCCTTCAGGATTCAGGGCAAACATGCTGGTAGAATAGGATTCTCAAATCAATGACAGGAGACCGAGCATGGCCGAACCCCACGATAGGAAGCCGATCCTCACGATCGAGCAGCAGATAGAGCACCTCAAGCAGAAGGGCGTAGCCTTCGAACTGTGTTCCGAGGAAGAGGCCGCGGACTACCTGCGCGACAAGTGCAACTTCTTCAAGCTCGCATCCTACCGCAAACTCTTCTCGAAATACGAGGGAGGCCCGCGCGACGGCCGCTACGTAGACCTCGACTTCGGCCAGCTGCGCCTGCTCGCGGCGCTCGACCAGGAGCTGCGCCACGCCCTGCTCGGCATGACGCTCGACATCGAGCATTTCCAGAAGGTGACACTGCTTCGCGAGATGGAGGACCGTGGAGAGGACGGCTACGCCATCGTGGCCGACTACATGGCATCGCTTACCACTGCAAACAGGGAGTACCGCCTGCGCGAGCTCAAGATGAGCGGCCGCAGCCCCTACAGCTCGAGCCTCTACGCGAAGTACTCCGGCGACATGCCTGCCTGGGCCTTCCTTGAGCTCACCTCGTTCGGCACCCTCATCGACTTCGTGCGCTTCTGCGCCAGGCGATGGGGCGACAGGCGCCTCGAGGCCTCCCACTACGACCTCAAGCGCGTGAAGTCCGTCCGCAACTGCGCCGCGCACGGCTCGTGCCTGATCAACTGCTTCGCCGAGAGGGGCGCCGCCCGGGGCTCGGCGTCCAGCGGCGTCTCCCGAAGGGTCGCCGCCGTGGGGATTCCCAAGGCGACCAGGAGGAAGTGGATGGGGAATACGGCCATGCAGGAGGTCGCGACCGTGCTCGTGGCGCACTCCGGCTTGGTACCCGAGGGCTCCTCGCGCTCGCGCGCCGCATCCGAGCTCGCCGAGATGTTCGCCAGGGCCGACGGCGAAACCGAGGCGCTGCCCGACAAGGGGCCCGACGCCGCAGCTCGCTCCGCGCTCGAGTTCCTTCGCAGGTTGACAGAATCGCTCGGGTTGGTAGAATAGCCTGCAGATAGCAAAACCTTCACGGTTTTAGGGGCGGACTTGCGCAAGCGACTCTGCCCTATTTTTATATTCACTCGCTATAGGAGACGGATGATACCTGGGTCAATGACAGAACTGAGAAGCCCGGAATAATGGAGCCAGTTAGAAACCCTCGGGTTTGCGGGGCGGGATCGTGAGAGCGATTCTGCCCTATTTTTTTCCTCCGTCTGCCCCAACCAAGTAGTTCGAAGATAGCCTGTAGGTGTCCTCGTGGGCGCCTTTTATTTTCAGGGAATCGGCCGCTTCATGAACGAGCGACCGGCTTGACCTAGACGAACCGCCTTCATCTCCGTCTAGGCGCCGGCAATCAACATCGTGAATCCGCGCGTGCTACAATGCGGGCACCAGAGATGAAAACACAGTCCCCGTCGGGTAGTCGTGGGCGTGCGGGAGTCCGCATCAGTAACCTGCCTCCTTGGTTGTCCCTTCTCTGCATGGTCATCTACATAAAGGAGGAACCAGCCATGCAGATCAGCGTGTCGTCCACCCTGACCGTATATCACGACGGTCAATTCTGGGTCGGGCTGGCGGAGCACGTCGAGGGCGGAAAGTACGGCGTCGCCCGCATCGTCTTCGGCGCGGAGCCGTCCGATGAGGAGATCCTGCGATTCGTTACAAGCGAATGGGAGAAGCTCTCGTTCTTCGGCGACAAGGCCATTGAAACAAACAAGCCCGCGAAGAACCCCAAACGGCGCGCCCGTGAGGCGGCGAAAGCCCTTAAGCGGCCCGCGATGAGCACCAAGGCGCAGCAGGCGCTCGCAGCACAGAGAGAAGCGATGAAACAGGAGTCAGCTCATGCAAGAAGCCGACGCCGCGCGGAAGAGGCTGATGCGCGGCTTCGAGCAGCGAAAGCTGAAGCGCAAGCAGAAGCATCGTGGGCATTGATTGCCATTTGCAGCAAGGCAAACCATATACAGCAGCGGCGCCAGTTCCACTTGAAGCCGACACCGCGTAGACGCTGATGGTGACGGCTATGCACGGGCACGGGCGCGCCACCGCACTTCACAGCTTGTTTCTCAAGTATTTAGGACGCACACGCGGCGTTCAAAAATGCGGAGCGACTCCGCATGGCTCGAGACTGAGCCGAGGTGCCCTACTTCTCGCCTTCCAGCAGGCCCACGATGCGATCGATGTCGACGGCAAAGCAGGACCTTCCCTCGCGCTCATAGAGGTCAAGGTACGCCTGGCATTCGGAGACAATGCGTTTGGTGTTGCCATCGATGATGCGCTGGAGCGTCTCGTAGTAGGCCGAGCCCTCGGTCCTGAAGCGGCGCTGGTAGGCCTTGGTTATGGGGAACATCTTGATGTAGTGGATGCCGTGGCGGCAGCCGGGGCGCGTCGTGGGGCGGGGTGGCAACGCAAAGTACTGGTCTTTGGGCACGTTAGGGGCGATGTTGGAACGCAGCGGCACGGCGAAGTCCCTGCGCTTCCCGCGGAAACGTAGCCTCACCACCACGATGCAGGGGCGATTGTGCTTAAGCATGAGCTCGCGGTCGCCATCGACGAGGTCGAAGAAGTCCTGGGAGATGGATACGATCTTCATCGGTTACGCCCCCTTCATACGAAGCGGGGCCCGCATCGCTGCAGGCCCCTACAGGTGGGCGATATTCTACGCCTTGCGGCACCCCGTCGCCCACGGAGGTTAAACGTACACGTAAGCCGTACTCTGAAAGCCGCGGCTTCCGGCAAGTAGTTTATACCACGAAAGGTCGCTTTCGATGCGCCTAGCTCGCAAAATAACACTCGCCGGGCCGTCACCCCTGATCTTCTCGACCGTCTCCTCCAGGTACTTATTGCGTGCCACGGGCACCTCCGTCCTTGTTATCGCGATAAACATACCATGAGTGGCGTACGGGTCGAGAAGGGCTGGCGCCAAAAGAGCCCAACGGCCGTTACGGCTTCGTTAGAAACGCGCCCCACCATGGATGGTGAACCCGAAAGGTAAGGCGCGCGGGCACGGCGACTCGGCCCGCGCGCCCGGAAGAGAAAGGACGAACCCATGGGTTACATGCTCGAGACGCGCGGGCTCACCAAGCGCTTCGGCCGCGGCGACCAGGCGCAGGATGCCGTGGCCGACGTGAGCCTTCATATCCGCGAGGGCGAGGTGTACGGGCTGCTCGGCCCCAACGGCGCCGGCAAGTCGACAACGCTCAAGATGATCTGTGGGATGCTGCGGCCGACGGCCGGGGAGATCCTCTTTGCCGGGCACGCCTGGCGCCGCGAGGACCTCTACGCAATCGGCAGCCTCATCGAGGAGGCGCCGCTCTACCCCAACCTCACCGCGCGCGAGAACCTACGCGTGCGCACCACGCTGCTGGGCCTTCCCGAGAGCCGCATAGATGAGGTGCTCGCCGCCGTGGACCTCGCAGACACTGGGAAGAAGCGCGCCGGGCGCTTCTCGATGGGCATGCGGCAGCGCCTGGGGCTCGCGCTGGCGCTGATCGCCCGGCCACGCCTGCTCGTGCTCGACGAGCCCACCAACGGCCTCGACCCCATCGGCATCGAGGAGCTGCGCGACCAGATCCGCGGCTTCGCGGCGGCGGGCACGACGGTGATCGTCTCGAGCCACATCCTCTCCGAGGTGCAGCAGATGGCGGACACCATCGGCATCATCTGCGGAGGGCGCCTCGCCTACGAGGATGCGCTTCGGCCCGGGCAGGACCTCGAGGAACTCTTCATGAGCTTCTGCCGGGAAGGGCGACGAGCACGCGGGGAGGTGGCGGCATGACGGGCGAGAAAGGCGGCCTGCTCGCGGGCCTGCGCGCCGAGGCCCTGAAGTCGCGCCACGCGGCACCGGTTCGCCTGGCCGTGCTCATGGCGCTGCCGATGCCGCTGCTCGGCGCGATGCCCTACCGGGGCGTGCAGATCTTCAGCGCGTGGAACTACTGGTATGCGCTCTTCCTGCCCGTGTCTCTCTCACTCGTGGTGGCGTGCGTCGCGCGGGCGGACGCTCGCACGCGGATGCGGGGGCTTCTGGGCCTGGGCTTCCCGCTCGGGCGCGCCTGGTGGGCCAAGGCGCTCTGGTGCCTCGCGCTCTGCACGCTCTCGAACCTCGTGGTCTTCGGCATCTACCTCGCGGGCTCGGCGTTCTCCTCGCAGGGCCTCACGGCCGCGGGCACGCTCACGATGCTCCTCTGCGCGCTCGCCAACACGGTGGCCGCGGCGTGGATGATCCCCGCAGGGCTCTTCCTCACGGCGCGGCTCGGCATGCTCGCGGGCATCTTCTGCCCGCTCGCCACGCAGCTCGTGGGTGGGTTCGCCTGGTCGCTGATGCCGCTGCCGCAG
>OFMX01001840.1_pt1 | contig 14531 bp, 10 predicted proteins | sample 1541901 | NCBI WGS metagenome assembly OFMX01 (sample SAMN04209222, study PRJEB22552) | human gut metagenome | biome: gut; material: feces | host: Homo sapiens | place: USA: Oklahoma | reverse complement strand
ACATGCCACGGGTATAGAAGCTGAACAGGAACATGTCCCTTGCAAATTCCAGATTTGGCTGTAAAGACAGGTCCAGATTCTTCATACGCTTGATGGCGGATAATGGAACGGCACGCTTGATGGTCTTGTCCACTCCCGTATAGACATGCCTGAAAGGATTGCGCTGTTCCATCAGTTCCTTTTCCAGGGCACGGTTATATACCGCCCGAAGGATACGCATGTAGAATGAACTGGTATTCCGTACGGCACCTTTCCCATGAAGATAGGCTTCATAAAGCTGCATCAAATCCGAATCGATGTCAGACAACAAAATATCCCTGTCTCCTCTGAACTGCATGAAACTTTTCAGAGTACAGGAATAATTTTCGGCTGTGCGTATCTTGCCCATCTGTTTGAGACGGGCTATGATGCCTTGCATGAAGTTGAAAAGCGACTGTCCATCTGTGTTGCTTTGAAAAGAAATGACAATATCACCTGCTGTATATGTCCCTTTTCGATTTTCTAGTTGGCGGACGATCATGTCCAGCCGCTTCAGGTCCCATTCCATGCGTTCCTGCAAGGAAAGAAGCAGATTGCTTCGTTCCGAATTACTGACAATGATACAGCTTCCAGCTTCATTCCATTCTTCCGTAAATATCCGGTAATCCGTCTTTAACTGACGGATTACACGGTTTTGGATAATCTGATAATAGATGGTACCTTCCTTTCCCTCTATGGTGGAAGGTCTGAATTTCACTTTGACACTGGCCATGGGCTTACTTTTTGGGTTCGTCCGTAATAGACTTGTCCTTGATGGACTTCGCCTTGCTGTCCAGTTCTCTCGCGGCCTGTTCTTTCAGCCGTGCCTGCTCGGTCAGGGTGGCCTTTCTCCGTACCGCTTCCTCGTAGGCTTCCACGTCCTCACGCATCTGTCCGATCCGTTCGTTATCCCGGTTCGGTCCAAAGAGGTTCTCAAGTTCCACAAGTTGCTCAGGAGTAGCCTCTCCTTTCATCTTGACATAACGGTACTTCAGATCATTATCGGCATGTTCGTTATCTGTTCTTGCCGAAAAATAGAGCGCCACGGACAGGGCCACGACTGCCGCGAACATCACGGAAAAACTCCCAAGGATGTACGGGGATTCCAAGCTCAGTCTGAAATGATGGTTGATGTTGCTTGTCTTGACGGCATTCTTTCTGATTGTGTCATTGGTCTCACAAAACAGGATTTCCACTTTCTCCTGGTTCTGCCGCTGCTCATTACGCATTTCTGACAGGACCTGTCCAAGTCTTTCCTGTGACGAGTTTTTCCTGTCCATGGAAACCATATCGTTCTTGATGGCGGCAAGACCTTCGTACACGCGAGCCAACAATTTGCGAAATGTCTCATGACCGTTCCGGACTTCATTCAGCATGGACTCATCCTGTGTGTTATTAACTGTCGGGCTGTTGCCTTCCGGCAAGGGGACGGACAACCCGTTGATTTTGTCCTCGATTCTTTCCAGGCATCCGAAGATGCTCTCGATACATTCTTCCATTTTCATATTCCTGCAATTTTAATGTTCATGAATAATTTGAATGGGAAAGGACGGACTACAATCCGAAACCTTTCCTTTTTTGTCTCTTTTTCCTGCGTCTGCGCAAGAGTTCTTCCTGAGATAACGGCTCTTCGGGAGCGGTGCCGCTTGTCGGGCTGAACAGTCCCGGTCCCGTACTTTCGAGAAGATGGCCTCCGTCCGGTATCCTTTGCTGCACCTTACGTTCGGATTCCTGTTGGGATTCCGAAGTCTTCCATCCCAGCCGGGCATTCAGTCTGGCAAAGCTGAACTTCCGGCTGATCTGTGAAGCCTTGAAGGTCTGCCCGTCCTTAGTGAACCGGATTCCCTGTATGTCCTCCGGCCTTTTTATCTCCCTGGTACGCTTTACAAATTCCAGCCTGATGCCCCGGCGAAGCAGATAATCGTTGAACTCTTTCCATGTTCCGGAGTGCTTCAAAGCCGCCTTGACGGCATTGAAGATTTCGTATTTCACACGCTCCGAAGCATGGAGTTTCTCCACGTTAGTCTTGCCTTTGTCCTCGGCGTATGTCAGCCCGTACCTGTCCTTAAGCACTTTCGTGGCAATCTCGTTACGCTTGTAATCGCCTTGGGAAGAGATTACCCTGCCGTCATACCCGATGCGGTTATAGACCAGATGGCAGTGCGGATTGTCCGTGTTATGGTGTCTTACCAGGATGAACTGGGTGTTCCTTATGCCCATCAGCTCCATGTATTCCCGGGCTATTTTAGCCATAAATTCATCCGTCAGCAGTGCCTTGTCCTCCGGCTTGAAGCTCAATGCGATGTGCCCGACAGGCTGTTTTATCTTCGGATTAAGCTCACGCTGGTAATTGAAACTGGCCGTTATTTCCCGGATATTTTCCAGCAATACACCGTCGGATTCGATGATTTCCGCATTATCCTTGCCCATCACGTAACGGATACAGCCGCCAAATGATTTTCCTTTCTTGATCTTGCCAATCATGACGACCTCCTTTCTCCGTACCTGTACCGGACGATAATCTCCTTGAGTTTCTGCAGGAGTTCTGTCACCGTCTTTTGGGTACGGTGGAATCCGGCCTGATGGGACAGCCTGGTCAGCTGGTTCAGGTTGTTCGCCATCCCCGTAAGACTGCGTATGACGGCAGTTTCCTCAGCAGAGTGCCTGGCCGTTATCGTCGTCTCAAAGGCTGATACGCGGAGAAATTCCGCCAACGTGAGGTTAGCCTGTCTGCTGCGTCGGCATAACCGTTCATAGTCTATCTTGGAGAATTTCACTGTAACGGCTTTGCAGAGTTTGCACACTCCGCTTACTCTGGGGCGTCCTCTCGGTCTGTTTTTCTTTCTGTCATTCATATTTTCTTCGTTTGATTTCTGATTATTCTTTTTCTCACAATCTGCGACCACCGGGAGCGGATTGCCTCCACTCTTCGGGAGTGGAGCGAGGTTTTTCGGGATGCCCGAAAGATAACCTCGCTAACTCCCAAAACTGAAGTTTTGTCCGTTACCCCCTCAGGTCGGCTACTGACTGTCTGAATACTGTAATGACTGAAGTCAGTAAGCAAGTCTGTCATTCCAGAAAATGTCACAGCTTTCGCCACTGCTCGAAGTCTTCCGAGTAGATTTCAAGATGCTGCCGGGCGATGTTTTCAAGCAGTCCGGAAACGCTCATTTTGCGTCCTCCCAACCTGCGGACAAACTCGTCCAGCCTGTCACGTACCTCGCCGCTAACAAACACAGGCTTGCGGTCTTCGATTCTCGGGACCTGAAGAAAGGTCTTCCGGTATTCGTCCAGAGAAAGTTTCCTCTGCCTGCTGCTTATACGACGCTGAGAAGAGGGAATGGCTTCCTCTTTTCCGATTGACGGTTGCTGGGGCTCGAATGGAACTTCTACTTGTTCTACTGACTTTGCCTGTTCTCTATTTCCAGTATCATTCAAGGATGATTCCAGGGCAGTTTCAATGCCGCCATCTGACGGGAGTATGAATGACATGTCCGTACCTGTCATAGCCTCCCATTCCTCTTTGGTCAATTTCTTTTTTGTTACCATACATTTTTGATTTTAATCGGTTTACTCACTGATCTCGGTGCGCACCTTGACTCATTGTCGTGAGCAAAGGAAATGTGTATAGTAAACAGAATCAAGCAAATGGAGATACCGTGGCAATTATGTTACCCTATGCACAATACCGATTGGACGGTCGGTGCTGCCTGCCGTGATTTGCCGGAGTGATTATTCCATACCGGATTGTTCAAGCGGATTCCGTTTATGAAGAAGGCTCATTGTATGTAGTTGATATGTAACATGATGTCATTCCGGGCAACGCATCGTCACCGGTCTGAAAATCCATTGCAGTGTGATTTCTACTGCTTTTATTTGCAGTGGGAACAGGATAAGACAGTCACATTTCCAGCCGAGAATAGGACAATGAGACATGATGGAATATCGGCTGTAAAAGACCTGTCCTTTTCCGGAATTTTGAATATATGTTTAACTGAAAATAATGAAGAAAATGGAAATCATCAGCTTTGAAAAGAGGACTTTCGAGGAGATTGCCGCCAAGCTGGATTACTTCGTGCAGCGGGTGGAAAGTCTGTGCAGTGAACACGGCGGGAAGGAAACAGGTGAATGGATGGACAACCATGAGGTCTGCCGCAGGTTGCGCATCAGTCCGAGAACCTTGCAGACCCTGAGGGATAACGGGACGCTTGCCTTTACCAAAATCGGGAACCGGACTTACTATCGTCCTGACGATGTGGAACGGGTAGTCGGCAACGTGGAGGACAAGCGCAAGGAAGCCCGTTGGAAAGGCAAGACCATTTGAGTGAGTTTCAAGAATAATGTATAACCAATATCAAGCGCATATGAGTAATGAAATCAGAGAAAAGGACCACGAGTGGGTAAAGACGTTCCACTCGAATTTCGACAGGCTGCTGGCCCTGCTCGAAAAGTTGTTGGAAAAACGGCAACCGCCTGCCTATGGCGATGAACTGCTGACAGACAAGGAAGTGGCATACCTGCTGAAAGTGAGCCGGAGAACCTTGCAGGACTACCGCAACAACGGCATTCTGCCTTACACACAGGTAGGCGGAAAGATTCTCTACCGGGCTTCCGACATAGAAAGAACACTGATAAAAGGGTACAAGGAGACATACAGGAACAGGAAATAATGGATATGTTTGTCTTGCTCTATAATCTGCATCATTTATCTATGAAATGGTGCAGATTTTTGCTATAGCTCATATTGTATATAAATCGTTACTATAGATCTATTTATCTATATTCTATAATTATAGACTATTTAATCTATAATTTTGGCGGAATAAAAGAAAATTCATACATTTGTCATCAAATCAATGAACTATAATATGTTTGCAACAATTTCAGCGGATATAGTAGCATCCACTTCCTTGTCTGTGAATGAAACTATAGGATTAAAGCAAAGGATAGAATCATTATTTGGCTTGCTGAAAGTGAGTTATCCTGATTTTGAAGGTCGCCAAATAAAAGGGGACTATATAGAGTGTGTAATGCAAAATGTATCAAACGTATTCCGGATAGCCTTTATAATCAAATCCTGCATCAAATCTTTTTCCACAGCTAAAAATGAAAAGACGAAAAATTTCCATACATACGGAATACGGATAGCCATTGGTATCGGAGGTATGAGAATAGTGAATACCGAACAAGGCATTTGGGATGGTGAGGCCATATATCTATCAGGACGTGCGCTCGAGGAAATGAGTTCCCTGAATAAGGGAACGATGTCTGTTCATACAAGTAAAAAGCAATTATCTGCCCCTTTACAAACTATAGCCCTATTGACCGATGCCATATTAAATGATATGACTATGCGCCAAAGTGAAGTCGTTTACTATAAACTACTTGGTTTCAAAGAGGCAGACATTGCCAAGAAGCTGGGTATATCCCAAGCCAGTGTAAATAATGCTTCTACAGCTACAAAATGGTATTGTATAGAAGAATCCATAAAATATTTTGAGCAGATAAATTTTGAAGAATATGAATAGTTGGTTGTTTTTAGGTCTGTTATTGGCACATGTTATAGGTGATTTTTACCTGCAGAATGATAAATACTGTGCGCAGAAAGAGGAAAGGAAATTCAGAAGCTGGTTTCTGTATGTGCATTCGCTTATCATAGGCGGGGTGTCATGGGCAGCTGTTCCTGTTTATGAATTCAGATTTTATGCCCTTGCCATTGCTTTTTCTCATCTGGTGATAGATGCTATCAAAACATATAGCCCCAAAGGATTATGGAATTTTGTGATTGATCAGATTTCTCATTTGGCGATACTGATTATAGTAACATTCTCCTTTGACACTACAACAAAGTTGCCAATCCAATCAATGGATTGCAATGGCAGTTACTCTATACCTCTGTTCATATTGGCGTTACTATTGTGCATCAAGCCTGCAAACATCCTGATTAAGTTGGTCTTAAAGAAATATCAAGTTGGAGAGACACAGTCTTGTGAAAATATCAAAAATGCAGGAGCGTTAATTGGAAATTTAGAGCGTATTCTTACAATCATATTCGTTATCATTGGACAATATGAAGCAATCGGTTTTATCATAGCGGCAAAATCCATACTTCGATTCAAAGACACGGATACAGCAAAAACAGAATATGTCCTTGCCGGAACGTTTCTGAGTTTTGGAATTGCATTGCTGTGTGGTTTAATGGCAACAAAATAACAGATGGACAGTTTTCAAGAGAAATACAATGCGCTTGTCATTAAATACAATGCCCTGCTTGCCGAAAATGAAGAACTGAAGTCAATACTTTCACAGCATGGTATAGTGTATTCCTCCATCAAACGTGCTGATGAAAGTACAACATTTTCTTCCATAATATATCCTCCAATCAGACTCTCTCTTGATGAGAAAATAGCATTGTTCCGTAACTTTTTCAAGGGACGAGATGATGTTTTTGCACGACGATGGTTCAACAAAGCCACAGAAAAGGGTGGTTACCAACCAGTATGTATCAACGAATGGCGCAGAGGAATATGTGACAAGAAAAAGCATAAATGCGCGGAGTGTCCTAACCGCAATTTTGCCCCGTTAACCAATCAAGACATATACCGACATCTGGAAGGCAAGGATGAGAACGGATGCGATGTTATCGGTCTGTACGTCGTTACTTCTGATAATAAATGTTCTTTCCTGTGTGCTGATTTTGATGACAAAAATTGCACTCATGGATATAAGAACGATGTATTGGCATTTATTTCCATTTGTAGAGAGTGGAGAATTCCGTTCAGTATAGAACGCTCACGTTCTGGCAATGGTGCGCATGTGTGGACTTTCTTTAATGAACCCATACCAGCCTGCAAAGTAAGGAAATTAGGCAATACAATTCTTACGGAAGCCATGAAGCTCAATGGACGGATTACATTCGATTCATACGATCGTTTCTTTCCCAATCAGGATAAAGTACCGGAAGGCGGATTCGGCAATCTCATTGCGTTACCATTGCAGGGAAAAGCCAGGAAAGCAGGAAACAGCGTTTTTGTAGATGAGCAGTTTCTTCCGTTCCAGGATCAATGGGCATATCTATACAATGTAAGAAAAATAGATGAAGGTACCGTAGATGCATTATTGACACAGCATCAGCAGGAAGATTTTGGGACATTGGCCACATCTTCGGAAAATAAACCGTGGGAAATACCAGTCATACAAGATGTGACTCAGGAAGACTTTAACGGCATACTTATAATACATAAATCAGACAGGATATATATTCCTTTAAAATCTATTTCAGATAAGGTTAGTAATCATTTGAAACATATTGCGGCGTTTAAAAATCCTGAATTTTACAGCAAACAGGCGATGCGTATTTCCACATATAACATTCCTCGTATTATCTGCCGTGCAGATTTTACCGATGAATATCTTGCAATGCCTCGGGGATGTGAGGATGCCATTATCAACATGCTGTATTCTCTCAAAATTGATTATGAGATAGTTGATAATACAAATCATGGTAAACCTATTGGCGTAACATTCAAAGGAAAGGAACGCGATGAACAATTGGACGCTATCAATGCCCTCATGACATTTTCCAATGGTGTGTTGTCTGCAACGACAGCCTTTGGAAAAACTGTTACAGCCGCGGCTCTGATTGCCCGAAGAAAGACAAATACACTTATTCTGGTACACTCCAAGGCATTGCTTATGCAATGGCATGAACGCCTGTCAGAATTTCTTGACATAGATTTTACAGGAGATGAGATTTCCAAGAAACGAGGAAGGAAGAAGGCGTTTTCTCCAGTCGGGTGTCTTGATTCTACCTCTAACACGTTGCATAGTGTTATTGATATAGCCCTTATGCAGTCGTGTTTTGAAAATGACGAAGTCAAGCCTTTTGTAAAAGGATACGGGATGGTCATTGTAGACGAGTGTCATCACGTATCTTCCATAACATTTGAGAATGTATTAAAACACGTTACGGCACATTATGTCTATGGACTTACTGCCACTCCAATCCGTAAAGATGGTTTGCAGCCTATTATCTTTATGCAATGCGGTCCGATTCGTTTTTCTGTCGATGCCAAGGCACAGATACAGAAGCAGTCGTTCCAACGTTATCTTGTGCCGAGATTTACATCTTATAGACCTGTTACCGATGATAAACAATCGTTTACGGCACTATCACAATCCCTCGCTGAATCGAAAATACGGAATAATCTTATAATAGAGGATGTTCTTAATGTCGTGGCTGCAGGCCGAACACCTATAATACTTACTGCCAGAACTTCTCATGTAGAATTGCTTGCCGAAATGTTGAAGCAGCATGTAGCCAACATCATACAACTCACAGGAGAAGGGACTGCAAAAAACAGGAGAGAAACGCTGCAAAAGTTACAGGATATACCCAAAGATGCCCCTCTTGTAATAGTAGCTACGGGAAAATATGTGGGAGAGGGATTTGACTATCCACGACTTGATACACTGTTTTTGGTACTGCCAATCTCATGGAAAGGATTGGTGGCACAATATGCCGGACGTTTGCACCGTGAGAATGAGGGGAAAAAAGATGTCCGTATTTACGACTATATTGATATACACGAACCTGTTTGTGAGAGCATGTATCGTAAACGCCTGAAAGGATACTCTGCCATCGGTTATCGTGTACTGTCAAAAGATAATCCGACATTGTTTGATGACACAGAAAACTTGTACACATCGTCATGTGAAGGACAGATTTTCAATGGTAACACATTCCGTTTGGCATTTATGCAAAATTTGCAAAGTTCAAGACAATCTATTGTCATATCCTCTCCAAAACTCTATCGTACAGAACGAAACACATTTGTTAAAACACTCAGAGAGTTTCATGCGAGTGGTATTCAAGTATCAATTCTCACATCAGAGGAAAACAGTCAGACGGATTATCTAAAAAGTTTGGGATTATATGTAAAGATTGTACCGAAACTATCATTATCCTCGTGCGTCATAGATAAGTCCACAGTCTGGTATGGCAGTATCAATATACTTGGCTATGTTACAGAGGAAGACAATATTATTAAAATCACAGATGTGAAACTTGCAAATGAGCTACTTGATGTCATTTACAATAGCGGAAAATAGAAAAAACAAATAAGTGTGGAAAAAATCATCGTTTTACTCTCGTATGACAGTATCCCAAATGTGATGACTCTTGCCGAATAGATGAGAATAACAGCCAAAGCCGCAGAAAACAAAAATTGATTTTTCTGGAGGGAGCGCAGTTTGCCGTCTGCCCATTTTATTGTATTTCTAAAAAATATCCTTCTTTAGGTGATGAGAACAGCATATAGAATCGGACGTGATTTTAATTTCCGTCTATATGCTGTTTTACTTTTTTATTTTCTGACTTTTCCGTCAGTCGCTTGTTTCCGCTGCCGTCGGCATTCATTGTACAGACGTGAAAGGAAAAAGGTTTTCGGGCTGAATACGCTCTGAAAGAGGAAGATTCTGCCCGAAACGGCATAGCCGCTCGACCTTTTCACTTTCAATAGAGTCTGTACTAACTTCTATGGACGGCAGAGGGAACGGGCGACTGTCTGGGATTGTCCTTTTGCTCTTGTCTTCGTTTCATCAGCTTGTCCATGTCCTCGGATATTTTATCATCGGTTACTTTGGCATATCCTTGTGTCGTTTTAATACTCGTGTGTCCCATCATTTTACTTATACTTTCTATCGGGACACCTGCAGAAAGCATCAAAGTGCCGAACGAATGCCTGCTGGCGTGATAGCTCAAATTCTCCTTTATACCAGCCACGATACCTATCTCATGTATGCAGTACCATAACATGTCACGCTTGGGCAATGGGAATATGGGTCTGCTTTCATCCGTTGTGTTATACAGGGCCAATATCTGTTCAGCTATGGGATGAATAGGTATGAATGACTCCACATCCGTTTTCTTACGGTTAATACGGATGTACTTTCTTCCCTCTAAAGTCGTTTCAATATGTGAAGGATAAAGCCGTTTCACATCAACGTATGATAATCCGGTGAAGCAGGAAAAGATGAAAGCCCTGCGTGTAAGTTCCTGCAATCTTTCCGGCATAGGCTGTTCCATAATCCTTTGCAATTCAGCCCTGCTTATATGTTTCAATTTGCCTGTAGGCTTTTTCTCGTAAGGAACATCCGCAAGCGGGTTGAAACGGAGAATCTCCCTGTCAACGGCAATATATATCAGTCTGTTCAGCCATGTAAGACAATGGTTGATGTGACTCGCACCGCAACCTTTGCCCTTCAGATATAGTTTGTATTCCCAACCAAAATCTTCTGTAATGTCTTCAAAAGCTAGGTCATTCATCCCCATAGAAAGCAGGTATTCGTGCAGGTATGCCTGAGTAGACTTGGACTGACGGTAAGATGAGGTAGAATTTATCGCTACGGAACGGATTCTCAACCTTTCGCGTTCTTCTTCTCCAGCTTTTAAGAGAGTCATAGGAACAGTCCCTACACATGTTATTTCGTTTTTCAGCATTTCAGCAGTTATTATACCCGTTTCCTTTAACAGGTTCATGTAAGAAGTTTCAAGCCTTGCCCGTAGGTCCGCAAGAAGACCGTTTGTCCTGCCATCTTTTACCGTTTCGTTTTTGGTATTCCAGCATTCAGGATTACAATAATATCCGGTAGTAAATACACTGCTCTTGCCGTCAATCGTGATACGGCACATGATGGCTGTTGTCCCGTCGGTTTTGACCTTGCCTCGGTTAATATAGTAGAGAATAGAAAATGTACTTCGCATTGTTTAAATATTTTAAGAGTTATAGAATCAGTTTCAGGTCTTTTGTCGCCTCGATATATTTGTCCATGTCCTCAAAAAGTTTTTTGGGAGTCACACGGGCATATACTTGGGTTGTACCTATATCCGCATGTCCCAGCATCCTGCTGACAGTTTCAATCGGCACCCCGTTTTCCAATGTCATAAGGGTCGAGAACGAATGTCTCCCCATGTGGTATGACAAACGGCCTTGTATCCCGACTTTCATTTTGATGCTTGTAAGACACCATTTCAAAGCCTGGTAGGGGATGACGGGAAACAAGGTAGCCCTTGTCTCATCCTTGTACTTTTCAATAAGAGCCACGGCTTCCGGTAACAGCTTGACACGGCACAGTTGTCCGTTTTTACCTCTTCGGTATTTCAACCATGGCGCTCCCTGATCATCCTTGGATAGGTTATCAGGAGTAATTGCAACTACGTCAACATATGAAGTCCCGGTGTAGCAGGCGAAAAGAAACATATCCCTGACTATAGAGTGTTCGGGGCGGCAGCCGGTAAGCTCTACATCTCTTATTTTTTCGAAATCATCCTTGCTCAATGCTCTCGGGGGTGTCTCTTTCTGTTTTGGCAGCTGGTAGTGTTCAAAATAGGACTTGTCCGAATGCCCTTCCTTGAACGCGATACGGCAAATCTTTTTCAGTATGGCCAGATAGTGACGTACAGTCTGGACTCCCAGTCGTTTCTCAATTACAACATATTCCTGAAATTCACGTATAAACAGCTCATTAAGCTGGCAAAAGGCAAGGTCTGACACCTTGAATCTGCAATTTATGAATTCTGCAAGACGGTTACGGGTATAAATATAGTTTGGAAGTGTACGGTGGGATATGTCTATCCCCACACGGGACTTCACTTCCTCGATATGCCTGTCGAACAGCTTGAGCAATGTCATTTGGGTATCTTTGCTACCTTGAAGCATTTCTTTTACATCCGTTGCATTAAAATCATTTTTCCGTTTCACGAGAGAATCAAAGGCAGCGTTTACAGCCAATAGCAACTTGGCGATTTTTGCATTGGTTTCCACCGCTTCTTTACTTTTCCCATTCAACCGACTCTCACGTGGATTCCATAACTCTGGAGTACATGACAGCTTGCAACTGAATTGCGCCATCGTGTTGTTCACCGTTATTCGTCCCATAATTGGAGCCTTTCCGAACTTGTCAAGACCGCTCTTTTTCAGGTAGAGCAACACCTTGAATTTTTCTATTTTCATACGCTTATCCTTTAATGGCAAAATTACCTAATTTATAAGCGTTCTTTGATATGCAAAATATTGACAACCAGTGAATAATAGCCCATTGTGATAACTTCTGTACTCCTCATTGCGTTACCTGTATGCTTCGGTAACTGGACAGCTAACGCTTTGGTAACTGAACGAATACTACAAATCACCTTTTTTTGCGTTTTACTCATTTGGCAGAATCCAGCAAATATGCTAAATACCAACTATTTAAGTTTTATCTACTCATTTCTGTTATCGCTTGCTTTCCTGTTACTTATGCACACCAGTCGGCACACGTTCGCCACGATGATGTTGACGCTCGGTGCAGACCTCTACACGGTATCGAAACTGCTCGGACATGCCAACGTGAAGACCACGCAGATTTACGCGAAAATCGTTGACAGCAAGAAAGTCGAGGCGGTGAATCTGGTGGACAGCGTGTTTGATTAGCAGGATATTTTGAGAATCATGCCATTTCAGGCGATATTAAAAATGAGAATCGTGTTGCATTATTCAAATATTGAGATTTGTGCGATTTCTTAATGAAAATATTTTGAGATTCGTGTTGATTGTACTATCTTTGCAGGCGATTGATAACGATGCAGATATATGATATTCAAAAGGAAAATATATAATGAGCTTCTGCAATGGAAGCGGACGGACGAGGGCAGGACAGCCGTGTTGATACAAGGGGCGAGACGTGTTGGGAAATCCACCATCGCCAAAGAATTTGCGGAAAACGAATACGAGACTCATATTTTGGTGGATTTTGCTGCGTGTTCAGCAGAAATCCGGGAACTGTTCAACGATGTTTCCGACCTTAACCGTATTTTCATGCGTCTGCAACTGGAATACAGTGTCGAGTTGAAGGAACGGAAGTCTGTCATTATTTTCGATGAAGTCCAGCTTGCACCCAAGGCTAGGCAGGCAATCAAGTATCTTGTAAAGGACGGCAGATATGATTACATGGAAACCGGTTCGCTGATTTCGATCCGTAAGAATGTCAGGGACATCCTGATTCCGAGCGAGGAAGTCAAACTCCACATGTTTCCCATGGATTACGAGGAGTTCAGGTGGGCATTGGGGGACACCGCCACAATCAGGCTGCTCCAAGGATGTTTTCACGGCAGGACGTCCATGGGTGACGCCACGAACCGCAAGTTGATGCGCGATTTCCGGTTGTATATGCTTGTCGGCGGTATGCCGCAGGCTGTGGCCGCTTATCTTGAAACCAACAATCTGGAAAAGGTGGACAGTGTAAAGCGTTCCATCATAACGCTGTATGAGGATGATTTCAACAAAATAGACCCCACAGGCAACGCTTCCAAGATGTTTCGCCAGATTCCGGCCCAACTGACGAACAACGCCAACAGGTATCTGGCATGGAGTGCAACGGAGGGTACGCGTAATTCCGTACTGGCAGAGATCATTTCTGAAATCAAGGAGTCGATGGTCGTCAATATGGCTTACCATGCTAACGATCCGAGTGCGGGAATGGCATTGCATCAGGACCCCAACAAATACAAGATGTTCACGGGTGATACCGGACTGTTCGTCACCCTCGCATTCTGGGATAGGAAATTCACAGACAATACAATATATCATAAACTTTTGAGTGACAAGTTGAGCACAGACCTTGGGTATGTTTATGAGAATGTGGTGGCCCAGATGTTGAAAGCCGCCGGACACGAGTTGTACTATTATACCTTCCCTACTGAAAGTGGAAAACATAACTACGAGGTGGATTTCCTGATTGCGGACGGTGACAAGGTGAGCCCTGTCGAAGTCAAATCATCCGGTTATAAGGCGCATACCTCGCTGGACGCCTTTTGCATGAAATTCTCTTCCCGGATAAGGAACAAGTATCTGGTTTACACGAAAGATCTGCGCAAGGACGGGGACGTGCTGTATCTTCCCGTATATATGACCATGTTTCTATGATTATGAATAACTGTATGCTACCCGATATTTTACAACGATTGCGTGAGGTGAATACGCTTCTCGCCACTTATAAACAAGGTGAACTGTCTTTTGAACAAGCCTTGCCGCCATCCTTGTTCTATCAGGATTTCAATGACACGAATATTCTTGTCAAGGAGGCGGCCTGTCTGGTAAGGGAGAACCCCGGACAGCTTCTGGATTTTTCTTCTTCCCTCTTTTCGGAAACGAACAGATACCTCTCGCTTGACAGGACACCGTTGCAGAAGGTGGACTTTGCAGCCCTTTTCGAGGAACACCTCAAACCTTTTGAATTCCGGTACGAGGAAACGAAAACTGTCGCCACCGAACTCTGGCGTAAGTATTCGTCCATGAGTAACCGGCTGGATTTTCTATCGCTGGATTCGGAAGAATACAAGTCACTTGACGCGGAATGCAGCGCGGCAAAGGTGGAGTATGACAAAGCTCACGCGCACGTGAACTTATTATATAAGGAGTGGCAGCAGGAACGTGACCGGTATTTCTGTGTCTGGTGCTTCAAACCGGTATTCC
>OFMX01001823.1_pt1 | contig 14644 bp, 9 predicted proteins | sample 1541901 | NCBI WGS metagenome assembly OFMX01 (sample SAMN04209222, study PRJEB22552) | human gut metagenome | biome: gut; material: feces | host: Homo sapiens | place: USA: Oklahoma | reverse complement strand
GTCTATTTCCTTGCAGCAGGGGGAGCAGCCGGTCTACCAGCTTTTGTTTACCGCTGCGGGCAGCTCCTACATCTACCGCATCGACCCGTACAGCGGTCAGGTCCTCTCCTATGAGCGCACCGAGGAAACAGCCGCCCAGCCAAACACACCTGCCGCTTCTGCTCCTGCCCAACCGCAGGCAGAGCCGAAATCGGTTTCGCTGGAGCAAGCAAAGCAGCTTGCCCTGCAAAAAGCCGGACTGAGCGGACAGACGGTCACCTGGGAAAAGGCGGAGCTGGACGAAGAGGACGGCATTTCCTATTACGAGCTGGAGTTTACCTTCTCTCAAAGCGAGTATGAATGTGAAGTCGATGCCGGCAGCGGCAGCATCCTTAAATTTGAACAAGATTAAAGGTCTTTCGATAAAAAATCAGGCAGAGGAAAACATTTTCCTCTGCCTGATTTTTTTATCGGTGGGATGCCGCATCCTCTTCTGAGGCGGATTCCTCCTGCTCCTTTTCATAATACTGCGCCTGTGCCTGCCACAGACGGTTATATTTTCCGTCGACATCAGCAATCAGGCTGTCGTGGTTGCCCTGCTGGACGATTTTGCCGCCGTCAAACACCAGAATCTCATCGCAGAATCGACAGGAAGAAAGCCGGTGGCTGATGTAGATGGTGGTCTTATCCTGTGCAATCTCGTTAAAGCGCGCATAGATTTCCGCCTCGGCAATCGGGTCGAGCGCTGCTGTCGGTTCGTCCAGGATGATAAATGGAGAATCCTTGTACAAAGCGCGGGCAATCGCGACCTTCTGCGCCTCGCCGCCGGAAAGCTCGACTCCTGTTTCCGAAAAATCCCGATACAGCACCGTATCCAATCCGTTGGGCATCCGGTCCAGCCGCTCGCCAAAGCCGACCTTTCGCAGGACGGTTTCCACCTTTTCGCGGTCGTATCGGCAGCTGCCTGCTACGTTGTCACCCAACGGCTGTGAAATCAACTGAAAACCCTGAAAGACGACCGAGAAGATGTGCATATAGTCGTCGTACCGGTACTTTCTGATGTCGATGCCGTTGAGCAAAATCTGTCCTTCCTGCGGGTCATACAGTCGGCAGAGCAGCTTGATGAAGGTCGTTTTGCCGGAACCGTTCTCTCCGACCACTGCCATGCGCTCTCCAACCCGAAAGCGCAGGCTGACGTTATGCAGCGCCCACTGCTCCGAGCCGGGGTAGCGGAAGGAAACATTGCGAAACTCCACCTCATATTTGCGGTCGGAGCGTTTTTCGGTGGTCAGGGAGCCTTGGTACATCGAATTGGGAATATCCAGCAGCTGATAGACCGGCTTTAAAAAGGCGGCGTTGCTCTTGACGGTCCCCCAGGTGCGGAACAGGTCGCCGATGTTTTTGGAAAGAGCGGTGACAGCGCCCACATACTGGGTGATGGAGCCGACGCCAAAGGCTCCTCCCATCGCCTTTAAGCAGGTGAACAGGTAGATGAAACCGGTCAAAAACGCCGAGATGCCTTCACTGAGTCCTTCGGTCAGACCCATCTTTCCCCTAGACAGCTTTGCCGGCTCTCCTTTGGTGGTAAACATACCGGTTTCTTTCCAGTAATGCTCTGCTATCTTCTGCTGCTCATACATCCTGATGTCGATGGCGCGGGAGCGGTCTGACCCCAAACCACTCCAGAAGTTGAAGATGCGGTTGCCATACTTGGAAATCTCCGCAAGCCCGCTCCACATTCCAACCACCTTTTCGCCTAGCTTGCCGGACAGAAAGCTGATGGCGCCGATGACAGCGACCAGCAGCAGAACGAACAGCGGGTTATTGAGCCACAGATACCCTGCCGACTGCTCGGGCACCGGCAGTATAAACAGGCTGACGCTTAAAAAGACGGCGCTGAGGATACCCAGCAGCGCGGTGGAAACCTCCTCCGCCAGCAATGCCAGTTTTCCAATTCCCCAGCTTCCCCAGCGCTGATTCTGCAAAACCTGCGAGCGCAGGTCGTAGGTACTTTGCTTGTCGATGTCGGCAAAGTCCATCGAGAAAAATTTTTTGGCAAACAGCTGTTCCTGCTTGATTGCAAATACCTCTTCCTCCACCTTCTTCCAGCGAAGCAGGCAGGCGCGCAGCAGCATCAGCGCGCAGCCGGCACCTATCGTCCAGGCGACCCATCCCCACAGCACCGATGGACGGCGCAGACCGGCAAGCTCGTCGATCAGCCGTGCCGACAGATAGATGGTCACATAAGGGGAGACTGCCTCCACCAGCGAATACAGCAGGATGGAAGGAAACAGTTTCGGACAGAGCCGATGGACATCTGCAAAGGCTTTGCGGTGGATTTTGATTGCTTCTTTGTTGCTCATTAGAATACCTTCCCTTCCTTGTAGTAGCGGCTTTGTATCTCAAAGAGCTTGGCATAGCCGCCGCCCTGCTGCAAAAGCTGCTCGTGGGTACCCTCCTCACAGATGCCGCCGTTCTCCAAAAAGATGATGCGGTCGCAAAAGCGGGTCGAAGCCAGTCGGTGCGAAATGAACAGCGAAGTCTTTCCCTTGCTCATCTCGTCATATTTTAAGTAGATGTCATTTTCTGCAATCGGGTCGAGCGCCGCGGTCGGTTCGTCCAGCAGCAGGATGCCGCCGTCCTTGTACAAAGCGCGCGCCAGCATCAGGCGCTGGGTCTGTCCGCCCGAAAACAGCACGCCGTCCTCATAGACCTCTCTGCCCACCTTGGTTTCGATTCCCTGCGGCAACTGGGAAATCTTTTCGGTCAGCCCTGCCTGCTCGATGCACCGGTTGATTTTTTCCACATCGTAGCCCTGCGCCTGCTGGGAAATATTCTGCGCCACCGATGCGCTGAGCACCGAAAAATCCTGAAAGACTGCCGAAAACAGCCGGTAGTACTCCCTGCGGTCCAGCTGACGGATGTCCTGCCCATTGAGCAGCACCCTGCCCTCAGTCGGGTCCAGTAAGCCGCACAGCAGCTTGACTAAGGTGGTCTTACCTGCTCCGTTGAGTCCCACGATTGCCAGCTTTTCGCCTGCATGGACGGTCAGGTTCATATGGTCGATGGTATTTTTTGTTGCCTTGGGATAACAAAAGGACACATTCTCCAGCCGCAGCTCATAGCCCTGCGCCTTTGGAAGCTGCTTGCCGCCTGCAAAGCAGAACGGCTCCTCAATCTCCAGATATTCGCGAATGCTGGTCAAATCCAGCGCCTCCCGGCGCAGGGTCATGCTGTCGTTTAAAATGCCGGTAATCCAGTTGGCAAAGCCGCCGATTGCCGAAAAGTAAAGCAGAAATTCGGAGGCACTTAATCCCTGGTCCAGCGCCATATTCAAAAGATACCAGTAAGCCAGCCCGTTTCTGGCAACGCTGAGCGCAACGTCCGCCAGGTTGCCCAGCAGCTGCACCCGCTCCCGACGCAGGATAAAGCCTTCATACAGCCGCATGGCGCTGTCGTAGATTTCCTCGAGCCAGCCGCCCAGCCCAAAGATGCGGATGTCCTTTGCCAGATTGATCGACTCGGATTTTTTCTGGATGTAGCTGAGCTTGGCGGTATACTCCCGCTCCTCCTCGCGGTGCGCAAAGTTCCAGCTGCTGGTGCGGCGGGCAACCAGATAGCTGACCAGAGTGGTCACCATCACCACTGCCATCATCACCGGCTCTACCCGAACCAGCAGCAGCAGATAAATAACAAAGCCTGCTTATATCCCCCAGCAGCAAAGTCATCGTTTCCCAGATGTGCTCGCTGGGTTCTGCGTTGCCTGACATCGCATGGGAAGCACCCTTATACATTTTGATTCGCTCCGAGTCCAGGGTGTTTGGGTAGGAGGTGGTGTTGTTTTTGTATTCCACCTGATTGATCAAACCGGTTCTGACCTCCACCCGTCCATACAGGGTGTTGAGCGCTAGGTAGCTTTTCAGTCCCTTTGCCAGAAACAGCAGCACGGTAAACAGCAGGATGGTCCCAATCAACTCAGCAACCGGCGCTGCCTGCTCCACCTTCGACAGAATCTGCGGTGCCACAAACAGCTCGGTCAGATTGACCGCTACCGCCGCTGCCGCACACAGCACGCACAGGGTCAGCACACTTTTGCAGGTTCGCCAGGCGTTGCCAATCATCCATGCGATATTTTTGGTCATGGTATACTTTGATTTTGTTTTCATCATCCTTCACCTCTTCATGCCTACAGCATAGCACAAAAAAAGGTCCCCGTGTTATTTCGGGGACGAATTGTCTGATTTTGGGGACGAATTGCAGCTGCCTTCCGGCTGCTGCGGCAGCAAAATCTCGGTGGTAAAGGCGCCATCCTCCGAATTGCGGTCCACATATCCATCCAGACGGCGGATGATCCGGTCCATCTGCATCAAACCCAGACCGTGACCCTTGCCCTTGCTGGTAGCAAAGCGTCCGGCCGTCTTTTTCAGCTTTTTGCCCGCAGTAAAATTGGTGAAGGAGATATACAGCTGCTCCCCCTTCATCTCCATATAGACGCGGATCAGCCGTTCCGGTTCCGGCAGCTGTAGGCTGGCTTCGATGGCATTGTCAAACAGGTTGCCCAAAATGCAGCACAAATCCAGTTCCGGCAGCCGCAGCTTGACCGGGATGTGCGCATCGGCAACCACCTGCACCTGCTTGGAGCGTGCCAGCGAGATTTTGGAATTGAGGATGGCATCGGTCATCGGGTTGCCGGTTTTGATCACCATATCCAAGGTGGTCAAATCGTCATCCAGTTCATCCAGATACCGCCTGAGCGCCTCCAAATCTCCCTTTGCCGCATACGCCTTCATCGTCTGGATATGGTTGCGGTAGTCGTGCCGCCACCCGCGCATCTGCCGGTACATATTTTCCACCTCTGCATAGTGGGTCTGGACCAACTCGCTTTGATATTCGTCAATCTGGCGGTTTAGCCGCTTCCAGCCAAATTCCATCCTGCTTCCCCCTCCTATTTCATGTGGATGATGGCGCGGTTGAGCTTGTCATAGGCGCCGCGCGGTAGCGGGATGCTTCTGCCGTCGGTCAGATAGATGTCGCTTCGGGTCACCCGGCTGATGTCGTTCAAATTGACCACCGCCGAACGTCCCACCCGGAAAAAACGTTCGTCCAGCTGCTCCATCAGCTCGCTCAGGCTTTTTTTCACCGTGTAGTCCTGCCTTGCGTGGACGGTGACATAGTTGCGCTGCACCTCCAAAGCGCTCACCTGGTACAGCGGCACCCGCACCATCTCCTCGGCTGTTTCCAGCGTCAGTACCTTGGTGTTTTTGTGCAGCCGCTCCACTGCGCGGTCAAGCACCGCAAACAGCTTTTCCTCCTTCACCGGCTTCATCAGGTAGTGCAGCGCTGCCACCTCATACCCTTCGGTGATGTAGTCGGAATAGCCGGTGATAAAAACAATCTGCATCAGCTCGTTGGTGCGGCGCACCTGCTTTGCCAGACTGACGCCGTCCATCTCTCCCATCTCAATATCCAACAGCAGCAGGTCAAAATCCGGCTGTGGACAGGAGAATAAAAACTGCTCTGCGCTGCAAAATTCGGTCATCTCCACCTGATTTCCCCGCTGCTGCGCCCAATGTGCGGTCAGCTGCCTCACATACTCTCTGTCCTCCTGCCTGTCGTCACAGATTGCAATTCTGTAGTCCATCTTTTTCCCCTCTTCCATCCCGTTTTACCTGTTTATTATAGCAAATTTGAGCAAAAAAACAAAGCGTCCTCCTAAATAGGAGAGCGCTTTGCATCGTTTTTTAATCAAGGTACAGCTCTATTCGAGTCTTCTGGGTGTCTTTGCTGACGGTAGTCGTCAAAAGATAGTTGACCTGCTCGCCGTTTTCATAGCCGCTGATGATATTGACCTGCTCCGGCTGAATCTCCACTCCGTTGACCTGAGGCAGAAATTCCCCTGCTTCCACCTGCTCCCGGGTGTACCAGATGCTGGTGACCATCGTAAAGCTGCCTGCGCCCGACTGGTAGGAATCAAACAGCTCGCCCTGGTGGGTGACCTGCTGTACCTGCTGTGGAGCGCTCAGGTCCTGCGCATCATAGACCGTCATGGTGACTGTTTGTGTCTCCTGCGGGCAAAGCACCGCAAAGCTGGTTTCTGATGCCAAAATCATTACATTCTTTTCCAGCTGCAAAGCGGATACCTGTTTGCCGCTTTTGTCACTGAGCACCGCTTCTCCGGTCGTTGGCTGATAGGTCAGGCTGCCGTTTTTCAGCGAAAGGGTCTGCGGTTGGCTGTCCAGCGCATTTTCCATCACGCTTTTGATGGAAAATGGTTGAGCCTCCTCTTCTGCCGCCTCTGCCGCTTCTGCGACCGGCTCCTCCGACTCGGTCAGGGATACCGATTCTTCCTGCGCATCAGCTGCCATCGAGATGGAGTTGAGTATCTGCTGCCGCAGCTGGTCCCGGGCAGATGCTGGCTGCTCCTGTGTCGTCTGCTGGGCAGAAGTCACTGCCTGCGACCCTTCCTGTGGCTGCTCCTCCTGTAAAATAGCTTCTGCCTGCGGCTCAGGCTGTGAAGCAGCTGCTACCTGTGGTTCTTCCTGTGGCTCCTCTGCCGGTTGCTCTGTCTGAGCAGAGGTTTTGGGCACGCCCATTTTAAGAGACGGTTGTCTGTTTGCCGATTCAACCGATGCCGTGTCTTCTGCTGCCTCTTCTGCCACTTCTTCGACTGGCTGCTCGGCTGCACTTTCGGCAGTGACCATATCCTTCATCTGCTCCATCGGTCTTTGCCATTTCCAATAGGCTGCGGACAGCCCGACCACCAGCACCAGGGTACAGGCGATTGCCCAACGGCGACGATGGACCGTCAGATTTCGTTTTGGTTTTTCCTCTGTTTTATGGCTGCCCGGAAAGTCAAGCACCTTTCCTTCGGGCTTTTGCGGAGCCGGTGACTCCATCTGTGTGGGGTCTACCGTGATCTGGTGGTCCCCTTCTCCCGCACAGATTTTTTCCCACATTGCCTGTGCACTTAAACTGCCGGGAAGCTTTGGGCTGGGGAGCGATGAAAACTGCTGTTTAAAAAACTGCTCTTCCCCCTCCAGTTGCTGCTGTTCTTCCGGTGTCAGCTCCCGGTCGGGATTCATCTTTTTCTCTGTCAACTCTGCTTCCCTCCTTCCAAATGTTTTCTCATCTTTTTAAATGCCCGAAACAGTTTGGAACTCACCGTTCCCTGCGGGCTGCCGACGATAGCGGCAATCTCCTTTGCTGTGTATCCTTCGATGACCGACAGGATCACAATTTGCTTTTCCTCTGCTGCCAGCTGTCCCAGCGCATGGAGCAGATCGGTGCGCTCCAGCACCGTTTCCGAAAATTCGTTCTGCTCTCCCGGAAGCTCCAGCATCTGGTCGATGTCCGTTTGATTGCGCGCACGCACATACTCCCGTATCTTTCGATTGCATCTTGCCGAAAGAATGCGGTAAATCCACGGAACAAATGCCTGTGGGTCGCGCAAAGCACCCAGTCCCCGATACGCTTCGATAAAGGTTTCGGAAACAACGTCCTCTGCATCATGGCTGTTTCCCAGGGTGTATAACGCTGTCCGGTACAAAGAGGGAGCTACTGCTTCATAAAGCCGCGTAAAGCCCTCCTGGCTCCCCTTTTGAGCCTCCAGCACCAATGCTGTGTCTAATTTCACCTCTACACCACCCGTCATAAAATTAGTGTCGGGGAAGCTGCAAATTATTGCGTCCCCGTAAAAAATTTCCACAAAAATAAACAATACAAAAAGAGCCTTGCCCTGTTTTTCCGGCAGTTCGTCTGCGGCAAACGGGCACCGTCGGTCTGCTTTTCAACCGGCATATCAAACGCCATTTGTAGCATTATTATAATATATTCGCCTTTAAAAGGCAACTGCGTTTTTTCTTTTGTATACACATAGACACCTAAAAATTCTTTTTTACCAAAAAGAAAACAGCCTTTCCCAAACGAGAAAGGCTGTCCAAGCGGCTCTTACTGGTTGTTTTTGTTCTTTTTCTGCTTGACCTCTTCCTTTAAGCGGTCCAAGCCGGTTTCGTACCGGATGGAGCGCATATTCGGGAACGCATCCAGCAGTCGTTTGCGGAAAAAGCGGTTCTTGACAGAAAGCTCGCTGATTCTGGACTCCATGCGGCGGGCAATCTCCTTCTGACCGGACTCCAGTTTTTCCAGCAGCTCCTCGCGCTTTTCTGCGCGGCGCTCGGCACGCTCGGCTTTTACCTGCTCAATGTAGTCCATCAGCTCCATCCTGCCAAGCTCCGCATTCAACTGATACTGGTCAAAGCGCTGCTGGAATTCCTGATGGCTCTGCTTGAGATACTCCGCGGTATCCAGCTTCGCCTGCTCGACCAGCTGATGGAACTGGCGCAGAACGCTGTTGATGTCCAGAATGGTGCGAACGGTGAGCACAAGGTCCACCAGCAGGATGACCAGCAGCACCGCGCTCATGCTGACCGATGCCCAGAAGGGCAGCGAATAGATGGCTCCCCGCACCACCGGGTCCACCACCCGCGCTGCCACCACACTGAGCACGCCGAACATCAGCGAATTGCGCAGGCAGACCCTGCCGTGGATATTAAAGCGGTAGGTGGAATAGTCCCACCACTTGGTTGCAAACAGTTTTTCCAGCAGATAGCCGGTGATGTACTCGATGATACTGGTCACCAACATTCCGCAAAGAAACAATAGCGGAATATTATTTTGGATCGGGCGCAAAAAAACCAGCACCGCCATCGCGCCAAATCCATAGACCGGACACAACGGTCCGTTGAGGAACCCGCGGTTGACAAACTTTCCCTGTCCGATGGAGCAGTAGATGGTTTCGCACGTCCATCCCAGAAAGCTGTACGCCAAAAACTGCAAAAAGATGTTACAGACCTGCTGCAAGCGATCTCCTCCTTATAACCTCAATCTCTTTTTCCCGCCGGACTGCTCCGCAGGGGAAGCAGCCCATTCTTATCCGTTTTGCACCGCCAGCTGTTCTTCCTCCTCCAGAGGGTCGACTGCGCTGGCTGCCAGTGGCAGTTTTTCCTGTTTGCCGGTATCGGTCGGCTGCGTTTTTTCTGCGTATACCTTTACTTCCCTGGGCGGCTGGGTCTTCTGTTGCTCCATCAGTCTTGCATTTGCCAGCATCAGCTTGATGCGGTTCTGCTGGTTGACCTTGGATGCACTGGAATCATAGTCCACCGCTACGATGTTCGCCTGCGGATTCTTCTCCTTGATGACACGCATCACACCCTTGCCGCAGATGTGGTTGGGCAGACAGCCAAACGGCTGGGTGCAGACGATGTTGTTTACCTTGTAGTGCTGAATCAGTTCGACCATCTCAGCGGTCAGCAGCCAGCCTTCCCCCATCTTCACACCGTTGCCGATATAACCCTTGGCAGATTCGATGGTGCTTTCAAAAGGACAGGGCGGCTGGAAGCTGCTGTGTTGTTCAATCAGGTGGATCATATCGCTCTTGCGACCGCGCAAAAAGCGGTTGACCCGGCGCATGACCGCTGCTTTGGCTTTGCCGATGCCGTACAGCTGACAGTCATATTCCGAGTTATGGGTGCAGTAGAGCAGGAAATCGAACAGACCCGGGCAGACCACCTCACAGCCCTCCGACAGCAAAAACTCCTCCAGGTTGTTGTTTCCCAGCGGAGAGTATTTGACATAAATCTCTCCGACCACGCCGACCTTGATCTTCTCCTCATCGCTGCGCTCCACCCGATCAAAGCGTTTAATGATGCGCACCATCAGCTCGGAGACCTCCTTCCAGCGCAGCAGCTTTTTGCAGAACAGCTTTTCTGCCCAAAGGATGCTCTCCTCCACCGCCTGCTGGCTGGCTCCCTGCTGTTTTTCATACGGGATGCACTGGTTGTACAAGGTCATAATCAAATCGCCGCACAGCACCCCGTAGAGCGCCTGTAGCAGCATGGTCAGCGGCAGGGAAAAGCCTCCCGACTGCTCGCTTTTGATAAAGCTTGCCGAGATGACCGGTATATCGCCGTAGCCGCACTTGTTCAGCGCCTTGCGCAGCAGGTAGATGTAGTTGGAGGCGCGGCAGCCTCCGCCGGTCTGGGTAATCAGCAAAGCCACCTTGTCCAGCGGCAGCTCACAGTGCTCCAAAGCGTCGATCATCTGTCCGATGACCAGCTGCGCCGGATAGCAGGTGTCGTTGTGGACATTTTTCAGTCCTTGTTCAATCACCTGCGGTCCGCAGTTGTCCAATATTTTGATGTGGTATCCATAATTTTCCAGGACATTTCCCAAAATTTTAAAGTGAATCGGCAGCATTGTCGGAATCAGGATGGTATGGGTGCTCTTCATCTCCTTGGTAAAGGGCACCTTTTTGATTGGTTCCATAATAAACTCCAACCTCCTTTATGCAAAATATGCAAATCAAACGCCGGACAGCAGTTTAAAATCTGCCGGATGTGATTTTCAAGTCGTCCTCCGGTAAAAATTTCAATCCACGCTCCCTGCGTACAGGCACCGAGTGGTGCTTATCTTTGCAGAAACAGCTGTACATTTCAATCCACGCCCCCTGCGTGTGGTTGCCGGATGGTGTTTACTCCCGGCAAAAAGCACGCATTTTTATTTACGCTCTCAGGTAACTATTGCTGCGTGTTGGCGTCACGCTCTCTTACCGCGCCAATCAGCGAACGGATGCGGATGCGCACCGCACCCAGATTGTTGATTTCATCAATTTTCAGCTGGGTGTACAGCCGCTGTCCGCGCGCCAAAATGGCAGAAACTTCGTCGGTGGTGATGGCGTCGATGCCGCACCCAAAGGAAACCAGCTGCACCAGTTCACAGTCGCGGTGCTCCACCACATACTCTGCGGCGTTGTACAAGCGGGAATGATAGGTCCACTGGTTGAGAACATCGGGACGCACCGGCTGCACCAAATCCGCTACGCAGTCCTCGGTGACCACCACCAGTCCCAGCGAGGTAATCAGCTGGTTGATCCCGTGGTTGATCTCCGGGTCGACATGGTACGGTCTGCCGCACAGGATGATGGTCTTCAGTCCCTTCTGACGTGCAAATTCCAGCGCCTTGCGCCCTTCCTCCTTCACCTGCTCCCGCTGGCGGTGGTAGCTTTCATAGGCACAGTCGGACGCCCGTTTGACCTCGCGCAAGGTCAAATCAGGGTAATATTCTTTGAGCGCCTGCCAGATTTTTTTCGGGAAGGTCTTGCGCTCCGCCAAATCCAGATACGGATAAAGATAACGCACCTGCTTGAGCTTTTCGACGTTGGAAGCCAGCAGCTCGGGGTAGTAGGCGACCACCGGACAGTTGAAATGGTTGTCACCTTTACTCTCATCAAAATTGTAGCTCATGCAGGGGTAAAAGATGGTGGTGACCCCTTTGTCCAGCAGATTTTCGATATGTCCGTGCATCAGCTTTGCCGGATAGCAGGCGGTGTCCGACGGAACCGAGTACTGCCCTTTTGCATACAGCGCGCGGGAGGACAGGTCGGATACCACAATATCAAAGTCCAGGTTGCGGAAAAATGCCTCCCAGAAGAACAGATTTTCATACATATTCAGTCCCAACGGCAGCCCAATCACCCCGCGTTTACCGGTTTGGGCAGCCGCTCTTTTAGCACAGTCCTCACTGAGTGTGCGAATCTGCTCCAGCTTAAAGCGGTACAGATCGGGCAGCTGCCGCTCTTTTCCCAATCCCAGCGGCTTTTCGCAGCGGTTGCCGGAAATATACCGCTCCCCGCCTGCAAAGATGTTGACGGTGAGGTTACAGTGGTTGGTGCAGCCCTGGCAGACCACCGGCTTGGATTCATGCTGGAAATTTTCCAGCTGCTGTGCGCCGAGCATCGACGAGCGGGTCTGCTCCTTTGGGCAAATTCCCTTTGCGTAGATGGCAGCACCGTAGGCTCCCATCAGACCGGCGATGTCCGGTCGAATGACGTCATGCCCGATTTCCTTTTCAAAGCTGCGCAGAACGGCATCGTTGAGGAAGGTTCCTCCCTGCACCACGATATGTTCGCCCAGCTCGTCCGCATTCCGTGCGCGGATGACTTTATATAAAACATTTTTAACAACGCTCATCGAAAGTCCTGCTGAAATATCCTCCACACCCGCGCCGTCCTTCTGCGCCTGCTTGACCGAAGAGTTCATAAAAACGGTGCAGCGGGAACCTAAGTCGACCGGATACCGGGAAAATAATCCCAGCCGCGCAAACTCCTCTGCGGTGTAGCCCATCGACTTTGCAAAGGTTTCGATGAAGGAGCCGCAGCCCGAGGAGCAGGCCTCGTTGAGCATGATGGAATCAATGGCATTGTCCTTGATTTTAAAGCATTTGATGTCCTGACCGCCGATATCCAAAATAAAATCCACCTGTGGGTCAAAGTGCTGGGCAGCTTTAAAGTGGGCAATCGTTTCCACGATTCCGTCGTCCAGATGAAAGGCGTGCTTGATCAGCTCTTCCCCGTAGCCGGTGGACACCGCATAGCGGATGTTGACCCGGTCGCCGCAGGCTTCATAGATTTTTTGCAGCTGCTCCCGCACAATCTGCACCGGATTTCCCTGATTGGAGCTGTAATAGCGGTAGAGGGTCTCATAATGGTCGCTCATCAGCACCAGCTTGGTGGTGGTGGAGCCGCAGTCGATGCCAAGGTAGGCATCCCCGCTATACCCTGTGATGTCCTTCCACGGAACATTGGCGCGGCTGTGGCGCTGTACAAATTGGTCGTGCTCCTCCTGATTGGCAAACAGCGGCTGCAAATACTGGGTGGATTTGGAGCGGGATGCCGCATGTTTGAGCTTCTCAGTAAACTGCTCGTAGGTGTAGGTCGTCTGCAAGCCTCGGGTGTAGATGGCAGCGCCCAACGCCACCGAATACTGCGCCCACTCGGGAAAGACTGCCTTGCCCGGTGCCAAACGCAGGGTCTGCTCAAAGCGCTGCTGCAATCCCTGAAAGAAAAAGAGCGGTCCGCCCAAAAACAGCACCTTGCCTTCGATTTTTCTGCCCTGGCTCAGTCCGGTCACCGTCTGGTCGACCACCGCCTGGAAGATGCTGGCGGCAACGTCCTCCTTGCGCGCACCCTGGTTGAGCAGCGGCTGGATGTCGGTCTTGGCAAAAACTCCACAGCGCGATGCGATCGGGTAGATGCGCTCGTGGCGCAGGCTCAGCCGGTCCAGCTGCTCGGGTGTCACATTCAGCAGTGTTGCCATCTGGTCGATGAAGGCGCCGGTGCCGCCGGCACAGCTGCCGTTCATCCGCTCCTCCAGTCCGCCGCTGAGGAAGATGATCTTGGCATCCTCTCCGCCCAGCTCGATGACCGCATCGGTGTCCGGTTCATACTCCATCACCGTTTTGTAGGTAGCAAATACCTCCTGTACAAAGTCGATGCCGGCATCCTCGGCAAGTCCCAGACCTGCCGAACCGGAGATGGCTACCTGAAACGGTCCGTCCAGAAACTGCTTTGCTCCCTCAAGCGCATTCAGGGTCGCCTGACGCACCTGCGACAGATGACGCTGGTAAACCCGGTAAAGGACTCGGTCGCCTTCCATAACAACCACCTTGACGGTGGTCGAGCCAATATCGATTCCTACGTTTTTTATCAATCTTCTCCCCTGTCCTTTCTGACAAGGCAAACCGAGCGAACACACGTCCGACCAATCCCAAAGCTGCCGCAACGCCTTCCTCGGTTATCCTTCCTCACGTTTCTCTTGCTGCACAAAGGTCTATCTATTCTCTGTGCAATCCACTCTTTTTTGATGATAATTTACCTATTTATTAGGGCACATCCATTTTAGTTCCACCATATTATAAGTCCTGTTTAAAAAAGTGTCAATTATCACAAAATAAAAATTAACATTCTATTCAGAATTACCTTTTGCCCTCGCTGCATTTATTCTATATCGACAGCTTACGGCAAAAGTTTTATGAAAAAACATCAATTTTTCAGTTTATCAGGTAAAAGTGCTTGACAAATATGAAAAATCATCGTATATTTTTTACATCATCATTTTCAAGCGCTCAAAAAAGCGCAGGAATTGGAGGATCTTATGAGCTGCAAACCCATGACATCTGCTTATTCTGCATATTTTTTCAGCTTTGCCTTTTATAGCGCAGGGCGATTTTATCATGCAAAAAAGAATACAGATGCCAAAAGGACAGCTCTGACAGCGAACGGACGATAATCGGTCTGATTCGTTCCTGTTAGGATACAGATGATTGCTATACCACGACCCAAATCTGTCGGTGCTTTTGACAAAAAAGCACCGACTTTTTTTATTTTTCAAAACAGAAAGGATTTGTTGTTATGATTATTATTTTAAAAAAAGGGACTTCCCCCATTCAGGTCAATAAAATGGTCAGTCACTTCGAGCAGATGAATTTTCAGGTGCAGGAGATTCGCGGCGTACACGAAACCATCCTCGGATTGATTGGTGATACCTCCCGTTTGGACACCGATGACATCAAGTCGATGGACACCGTTGCCGAGGTCAAACGAATCCAGGAGCCTTATAAAAATGCCAACCGCAAGTTCCACCCGGACGACACCGTCATCGATGTCTGCGGCAGAAAAATCGGCGGCGGACATTTTCAGGTCATCGCCGGTCCCTGCTCGGTAGAAAGCCGCGAGCAGATGATTTCGATAGCCAATTCGGTCAAAACTTCCGGTGCAGGACTGCTGCGCGGCGGCGCATTCAAGCCTCGCACCTCCCCATACTCCTTCCAG
>OFMX01001820.1_pt1 | contig 14652 bp, 16 predicted proteins | sample 1541901 | NCBI WGS metagenome assembly OFMX01 (sample SAMN04209222, study PRJEB22552) | human gut metagenome | biome: gut; material: feces | host: Homo sapiens | place: USA: Oklahoma | reverse complement strand
TATTTTTGCGCCTCCTTTCCGTCTATCCACGCAAAAAAGCCGCCCGTTTTTCATGTCGGACGGCTTTTTGCGTAATGTGATAGATCAAATATTATTTTTTCTGGTTTATAGGCTCCGAAAAGCCTTGTATTTACAGTGTTCCTAATAGGAAGTAATCATATGCTAATACATATTGTATGCAAGCGCGTATAACGGTATCGATTTCGTTGAGAGGCATTTCCTCATTTACTTCTCTGCTCCGATAATGTTCAACAATTTCTTTTGCATGCGTTAACCGCATTTTACCGGTTGCGTCGATGAAGCCCAAATCCATCGCTAATTTAATAGTTTCATATTCGGGAAGTTGCCTAACGATTTCGATGTTGTCAATGCCCGTCATTTCACTGACAAATTGCTCTCCGAAACCTAAGAGCCAAGTTCGTAATATGTGCATTGAGCGACTCCAAATGGTTTCTGCCGTTCCTTCGAATAAACCTTGGGTGTATGTGAACACTACAGTTTTAATCTCAGTTTCCTTCAATTGCCGATTTAAAGATAGGACCTGTTTAGCATCTGCAGTTTTGGGAATAAGAACTCCAGTGTTGCTTTTCCATAGACTAACAGAGGAATTTTGATCATTTACAGGTACAATAGATACGTCAGTAGTCATTGAAACACTAGCCTCCTGAATGGTCTGTAATGAGTGTTCTGCAACTGTTTTGTTATTTCTACGGGCAAAAGAAATGTTACCGTTGATTTTTCCCATGAGAGTGGGTGCCTGAGATATTCCAGTTTCCTCACACCATTTTCTAATTTTATTGCAGGTCTCTATTTTTATATTTTCGATCATTAGATCGTTTTCTGGATTACTCTCACGAATAGACTCAGAAAAAAAGTATGTAAATGCACCATGCTCATGCTCATCAATCGGATTACTTACTTCATCTGCAGCGCACGAAGCAAGTAGAATACAATTTTTAAGATAAATGATCTGCTTAACTCAATCCATGGAATGGAACCAGAATGGCAGGCATCAAGGATTAGAAAAGAGTTTCCCTTACCAGAAGAAAGAAGCTGATACAAAGAATTTAAATTAATACCAGTTGATTCTAGTGTATCAGGGTCACTTCTTGGCAATACTAAGTACATATTTCCACTTTCTTCTTCTAGTAGGCCATGTCCTGCGAAATACACTAAAAGAGTATCGTCAATTTCACATTGTTCAAGTATTTTTTGGATTACTTCAAAAATGTATGTTGGAGTGATCTCATCATCGTGGGAATACAAACCCAACATTTGAGTTGACTCATACGAATAGTCGCAGTAATTAACAAGAGTATCAAGTATTTCCTCGGAATCAGCCTGACAAAACGGGCATTCTTTGAAATGCTCATATTCATCACAAGCCATTAATAAAGCATATCTTTTCATAATACCTCTCAATTTGCCTCTTAGCATTATTCTGAGATGTTAAGTTAGCGGTAGATTTATGAATATCCAACTGTTAAATATGAACAACGAAAAAAATATGATAAAGTATTAGCAGGGATTCTTCATGGGTTAAAAAGCTTTATTTGAGAAAAGAGCCTGCTCATAATCGCTAGTCTTTTCCTGCCCAAGTAATAAATCCACAACGACATTGACCGCATTGGACTAGGAGTCTTTGAACTGCAGTTTCGTATCAATTCTCTTCGCGCATCATATACGCTCGCATGTGCGGACTGCATGTATTATCCAGAAAGTATTCCAATTCGTGTATAGGCTCAAATTTCTTTGTTTTTCTTGAAATATAGTTTATAAAAACCTGCTCACTCTCTGTATATTCCTCCTTCGGGAGAGAATAATTCCAATAAATTTTATCCACCCTGGCAATAGTTCTAGCTATGTGAATCGGACAATGTACATAATTCGAACTGATATCTTCCGCTAGTTTCACTTTCCACTCTGGCATCGATTCCATGGTTTCTTTAATATTCGGCTGAGCGAAAAAAGCCTGTTTACATTTTTCGAGTTCCTCAAAATCGCTTGATGAGAACGCATGTAGGAATTTCTCAGGAATACACAATCCGGTTGCGAATTGTTTGACCCGTTTTTTCGCAAATCCACTTGTTTTTGCTTTGTATACCACTCCATATGAAACATTCAGAACAACGGCAATATCGACCATACTGATTCCGTAGACGTGTTTAATTGCCTCAAAAATATCAATCGGTACTGCCTTGCCCGACAAATAGTCATCATATTGTCTGGAGAATTCTGAATATGAAAGACGGCAATCATGGTATGCATCCCTCAGGAAACGCGGAGCGTTCTTGGTCTCTTCTTCATAATAACCTAGACTTGCACCCCAGCAATCACAATATTGCGTATCATCAATAATTTTTTCACCATACTTGTAAACACTGCCAGACCCAGCACAGATTCCTCCAAGATTAAATTCGCAGTTGCTACACTCTTTTTTCATTATATCACACCTCAAATAAGTTTTAGTTGTTACCCTCGATGTACAAGCTTTAATAGGTAGCCCAATCCACGCTTTTCCCGGGGCAGAGATGCGGCGTACCAATAAAACGTTCTGCACCAGTTTCAGACACTCCGCTTTTCCCTTCCGCTCGAACATATTTTTTCAAAATCGTTACAGGAAAGGGCCAGCAGCTTGTCAAAGTCCCGATTGTATCGGCAAATCACCCCGAAAAAATTGAGCGCAGTTTATCCATACTGGCCGGCTCAAGATTCATGCTCTTTCCGTCCATTGCTTCTAACATCATGATCTTCCGCTTCTTTCTGCAAAATCGTATTTTCCTGAAAACCTGTTACAATTGTTTTGCTATATTCATCTCCAATGTTACGGTATGTTTCCGTCTTTACTTGGGCGGGCTGGCGATTAGCCAACTTGTTGAGAGGTTTTGCAACTGTCTTCATAGCCTGAGTCAGTTTCTTAACTTCATCCCGCAGTTCATCTACCTCAGAAATATACACCAGGAAACCGGAGTAATCGTTGAAATCAATTATTTCTGTGTCCTTATATTTCTTCCGTTTTTTCCCCTTTGCTGTATATGCAAAACTGACCTCCAACTGTGTATTCTGATATTGAAGAACCGTGGGTGTTATTTGATCCAGGCATAGCACCCACTGCTGCTTAGGGTGAATGGATATATTTAGTTCTGTACGATCCTTGGCATGATTCCGCGCATTCTCCGGCATTTGTTTGACAAAATCAGGGTTAAATTTTATTTCATTCAGCATAGCTGGAACATCGCCAACGTTGCGTATAACTAGGCATACCAAACTGCTCCTAACCAATTCAAACGAAATCTGCAGATAAGGGCGTTTTTTCTCTCGGCGTTCTATCAGTAAAATGATAATGGCAATCAGTGAAATCACTGAGCAGAACGCAGATACAGTTCCAGTCCAATCACTGCCTATCAACTGGATAATCGCATTGGCGAAATTATTGATTGCGTTAATAAGTCCGTACAGAAACTCCAACTTACAATTCCTCCGATATTAATCCTTACGGTTGCCTTTGTATTTCTGTTTCAATACACACATTCCTGATTCGTGAATAGCCCATGGTGGAAATCAGGTATCCGGGTGCTCCTCCTCGTATGCTTTGTATGTGATATGTTCTTTCATATTTGCGCCCTTGTTGATATAGATTTGCTCTCGATAAGTGAGCCCAGAGACGCTTTTATTGGTAAGAAATAAGCAAATATCAAAGGATCCAATCATATCCCATTCAAAAAATTCCCAAAAATTGGTAAATATCTCGTTATCATAATAGATATCAATGCAAACGTCAATACTTCCGTTCGGGAGAATCATCCATCCTATCTTATTATGACCTGGGAGACCGGTACAAACTGTCTTCTCAACGATCTGATCCTGATATTTGAATCCCGAAAAACCAATGTGATCCACTGTAATCTGGGTAATTGGTCCGCTGGATATATTTTCAAGCGATAAATGGACAGTCTTATGAAATTGCTGGCTTGGAACAGTGTTATGTGGCATAAACACATTGATGTGCGGCTCATATGATTCTGGAGTGATTGATGCTGAAACGTTCAATGTACAGGCCTTCTCTTCGGGGAAATCGAACCGTGTATGAGTAGCATTTTTGATATCCAAATTGTCTACCTTCAGTATTGGCAGCAAGGGTTGAATATTGATTTTCTGTAGCTGGTTATTCTCTTTCGCCAGCCGTTCGTTTGCCTCATTTGCCTTATTGCTCTGATATACGGTTACAATACCTAATGCGATTGTTCCGATCAATGATTCAAATCCGGCAATATATCCCAGCACATCCCCTGCGGACCATTCTGCCGCAAGCCATGGATTGTCAGAATTCCATTTAAAAAGTATATGAACGATTAAAAGTGGAAGTGCAAAAACCACAATGCAAATTAGAACTGTGGCAACCCGGTGCTTTTTAATAAAACATAGTATGCAATCCACAATTTGTACCTCCACTTTGTACGGGATAACAAAAATCAACTGAATATAATATCGCACATTTTTGTAATAAAATCAATTGATAAGTCTGTAATTGGAGAAATAAATAGTGTGATACATGTATCTTATGACTCAATTGAAGAATCTTGTTTGCTAAATTGTTCGATTACTTGCTTCTATTGTGGTATCGTTAGACCAATTATAGCAGCCGCCAGTACCGGCACCGTGGGGTGTCAGAACTGGCGGCGAAATTGTTATTATGCTTTGCGTGTGCAGTAGGAGTAGACAGCGAGACATAGGAACAGGGGAATTTCTACACAATATGCCCCTAGCATCACATAGGGTGTCCAAATTGCGAGATTGCCTATGTTCCAGAAGGCAAAATCAACGAGGGTATAAAGAAAGCTGGTTTGCAAAGCCACGCCTCCTGCGGGGAGAATGGTATAAATCCATTGTCCGATCTCAGAAGGCAGGGCGACATAGAGGATCACAGGAAGAATGCAGCATACCAACGCTACAGCGAGGGAAGCCACCACATTCCGAAGCCTGGAGGAAAGAAACAGAGTAAAGCTTACGGTTGCCAGCAGGCACAGCGAATACCCGCCAGCGCAGACCCATTGCAGCTGGCCGAGATTCAGATTTGGCAGATTGACAATGGAATACAGCATCTGCATGGAGGTTTTCGTACATTCCCAGCCATACAGGCTGTTGGACACCAGAAGAAACACCACAGCGCAAAGGGAAAAGACGGTGCCGCAAATGAGCAGCGCAGACAGTAGTTTCGTTACGGCAAATTTCACCCGACCATATTTGGTGCAGCGGTAGATATCGTCGGCTCCAGTCTGATAGTCAGAGGTAAAAATGGGCGCGGTAATCACAGCGCAGAACAGGACGATGAGAAAGGACAAAAGCAGCTGGTAGTCCATGGCATCTGAATTGTAGCCGGGATAGAGCTGGTAGGGCGTTTCCACCCGGCTGTATAGGCGTTTTGCGGCTTCCTGCGCTACCGGGTGGTCTTTCTGTTCCAGCCTCATCAGAGAATATAATCTTGCCTCACAGGCACCGTAGAAGTCATCCACTTTCTCAGGATCAATGTCCAGTGTGGAAGGGGCGATGCCGGTATCCGGATCGGCAAAGGCCTCCCGGACACCGTGAAGCAAAGGGTAATAGGGAAGAATTTCCCGGTCATACACCCCATCAGGTAGTTGATTAGCGTATCGGGCTCCGTATTTTGTCAGACAGGCCTGATAGGCTTCCACAGCTTGCCGCACCTTTTGGGGCGTTACCTCACCCGTGGTGTCCGATTGTAGCGTTTTCAGATACTGTACCGCATCCAGGCCAAGGAGCTTTACGGTATCTCCGTTGGTATCCCGATAGGTGACATAGGAAAAGGTGGTTGGGATGTATGCCATCACCAGTGACAGCACCAGCGAAAAGGTAAGCAGAATCAGTGTCAGCCGGGTTTTGAGAACCCGTTTCAGTTCCAATTTCATCAGGCGCATAATTTACCTCCTTTCCTGGGGAAACAGCCACAAATACAGATCTTCCAGACGGGGAGCCACAACGGCGGAATTGGATACAGAAGGTTCCTCCGCCAGATACCGTATGGAAATTTCCCCGCTTTCCTCATTGCGTAGATTAACGATAGGCAATCTTCTTTCATATTCCCCGAGGGCGCTTGCCGGGATCGTGGCAGTCCATACCTTGCCCTCCACCAGCTTGACCAGTTCCTCCGTGGTGCCGCAGGCCAGCAGCTTTCCGCCCTTCATCACCGCATTCCGGGTGGCGATGTACTCCACATCGGAGACAATGTGGGTGGAGATCAGCACAATCCGGTCATGGGCAAATTCCGAGAGCAGATTCCGGAAACGCACCCGTTCTCCGGGGTCAAGACCGCTGGTGGGTTCGTCCAGAATCAAAACCTCCGGCTCGTTCAGCAGCGCCTGAGCAATGCCCACACGGCGCTTCATGCCGCCGGACAGCTTGGCGATCTTCTTGCGCCGAACATGGGTAAGGGTCAGCTGTTCCAGCAGCTCGCCGATTTTCCGCTTACTGTCCGTTGCCGTCAGTCCTTTCAGCACGGCAATGTATTCCAGATAATCCTGTACCGTGAATTCGGGATAGAACCCAAATTCCTGGGGCAGATACCCAAAGATATCCCGGTACCGCTGTCCCAGGGTAGAAATGGGAATGCCGTCATAGGTGATCTGCCCGGAGGTGGGCTGCATGATTCCAGCAAGCATCCGCATCAAGGTGGTTTTTCCCGCGCCGTTGGCACCCAGCAGTCCCCAGACACCAGGGGTAAGGCTCAAAGAAATGTCGTCCACCGCCGTCATGTCTTTGAAGCGTTTTGAAATATGTTCAATACATAAATCCATAATGTGTATCCTTTCAGATTACTTGCATTTCTGCGTAAGCGCAGTGGTAGAGGAGATGGTGAAATTGATGACAGCAAAAAGCAATCAGCAGGGCGCATAACCCGACCCACCCCGGAGAAAGGCTGGGCACCGTAAAAAAGTGGAAATGACGGTGTGCCAGAGAAAGCCCCACAAGCAGAAAACCGCACAGCCCCATACTTCCCGCAAGAAACTGCCGGGGGCAGACATGCCCCAATAGATAGAGACATCCGCTGCTTGCCAGCAGAAAAGGAAAGATGATGGAAACTACCGCACTGCTTGGCTGTAATGCAGTTTTTACTGCTGCTGTCAACAGAATACCGCCAAGCAACGCACCATCGCCGATTCCGATGATGATGAGCCTTGCCATAAGCAGCCGAACGGAAGAAAACCGTGCTGCCGCTTCCACTTCCTGCATTCGATAGCGGACGGAGCGGTAGAGAAACGGGGGTGCTGTCATAAAGATGAAAAGGGACAGACAGACCAGCAGCCCTGCCACGGATTGGGGGTCTTTCCAATATCCCTGTCCAAAGAGATGGGAAAGCAGACCGCAGACCGCAAGCAGACAAGTAGCCTGCACAGCCCAGACCTTCCAGCCAATGAAGCGAATCTGCATGGATAGGAATTGCGGGAAGGAAAGCCGCTGCCGCCGGGAGTACGCCTCCTTCCGGGCCAACAATATCGCTTCAGACATGGAAGATGAACGAACCTCAACATCTGCCCCTTGGTAGGCTTGATGCAGTCGGGTTTCTAAGTCGTTATTTGTCACAATGCTCCTCCTTTTCAAGCTGGGATTTGAGTTTTTTCAGAGCTGTCCGAAGCCGGGATTGGATGGTACGCAGAGGCACCCCGGCGACCTGAGCAATCTGCCGCAGGGTCAGCTCCTGACCGAACCGGAGCAGCAGTATCTCCTGCTGTTCCGGGGGCAGGGAGCGGATTTGCTGGTGGAAATTCAGATCAGCGTGAATCCGCTCAAATCCAGAATCCTCGCTGGGAAGCTCCGCCGGGATATCCTCGATGGATAGTTCTCCAATGTCCATCTTTCGGTACATATCCACACAAGTGTTGGCAGCAATTCGGTATAAAAACGCCTTGCATTTCCCTTTATGTACATAGCGGTCATAATAGCGGATGGCTTTCAGGAAAGTTTCCTGGGCAGCATCCTCGGCTAAACCTGGGTTGGGGGCATGCCACAGACAGTAGCGGAGAATCTCAGGATACAAAAGCCCGATCAGTTCATCCACCGCATCCATGTCACCCTGTCCAATCCGTATCATCAATTTCTCTTCACGCGTCAAGATCATTCCTCCTAAGGGCGTCCCCTCATAGTATACAACGATTTGAGGATAGGAAAATGATTGAATATCATAATAAAAAAGTCGCCAGTACTGACCATGTGTGGTGTCAGCACTGGCGGCTTGCTGTCCTATTTGAACTGGATTTGGATGGATAAAACATGATCGACGAGCTTTGCAGAGATATTTCCGCCCATCTGTTCCACCAGCGTCTTGGAAATGGCCAGCCCCAGACCACCTAAATTCCGGGCGGCTTCCACGGTGAAGAAACGATCAAACAGCTTTCCAACCTGAATCTCATTCAATCCGGAAGCGGTGTTTGCAAATACAATCTCACCATCGTCGCGGAGTGTGATTTCCAGATCGCCGTCGCTGTATTTCAGGGCATTGTTCAGAATATTGCTGAACACCCGGCTGAGGGCGTCCCGGTTGAGCTGCTTTTCGATGCGCTTACCGCTCATGTGTATCTGGGGCTGAATGCCCCGGCTGGTGAGGGCAGCGTAGAAAGCGGCAATGCTTTCTTCCAGCACGCCGTTCAGGCAGACTGTTTCCATTTCCAACTCCTGTGTAGAGAGAATGACTGAGTAGCGGAAGAGTTCTTCGGTCAGTTGCTTCATGGCCTCTGTCCGGTTCTCAATGAGGGAGATATAACGGACGGCGTTTTCACTTAAGGGTTCCCTTTGGAGTAAATCCAGATAGCCGCAGATGGCAGTGAGGGGCGTTCGGAGATCGTGGGAAATGTTGGTGACAGCTTCCTTGAGTTCCCGGTCACCGACAAAGTACCTGTGCCGCTGTTTTCGCAGAATCCGAAGCTGGGTGTTGATGGATGCTGCCAGCCGGCACAGGTAAGGGTCCCGGGAGGAAATGTCGATGAGGGTGTTGGTATCTGCTGCCAGTTTGACCTCGAAGGCTTCCCCAATCTCCAAAGTAGCTTTGTGCATCAGGTAGATTTTTCCCAGCAGGGCAAAAATCACAGTCAACAGAATGGCAATAACAGCCAGCAGCAGATGTTCCATAATTACCTCTTATTTTATGTCTTTCTTTTTGAAAACACCGATTCCAATCACGGTGAGCAAAGCGGTCAGGGTCGCAGCGCAGATCGGATTTCGCCAATCGAAGGAGAGATGCTTGTCCAGGCTCAGCATCGTGGAGCCGGAGGGGAGAATGGTGGTGAGCCACGCAAATGCAGTGCGGATGGTTCCGGTGAGGTATTCCGGATTGGGTGCGCCATCTTTCAGCAAAATGCCGCCGTCGCTCTGGGGAACAACGATCTGTATATATTCCGGCGCAGACAGCTTTCCATAGGCCATCATGCCGCTGAAAATGAGAATCACAGCAATGAGCAGGCTAATGACAATATTTCTGGCTTTGTCGCTATCCAGCATGGATACCATGGTGAAAAGCGCAGCGTATTCGACGATCACCAGCCCACAACCCAGTAGCCGCCAGGGCTGTGCCTGCACATGGGTCAGAACTGCCGTTCCGGAAAGGGGCAGACCCACAAGAAGCACCGCCAGCAGATAGGCGAATACAAAGAAAAATGCGGCGGTAATGGTCGTCAGCAGAAAGGAAAGGTAGATTTCTTCCCGGCTGTGGCCCACGATCATCTTATTGCGAACGGTACCGTCAGAATAATCGGTCCCAATGAAGAAGCAGGCAAAGAGTGCGATGATTACCGCAATGTAAAATACCCAGAGATAAAAATAACCGTGGGCTTCATATTCCAGCCATCCCTGTCCCAGATTGCGGGTGTTGTAGGCGACCAGGGCATAGGCAAACACACCAAAGCCGAAGGAGAACCCTTGCAGCACCCAAAACACTCTGCTTTTCCACAGCCGGGCGAAGTTGCCTGATAACAGTTTTCTCATACCCGGTACCTCACTTAATATCCTTCCGCCGGAAAGCTGCGTACCCGGCAGAAAGAACCATGACTGTAAACAGTATGCTGAAAATCATCTCCCGGAGGGGATGCTCGATGGCGACTTCGTTCATCAGCAGTGCCTGTCCCGTGGGCAGGAAGTCCAGGACGCACTCCCAAACCCTGCGGACAGCACCGCTGAGATACAAAGGATTGGGTGTGAGGTCAATGGTTATAAATTCCCCATTGATGTAGACCATTCCCCCTTGCGTCTCCGGTTCGCACAGGCGGTCATAGATGGCGCTGCTGGCCAGAAGCAGAATAAGAAAGATCGCCAGAGTGTAGATGACCGTCATTGCCTTGTTGGAAGAGAGACTGCCCACAAGCGTAAACAGTGCCGTGATGGAAGCCGTAAATCCAACTGCGACCAGAACATAGGTAACATACCCGGACGCGCCCATCTCCATCGGCCCCATGAGGAAAAATCCGAGAGAGCAGGTGATAAGCCATGCAGCCAGCAGGGTTAGAGAAGCAGCCAGACAAACAAGAAAGTTGGATAGGTAGATGTGGCTCCGATTGTGTCCGACGGTCAGTTTGTTGCGGATGGTACCATCGGAATACTCGGTTCCGAGAAACAGGCTGGCAAACAGGGCGCAGTAGACACCCATCAAGGTTGCCTGATTAAAGTAATAATCCTCCAGGGTTAACCCGTAACCGCTTTCGGTCATAACTTCAAAAGACCGGGCGCTGTTGAGGATATTGACCAGAGACGCGATAATCACAGCAGCTAGCAAGCACCAGAAAAAACGGTCCTTCCGCAGCCTGGCAAAGATGGCAGACAACAGCTTACCCATGGCTGCCACCCCCCACCAAAGACACGAAGTAGCTTTCCAGGCTTTCGTCCTTTTCTTCAATGGAAAGCACCTCACAGCCTTCCTTTGCCAGAGCCAGCGTCAGTTGGGAGATGTTGATTTTCGCGTATACATCTGCCTTGGTTTCGGAGAGCACCTTGTAGTCAATGCCCATACCGTCCAGCACCCGGGTCAGGGCGGTTACCTTGGTGACTTCCATGCGCATACATTTCCGGCAGGCATTTTCCAGTTCTTCGGCGCTCAGCTCCTTCACCATTTTACCGCCGTCGATGATGCCGTAGTGGGTGGCAAGGCGGCTCAGTTCGTCCAAAATATGGCTGGAAATGAGAACGGTCATCTGCCTTTCCCGGTTCAGCCGCAGGATCAGCTCCCGCATTTCGATGATGCCCTGGGGGTCTAAGCCATTGGTCGGCTCATCCAGAATCAGAAAGTCCGGGTCACCGGCAAGAGCGATGGCGATGCCCAGCCGCTGCTTCATACCCAGGGAGAAGTTTTTTGCCTTTTTCTTTCCCGTGTTGTGAAGGCCCACCAGCTTCAGAAGCTCCGGGATGGCGTCAAAGGAGGGCAGTCCCAGCACCCGGTACTGCTGACGCAGATTCTCCTCTGCGGTCATGTCCAGATAGATGGAGGGGGTCTCCACCACCGCACCCATCCGGCGGCGGGACTTGACGATATTTTTATCGATGTTTTTGATACCGTACAGGGTAAAGCTGCCGGAGGTAGGCTCCTGCAAGCCGCAAACAAGACGGATCAGGGTGGTTTTGCCTGCACCGTTGCGGCCCACGAAGCCGTAGATGGCTCCCTTAGGAACGTGCATGGTCAGATCGCCCAGGGCTTTGAAATGGCAGTATTGTTTTCCGAGATTCTCGGTGGTTAGGACATATTCCATAATCATTCGTCTCCTTTTCTGTGATGACCGCATTGTAAGGGCAAAAGGGAAAGGAAACGGTCAAGAAAAGCGTAAAGATTTAGTCAAGATTTTTCCGCCAGCCGAAAACCAATGCCCCAGACGGATTCGATCGTATCCTCGCCGCCAACATCCCGAAGCTTCCTGCGAAGGTTGCTGACATGCTGCTTGAGGGAGCTTTCTGTGCAGTCCTGGGTGTCCAAGCTGATCCTGTCCAACATGACAGACTTGGTAATGACCTGCCCCGGATTCTGCATCAGCAGCTTCAAAATGGCAAACTCTGTCTTCGTCAGCCGAATCTCGCTGTTCTTGACCCGCAGGGTGTGGGCGTTTAAATCCAACTGCAAATCGCCGACGATGATTCGGTCAGACAGATTGCTGCCAGCCTTGCGAAGCTGCACCGCAATCCGAGCCAAAAGCTCTGCGGTGTCAAAGGGCTTCGTTATGTAGTCGGCCGCGCCGCCCAGCAGCAGCTTGACCTTATCCTGCACATCCACCTTGGCGCTGACCACAATGGATGGGACACCCTGGATTTTGGGCAGCACTTCTTCCCCGGAAAGTCCCGGCAGCATCAAATCCAACAGCACCAGATCGGGCTTGTTCTGAGACAGTAGAAGCAGCGCCTCCGTGCCGGAGTATGCCCGTAGAATGTTGTAGCCCTCTCCCTGGAGCAGTTCTTCCAGCATATTTCCAATGTAAATGTCATCATCGATAATGGCGATCGTGTTCATAATGCACCTCGGAAGCCTTTGTTTTATTCTATTGTATCTGGTATTGAGAGCCGTTTCAAGAGAGGAATTCTTAAGAATTGTTTTCGGGCGATGCGAGAAATGCCGCCAGTACCGGCACCATTGGTGCCAGCACTGGCGGTTTTTCAGTTAGTCTGTACGTTTGTACTCTGTGACTGATTTCAGATAAGTCTCCGGGTCGCCATTCAGGATCAGATCTGCGTATGCGGATGGGTCATTGTAGATCAGCCAATCCAGTTCCGACCGCTGATACATGTTTTCCGCAACTTCATCTTCCACAGCTGGGCAATATATGGAGATCATGGAGCCGTCGGCGTATTTCACTTCTACGCTGGCAGTATCGATATTGAACGCACAGCTTACAACTTTTTTCATAACAGCCTCCTCAATGTAAATCACGAAATGTGTTGTTTTCCTTTGCGAGTTTGCTTGCAGCCTCCCGGCGTTCTTGTGAGTAGGGAGCGGTCAAGCGTATACTGATTCGTTCCTTTGCAATCTCGAACCACAGCCCACCCTGACTGTCATCGTCTGTTTGCCTGCAAAGCTCAGGGTATTCCTCTGCGAATGCCATCAGCCGCTTCTTTAGCTTAGAATCGTGGGTGTAGATTTCTGCGGTGGGGTCTTTGGCATTATAAAACACCTCTGTGACCTTTTGCTTTTTTGTAAGTCCTGTTTTCATAAAAATCCTCCTGAATTTGAGATTATTTCTCGGCTCTTGAGCCGGGAAAATGGGGTGTTTTTCCAATGGAAAGTGTTCGGACGATGTCCAGATCGTCCAAAACACTCCCATCGGTTTTTTCTTGAATTTATCGGGTCAAGACGGTTATTTTGTCAGCCTTGTCTCACGCTGCTTGGCAGCTCTGGATTCTTCCCGCTCCGTATGGAGAATCCGGTCGAGGAAGGCTCTGACTTTTTCCGGTGCCCGCTTGACTGCGGTGAGATAATCCTTGGTCTGCTCCAAAAGTTTTTCGTAACGATCCTTCCAGATACGGGCATCCTTCCGGGCAGAGGTCAGCTTTTGTTTCAAATCAGAAATCACGGCATCTGCAACAACACCTTTTCGGGCAAGCTGTTTCAAAGTTTCGCCCTCTTGTGGGGTCAGCTCTAATTTTCCGGTGAAGGTCTTTCTGCCCATGCCGTCAATCTCCGCAAGGGAGATAGCTGTTGTTTTCTGGACACGGGTTTTCTGCTCGATCTTCTGTAGCTGCTGCTCTTTCTTTTCCACCTGCGCTTCCAGAATTTCCAGACGGGCGGATTCCTGTGCAACCTTGAACTGAGTAACTGTAAGATGCTCCTCTGTGCTGGCACGTTCGCCACGCTCCACATCGGTGTAACCGGCGGCACGCATGGCGTTAAAGAAATCATCCTGGAGGACGCTGTAAGATTTTTGCAGAATCGGTTTTCCTTTTGCGGTCAGCATAGGATTTCCGTTCTCGTCCAGGGATGGCTGTGACTGCCACTTCTTACTGCTGCTGACCTGCATGATCGTTTCCTTCACAGTGCCCACCAGCGATTTGTCCTTGCAGCGTTTGCTCCATAAAATTTGCTTTTCAACTACCGGGACATACACAACATGGAGATGGTAGTGATACACATCCTCGCCCAGCGCTTCGGACATGGCCCGGTTCCGTTCATCGGCGTGCATCACGGCAGAGAGAACGAACTGCTCACCGCCCACAATTTCCACGGCGGCTTTGTAGGCATCAGCATAAAACTGTTTTGCAAATTCATAGCCGCCGTGATTGTAGAAGTAAGCGGAGTTCACATCAAAGACCAGCTCACCGTAGAGTTTGGCATCGTCTTTCAGACCACGGGTGGAGATGACACCGTCTGCTTTCATCTGCTCAAACATTTCCGTGTAGCTGCCGGTGGGCTTTTTGTAATGGACATTCCAATCAAGACGATTTGGTACAATATCCGGGTTCGTGTAAGAATCCTTTTCACGCTCATTGTGTCGTTGCGCATTGGTGATTTTGGAAGCGGTTAGGTTTTGGTTTCGTGCTATGGTACGGTCAATCCCGTCGTTTCTTGCCATAGGGCTCCTTTCTGCTGATATACAGCGGTGAGATTAGGAAAACGGAGAGAACGGCACTTTTTCAAAGTGTAATAAAAGAAACCGTTTTATATGTGCCGCCATTCCA
>OFMX01001807.1_pt1 | contig 14713 bp, 24 predicted proteins | sample 1541901 | NCBI WGS metagenome assembly OFMX01 (sample SAMN04209222, study PRJEB22552) | human gut metagenome | biome: gut; material: feces | host: Homo sapiens | place: USA: Oklahoma | reverse complement strand
GTACTCAAAATCTTTCAAATCATTCTTCTTTTTTATATACATCACGCCAGTAGAAATAGCTGTCGTTGATCGCCTGATAAAGCTCCTCCATGCTGGTGCCCGCCAGTTTTTCCAACAGCTTGATGTGGGTGTCAATCAGGTACTGGCGGTCCCCTTTGGAGAAAACTTCCTCGATGGTCTTGAGACGGGACGCCTTGGTCAGTTCCACAATCGTGTCATGGATGGTGACGATGGCCACATTATTGGTCGCGCGAGCGAGTTCCTGATGAAATACGATATCCGCATCCGCAATTTTTTCGATATTCGGCGGATCGGCCTCCAGATAAGCCACCAGCTGGTCGCATTTCTCATACAGCAGCTTCCAGGTTTCCTCCGGCATGCGCTGTTCCAGCAGGAGCTGCATAATGCCGTTTTCCACCACCTTGCGCAGCCCGATCAACTCGCTGTAGGCGCTTTCTTTCTGCAGAATGATGCCGTAGACCATCGGATCGAGCACTTTCGGAGAAAAGCCGTCGCAGACATAGGTTCCCTCAGCGCGCCGGATTTCCAAAACTCCGTATGCCACAAGAATCCGAACCGCCTCACGGACGGTGTTCCTGCCGACCCCAAGGGTGCGCACCAGCTCCGGCTCAACCGGAATCTGGTCCCCCGGTTTGAGTTCCCCGTTGATGATCGCATCGGTCAGACGGGAAATTACGATGTCAACCATCGAACGATTGTTGATTGGAGCAAGATAACTTGCCGTTGGATTTGCCATTCCTCTCACCCGCCAATTTGTTAGATAAATAACAAACATGATTAGCCAAAGGGCATATCATCCTATGTTTGATATTATTATAAGCGGAAATTCCATTCTTTGCAAGGGTTTTCGATAAGTTTATCAAAAAACGCTGAATTTGTGTGAAATCTTTGAAGTTTTCCGATGGAAAGGCCTCGATTCCCTCTATGACGTGAAAATATGTTTTCACATCAATTCCCCTGAAAAGCGTATCGTTCCACCTCATCGAGCGGCAGGCGGTAGGCCGGCAGATGCTCCCGCAAAAAGGTCTGCGCCTCCGGCATGGCCAACGAAGGATGCTTCAGAATTGTTTTAGCCGCCTCGTCAAATTCCCGGTTTCCCGCTTTCTGCTCCTCGATACATTTGATCAATGCCGAGAGCTTGTCAGCCGCCTTGATATAAGGCCCGTACTCTTCCCCGCTTTCCCCCAGATGAGGCGCAAACGCCGGCCGGAGATCATCCGGCAGCATCGAAAGCAGCCGTTCCTCCGCCTGTTTTTCGATCGTGCGGTATGCCTCCCGGATGCCTTCATCGTGATACTTCACGGGGGTCGGAAGATCTCCGGTCAAAATCTCGGCGCTGTCGTGATAAAGAGCCAGCAGCACCGCCCGCCCCGGGTCCAGACTCTTTCCGAATCTCGCATTGCCAATCTCAATCAGCGCGTGAGCCAGCAGCGCGGTTTCCAGGGTATGCTCCGCCAGCGTCTCGCTGCGGGTGCAGCGCATCAGGCCCCATCGCTCAATATATTTCATTCTGGAAATCATTGCAAAAAAACCGTCCAAACCGGACACCCCTTTCATAGAGAAGCGGCTTTCTCTCTGTTCATGCAATCCATTGTATCATACAAAAATTCATGGTACAAGCTATGCCCTATGCCGCTGTGCGTCAGGATGCGGAAGGGCTTCCCGCTTTTTTCGAGGAATTCCTCCCGGAAGCTTTCCAAATCTAAAAACTGTGGTATAATTTTTACTGTATGTTCCAATATCGTATATGGGGTGAGTCGATGAGAAGTCGGACAAGACGTGATTTTCTGCCGGGGGGTGTCAAATCCTTCATCTGGGCGCTGCTGCTGGCGAGCGCTATCTTTGTCCCACTGATGATTTATAACGGCGGCTATTTTGTATTTCTGGGGGATTTCAACGTTCAGCAAATTCCGTTTTACCGTCATGCGCACGACATGATCCGCAACGGAAACTTCTTCTGGGACTGGCAGACCGACCTCGGCGCCAATTTTATCGGCTCTTACAGCTTTTATCTGATCTTTTCGCCCTTTTTCTGGCTTACGCTCCCCTTCCCGAGTGACTTTGTGCCCCACCTTATGGGCCCGCTGCTCATTCTGAAAACCGCCTGCGCCGCCCTCTCCGCCTATCTTTATATCAAACGTTTTGTCGCGGACCGGAACTGGGCGGTTTTCGGCTCAATCCTTTATGCCTTTTCGGGCTTTATGACCTTCAATATTTTTTTCAATCACTTTCACGAGCCCTGCATCTTCTTCCCGCTACTGCTCGTCTCGCTGGAAGAGCTGGTGGAAAACAACCGGCGCGGCTTCTTTGCCGCAATGGTAGCGGTCAATTGTCTGGTCAACTATTGGTTCTTTATCGGTGAGGCCGTTTTCGTCATTCTCTATGTCGCCGTCCGTATCAGCTGCGGCGGCTGGAACTGCTCTTTCGGGAAGTTCTGCGCCATCGCCTTTGAATCGGTGCTCGGGGTGCTGATCGCGGCGGTGGGCCTGCTCCCCTCGGTGCTTGCCCTGATGGGCAATCCGCGCACCGGATGGGACACCCTGCTGACCGGATGGAACATGTGGATCTACGGCTGGAACCAAAGGCTGCCCGCCATCCTGCAATCCTTCTTCTTCCCGCCGGAGCTGCCGAGCCGGCCGAATTTTTTCCCGGATATGGGCGCAAAATGGTCCTCTCTGTCCGCATGGCTTCCGCTCTTTTCCTCCATCGGGGCAATCGCCTACTGCCGGGTGAAAAAGCGCACCTTTGTGAAACGCCTGATCGTCATCTCCATGGTGATGTCACTGATCCCTATCCTGAATTCGGTCTTTGTTCTGTTCAGCCAGTCCTACTACGCGCGCTGGTTTTATATGCCGGTGCTGATGCTCTGCATCGCCACCGCCGCCGCTCTGTCGGAGCGCAATGCTCCGGAAATGCGGTTTTCCCTTGCCTCGAGCTGGCGTTATGTCGCTTTCATCACCCTCTTTTTTATTCTGGCGATCGGCTTTTCCCCCTCCAAGGTGAAGGAAGAGATTAAAATCGGTCTTTACGGTGATCAGCTCGGCTTCTGGCTGCTTTCGGCGGCGGCGCTGCTCTGTCTCCTGCTCACCGCTCTTTTGTTCTTCGGGGTGCGCAGCCGCGCGTTTTACAGGGTTTCTTCTATTCTGCTCTCGCTTGTGATCGTGGTCTTTACCACCGGCTACCTTTGCAGCGGCAAGAGCAGCAAGGCCACTGACGACGCTTTCCTCGCCAACACTGTCAATGGACGCGGGGAAATCGCCGCCGCGCTGCCGGATGACGGGATCTTCGCCCGCAGCGACCTCTACCACTGCGGAGACAACCTGGGAATGTTTTGGGATCTGCCGAATATCCAGGCCTTTCATTCGATTGTGCCCGCCTCCATTATGGAATTCTATCCCGAAATCGGGGTTAAGCGTGATGTTTCTTCCAAGCCCTCCACCGATTATCCCTCGCTTCGCCCCTTCCTCTCGGTACGCTGGCTTTTCATTCCGCAGAACGACAAGGAGCAGTCCCCCATGCCGGGCTACCGCTACTATGATACCCGGCTCGGATATCATATCTACGAGAATGAGGACTTTCTTCCGATGGGCTTCGTTTACCGCAGCGGCTTCAATATGGAGGGGGAAAGCTGGTCCATGCTGGACCAGGACGACAAGGTACGCGCAATGCTCCTTTCCCTCGGACTCCCTCCGGAGGCTCTGGAACGCAACCGCGATCTTCTGGAGGAGGATTTCTCCGATTCCTACAATCTACCCTCTCTCACAGACAGCTCCTATCGGGAGAGATTGGAAGAACTGCGGTCAGAGGCCTGCGAAAGCTTCTCCATCGACGCCGATGGCTTTTCCGCCGCCAGCCGCCTTGACAGTCCGGCAATGCTGTTTTTTTCGGTTCCTTATGACAGGGGATGGAGCGCATGGGTCAACGGCTCCCCCGCGCGCATCGAAAAAGCCAATATCGGCTTCATGGCGGTGCGGGTTCCGGCCGGCGAAAGCATCATCCGTTTCGAATACCGCACCCCAGGACTTTATGAAGGGGCGGTAATCAGCGCGGGCGCGCTTCTCCTTCTGCTGCTGTACCTGTTGTTCTGCAAGCTGTTGGGGGTGAAAGTGCGTCTCCCTCAAACGGATACGCCCCTGCCGGACCCGGAGGAGGCGCAAATACCTTCCACGGCTGACGAAACCGGCTGGATGGCGCCCGCGGAGGATGCTCCCCCGGCCCCTCTCCGGCAGGCGTTTCCCATCGGACAGGAACAGTCACAGCCGCCCGCTTCCTCCGCACCTTCCCCGCAGACTCCGCAGCCCCTGCAGACCCCGGAGCAAAAACGTGAACAGGCTATTCTCGACTATCTTGAAACATTGGAGGAACTGCCCCCGATCGACGAGGCGCAGCAGGAGAAAAGACAATGACAACTCTTTACCTGGTGATTCCCTGTTACAATGAAGAAGAGGTTCTTCCCGAAACCTCCCGGCGTCTTGCCGAAAAGCTTGACGCGCTTGAGAAGGCGGAAAAAATCGGACCGGAAAGCCGCGTCCTTTTTGTCGACGACGGCAGCCGCGACGCAACCTGGGGAATCATCGAATCTCTTTCCCACCAGGATTCCCGTTTCGGCGGTGTGAAGCTTTCCCGCAACAAAGGGCATCAGAACGCCCTGCTCGCAGGCCTGACCGTCGCCAACGGACGCTGTGACGCGGTGATCAGTCTGGACGCCGACCTTCAGGATGACATCAATGCCATCGATGAGATGGTTGACCGCTTTCATGAGGGGAATGAAGTGGTTTACGGCGTCCGCTCCAGTCGCGCATCCGATACTGTTTTTAAGCGTTCCACTGCGGAGGGCTTTTACAAACTAATGCAGATGCTGGGCGTTGACATTGTGGACAACCATGCCGATTACCGCCTGCTTTCCCGGCGCGCCCTTGCCGCTCTGCTGGAATTCAGGGAGGTCAATCTGTTCCTGCGCGGGATTGTTCCTCTGATCGGCTTTCAAAGCACGTCGGTTGCCTATGAACGCGCCGAACGCTTTGCGGGAGAGAGCAAATATCCTCTCAAAAAGATGCTGCTCTTCGCCTTTGACGGGATTACCTCCTTTTCAATCCGCCCCATCCGCCTCGTCACTCTGCTGGGCGCGATCATTTTCGGTACAAGCCTGATCAGCCTGCTGGTCCTCCTGATTCAAAAGCTGTTTGGGCAGACGGTGCAGGGATGGACCACTCTGATGGGATCAATCTGGCTGCTGGGCGGTATCCAGCTGCTCTGCCTTGGCATCATCGGTGAATATGTCGGACGGATCTATCAGGAATCAAAGCACCGGCCCCGTTTTATCATCGATCAGATTCAGCTGAAATAGCAAAACTCAGCGATATTGCAGGAGAAGTACCCCCGGGTATGGGGGTACTTCTCTTTTGTTTTCAAAGCAAACAGCAGACTGATACATCCCGACACAGGCGGAAGATCTGAAATGGAGGCAGCACTCCGTCTTCAAACCTATTTGCAATAATATTCTTTGAGAAAAGCAATCATGCCGATGATCCGTTCATCCTGAATGCGATAGAACACATTCATGCCCCGCTTTTCAGAATCCAGAATGCCTGCTGTTTTTAACTGCGCCAAGTGCTGTGAGAGCGCGGAAGCGGTAATATTCGGAGTAAATGAATGAACCTCCCCAACGGTCAGCGGGCCTTGAATCAGCGCGCATAAAATCAACAGTCGATGCTCATTTGCCAGCAATTTCAGAAGCTCTGCAATTTTTTTTGCTTTCTCTTCCACAACAGAAATCCTCCTTTCTATGTTTGAGCCGGCAGATCTCCTGTGTCATCGTTCCCATCGGGCAATACACACACCACGACCGCGGGCGAAACAGAACCATGGTAAGCAGTCCGAGCACAGTGGACGTCATCATCACGCTGAAGAATCCAAAGGCAAATTGCGCAATCCATGGAGACACCATATCGACCCTGACCCATTCCCAGGGCAGGCGGAAGGTCCACAGCAGCGTCACCGACTGTCTGAGCGGGGCACCGGCGAAAACCTGATAGGTGCTGAAAAGCATCAGCCCAAACATCGTCATAAAAAATGCCAGAAAGCCACAGCGGAACCACCTGCTTCGCAGAAACTCCGGCGGTCTGCGGCCGGGGGATAGCTTCAATTTACTGCCCAGCAGCTCCAACAGCTGCCCGCGGCCGCAATAGCGGTTGCAATAGGCCTTGTCTCCCCCCGCAACGGCCATCACAAGAGGAATTGCAAAGAACAGCATCCCCAGCCAGGCAAAAAGGATGTTGCACAGGCCCAAAATCCAATAAAGCGCCTCAGCGAGCCAAAGATATTCATACCACTTCTTTTTCATATGTCTCCCTCCCGCTGCGCGACCGAAATTACAGCAGCCGGACAAATTTTTGCGCATCTCCCACAGCCGACGCATTTCTCTCCGTCAACCTGAGCTATAACGCCTGACCGCACATAAATCGCATTTTTGGGGCAAACCTTCTCACAGCATCCGCATGCAACACATTCCCTGCCGACCAAAGCAATTTTCGCCGCTTGTGCCATAGATACCTCCAAAAAATTAAAATATTTAAGATATTTCTAATATACTTTATTATTCTGTATTTGTCAACCACAATTTTGCCTTTTAAAAATCAAGTCAACAGTTTGCCTTTTTGCGTTTCTAAAACGTGCAAAGGGCCCCCTATGCTCTTGCGGATACAAAATGTCGTCTAAGCCTTCCTTTTAGCATTTTGGCCTACAGGCAAAAGAGAGCTCTGCACCTCAAGCATATGCGCAAAAGTCGGCGGCAGCAGTAAGTCGTCGCACGGGCGCTTGCAGACGATATGACGAACTGAGCGTAACCGCCTGCGAGGGGGAGAGGCAGCGTAAACGCGCACGATTTTACAAAGATTAACAGGCACTCGCCCTATCTCTCCATAACTCTCCATAAGTGATACCCGTATTACCTTTTTGGGATTTCTACTTTCCCTAACTCGGTCTATCACACCATATCACGCCGTAAGTTTAGTATAACAATAGTATAAAGAAAAGCCTTAACCATTTGTTTCGTGGTCAAGGCTTTTGTTTTTACTGTATTTCTTCTATTTCGCCAGTATCTTTGTTTACATGATATTCTTTGAGAAGTTTACCACTGAAAAGCAGTTTCACATCATGTTCTTCTTTGTCAACATATTCATATACAGACACATCTAACAAATTACCCATAACAGAGATTTTTGTTGTTGTCTTGTAATTGAAGTTGACGATTGCATGGATTTCATCATCACTCTTGAAATATTCTTTGTAATAATCCAATGCGTAGTCCTGCATTTCAATGTTTTCTGCAATGGTAGCAATTCTCCAATTTCCTGTTACATCATTACGAACATTCGATACCACAAAGGAAATATCATCTTTAGATGTGCTATTATCTTGCTTTTCCTCTGTCTGCTGTTCTGTTGAACTGATAGCGTCTTTTGTTTCGTTCTTAACGCTGTCATTCGTTCCTGAGTTTCCAAAGATAGCGGCCAGAATAACAACAATAATTACCCAAAACCACCACTTCTTGAAAATCGGTTTCTTGACATTGCTTTTGGTTGATTTATCTTTCATAATGCCATACCTCCAAGTTTGGTTGATATTAGCATTATAGCAGAGTGTAATACAAAAGTACAGTATAAAATCAACTCACTATTGTGTCATAGTTTTGCACCTCTTGTCAATACTATAATGTAATCAAAAGTAATGGAGGTTTCGTATTATGGAGAAATTTATCATAACACCTAAAGAAGATAAATCTGTCACAATGACGATACGCATAGATAGAGCCTTGCAAGAGGAATATAACGATTTAGCAGCTAAGACGAATCGTTCTCGTAATGAACTAATCAGCATGGCTTTGCAATATGCCCTTGACCACATGGAATTGAAAGATGAATGATGACTAAATGAGAGCCTTTGGATTTTTGTCCTCTGGCTCTCAATTATTTATGCGTTCAATCGCAAGAACTCATTTACCTTTGTTGCTACTTCCTCTTGCTGTTCCTCAAAGCTGTGAGCATAGATATTCATTGTGGTTGAACAAGTTGAATGTCCTAATGTCTTTGATATTTCAATGATGTTGATTTCCAGATAATTGAGCAGAGTAGCACATGAATGTCTCAACCCATGAAGCGGAATAATCGGTAATTCCTCTAAACCCTCGGCCTTTGCTTTGTCTGGATTATTTTGCACCCATTCATTATAGCGGTGTAAATGCTTTGTGAAATACTGATAAGGTGTTGTATGCCCCATAAGCTTTCCACCTGCTTGAATGAACAGATTACCGCCATTGCTCAAATCGCCTTGCCATGCAGTACCATGACTAAATCGTGTCTGTATGTACTCAAAGTGATACTGCTTCAAAAGTGGAATTACATCATCTGGAATAGATACCTTTCTGACAGATTTCTTTGTTTTCGGCTCTTTATAATCAAATCCGTTTTCCGTCATACCCACCGCCTTAGAAATAGAGATTTTCTTCTCCTTAAAATCAATGTCATTCCAATGCAAAGCAAGTGTTTCGCCTTTTCTGAATCCACAGAATAATGAGAGAGTGAAGAACACCTTATATTGTGTGGGCACAGTATAGGATTCTGTGTACTCATTCACATAATACGGTTTTCCTGTATCGTCAACACGCTGATGGCCTTTATAGGTTACCTCGTATGACATATCCAGAGATTTCATAAACATCAATGCTTGCTTTGGAGTAAAGAACTTTAAGCCCTCGTCCTCGTCTTTTCTCTTTGGCTTTTGTGCGTCTTGGCAAGGATTGTTCTCAATCATGCTGTAACGCTTGGCTGTCTTAAAAATCAGATTCAATACATTAGCAAATCTTTTTATGGTCCCTGTTGCATAGTCATCAACCAGAGTTCTATAAAAGGCTTCAATGTGTGGTGTTTTGATATGAGCTACTTTATATCCCTTAAAGTAGGGAATGATTCGGCTTTCTAATGCCTGTTTATATCCTGCATAAGTACCATAAGCAATGTTATCTTTAACACTCTCAAGCCATTTGTATGCAAAACCTTCAAATGACATTTTTTCTGCGTTGAAGTCATAGCCATATTTTAATTTATCTTCCATATCCATGGCATACTTTTTCGCTTCTCGTTCTTGTTGTTTGGGTGTTGCTGACTGATTAACCGAATATGTAAGATTCTTAACCAGTTTCTTACCCTTATTATCGTAACCCATACAGATTACTATACGATAGACAACTCTACCGCTTTTATATTCAACTCTGTTGACTGATGCCATTCTTAACACCCTTTCTCAATTTGATTTTTGTAACGATAAAAGGTAGGTTTTGTCATGCCTAATTCACGCATAAGCTCAAATGGTTTCTTTTTTCCTTGCTGTACTAAGCGGTAGTGGGTAGCAAATTCTTCAAGGTCCATAACTCTTGGCCTACCATAATCATCCCATTCTCCACGAGCCTTTTTCTGTTCAATACCTTCTCGCTGTCTTTTCTCTCTTTTCTCAATTTCAACCTGTGCCATGCTTGCATACAACTCAATCATCATATTATTGATAGTCTCTAACATCATACGAGCCATTGAGTTTTCCATAGCTGACAAGTCAATCAATGTTGTGGGTAATTCTAACACCATAACACGAATACCGTTGTCCTTAAAGAATCGTAATTCTTTTAGTGTGGCTTCCTTATTTCGCCCTAATCTGTCAAGTTCTGTGACGATCAGCACATCACCACTTTCAAGGATTTCCTCTTTCAACATAATATATCGTGGCCTGTCAAAGTCTTTACCTGTTCTCTGGTCTGTATAAACTTTGCTTTTATACAACTGGATATTATGTGTTTTGCAATACTTGGTAAGTTCTGCAATTCCTCTGTCTAAGTGCTGGTCCTTTGTACTTGTCCTGTGATAAGCAACATATTTCATTCCGACACCCCCTTATCGTATAAATCACAGTTTCCACCATCAATAACGGTAGAGGGCTTTTCTTCGTACATCTCACATTTAGAAACATTGCATGGCATATTCGTATCGTCATATTTGTATAGGCAATCCGTACACACCAAATCAGCGTTTCTGATAAGCTCAAACTTTAGCTTGTCATTCTTAAACTTATCGTTCATCTGAACACCTCTTTTCTTTATCGAACGCCTGTTCGTTTCTGACTTAATCATATCAGGCAGGTATCAAAAAGTACACCTCTTTTTTGAGAATAATCAAAAGTTTTATCGTATACTTTTTGAACCCTATTTTTAAGCCTTTAGAGATAGTATCAAATTTTATAAATTCTGATACCACATCAACAAGTAGCCATTTTTCTCTTTTCTTGCCAGTACCTTTTAACGCTTTCGCTCCGTCTAATGGAAGCACTTCCATAATGAATATTCTGTTTTGGTGTGACAACTTCAAGATTCTCAATACAGTTATTTGTTTTGTCCTCGTCCTTATGATTGATTTGCATACCCTTTGGAATAGGACCAACATGAGCCATATACACCAAGCGATGAACCAAAGTCTGTTTATACTCATTTTCATCATTGTATAAGGGGACTCTTACATAACCAGAACTATTCCTATTTGGCTTTAAGATTTTGTCATTGTCGATACTGTAAACCTGTCCGTCAGTAGAAATAAGGTATTTTGAAAATCCCTCGGCTTGCTCCCACTCAATAGAATCATTATGCTGTGTCTTTAGGTTTTCTACCTCTCGTTTCGATTTTGTCATTGCCCTCAACCTCCGTTTCGCCGGTATTGAGAAACTCAATGAATTTATCCACATTCACAAGAAACTTATTACCGGACTTAATATGCACGATTTTGTTCTGTTTGCACATCTGCCAAAGTGCTTTATATGAAATACCAGATTCATCTGCAAGAGTCTGTAAAGGCACCATACGAGGAATGCGTACATCTGATACAATAAAGTTAAACTCCTGCTCTGGTAAAGTGTTCGTATTATTTGCATTATTTTTCTTTGCCATTTTTGTATTCTCCCTTTCGATTAGGGACACGAATACAAATTCATCTGAACTGTTGTATTGTTGTCCATGTTTTGTGTTTGCTCCATCTGGACAACTGGACTATTCTTTAGTAACCGATTTATTTTATTCTCAATTTTATGTTTATCCCCAGAGATTCTCAGATGGCTTCTGAGGGACTTTTGATTTTAGCCATATAAATCCATTACCCAATGACTTATGATTCAATCTGGATTATCCTATGTTATTCTGGGATTATCCTTTATGCTGTCTGTTCGTTTTGATTCCATGCAGAGGTTTCCTTAAACGCATTGACCTGTTTTTCAATGTTTCTAAGGTGGAATCCCTGCATATACACAGAAGCAAGTCCCTGTTCAGCCTCTTTCAGTTCAGATTCTTTCAATCTGTCAAAAGCCTGTTCAGCAGAAGATTTGCTACCCTCAAAAGCACGCTCCCTAATCTTTGCAGATACCATATCAGCATAAGCGGGATATTTAAGCAGTTCCAGAACAGCCTTGCTACCGATAACACCAGAATTGATAGAATCTGTCAAAACCTTAGTGATACGGTTTGCATGATTGCTGTTCATTACCTTAGGCATCTGAGACATAAGCTGAAGTGCTTTGTTCTGCACAGCCTGTGTATCGTCCTTTTCGTTTACATAGTCATAACCACGATTACGGATTTCCTCAACCCTGCTATTCATGCGGTCATACACAAAAGCATTTTCAGCAACCATATCCTGTAATTTGCTCTGGAGTTTGTCATAGATTTCATTTACCATGTTTTTATCTACACGCTTATACACAGAAATAAAATCTCTAACGCTTGCAACCAGAATACGCACATCATCAATGGTCTTTGCTTTTCTGAACTGTTCAAGCAGTTTATTGTAGTTCTCAACGATAGTCAGCCCGTTATTTGCAATAGTATTCACTTTAGCCATTTTCTTCTTCCTCCCATTTGATATTTTCGTTTTCGGCTGACACAATCACAAAGCCTTGTTCCTTGTAGAATGTATCATACGCACCTTTAGTTACCTCTGTGGTAACTGTTCCGTTTGTAATCTTAACCATAGTTATTCGTCCTCATTTTCATCTGGGGCATTGTTCCATTCCTGTTCCCAAGCCCAATCTTCATCGTCCTCGTTTTCTTTACCGTATGGAACAATCCTAATCACAGTAGGAGCAGTATCTTCTGTACCGTCTAAAAGAAAAGCAGTATTTGCACCATAAGCCTTGTCAATGATGTACTTACAAGCATTGAATCGGTCCTTGTTGTATCTGTCACTGGCAATCTGAATTATGCTTTGCAGAGCTTCAACGGTAGAAGATTTAAGCAACCTCTGAAATTGCTCCTTTTGTGATTTCTGCTCTGCGGTTTGCTTAGGTCTGCCCTTTGGATTACCGCTTTGTCCTTTAGCATAAGGCATAGAAAATCACTCCTTCCTACATATCATAGATGTTCACGCTCCTTGTTGTAGGATTCCAGTTCTCTATGAATTTCTGTTTTACTTTATTTTGTGTGAGATGAGATAAAATCTCCTGTTTTTCCTGTATCTCTGCTTTGAGAGATTCGATCAGCATATTGTAAGCCTGTGTTCCCGTTCTGGGTTTATGCTTTAATGTAATATCTGCTGATATGCGTTCTATCTGCATTAGTGAACACTCCCTTATTGTAAATGTACTGTTATCTATCTGTGTATCTGTCTCATATAATTATGGACAAGATTTGATTTTTGCAATTTGCTCAAACGCCTTGTGAAACACTTTTTACACCCCAATGAATGGTGGTTTATGCTCAATTTATGAGATTTTCAGTTTTTCAAGTTTGGGGTCACAGGGTAACATCGAATGTTACTTTTCAGACCTGTTTTATCCTAAAGAATTGTGCATAAGTTTGAGCGTTCTAAGCACATCTTCTGGAAAACCCATATTTTTCTCTCGATAAAATGAAACAATGCGTTTTGAGCTATCAGGCTGTTTCTTGAATACATACCACTTCTTTAATGCCTTGCGTAATACCTCGGTATCTACAATGAGTTCCTTACACTTAATCAAAGTTTCGCTTACTTCCTTTCGTGGAGTAGAGCAAGTTAAACTTTCAAATACCTCTTGCACACAGGCATTCAGCATAGGGGTAATATTCTTTTTGCATATTTCATCAAAGGTTTCTTGGTACTGGTCAATCAGCGTTTTGATTGCTTTTCTTGTGAGAATGTCCTCTAATGATTTCTTGCTTGAATACATACGGTCAAGCATTCTGTCTAAGAACACCAATTCCACACGAATCAGATTTGACTCAACCTTAAGATTGCCTGCTTGCCTTTGCTGAAAGGTTTTGTCATATACCTTTAGCACCCATTCATGGGGCTTGGTTGTTGTGATTCCTCGTTCTGGTTTTCTGTGTGTTTTTCCGTTTGGGTCGGTTTCCTTATACACAGTAACCTTTGCAAAAGACCTTTCAAACAATCTAATCACATCTTTGGGCTTACAATTTCCAACGCATTTTATCGTTAGATTGCACTCCATTTTTGTGACACTCATCATTGAGAGAAATTCATCCGAATACTTGTCTTTTAAGTGTTTTTGCAAATATGACCTCATGTGCTCAATGACTTGGTTTCTTACCAATTCGATTTTGATACAATCAGATAATTGAAATGGCTGCACATTGTTTGGCCTGATTGCATTAGGCAAATTCACATAAGCAGACAGTTTGCCACCCCAACATGATATTTTCATAATGTCATTTCCAGATTCATTCGTAAGATTTTCCTCTGGAAGATTTATGCTCTCTAAGCCTTTTATAGTAAGTTGCATTTGGAAATTGATTCCGTCTGCACCTTGTAGTTTTTTCTTTCCCATTTTCACACCTCACTCATTGCTTTCTTTATATCTTTAATCAGTGAAGCGGTTTCTTTGATGATTTCCTCAATTAAAGCAATGTAGCTTTCAGCATAATAATTTCTTTCTTCAATCTTTGCTCCGTTCATAATTTATACCTCACATTCTTTGCTCAAATATATTCATCAATGCAATTCACATCAATGCTGTTCAAGATTTCCCTTAACTTGATAAACTCTTCCTTAGAAAAAGTGATACCACGCAAAGGGTATTGCAATCCGTCTCTGTCAGATACTCGCCATGCTCTAATATCAAACACTGGATTCTTGTCGTTCCACTTTACAATCGACACTTCCTTTGAGAATCCACGAAAGCCCACCATGATAGTGTCAATATGTTCCTTTACTTCGTACTCGGTAACCTTACCAGCATTACACGCAAATTCATGCTTATTTGTTTTGTTATCCATTTTCCTTGTTCCTTTCGTTTTGTTTTTAGGCAATAAAAAAGAGAAGCCAGTTAAACCTCGTCTAAAGGTAACTTCGCTTCTCTAAGTATTCAAAAAATTAGGGTAAGCGACGAATCACCTGCCTCGACATGTCGCTACGAACCAAAAAATTCCCATACCACAGACATGCCCTGCGGAAGCATCCAGCTTCCGAAGAAAGGACGAGAGTATGGGGAACGGTAAGTTCCACACATTAAGAGAGTGAAACGGACGGATCATCCACCGCAGGGCAGGGACAATCCCAAGTTTTGTGTAAACCTCCGATGTGGTGTAGAATAGAAGCACCACATCGGAGGTTTTTGCTATGGGAAGAAAGAATCGCAGTCCCGAAGAAAACGAGCGCAGATCAAAAATTCG
>OFMX01001775.1_pt1 | contig 14902 bp, 9 predicted proteins | sample 1541901 | NCBI WGS metagenome assembly OFMX01 (sample SAMN04209222, study PRJEB22552) | human gut metagenome | biome: gut; material: feces | host: Homo sapiens | place: USA: Oklahoma | reverse complement strand
GCGCCGCGCACGCGGCGTAGCTGTCGATCAGGCCGCGGATATACCCCGGCGTAAAATCGTTGATGTCCTCAATGGTATAGCCCCTTCCGGCCTGGAATTTCGCCGGGTGGAGCTGGCAGAAGAGCTTTGCGCCATGCTCGTGCGCGACGTCAGCCAGACGTTTCCATCCGGGGATATAGCCGTTGTGGGAGAGGGCCGGGCGGCCCGGGCCCACCTTGCCGTGGGGGCTGCCGGGGATGATGAGCAGCCCCACGCCGCCCCGCGCGCGCTCCCGGACGTACTCTGTCATCACATCGTTGATATAGCCCTCGGCGTCGCAGAAAAAGACGCACATGGAGGGGAAAACGATCCTGTTTTTGAGCTGAACCGTTCCGATCCGGATCGGCTCCAATGCATGTGCCATAGTGACTCCTTTCGTAAAGACACGGCGGGGGCCGCAGCCGAGTGCTGCGGCCCCCGCTGGTTGCGTGAAGTTTCTAATCAGGCTACGGTGTCAAGCCTGCTGTTTCGCCTTTTTGCCCTTCATCAGCCCGAATACCACGGACGCCGCGGTGAGCAACAGCAGCACCAGCGTAATGGGGTGCGCCACAAAGGTCATCAGCGAGCCCTTGGAAAGCAGCATCGCGCGGCGCAGATTGTCCTCCACCAGCTGCGCGAGCACAAAGCCTAGGACGGTCGCCACCGGGTTGAAGCCGGCCAGCTTCATCAGATAGCCGAGGAAGGAACAGACGATCAGAATCCCCACTGCGAAAATGCCTTCGTTCAGAGCAAGGGAACCCACCACCAGCAGGCAGAGGATGATCGTATTGAGGTAGTGCGGCGGGATCGCGGTCACCTTCACCCACGGCTTTAAGAAAAGCCGCCCCACGATCAGCAGGCAGGGGCAGGCCAGCAGGATGCCCAGGAACACCGCGCCGAGCGCCTCCGGATTGTTCTGCGCGAGCAGCGGGCCGGGGCGCATCCCATGCATGACCATGGCCCCCAGCATGATGGCCGCCGATGTGGATCCGGGGATGCCGAAGGAGAGCAGCGGCACGACCGCCGCAGGTACGCAGGCGTTGTTGGCGACCTCGGGCGCGATAATGGCGTCAGGTACGCCGGTGCCGAATTTGTCGCCGTCCTTGGAAATCCGGCGGCCCTCATTATACGCGATGAACGAGGCAATGGTGGGGCCCGCGCCGGGCATGACGCCGACCACGATGCCCATGATCATGCTGACGATCGCGGTCTTGATGGTCGCCAGGAACTCCTTGATCGTCACGAAGGTGTAGTCCAGCTTGCCCAGCATGGGAGACACCAGTTTTTTCTCCTGAATCTGCTGGATGATCTGGCCGAACAGCTCCGCCGCCGCCACAAAGCCAACCACAGCCGGCACGTCGCTGACGCCGTCGCCCAGCTGGATCATCCCCATCGTGAAGCGCGGCATCCCCGTAAAGTTGTCCGCGCCGATGCTGCCGAGCATGATTCCCAGGATGATGGAGATGAAGCCCTTCGCCATGTTCCCCTTCGACATGCTGATGACGGCCGAGAGGCCGAAGAGCGCGAGCGCGAAGAAGGCGGACGCGTCCAGCATCAGCGAAATTTTCACCAGAAGGCCGAGCAGGAAAACGCCCAGTATCCCGCCGAAGAAGCTGCCAAAGCAGCCGCCCGTCAGCGAATAGCCCAGCGCCTTGCCGCTGTGGCCGTTTAAGTGCATCTGCCGCCCGTCCAGCGCGGTGGGCGCGTTCGCGGGGGTGCCCGGAACGCCGACCAGAATCGCCGGGATCGAGCCGCCGTATTCCGCGCCCACGTAGACCGCGGCCAGCAGCATGAACGCCTGCACCGGCTCCAGCGCGATCGTAAAGGGCAGGATGAGCGACATGGCGAGGGAGGCGGTAACGCCCGGCAGGGCGCCTCCGAAAATCCCCCAGGCAACGCCGGCAAAGACCCAGAGAACACTCTGAATGGAAAACGCGGAGAAAATTTCTCCCCAAAGCTGCATCGTTGTCATTTATAGCTGCTCCTTTCGTACCATCAAATTAGCAGGCCGCGGGGAAGATCCGCGTTGAAAAGAACCTTGAACAGCAAATAGCACACAACGGCTATCACAGCGGAGGGGATCAGCACGCCCGTCGGTTTTCTCCAGGAAGCTCCCATCAAGCAGAAGCAGGCCGCCGCAAATAAGAAGGTGGATACCGTGTAGCCAAGCAACTGGATTCCCGCAACATACAGCACCATCATGCCGATCACAAGGAGCAGGCACCGGATGTCCCTGGGGGTGAATTTTGTCGCGGAATTTGCCTCTTCGGATTTGTCCAAAATCGCTTTGACCAAAATCCACAGGCTCAGAGCGATCAGCACCACCGCCAAAAACTGCGGGAAGCCCGCCGGTCCCAGCGGCTCCGTGGTCAGTGCCTCGGGCAGGGTGGTTGCGGAGTAGAAATATACCGAGCCCAGCGCGATGAGCAGAATGCCCGATATGATATCTACGTATTTTTTCTTCTTCATGGACCATGGTCCTCCCTAACGTTGAAGTTGCGCGCTCTCCGGCGGGACTCCGGGCGGCGGGCCGCCCGGAGCCGTCTCACGCCGGTTTTGAAGGAAAAAGCGATTACTCGCCCGTGCCGTATTTCGCGATGATCTCCTTTACGGTCTCGTCCTGCCGCTTGCAGAGCTCCAGAAACTCCTCGTGGCCCATCCAGCCGTCGAGGGAACCGGAATCCGCAAGCCACTTCTGGAAGGATTCCGACTGGGAGGATTCCGCGAAGATTTTTTCCCAATATTCGATTGCTTCATCAGGAGTCCCCTTGCGCACAAAGAGGCCGCGCCACTGGGGGAATACGAAGTCCACGCCGGATTCCGTAAGTGTCGGGATGTCGGGGAACTGCTCGACGCGCTTGTCTTCCGCGAATGCCAGCGCCCGGACCTCGCCCGCCGCGAGCTGGTCATAGACCTCGCCCAGCTGGCCGAAAACCGCGTCGACATTCTTCCCGAGCAGCGCCGTGAGCGCCTCGCCGCCGTCCGTGTAGGGGATGTAGCTGGTGCCGCAGCCCAGGGTGTCCGCCATGATCGTGGCGCACATCCAGGCCGGTCCGCCGCTGGCTTCGCCGGCGATGGTCGCGTTGCCCGCCTTATAGGCTTCAAGGAAGGAGGCAATGTCCTGGTAGGGGCTGTCCTTATGGACCACCAACACCTGGGGTTCGAGCTGGAAACGCGCCAGCGGGACAAGGTCCTCCGTGGGATGCATGCCGTTATTCGCGTTGTAGTACCACAGGAAATTGGTGGGCGTGCCGACGATCAGCGTGTGGCCGTCGGTCTTCCCCTCCTTGACGTACGCCCAGACGTTCGAGCCCGCGCTTCCCTTTTTGTTCTGCATGAACATGTTCTGCGGGACCAGGCCCTGCGTCGCCTCGATGATCGCGCGCCCGATGAGGTCTCCGCCCGCGCCGACGCCGGAATGGGTGACGATCTCAACCTGTTTCGTGGGGACCCATCCCTCCGTCTCCGCGGCGCTTCCCGAGGCCGCCGGAGCGGCCTGCTGCGCCGACGGCGCGGTTTCGGCGTTCCCGCCCGCTCCACAGGCCGCCAGGCTTAGGATCATCGTCAGGCAAAGTATTACGCTGAACAGCTTTTTCATTTAAAAATCTCCTTCTCCCTTTACTCTTGTGATTGTGTGTAACGGTTGTCCGATTGAAAGCGAAAAGCGTCCGTATACAGCGGTCGTAACCGTTTTGGGGTTCAAATCCCTCCTTTTTCGTCACGTCTTGAAAAAAAGCGCAGTTCATATTAAACTGGAGTTATCGATTCGGCTGAACAATGAAAGGAAGTGCCGGTATGTTGCTCAAGGAACTGAACTATATCCTGGCGATCGAAAAATACGGTACGATCACAAAGGCGGCGGAGCACCTGTACATCTCGCAGCCAGCGCTGAGTAAATACATCAAAACGCTGGAGGAGACGCTGGACACCAACCTGCTGGAGAACACCGGCCGCGGCATCATCCTGACGGACGCCGGCAAGCATTACGCGAAGGCCGCCCGCAAGATGATGGAGATCTACGAAACCATGTCGCGCAATCTTTTAAACTCCGACAACATGATCCACGGCACCCTCCGGATCGGCACCTCTTTCACCCGGAGCCCGCTGCTTCTGCCGGAAACCCTCGCGCGGTTCCGCCAGAAGTACCCCAACGTCGAGCTTCTGCTCTTCGAGGAAAACTCCTACAATCTGGAAACCCAGCTTGCGAGCGGGCTGATCGATTTCGTCATCGCCAAGGGCCCGGTAACGAATATTTATAAATTTACGGCCCATCCCCTCTTCCGGGAAGAATTTCTGCTCGGCCTGCCCAAGGACCATCCGGTAAAGGAGCGGGCGGTCCGCTCCGGCGACGCGGCCCATCCCTGGCTGGGACTGCATGAGGTGCTCAACGAGTGCTTCATTCTCTTGAAGCCGGGGCATCACACCCGCTTCATGGCCGACCAGCTCTTTGCGCAGTCCCAGTTCGTGCCGGCGAAAACCATTGTGACCGCCAACATCGAAACCGCTCTCCGTATGGCGGTCGCCGGTCTGGGCATCGTGTTCGTACCCAGCTTTTTCACTATCGGCAACGCCTGTCACCAGTCGAAGCTCGACTTCTATTCGGTCGGCGCGCACCCGCTGCAGCGGACGTATACGGAGTTCAGCATTATGTACCGCCAGGAGACGCATCTCACGAAATACGCAAAGGAATTTATCCGGATTATGCAGGACTATTGCCGGGAGTTTTTCGCCGGAGAATAAGGCCCGGCGCTAAAGGTCTCCCGCTTCGAGCAGGCCGCAGACCGCCCGTCCCATTTGCAGCGTGGAGGCGGTCCCGCCCAAATCGGGCGTGACGGACGCCTTGTCGGAAAGCACCGCCTCCATGGCCCGCTCCATCTCGGCGGCCGCCTTCAGAGCCGCCGCGTCCTGCTTACGCCCGGCGAGCCAGTTGAGCATCATCTGCGCCGATTTGATCATCGCGAACGGATTGGCGATCCCCTTGCCGGCGATGTCCGGCGCCGAGCCGTGTGTTGCCTGCGCCATGCAGTACTGCGGGCCGGCGCACAGTCCCGCCGCCATGCCGAGCCCGCCGACGAGCCCCGCGGCCTCGTCGGAGAGAATGTCCCCAAACATATTGGTGGTGATGACGACGTCGTAATCCTGCGGCCGCATCAGCATCTTCATCGCGAAGGTGTCCACCACCACCGTCTCAAACTCGATGTCCGGGTATTCCTTCGCCACATCCCGGCAGGCTTCGATGAAGAGGCCGCATCCCAGTTTAAAAACGGTGTTCTTGTGGACCGCAGTCACCTTTTTGCGCCCGCCGCGCCGCCGGGCCAGTTCAAAGCCCTCCCTTGCCACCAGCGTGCTGTTCCGTCTCGTGATGACCCGCAGCGAAAGCGCCATGTCGGGCGTGGGCATACAGTCGCTGGTCCCGCGGAACATGTTGCGGTCCGGCTGGAAACCCTCGTTGTTTTCGCGGATGATGACGAGGTCGACGTTCGGATTGATGCAGGGAATCTCCGCATAGGATTTTGCCGGGCGGATGTTTGACACCAGATCGTATTCCCGCCGCAGGATGGGGTGCGGATTGAAGCAGTTTGGCTGATCCTTGGGGTAGGCCATATGTCCGATCGGCCCCAGAATCCACCCGTCCAGCGTGTAAAGCCGTTCCCGGACCTCCGGCAGGAGGGTCGTCCCATGCTTTAGGAAGGACGGATACCCGATCGGCAGAGGCACCCATTCGATCTGAATCTCCGGATAGCGTTTCACCGCCGTTTTCAACACCTCGACGGCAACCGGCACAATCTCAAGCCCGATATCGTCGCCGTTTAAAATTCCGATTTTATACTCTGCCATGGCCTGTACAGCCTCCTTTTTCACTCTCTAGGCAGGGACGCGCGGGTTATTCTGCACGGCCCCGCATCACGGACGCCTCGAAATCCATATAGGACTCCAGCCCGGTGCTGTTCGCGCGTTCCTCCTGCGTGCAGAAGATGTCCCCGAGGTGGTTCGTCCGCCCCTTCGTCCGCATCTCGCTCAGCACCAGCTGCATTGTGCGGATGCAGGAGCGCGTCAGAGACTGCGGGAAAAACGCGAGCTGAATTCCCATCCGTTCAAAATCCGCGACGCTGTAGTTGCCCGTCGGGCTCCCCTCGGTGATGCACACCGCCGTGGGAAATCCGAGCTGGCCGATCTGAATCAGGTCGCTTTCGCTCTTTGGCGTGCTGATAAATACGCCGTCGGCCCCCCACTCCCGGTACAGCCTCGCGCGCCGGAGCGCCTCCTGCATTCCCTGTGTCTCGTCGGCGGCCGCGTCCGTTCTCGCCAGGAGGAAAAAGTTTGGATCTGTCCGCGCCTTAAGGACCGAGTCGATCCGAATTTTCATTTCCTCGACGGGGGCCACCCGCAGCCCGTCATAATAGGCGCACCGCTTGGGGAACGTCTGGTCCTCGATCATGACCCCCGCGATTCCCATCTGCTCATATTCCCGGACGGTACGCAGAATCGTGACCGGCCCGCCAAAGCCCGTATCGATGTCCACAACCATGGGAATGGAGGAAACGCACAGCATGTTTAAGAGCGTATTGCGGTATTCCCCGTAGGACAGGACGCCCACGTCGGAGGTGCCGATCACTTCGCAGGACATGGAGGAGCCGCTGACAAAGACGGCCTCAAAACCGTTGCGCTCCGCCAGTCGGATTGACAGCGGATCATATACCGCGGGACAGCAGAGCGTCTTGCCCGATTCCAACAGTTTTCTGAATTTAAGTGCCCGATCGACTTGTATCATATCCTTTTCTCCCCATACTTTTGTAATGTCGCGATTTCCATATTTTATTTGTTGTATGAGCGCGCTTTTTGTTCATGTTTATTGTATACTCTATCTTCGACAATTAAAAATACATATTTTACATCCAATTGATAACCCAGAGTTATTGATTTTACCAAAGTTGATTCCATTTTGCAAGCATTATAAGGAAAAAGCCGCCCTCCCAACCCCACGGGTCGGAAAGCAGCTTTGATGGATGCCGTAGAAACAGAAAAGAACCTGTCTTTGATAATCATCAAAGACAGGTTCTTTTCTGAGTGGGAGCCGAAAAAGGTGCCTTCTGTACGGTCAAAATATGAAAACGCAGGGCGGGTGCCCTGCATTTTCACTAATCGGATGGCATCGGGTGATTCCGGCCCCATTTTTTACTATGCTACGATGATATTGTACGGGACTTGATAAGTCTCTCCCTTCACCGTCATGGTGAAGAGAACCCGATAGGTGCCCGCAGGCAGGGTTCTCGGGAGAACAACCTTTCCCGTTCCAGCTCCACCACTTGCCACTATGACTGGCACAACCCCAGCAACCTTCTGATAAGCACCATTCACTTTCCGATCCAGCTCCCCAGCAAACGTCTGAGAACCGTCTGCCGTGTATTCCAGTTGGAAGTTGAGCGTAGTCTCTTTCCCTTTAGGAACCAGCCGGCTTTCGCCAGAGCTCAGCTTCACCGATAGGCCGTATTCCGCTTTTTCGGTCACTACCAGTTTCACCTCTTGCTCATTTTCCGGCGAACCGGGCGTAATGAAACAATCCACCGGCGAAAAATACAGCCCCACCTTCAGGGTATATGTTCCGGGGGCCAGTTCCCAGTTTTCCGTCTGGATTGTGATGGTCACAGACCGATTTTGGATGCCAGCCCCTCCAAGGGACGCCAGCACTTTATTCTCCGCCGCCGAATAGGGCATTTCATTGACCATGACCACGGTTCCCGTGGGGAATGGGACCGCCGCCGTGCCAGCCTCGTCAAACAGCGTCAGGGCGAGGGTCATAAAATCGGCGGCATGGTTGGTGTCGTTTCCCACCAACTGCGCGCTGGACATCGTTCCTGTCAGGGTGATGTTCGCCTTTTCTTCCGCAGTAGCACTTTTGTCCCCCGAAAGGGAAACGCTGCGCTTGGGTGAAATCTTCCACTGGGCGGTCTTTGTCATAGAGGGACCTGAAGAGCCGTCCTTGGAGGGAAACCCCAGGGTGAGGGAACAGTCTGTCGCGTCGATAATCGTATGAGATGCCGACGCGTAGTCCACCACCACCACGAGTTTGGAGTCCACGCCGAAGCTGCTGAGCTCCAACCGACTGGCGCCGTCGGCCATACTGGTGAAATCCGTAAGCAGGATGGAACTGGCACCTTCCTTTTCCACTCGATAATAAAAATAGCGAGGGTTGTTCTTATCGCTGACATCCGCCAGGATCAGGCTGAGCCCCGGCGGGAAATCCCCTTGGAGTGTGGGAATCCCATAGCTCTCTTGCAGATAGTTGTTCACCTGGAACACCACGCTGACCGAGCTGTCCGCCGTGATGATAACATCGCTACCGCTCCCGGTGGTGACGCCGGAGAAATTTTTCCCCTGCATAACAAAAGCAGTCACGTCTCCCGCCACCATTTCCGGCCCGATGGTGCGGATTGTAATGTCAATCTGAACGTTGAGCGGATTTCCGGCCGCGTCAGTCAGCACCAGATGGATCGTTCCCGCCGGAGATTGGGTGGTGAGGTTCTCCACAGTGCCCAGGGTGAGGGTCAGCTTTGTGCCGGAAGGCGCATTCCCCTTGATGGTACCGATAGAGGTGTCGGCGCCTGTCAAAAGGTCCACCGGCTTGCCAGTTTCGCCCAGCTTGGCGCTCAAAGAAAAATGGTTGTTTCCCCAGGTCTCGTTCGCGCTGGTTTTCTCGCTGCTGATCTTCTGGGAGGTGACCAGAGTGATCCCGTTTGCCGTAATCTCTTTCACCTTTAGCTCCCTGCCTTCAGAATAGCTTGGCAGGGTGAGCGTCACACTCTGGACGGCGCCTGCCGCCTGTTTACCGCCAACCACGCCGGTGAGAGTCGCGCGCTCGTCGATGTCATAGGGATGGACAAAGAATCTGACCCGGTTGGTGGGCGTGTGCCACTCCGAGGACGCTGTGTCAAGGACATACCGCTGCAAACCGCAGGCGGCCCATTCCATCGTCTGACCGTCCACGGCGCTGGACGCGTCCCATTGTACGTTGGAGAGGGTGATGGTGCAGGTTTCCCCGCTGGGGATCACCCGTTCCCCGCCCTGATCCTTCACTACAATCTTGATGCACCGAACTTCGCCCCATTGATTATTTTGTGTAACCTCCTCTGCGGTCAGATAGGCCGCCTTCGCGCCGCTTTGGAAGTCAAAGTCCGCCGCTTCGTTGTTGAAGAAGCTGTTGTCTCCACCTGCCGACGGTTTCTCTACACTGTAACGCACGTCGTACAGGTCCGCCGACTTGCTGGACAACCGGATGGGCCCGGTCAGCGACAGGTCAAAATCCGGGTTTCCGCCGCCGCTGTGTTCGGTCATGACCGCGCCTCGCTTGGGAATCTGAAGGATGTAATAGAACTTGCAGCCATCCACCTCGCCACCGCCGTCGTTGGTGAAGGAGATGCGGTAATCCAAGGCTCCTTTCTGCCCCACAAAGGTGTAGCCGGAACCATAGGCGCTGAGCGGCGCACTGTGATCTTTGACTGCCGCTTCAAACTCCATCATGGGCGCCGCGGCGGTGACAGTAAAGGTGGACTTTACGTCCGTATTAGCGCTATAGGTCACGCGATTCAGGGATTGACTGATGCCGTCGCTGGAGGTGGGATTATGCGCCCAGTTGTATATGCCCCAGCCCCCGGACTGCGAGTAAAGGGCGGCGTCTTTGGAGGAGGCGCACACCAGGTCCCGCAGATTATACTGGGTGATGGCTTTGATCTCCGTCGATGCCCGGAGGGTAAAATTCAGGGTCAGGCTTTTGCCCGTTCCTTCTGTTCCGTTTTTTAGGTCAATGGCACCCAGCTTCTCGTTGTAATACCCCAGCGGAACCTCCCCGTTGAAAGTGATGGGCGTGATCGTATATCCGGTGAGGTTGCCGCTGGCATCCTTTTCGTCAATACTGGCCTGCACCACCGGAAGTACGCCCCGGTTGGTGGACAGGGAGCCCTCCTCCAGGCTGAGCTCCTTTGGCAGGCGCAGGTAATAAACCGGATTCACCATAGAGGTGGTAAAGCGGTAGGGGTAGCTGCTGGTCTCCAGCGTGGCCCGCACACGGATGGACCCTCCGGCCGAAATGGTATCGACCTTATCCACAAGCGGCTCTGTATCGACCAGCCCCAAGGTGATCTCCCGCTTCCCACCTTTCACTGCCTTGACAGTTTGGGAGAGCTGAGCTTTTTCTGGTACTGTCGTCTCGGTTTCCCTGCGGATTGCCAGGGTGATGGTCAGCAGTTCTTGTTGATCGGTAGCATCCTTCAGGGCATTCGGGCTGGTTAAACGCCCGTAGACCATGCCCGCGCTGATGCCGGGGGAGGAGTCCTCATAAAAGGCGGTTTGCGCTGGGAAGGAGTTCACCGTGTAGGAGACGGTTTGGAAATAATACCCGTTTTCCACCATCTCATCATCCCGGGAAAGGACCGCGCCTTGGGTGTTGTTCTTTACAAGGTTCAGCGTCTGTGTGCCCGTATAGACGACCTCTTGTCCCTCCGCATTCACGCATGTGTAGGTAACCTTTATCTGTTGTTGGCCGTCTTTGCTCCATTGGGGGGCCGGCAGGCGGAAGGTGGTGACTCCCACCCCATGTTCGGTTCCCGTGACGGTGAAGGTGACTCGCTGCGAGGCGGAGTCCACCGCACCCTGGTTCTCCACCGCGAGATTAGTCAGCGGATACACCGTACTGACGGACGACTCTGTGGAGACTTTATTAAACGAGGCATTTTTTTCCACTACAACCATGGATTCTCTGTCACCGAGCTTAAAGGTCTGAACCCTCTCTGGCGATACGCCCGTCGACCATTGGTATTCCTCCCCGTACAGCCCCTTTACCAAAATGACCGGCGGCGGGTAGACGATGGTGTCCCCGGCCGCAAATTTTCCCTCCCCAGATGGGAATTTGTAAAAGCCGTTGATCTGGGGGGATGAATAGGAGAAGAGATGATTTTCATAGGTGAAGGGGGCCAAATGGTTGATCTCATCGTAATTGACTGGCACCTCTTTGCCGTTCGCCTGCAATTTAACAAATTCCGCATAAACCTTTTTTCCCTCCACCAACTTATAGGGCGTTTCCTGGGTGAAGGTGAGGGTTCTCCAAAACATATCGGGGGTGGAATTAAAAATCGTTTGGCGGCCGCCGTAATACCAATGCAGCCCTATGGGGGTCGCCACATCCAACGGTTTATCCATCGTCAGGGCGGGCTTAAAGGAATAATAGTTATAATAGCCATCAGCCTTAGCGTCGCTGCTGACGATCTCGTCCAGCTGGTAGGTTTCCGTCCGCTCGCCCGCCGAAGCGGTGACCTTGATGGCGGTGGTGTCAGCCGTGACGCTTGTGTTGGAGACCTTGTTCCAAAGCTGTTCGTCATACCCCACCGCGATGGACAGCGAAGGCTGGTTGGCCGTGTCCTTGATGAGATAGGTCAGGGTGCCTCCCGTTTCCTTGGGGCCGTAGTTAATTTTGTAATACTCGTCAGTACGGGGGACATAGGTACAGCTCTCAATCACGTTGGGGTTGGTTTTCTCGGTGGGGTAACCGTTGGCGAAAAACACGACCCCGATGGGCACGTCGACGACAATTCTGCGTTCCCCCGTCGTCCCGGAAAAGTTCGCGGTGATTTTCAGGTTGCGGCGCTCGGTGTAGGCCCATCCTGTTGCGGAGGCTTTCTCTGCGCTGCCCGCTGGAACCAGCCGTGTCTCCACCGCAGTCGATCCGGATTTGCAGATTCCGGTCTGGTCGGTAAGGACCAGGCTGCTCGGTTCCGCCAGTAGGTTGACGGCGCCCAAGAGGATGACCTCCGCATCCCCCTCCGCCTCAAAGGATTGGACCGTGCCGTCCAGCCCCACCGCTTCGGCACGGGGTTGGGCATAAGCGGCCTGATCCCCCACGGCAAAGCGGTCACCGGGGAACCGGAAGGCGGCGTTCAGCCTAGGCTGGCCGTAGGAGAACACCACATCCTCCCACGCCGCGGTGACGGTGTGGGTGTCCGGGTCATAGGCGGTCATGCCGCCCTGGGGCTCGCAAGCCGCGCCCTCATATTCGGCGTAGACCCTTCCCCCAGCCTCGTCGTACCGATAGGGGGCTTCCTGAGTCAGCGTGTAGCCGCTCCAATATTGGGGCGGGGTGGTCTCCGGGTGATCCTGGCGGGCCAAGGACACGCCGCGGAACCCCAGCATGACCGGCTCCTCCAGTGGGATGCCGGTGGCGACCGGATCGTCCTGTGCTGTTGGCCGGTAGGTTTTTCCTGTGGAGGGGGCCCGTGCCTCGGAGAGGACGCATGTCGTCCGCTCCTCGCCCGCAGCCGCTTCCACGGTGATGGCGGGCGAAGAATTGGTGACGCTTTCCCCAGGCCGTTTGTCCCAGAGGCCCTCGTCATACCTCACGGTGATGGACAGCTCCACCACCTCCGCGGCGTCGGAAACTTCATAGGCCAGGACGCCTCCTGCGGGGCTCTCCGCCCATCCGGCCGGGAGGTCACATGGGGTATAAACATAGGAGAGGAGCTCCGAGGTCGCTTCCGTGGGATACTCTCCCGGCACGAATACCATGCCGGCTGGCAGCGAAACGGTTAGCGCCCGCGCCCCCTGTGTATCGGTGAAATCGGCGCGGATTCTGAGGGTTCGGGTTTCGTCGTAAGCCCAGTTCTCAGCCACCGCCGCCCCGGAATCCAGGAGGGGAACAGCTGTCCCGTCGGCATCCTCCAGCTCTGCCGAGAGTTCTAGCGCCTCTGCAGGGAGAGGAGCGGTCGCGCTGGCAATGTCTGTGCCTACCTCCACTGTGGGGTTATCCGTCTGGAGAACCTCGTCTACGGTTTCCTCTGGGGATGAGGAAACCTCGGAAGATGGAACCTCTTCCTTTTCCGCGGTGGGAGGAGTTTCAGAAGGCGGGACATCCCCCTCTTCCTCGATGGAAGGGGCCTCGGGAGTTTCCGTGGGGAGACTCCCCGATCCAGAGTCTATGGCCTCCAACACCACTTCCGGCAGGGAGTCTGCATCTGCCATGGGGCTATACACACCAACCACGAGCGCCAGTGCCAGCACCAGGCCCATCGGCCGTTTCCATCTCTCTATTTTATGCATCATCTCATGCCCCCCTTCTTATGATGTGAGCGAAATCGAATCGGCAATAATATCTCTCTTTGCCTCGCTGTAGTCTTGGTAAGGATCCTCTTTGAAAATGAGAATGCTGTAACTGGCACTTGCCTCCACTTTGAGGGTCACAGAGGAATTTGTAAAGGTGAGTGCCTGATTGGTCCGGTCCAAAGAGAGTCCGGTCGGGTATGTTATGGTGAAAACCTTGGTCCTCGGTCCGCCGGTCACCAGAAGTGTGGCCGTGGGTTCCCCCAGGGAATCCAGCACCTGATACTGCGGCTGAAGCGTGCCCGTGGCCTTGAAGGTGGCCGAAAGTGTCCGGCTGTAAGGCGCCGCAGCGGTCACCGTAACGGTGACTTCCTTGGCCGTCTCATTGGGAATGACCAGCAATTTATCTCTCGCTGCTATTGGCCCAGTCAAACTTCCCTCAGCAGCACCGTTCACATTGCTATTGTCATCAGTGACATACGCCACCGTGTATGAAATCTCCCCCTGGGTCACGCGCAGGGCGTCCTCGTAGTTCCGCAGCTGGATCGGAATGCCCGTCCCCCAATCGGAAAGCTCGTATGTGGCCCCGCCCTCCCTTAGGAGATCACTGGTAAAATAAAAACTCTGTGGCGCGGCAACGCCCTTTTTCTCTTGCTTCAGCACATAGCGAGCCGCCGTAAGTCCGGCGAAGGACAGCAGAACTACCGCCGCCGAAAGGGAAAGCGCCAAGAGCAGACGCTGTTTCTTTGAACTGCCAAAACTCATTCCTTCGCCTCCCATGTTACTTGATGGTATTTCCCGGTTTCGTCTGCTGGGCGTTGATGGTCAGGGTGACCAAGTCGATTTCATCGGCATAACTCGCCGCCTGGCCGCTAGGCAGAGTGACCGTAAGTGTGTAGGTGTGCGTAGTGGCAGCTCCGTATGGAAGGGAACCACCTTTCCATGTGACGGTGGAGGAGGCTCCCGATGGGGCGTCCGCAAAAGTGCCCTCTGCCTCCGTTTTGGAAGGCGTGAGTTCGAACGTCAGGGGAAGGTTCCCGGTGGTGGTGACAGTGACGGAATATTCCTGGCTCACTTCGCTGACTGAGGTTTCCTGGAAATTGGTCACCTCAAAGCCAACGGTTCTCTTTTCGCCCGGGGCGAGACCTTGGAGACGACCGGTGAGATCCAGGGTTGTATTCATCTCCAGCGCAGCCACCTCAGCGGTGCCGGTACCGGTGACAGTCGAACTGTAACGCGCATAGGTGACGCCAAAAAACAGAGTACCGGCCAGGGACAGGTACAGTAGATAGCCCGCCAAGCGCCCCAGCGTCAAGTGCTTTTTCATTTAGCACACCCCTTTCTATGGTTTCCCAGCTGCCGGAGCCAATCGGGGAGGAAGATACCTAGGCCCCCCGCCGCCAGCAGCAGAAACATACCCGGTGGTGTCCGCAGGAACAGGAGGACGTTCCCCAGCCAGGGAATCCTCCACACAACCCGGCCGGCGATTTGTTCATCAAGCACCAGCTCCGTGTCTGGTGTGTTGTTAAAATCCCCCTGGGTGATGCGGCCTTCCTCCGTTCCCCCGACAATCCGATGAGTGACAAGCATTCCGTCCGACCAGAAACTAATGATATCTCCGGGCTGATAGTCCTTCTCCTGGTGGACCACCAGCAGGTCACCCGCCGAGATCGCCGGTTCCATACTGCCGGATAGGACGGTGACCCCCGCATACCCCAGTACAGCGGACAGCTTCTGCCCCAAAAAGAGGCGGGCGGCAAACTGCCAGAGGGCAATCAGCAGCACGACGGACAGCAGCACT
>OFMX01001758.1_pt1 | contig 15072 bp, 10 predicted proteins | sample 1541901 | NCBI WGS metagenome assembly OFMX01 (sample SAMN04209222, study PRJEB22552) | human gut metagenome | biome: gut; material: feces | host: Homo sapiens | place: USA: Oklahoma | reverse complement strand
ATTTTTCTACGGTGGCCTAGACATATGTTAATTCACATTAATTACGGTAGAACCAAAATAATAAATGGGGATATTTCCCAGCTTTTTCTGCCGCATGGCGTTTGGGTGAGGAAGAATTTATAAAAGATTTGAATATTTTTTCCGATTTAAAATTCCGTATTGGTTATGGTTTGGCTGGTAACAACCGTATTGGCAGTTATTCCAGTCTGGCTATTATGTCATCAGTGACTTATCCTAATGCTAACAGTGCACAGTCCGGTTATGCTTCTAAACAAGTTCCTAATCCTGATTTGAAGTGGGAAGCTAATAAAACGTTCAATATTGGTTTGGACCTCGGTTTCTTTAATCAACGTTTGACTATATCTCCGGAGTTCTATATTAATCGTAGTAGTAATTTGTTATTTGATGCCCGCCTTCCGAACTCTTCCGGTTATTCTTCTATGACTATTAATGCCGGTGAGACAGAGAATAAAGGTATTGATTTGACTATTAATTCAGTGAATATTACAAATAAAGATTTCACATGGAATACAACGGTTACTTTATCGCACAATAAGAATTCGGTAAACCAGTTGACGGGTGAGAAGGTGCAGCTTTATTTAGCGGATATGGGTGTTAAGGGTGCTGGCTCTTCACATAAAATCGGAGTTGGTGAGCCTTTAGGACAATTCTATGGATATATTTCTGACGGTTTGTATCAAGTGTCTGATTTTAACTATGATAAAGCATCGGGTAAATATACATTAAAAGATGGTATTCCTTATCGTGGTGAGAAAGATAAGGTACAACCGGGTATGTTGAAATTTAAGAATATAGACGGAAGTGAAGATAATAAAATTACAGAGGATGATAAAACCGTCATAGGAAATGCATTCCCGAAGTTCTATGGTGGTATCAATAATACTTTTACTTATAAGGACTTTGATTTGAGTATATTCTTGACTTACAGTTTTGGAAATGATGTATTGAATGCAACCAAGCTGACTAATACAAGAACAGCTTTAACTAACAAAAATGTATTGGCTGCCGCTGATTGGAATCACCGTTGGGTAACGATTAATAAAGAAACTGGCGCTCTGATAACAGATCCGGAAGAACTTGCTGCTGCCAATCAAGGAAAAACAATTGCTTGCTTTGATGATAACGGCTCATCTGATAATGCTGTTATACACTCATGGGCTGTAGAAGATGGTTCTTACCTGAAACTGAGTAATATAACACTGGGGTACACATTCCCTAAAAAGATTGTTAATAAAATTGGTTTGTCTAAATTGCGTTTGTATGCTACAGGTAATAATTTGCTGACTTGGACCAAGTACACAGGTTATGATCCGGAAGTATCTACTATGAGTAATGCCATGACACCGGGTGTGGATTTTGGTGCCTATCCGAGAAGCCGTTCTTTTGTGTTTGGTGTTAATGTCGCATTTTAATGAACTATAAAAATCGAAATACAATGAAAAAAAATAAATTGGTATATGTGCTTGGTGCACTATTGAGTATGGGTGTGGTTTCTTGTGATTTAACGGAAAAACCTACTTCATTCTATGAAATGGATACCTATTTTACAACTGCGGATAAAGCAAAAATGGCGGTAATAGGTATTTACGACTGTCTTGCTGCTGAAGGATCTTATGGACAGTATGTCATGCCGTTTGCTTCGTCGGACGATATGTATATGGTTAGAGGAACAGCCACCGGTGATGGTACTCGTCGTGATATTTCCCATTATGCTCTTACTTCTTCCAATACTTGGGTTGCTTCCGTCTGGAATTATATCTATGAGGGAATAGACCGCGCAAATACTGCAATTGCAGGTATTGAAAAGATGCCGGGCTACGAAAATAGTGATGAGTTGAAAGAATTGGTTGCTCAGGCCCGTTTCCTTCGTGCTTTTTTGGCATTTGATTTGGTACGTTATTGGGGTGATGTACCTTTTAAAACTACAAGTACCGGTAGTTTTGGGGATACAGCTCAACCCCGTACAGAACGGGAGAAAATCTATGACCAGATTATTATTGATTTGGATTTTGCTAAAATACATTTGAAACCGGGAAATGAAGTTGCTTCTTCTGAAGTACCTTGCCGTGGAGCTGCTCGTGCTTTATTGATGCGTGTCTATTTGCAGCGTGCCGGTTATAGTTTGGATCGTACTACCCGTACATTGACTCGTCCGGATGATGCAACGCGTAAGAATTATTTTGATGCTGTGATAGAGGAGTGGAAAGCTTTTGGTACAGAAGGTTATCATAATTTCTATGGTGCCGGATACGAAGAACTCTTTAAAAACTATTCCAAGCTGGTGTTGAATAATCAGGAAAGTTTGTGGGAAATAGCTTTTGAACCGAACAATGGCCAAAAAGACAATGCCGGATATTGGGCTACATATAACGGGCCGTTGGTAGATGCTCCGGACGCAGGTAGTGGAGCTGCAAATCAAAACTTTTTCGGACGTGCTAATGCTTTCTTCATCGTATTGCCTTATTGGGGAGATTTTTATGATGACAATGATGTTCGTCGTGATGTGAATTTTGTTGATTATGTATACAGATGGGTAAAAAAAGATAAAGCTCAGGTGAAGATGTCTGTATGCCAAGAAATATCCAAGAACATGTATCGTTATCCGGGTAAGTGGCGTAGAGAATGGATGGCGCCGGGATTTGTCGATCCTAACCATACAGGTGTTAACTACTGCCCGTTACGTTACGCAGATGTAGTGCTGATGGCTGCTGAGGCTTATAATGAAATAAATGATACTCCGAAAGCGTGGGAGTTATTGAATGATGTACGTGCTCGCGCTCATGCAACGGAAATCAATTCCTCTAATTATGCAAGTTTGATGAAAGCGCCTAAAGTGTATGATTTGCCTTTCATTAGCGATGGAGATGAGGCAGGCAAGTTCCGTACAGCTCTTTATTGGGAACGGGCTTTTGAAACAGCTTATGAAGGTCAGCGTAAATTTGATTTAATTCGTTGGGGAGTTTTAGGTGATGCGTTGCGTGCTGCTCAGACATATATAGAAGGTTGGGAAGAAGGTGCTAATCTATTTAAAGATGTAGATAAAAACGGAAAACCGACAAAATTAGAAGAAGGAGAATCTCCCGCTGTATGGGATCCGGTTGTTTGGGCAACACAAAATTATGTCGCAGGTCATAATTTTGTGGATGGTAAGCATGAATTACTCCCTATTCCTTTGGCCGAAATACAATCTAATGCACAGTTGAATGGAGAAAATAATCCGGGGTATGAATAAATAGGTATTATATTCGTTATAACTATTGAAATAGAGTCTATTTCATCTACCTTTTAAAATTCTGAAAGATGTTTCATAAGAATGTTTTCTTATGCCAAACATCTTTCAGTTTTTCAGAGGGTGATATATCTGTTGTTATATTATATGAAAAAAACATTATTACTTTGCTATATTGCAATTTTATATGGTTTTTCCGGCTGCTCTCCCAAACAACCGGAAAAAGATTATACCTGGCTGAAACAGGGAATAGAAACGGCTGCGTTACAATTGAAATTTACCGTGGCTGAAATCGGAGATTCAATCCGGTTGCCCCGTTCCATCTGGACGGGCTATGACACGGACTTTTTATGTCGTCAGCTGGATAAGAAACAGTTGACAGGCAAAGACTCTGCCCGGCTGAAACCCATACATGATAATTTGGGTTCCCGCCGTTATTGCTTTTCCATTTACGATTGGACAAGCGGTTTTTTCCCCGGCAATCTTTGGCTCGCTTATCAACTTACCGGCGATGAAAGCTTGAGGGAAAGCGCTGTGAAGTTCACTAATTATCTTTATCCGCTGCGTGAGTACAAAGGTACGCATGATATAGGTTTTATGATGAATTGCAGCTACGGTAACGCCAATCGTTTATCTCCTGCCGACAGCGTCCGCAGTGCATTGATACAAACAGCGGATAACCTGTGCGGCCGTTTCAATCCGGAGATAGGCTGTATCCGTTCCTGGAACTTCGGGAAGTGGAATTTCCCCGTTATCATAGACAATATGATGAACCTGGACCTGCTGTTTTATGCCACTCGCCTGACCGGTGATGATAAATATAAGGAGCTTGCCTTGACACACGCACGGACTACGATGAAAAATCATTTTAGAGATGATTATTCATCCTACCATGTAGTCAGTTACAATAACGATGGAACGGTGGAAAAGAAGTGCACGCATCAGGGAAAGAGTGACGCATCGTCATGGGCGCGCGGACAAGCATGGGGATTATATGGCTACACATCCTGTTATCGCGAGTCTAAGGATGTGCAATTTTTGCGGCAGGCCGAAAATATAGCCTCGTTAATCATGCGACGCGTAAAGACGGAAGATGCAGTTCCCTTGTGGGATTATGATGCGCCCGACACGCCTCAGACGCCTCGTGACGCATCTGCTGCCGCTATTACCGCTTCCGCCCTGATAGAACTGAGCACGCTTGTAGAAGACGGACAAGCCTATATGGAGTATGCCGGGAAGTTGCTCAAAAGCCTTTCGTCCGACGGGTATTTGGCAAAACCGGGAACCAACCGGGGTTTTGTACTGATGCATTCAACGGGCTCATTGCCGAACGGTTCCGAAATAGATACGCCGCTTAACTATGCCGATTATTATTATCTGGAGGCATTGCTCCGTTATATGCAGGTAAAAGAGATTGATTATAAGCATATTTAAATTCATTATTACCATATCATGAAGACAATAAGATACATTTTTAGCATTTGCTTGCTTATGCTTGCTGTTGTTGCAGATGCACAGCAACTAAGGCAGGAGGCTTTTGAACTGATAAATTTGGATTATCCGGGTTTGGAGAAAGTAAAAGCGGCATGCTCCCGGCAGAAGTGGGAGGCGGCGGCACAGGAACTGTTGAATTATTACCGTAGCCGTACCGGTATTACACATCCGGATATAGACTTGAAAAACCTCACCATATCCAGGGAAGAACAGAAATGGGCGGATGATGCTTTGGAGCATACCTTCTTTGTACATAAAGGCTATCAGCCTTCCTACAACTACGGCAAAGATATCAACTGGGAGTACTGGCCGGTAAAAGACAATGAGTTGCGTTGGCAGCTTCATCGTCATAAGTGGTTTACGCCTATGGGTAAGGCATACCGTATCTCCGGAGATGAGAAATACGCAAAGGAGTGGGTACATCAGTATATGGATTGGGTTCAGAAAAACCCGCTGGTGAACATGAAGCAGGAAGAGTTCGAGCTTGTCAGTGCCGGTGAGGTAAAGGAAGATGCCGACAATGTATATTTTGCATGGCGGCAACTGGAAGTCAGCAACCGTTTGCAGGACCAGACCTGCCAGTTTCTTTTGTTTTGCTCCGCATCGGCGTTTACTCCGGAGTTCCTGACCGAGTTTATCGTCAATTATCACCGCCATGGCGCACATCTCCTGAAAAATTATTCAGCATAAGGTAACCACCTGCTGTTTGAAGCCCAACGTATGGTTTATGCCGGTGTTTTCTTTCCGGAACTGAAAGATGCCGCCATTTGGAGAGAAAGTGGAATCAATATCCTGAATCGTGAAATCAAGAAGCAGGTATACAATGACGGCGGACAGTACGAGCTGGATCCCCATTATCACCTTGCGGCAATCAACATATTCTGCAAGGCCTTGCGCATGGCGGATTGTAACGGTTTCCGCAATGAGTTTCCGTCGGAATACCTGGATACGGTCAAGAATATGATTGCTTTCTATGCCAACATTTGTTTTCCCGACTACACCAACCCTTGTTTCAGTGATGCCAAGTTGGGCGATTATCAGGCAGAACTTGCCAACTACCGCGATTGGCTTGCATTGTTCCCCGACTGCGATTGGATACGTTATTATGCGACAGAAGGGCGTGAAGGCGCTCCTTTCCCTTATCTTTCCCACGGGGCATTGACATCCGGTTTCTTTACTTTCAGAAACGGTTGGAAGAAGGATGCAACGGTCATGGTAGTTAAAGCCGGACCTAAAGGAGAGTGGCATTGTCAGCCGGATAACGGTACTTTCGAACTCTGGTTCAACGGCAGGAATCTGTTTCCCGATACCGGTGCATACGTCTATGCCGGAAGTGCCGAAGTGATGAAACTGCGCAACTGGTTCCGCCAGACACGTGTACATAACACCCTGACTTTGGACGGACGCAACCTTGAAACCACGCAGTCCGTAACCGGATTGTGGCAGCCGGAAGGTAAGGAGCAGATACTGGTAACGGAAAATCCCGGTTATAAAGGGTTGAAACATCGTCGTACCGTCTTTCTTGTGGACCAGGCCTATTTTGTAATAGTGGACGAAGCCACAGGCAATGCCAGAGGAACCGTGAATTTGAATTATCATTTCCGTGAAGGTGAGGTAAACGTTGATGCGGAGAAAAATATGGTGACTACGGCTTATGAGGGTTCGAGTAATGTGAAGTTGCAATGTTTTCCGGAAAAAAGCGCGTCTTTAAGAGCGGAAGAGGGCTGGCGTTCCACTGCCTATCGTCAGCGCGTAGCCCGTACTTCGGTAGCTTTCGATACCAATAAGGATGATGCGGAGGCTGTGCGCTACATAACGGTTATCTATCCGGTGAAGGATGTTGCCGCTTACCCGGTACTTGAAGCAAAATTCCTGAACAAAAGTTATGATGAGAAAGGGGTTGAGGTCGAAGTTTCCGTCAACGGTACGGTACGTCGGTTGGCATCGCGGCTGAACTGAATCATGAATGCGGCAGACTGTTTTAAGGCAGACAGTTGCTTTGTGAACAGTAACCGTCCTGATACACAGGAAATGGATTTGTTTTCATTATTTTGATATTTAATGGAAGAATACCTATATTTGCTATCTGCAAAACAGATAGATTAAATAAAGTATGGACAATAAATTTATAGTAAATATAGGCCGCCAGTTAGGCAGTGGCGGACGGGAAATCGGAGAGAAGCTGGCTGCCCGGCTGGGTATTGACTTCTACGACAAGGAATTGATTAACCTTGCTTCCGAAGAAAGCGGATTATGCCGTGAATTCTTTGAAAAAGCCGATGAAAAAGCGTCTCAGGGAATTATAGGCGGTCTGTTCGGAATGCGTTTCCCGTTTATCAGTGACGGGGCTATGCCGGCTGCCAACTGTTTGAGCAATGATGCGTTGTTTAAGGTGCAAAGCGATGTGATACGGAAACTGGCTTCCGAGAAATCCTGTTTGTTCGTAGGGCGTTGCGCCGACTACATTTTGCGGGATAACCCGCGTTGCGTCAACATCTTCATCTCTGCTTCGCGCGAGGATCGTATAGCCCGTTTATGCCGTCTGCACTCTATTTCGGAGAGTGCGGCGGAAGAGAAGATGAACAAAGCGGACAAGCGGCGTGCCGAATATTACAACTATTACAGCTATAAGACATGGGGAGCGGCTGCTACCTATCATCTTTGCGTCGATTCGTCCGTATTGGGCATTGACGAAACGGTCGGCTATATAGAAGAGTTCGTAAGGAAGAAACTGAAACTGTACGAATAAACGCTGTGACCATTGCAAATGAAATCGGGAAGAATTTTACTGCCATCCTAACGGAGATTATAGTAAAATTCTTCCCGATTTTATTGATAAGAGCCTGAAAGCTCCTTGAACTGATTTTACATCATTGCCAGCAATATCATCTGTCCGGCGAGGATGCGCAGGAACATCGTCAGCGGATAAACCGTAGAGTAACCTACCGACGGAGCGTCATTGCCCGATGCCTGGTTGGAATATGCCAATGCGGGTGGGTCGGTGTTACTGCCGGCAATCAGTCCCATCAGCGTGAAATAATTGACCTTGCAATAGAACCGGGCAATCATACCGATTATCAGCAACGGGATGGTGGTAATCAGGAAACCGTAGCCTACATACGCCAGACCGCTTCCTTCCACGACCGTCTGTACAAAATGCTCACCTGCCTCTATGCCTACGCTGGCAAGGAAAAGTACGATACCTATTTCGCGCAGCATCAGGTTGGCGCTCATGGTGGTATACGTTACAAGATGCATCTTATGTCCGAAACGTCCGATAAGGATGGCTACCACCAGCGGACCGCCCGCCAGACCTAATTTCACCGGTGTCGGCATGCCCGGAAATGCGATGGGAAGGCTGCCTAACAGAATGCCGAGGAAGATACCGACGAAGATGGTAACGATGTTCGGCGTATCCAGACGCTTCAACTGGTTGCCCAGTACACCGGCCACACGTTCCACCGCGTCCTGCTGGCCTACAACCATTACACGGTCACCTACCTGGAGCACCAGGTTGGGATCGGCAAACAGGTCCATACCCGAACGGTTGATACGTGTCACGTTAACTCCGTACATACTGCGGAAGTGCATGCTTCCAAGTTTCTTTCCGTTGATTTCCGATTTGGTCACCAGAATACGGCGTGAGACCATCGGAGTGTCCTGCTTCTCCCAGTCCACTTGAATCTCCCTTCCGATAAAGGCGGTAACCGCTTCGGCGTCTTCCTCGGAACATACGATGAACAACTGGTCGCCGATGTGGAATTCCGTATCCTGGTTTGGAATGCTGACGTGACCTTCGTGACGGATACGCGAGCATACGAAAGAACGTCCCAGAAAATCCTTCACCTGAATCAGCTTTTTGCCGTCGATAGCCTCATTGCGCACTTCCAGATGCAGCATATGCGGCATGTGCTTCATATCCGTTTCTTGCGTGTTAAGCTCCTCTTCTTCTTTTTTCAGGTTGATGCGGCAGATGTAACGCACGGCGATAATAGAGCCGATGATGCCGACCACACCGAGCGGGTAGGCGCAGGCATATCCCAATGCGATGGGGTCTCCCGTATAATTCAGTTGGTTCAACGCTTCCTGAGCTGCACCCAGACCGGGAGTGTTGGTTACGGCACCGTACAGGATACCTACTATCATCGGCAGGTCTATATTTCCATCGATGAAATAAATGCCCAGTGCGACCACTATGTTCAGTGCCACAATGCCCACGGCAAGCATGTTCAGCGTCATACCCCCTTTCTTGAAAGAAGAGAAGAACGACGGCCCTACCTGCAGACCGATGCAGAATACAAATAAAATCAAACCAAATTCGCGGATGAAATGTAGGATGTGTATTTCACCTGTAAATCCGAAATGTCCCATCAGGATACCGGTAAAGAGGACAAACGTCACTCCCAACGATACTCCGAAAACTTTAATCTTGCCCAGCAGCACCCCCACGGATATAACGAATGCGTACAGGCAAACGATATGTGCGACGGATGTCGGGTCCCAAAGAAGACTTTCTAACCAATTCATAGTACCTTATTTATTGCTTTTTAAAATTTTGCGCAAAATTACTTAATAAAGGGGAGCTGGCAAAGGGTTTTCTTTTCTTTTTGTAATACCAGCTTTGCAAAAGCAAGGTATCTATGGAGGGATGCCGGGAATAAGGATGGACATAGTGTTATCCGTAAGTGCAATTTTCCCTAAAAAACCTTTTTGTTTGAAGTATTTCCTTATATTTGCAAGTCTATTGATGACAAAATGAATACTATTCATCTATTTTAATTTTAAATAAACTATGGCAGACAGTAAAGAAAAACTCTTCTCGGACTTTTCTCCGGTTTCTACGGAACAGTGGATGGAGAAAGTAACCGCAGACTTAAAGGGTGCGGACTTTGAGAAAAAGCTCGTTTGGAGGACGAATGAGGGATTCAAGGTAAAACCTTTCTATCGTATGGAAGACCTTGAAGGTTTAAAGACCACGGATGCTCTTCCCGGTGAGTTCCCTTATCTTAGAGGTACAAAGAAAAACAATAATGAGTGGTTCGTCCGTCAGGAAATAAAGGTGGAATCTCCCGAAGCAGCCAATGCCAAGGCGTTGGACATTTTGAACAAGGGTGTCGATTCGCTCTCTTTCCATGTGAAAGCCAAAGAACTGAGTGCGGAGTATATCGAAACTTTGCTGAAAGACATCTGTGCGGAGTGCATAGAGTTGAATTTCTCCACCTGTCAGGGACACGTGGTGGAATTGGCACAACTTCTGGTCGGTTATTTCCAAAAGAAAGATTATGACCTCACGAAGTTGCAAGGCTCCATTAATTACGATTATTTCAACAAGATGCTTGCCAAAGGCAAGGAAAAGGGCGATATGGTGGCTACTGCCAAGGCTCTGATTGAAGCTACCGCCATGCTTCCGAAATACCGCGTCCTGAACGTGAATGCGCTGACGTTGAACAATGCCGGTGCATATATCTATCAGGAACTGGGCTACGCGCTGGCTTGGGGTAATGAATACATGAACCAGCTGACCGATGCCGGACTGCCGGCAGCTTTGGTAGCCAAGAAGATTAAGTTCAACTTCGGTATCAGTTCCAATTATTTCCTTGAAATAGCAAAATTCCGCGCTGCCCGTATGTTGTGGGCCAATATCGTGGCTTCCTATAATCCGGAATGCCTGCGCGACTGCGAAAACAAGGGCGAACACAACGAATGCCGCTGTGCTGCCAAGATGAGAATACATGCGGAAACGTCCACTTTCAACCTCACTTTGTTCGATGCGCACGTAAACCTGTTGCGTACGCAGACCGAGGCTATGAGTGCCGCTCTTGCAGGCGTTGACTCCATGACGGTCGTTCCGTTCGACAAGACGTATGCCGTTCCCGATGAATTCTCCGAACGTCTGGCACGCAACCAGCAGCTGCTCCTGAAAGAGGAATCGCATTTCGACAAGGTTATCGACCCGGCTGCCGGTTCTTACTACATCGAGAACCTGACCGTGGCTATTGCCAAGCAGGCTTGGGAGCTGTTCCTTGCAGTGGAAGAAGACGGCGGTTTCTACGCATCCGTAAAATCCGGCAAGATACAGGCTGCCGTGAACGAGAGCAATACGGCCCGCCATGCAGCCGTTGCCAAGCGTAAGGAAGTGCTGTTGGGTACTAACCAGTTCCCGAACTTCAACGAGAAGGCGGGCGACAAGAAACCGTTGGAAGCTTCTTGCTGCTGCGGCGGACACAGCACTTGCGAAAAGGATGTTCCGTCACTGAACTTCGACCGTGCAGCCAGCGAATTTGAAGCGTTGCGTCTGGAAACGGAAGCGTCCGGCAAGCGTCCCAAAGCATTTATGCTGACTATCGGCAACCTGGCTATGCGTCAGGCACGTGCCCAATACTCTTGTAACTTCCTGGCCTGTGCCGGATATGAAGTTGTTGACAACCTCGGTTTCCCGACCGTAGAGGAAGGTGTGGAAGCTGCAATGGCGGCTAAAGCCGATATTGTGGTTCTCTGTTCGAGCGATGATGAATATGCGGAATATGCAATTCCCGCTTTCAAGGCCTTGAACGGCCGCGCCATGTTCATCGTAGCCGGCGCTCCCGCTTGCATGGACGAGCTGAAAGCGGCAGGTATCGAGAACTTTATCCATGTTCGTGTCAACGTTCTGGAAACATTAAAGGAATTCAACGCTAAACTTTTGAAGTAAGATGAGAAAAGATTTTAAAAACTTAGATATATATGCCGCTTTCCAGCCCGCCAATGGTGCTGAGTGGCAAAAGGCTAACGGCATCAAAGCCGACTGGAAGACTCCGGAACACATTGAAGTGAAGCCTGTTTACACCAAAGAAGACCTCGAAGGTATGGAACACCTCGACTATGCGGCAGGTATCCCGCCTTATCTGCGCGGTCCGTACTCTGTAATGTACACCTTGCGTCCGTGGACTATCCGCCAGTATGCAGGGTTCTCTACTGCCGAGGAGTCCAATGCTTTCTATCGCCGTAACCTGGCTTCCGGACAGAAAGGTCTGTCCGTGGCATTCGACCTGGCTACTCACCGCGGCTACGACCCCGACCACGAACGTGTGGTAGGCGACGTCGGTAAGGCAGGTGTGTCCATCTGTTCACTGGAAAACATGAAGGTGCTCTTCGACGGTATTCCCTTGAACAAGATGTCCGTGTCCATGACCATGAACGGTGCGGTGCTTCCTATCATGGCATTCTACATCAATGCCGGTCTGGAGCAAGGCGCCAAGTTGGAAGAAATGGCGGGTACTATCCAGAACGATATCCTGAAGGAATTCATGGTGCGTAACACCTATATCTATCCGCCTGCATTCTCCATGAAGATTATCTCCGATATCTTTGAATACACATCTCAGAAGATGCCTAAGTTCAACTCTATCTCTATCTCCGGTTACCATATGCAGGAAGCCGGCGCTACGGCGGACATCGAGTTGGCTTATACCCTGGCCGACGGTCTGGAATATCTTCGTGCAGGTGTTGCCGCAGGTATCGACATCGACGCATTCGCACCGCGTCTGTCATTCTTCTGGGCTATCGGTACCAACCACTTCATGGAGATAGCCAAGATGCGTGCCGCACGTATGTTGTGGGCGAAGATTGTGAAACAGTTCAACCCGAAAAACCCGAAATCACTCGCATTGCGTACGCACTCCCAGACTTCCGGCTGGTCGCTGACCGAGCAGGACCCGTTCAACAACGTGGGCCGTACCTGTATCGAGGCTATGGCTGCCGCTTTGGGACATACCCAGTCCTTGCACACCAACGCTTTGGACGAGGCTATCGCATTGCCTACCGATTTCTCTGCACGTATTGCACGTAATACGCAGATTTATATCCAGGAAGAAACTTACATCTGCAAGAATGTCGACCCGTGGGGCGGTTCTTACTATGTAGAGTCTCTGACCAATGAGCTTGCGCACAAGGCTTGGGAGCTGATTCAGGAAATCGAGAAGCTGGGCGGTATGGCGAAGGCCATCGAAACCGGTATCCCCAAGATGCGTATCGAAGAGGCTGCCGCACGCACGCAGGCACGTATCGACAGCGGTTCGCAGACCATTGTGGGTGTAAACAAATATCGTCTGGAGAAAGAAGCTCCTATCGATATTCTTGAGATTGACAATACGGCTGTCCGTCAGGAACAGATCCAGAACCTGAAGATATTGAAGGAAGGCCGTGATGAGGCTGCCGTGCAGAAAGCACTCGATGCCATCACCAAATGTGTGGAGACAAAGGAAGGCAACCTGCTGGAACTGGCAGTGGAAGCAGCACGTGTCCGTGCCACATTGGGCGAGATTTCGTATGCTTGCGAAAAAGTTGTAGGACGTTATAAAGCAGTAATCAGAACTATTTCAGGCGTGTATTCATCAGAAAGTAAGAACGACAGCGACTTCCACAGAGCTTGTGAGTTGGCTGAGAAATTTGCGAAGAAAGAGGGACGTCAGCCCCGTATCATGGTAGCTAAAATGGGTCAGGACGGTCACGACCGCGGCGCCAAAGTGGTGGCAACAGGTTATGCCGACTGCGGTTTCGACGTAGATATGGGACCGCTGTTCCAGACTCCTGCCGAAGCTGCCCGTGAAGCAGTGGAAAACGATGTTCATGCAGTGGGCGTTTCATCACTGGCTGCCGGACACAAGACTTTGATTCCGCAACTGATGGAAGAGTTGAAGAAGTTAGGCCGCGAAGATATTCTGGTTATTGCCGGAGGTGTAATTCCTGCCCAAGACTACGACTTCCTTTATAAAGCAGGTGTAGCAGCTATCTTTGGTCCGGGTACTTCTGTAGCCAAAGCAGCAGTACAGATTATGGAAATATTGCTGGAAGAATAAAAGTCTTCCTTACCACATTCAATTTATAAAAGGCGAACTTCGAACAAGTTTGCCTTTTATATTTTACCCAAACTACACTTCATCCCGATAATTGTCTCCCCAAATAAAATAATCCTTGTTATTAAGCTTTTATTCCCATCTTTTATTCGTTATCAACGATTTTTTAATTACATTTGCTTGATTAACATCTTAAAATGATATGAAGGATTTAACAAAATGCGTGCTAATCACAGCAACGCTGTTCGTGTTATATAGTTGCATGGACAAAAACGGACTGAACGGTGCACCCGAACCGACTCCCGAACCGGAAAAACCTTCCGTAGAGGACTACTTTGACTTCAACACAATGCAAACTATTAAAGTGAACATTGATTATGGTTTCAATGACTATCTCGTACTTTTTGAACTCTTCGATGAAAACCCCACAGAAGAACCGGAGGATGGATCTATTATTAAAAAAGAGAATATAAAAGGGCTTTTTAAAGCCTCAACGGATAAATCAGGACGGTTCTCAGGCAATGTTACCATCCCGGCCCGAACCGAGAAAATATGGTTATACTCCGATTATTTGGGAACAGTTTCCCCCATAGAACTGACAATCAAAGACAAAAGTATCAGCTTCAATCAAAACGACTATATTGCCTCGCACAGAGACAGGACACGGGCAGTGACCCCCGTCAATGAATTTAAATACCCTGATGAATACAAGATATTAGGAGATTGGAGCGAAAGTGGAAAACCGACATATTTACTTCCCAAAGCAAATACGCCAGACTATATACTTTATAATATAAAAGAAACATACTCTACAGTGAAAAGTAAATACATATCTGTAGTGCACCCGGAATTCCTTGATGATAATGTAAAGTCGGATATTATATTGGCAAAGGCCACCAAAATAAAATTGGTATTTGTGAATAGTGGAGCTAGCCTTAAGAATGTAATGGGATATTATACTTACCCAAAAGATGAAGTTCCCGAAGGAAACAAAATAACAAAGATTATTGCATTCCCCAACATAACGGCAACCCAAAATGCCTCTGTATTTCCTTGTGACCAAGTAGCATTAAAATATTGGGACGGAACACAATTCCAAGATGAATTTCCGGCAGGAGTGGCTATTGGATTCTTCCTTCAGCCCGGTGGATTTAGCAACGGTTCAATTAGTAATCCCGATAAAAGCGGCTGGAAGTCTAATAAATATTCAAGTACTAATTTAAACGAGCCAAAACAAAAGCGAACAATCTCCTTGCTGGATAAGACCTCTGCACAAATAGTTACTATCGGTTTTGAAGACAAGGATGATAACAATTTCTCCGATGCTACATTCTATCTTGACATTGAACAAAAGGATGCAGTGGAAAAAAATACAATTCCCGATTTACCGGATGAAAACGCTCCAACTCCGGATGACAATGTACAAACGACTTTTGGTACACTTACCTATGAGGATAAATGGCCGGAAGAAGGTGATTATGACATGAATGATGT
>OFMX01001748.1_pt1 | contig 15154 bp, 13 predicted proteins | sample 1541901 | NCBI WGS metagenome assembly OFMX01 (sample SAMN04209222, study PRJEB22552) | human gut metagenome | biome: gut; material: feces | host: Homo sapiens | place: USA: Oklahoma | reverse complement strand
CATGGCTATTTTAAATGGGGCTGCTTTTGTTGTTTCCCCTGCATTTGATGAAGCTACCATCAAATTATGTAATCGTTATCGTGTAGCTTGCATGCCGGGTACTACAACTATTCAAGGTGTAATCCAAGCCTTGGAATTGGGTGCCGATATTGTTAAAGTATTCCCTGGCGAAGTTGTGGGCAGCAAATTCATTAAAGCTGTAAAAGGCCCATTGCCACAAGCTCAAATGATGCCTACCGGCGGCGTAAGCATTGATAATGTAGCCGAATGGTTTAAAGCCGGTGCTGTTGCTGTCGGGGCAGGCGGCGCGTTGACCGGTGGCGGAAAATCTTTGACTGAAATTACCGAAACAGCTAAAAAATTCGTTGTTGCGGTGGCAGAAGCCAGAAAATAAGCTAGATAAGGTTTGAAGAATATAAAGAAATCCTCGAAGTGAATTGAGAATTAGTTCATAAACTTATTGGTTGTGACATTCTCCGGTAAACTTCGAGGATTTTTTTGTATTTAATTATTTAACGTAATACCATAGTTGCCGGTGGCAATATTAGTCATTTCGGCAAATATAGTATCTAATGTGTTGGCTGATTTAGTATTGGTATCATTAATTAATAACATAATATTGGAACCTAGTTTTTTAGTAGCACTACGGAAGTTTGTACCGGGCATAGCAGGTATTTTTGTTAAAATAACACCTGAGTTTAATAAGGTGTCATCAATATTATCGTAATAATCAGCGTATTCCTTCTTTAAAAGATTGAAATTTAATTTATTATCCGCGTACAAAATATCTACAAAGTTAATAGACTTCTTGAATTTAGTTTTGTTAAAATTAACAGCTTCAATTTGTAATGCCTGATTTATACCTACTTGTAACATTGCATTAGCCATAATCACTTGATTCAGGGGCAAGTTATCAGTCGAATCTCTAAATTTGCTTATTAGATCCTTTTTTGTAAGTAGTAATAGGGTAGAAAGTTGAAGAAAATTACGTAATGTTTTAATTTGCAGATCTATATTTTTTGAATTTTGGGGTAAATCAAAGTATTTTACAAAATATTTGTAATTAATGAATTTAAATATTTGACGCTCTTTTTCAAGTTCTTCGGATGATTTTATTTCAGCTAAGGCAGCATCATAAGTTGCTTGTAAATTTAGCCAAAACTCAATGCTGTTGTTGAACAGCCGAGCTAATTTTACAGCAATATCTATAGATAAATTTTGTTCGCCTCTGATTAAAAGACTAAGGTTCTTAGGTGTCGTATCCAAGCGTTTGGCAAAATCTTCTTGGGTAAGACCACTATCCTCAACTAATTCTTGTATATAGTAGCCCGGATGGAAGGCCATTTTATTATTGTACTCTATGTAATTATTCATAATGTTTGCTGACCTCTTTAAAATCAAATTACCTAACTAGTAATTTAATTTTAATTCTATATAACACAAATGTCAATGTATTTTAAATATATAGGTGATTGTTTAAATGAAAAAGCTCATCTAAGTAAGCACTTAGATGAGCTAGTTTTAAATGTTATACTGCTTTCTAATTTCCGCCAACAACGCCTCGCAGCCTTTACTGATGTCATCATAGGTTTCGTCAAAGTTGCCGGTGTACCATGGATCTTTAACATCTCGTGATTCGCCGACGAAAGAAAGCATTTTCTTTACTTTACCGTCCGCGTCCGGGCCGATTACGCGACTCAAATTGCGACGATTGTTTTCGTCCATGATGATAAGATAATCTGCCGAATTGTAATCTGCTTTGGTCACTTGTCGAGCGGCTCGTGGTGTAAAGGGGATATTGAGGGCACGGAGTTTACTTTTTGTTCCGTGATGAGTGTCGTTCCCGATTTCTTCGCGGCTGGTGGCAGTGGAGTCGATTTTAAAATACTCGTTCAGATTTGCCTTTGTGACTAAATCTTTGAAAACAAATTCAGCCATTGGTGAACGACAAATATTGCCGTGGCAGACGAACTGCACGTGGATTGGTTTTTTCAGTGTTTTCATAAGCGCCCTTTTTACAATAAATACTATAAACAAAGTGGCGTGCTACATAGGCACTAAATCGTTTTAGACGAACTGGAGAATCATAGCAAACAAACTTAGAATCATTTGTTGCAGCGGAATCAACACCCAGGTCAGGAACGGCGTGTAAATGAGCAAGATTAGCATCAAAAAGCCGTAACGGGCCCATTGCCAATATTTCATCTGCCAGTATGGAGAGAGCATGTTGGAAACAATGTGCGCTCCATCAAGAGGCGGAATGGGAATCAAATTGAACAAGGCAAAGTTGATGTTAATGATTACCATGAGCGAGATTACCGTGTAAAGTCCGGAAGATACGTCGATGCCGTGGTTATTGATGAAAAACAGCACGAACGCGGATATAAAGGCAATGACTAGGTTGGCTGCCGGACCGGCGAGCGAAACGAGGGTGTCATCGCGTTTTTTATTTTTAAAATTAGCCGGGTTGATCATAACCGGTTTTGCCCAACCGAAATGCAAGAGCAAAAGCATCAACATGCCGAGTAAATCGATATGAGCGAAGGGATTCATGGTGAGTCGTCCCGTACGGCGCGGCGTATCATCGCCCAACGCGTCGGCTACTTTGGCATGCGCATACTCGTGCATGGCCATGGCAATGATGATAGCCGGTAAAGCGGCTACAATACTTAATAGATTAAAGTTAAACATAGTCAGCTCCTTTGTATGATGTAATGTAATTTATAGTATACCGTAAATTATCGATGTAAGCAAAAAAATCACCCATAATTTCTTAAATTGGTGGGTTCGAAAGAGAAGGGGCTTGTAAAAAGATAGGGACGTTTTCATAGGATGCACATTATTGGTATGAGCTTCATACTGACGATGCGCACCAATGGTGTGAGTCTCATACTGACAGTGCGGATGCGCACCAATGGTATGAGTCGATGGCTTGCTCCTTGCCGTCGTGGTTTTTATAATGGAGGTAGTGTTAAAAGATGAATGAGGCTTTGGGAGAACGCGCTTGAATTATCTGGATAAAAATAGGGGACAGACGGAAAAGTTAGTGTATTTTATAGGGGAGATGGATCTATGGCAAAAGTCGTAATTCCAATGAAATTGTTAAACCGTTTATATACGGAAGAAAAGTTGTCGACTTGGGAAATAGCCAAGCAATTGGGGTGTAGTCAAGATACGGTGGTTCGTCGTTTGCATGTGTATCAAATTCCGGTGCGGACGCGACGCAAGCAATTGCCGGAAGCGGAATTGGCTCACTTATATCAAAACGTCGGCCTTGGGGTTAAGCAATTGGCAGTTCGCTATCAATGTTCCCATACAACCGTAGCGGCCCGTTTACATGAAATGGGACTGTTAATGAACAAGAAGTCGGATTTTAGAGAGCCTACACCTTCTGTGAAACGCCAAATTATCAGTTTGTATAACAGCGGGCAAAGCGCCGGCTGGATAGCACAGCACCTTCGCATGTCTCGTTGGACCGTTTTGAAAACGCTGCGTAATAGCGGCATTGAGATTCGCCACAGCAATAAACGAGTGTATTTAAATGTTAAGGAATTGGCCTACTTATATGAGCAACGCCATATGTCGACGACGGAATTGGCGGCCCTGTATGACGTGAAACCGGCTACCGTAGCGGAACGGTTAAAAGAAGAAGGCGTTCGCTTGCGGGGAAATAATTTGGCCCTAGACATGTTTGAGGTGTGCAGGCGCTATCAGGAAGGGCATAGTCCGATGCAGATTGCAGACCAATTGGGATGTTCCTATTCGGCGGTGCGACGGCGATTGGACGCATGGCAAGGGTATAAGAAAAGGTCGTAAGCAAGTTGGTAAGAAAAGGCCGAAAGAAAATAATGTAAGTCGGTTCGTAAGAAAAGTCTGAAAGAAAAAACGTAAGAAAGGGCTGTAAGCTATCAAATAATTGTAAGAATAATAGGTGGGATTAATAGGGCGAAGTGTTGCATTATAAGGCCTGAATTCGTTATACTAGAGTGTATGAAAGAAACGTTTTTTCAATTAAACTTAGTAGAATGGAGTTAATCATGGAGATTGTTCTTGCACTGTTGCCTTATTTGACCGCCGGATTTTGTGCGGCTGTTGTTTCACGTTTCACCGGTGTGGCCTTATCGTTTATCGTAGTACCGACATTATTAATTTGGGGTGCTACACCGGCAGAATTAGTATCATTTATGCTTACTTTTGCGGTGTATAACGGGTTTACCTCGGAGACTCAGGATTTTCGCTTGAATATAAAAAACCTCGTATTGTTTAAAGGTTGGCGTTTGGCGATTCCCCTCGTAGGTTCCGTTGTGTTGTCCTTTATTATGCCACCGGCTGCCATTGCTTTCTTTATTTTCTGCTTTATTGCCGAATTGGCCATGAGCATGTACAACCGTTTACCGGCCAATGAAAAGCCGGAGCTCAAAGGCGTAATTCTCAGTGTTGTGACTGCCGCCGTATGGTGCTTGGTCGGTGTATTCGCCGTTCGCTTATTACCGGTTGATTACTACTTTATCTTAGTAGGTCTTGGTATTTTGGGCTTAACCGCTTTCACTTGGTATGCAAGTAAACATTGCGATGCGTTCCGTGGCACGTGGTCGGTTATTTGGAATTTCCTATTGTTGTTCTTAGGCTTGTTCGGTTTGGATATTTCCATATATGCCAAAGCATTGCGTCGATCCTTCCCAAGCAAACAGGACGTAATGATTCCGGTAATTTATTTTGTAGCTGCCTTCGTAGGTGTATTGGCACTTTTCGCATCCGACTTCTTATTCTCTATGGAAGCCTTGGTGGCAGCTGTTGGTGCCGCTATCGGCATGCGTTTGTTCGGCATGTATGAATTTAGCCAACGCGGCACATTCTCTTATGCAGCTATTGCCGTTACAATCTTGGCAGTAGTCAGCTTGTACTTGGTAAGTCCGGCGCCACACGGTTTAGTTAACATGGAAGAGTTGTTTAACGTGTATACCGGTCAATAATTAAATAATATTTAGTAACTAAAAGGCGGTTATGCAATTTCGAAATTGCATAACCGCCTTGTTTGTTTTAAACTGCTTTGTTGCTGATTCGCACTACTGTTAAGTAGGTCGCAGCGTTATTTTACTTATTTGAAAAATTTACCGGCAATGGCATTCAAACCGGCTTTGACAGATTCGTTAGCATTAAGTTCGCCATAGGCATCTTTAAGACTGGCAAACAAAGTTTGTAACTGGTCGGAGTTGAGGTTTTTAATATCATCAACACTGTTGATGTTCATGCCGTCAATATTATTTACTACATTTTTGAATTTTTCTTCGTCGAGTTTGAAGTATGAGCTAATCATTTCAATTAAGTTTTCTTGGATCATAGTGATACCTCCTTATGTGTTGATTATAACATAGGGAGAGGCCTCAATGCAGTAAATAAATTCAAAAAAATCGATTTATTTTTCGTTTTGTAAAAACAAGCGTATTTACTGACATATTTCAGCTCTATCGGTTAATTTATTGCAGAGATATTAGCTGCCTTACTTATCTAATTGCCATAAATTTAAATCAGCGTCCTTGTCGTAGCCACGGTGAATATCTTCAGGAAGCAAAGTTAGAATCATTTCAGCAGTTACACTAATTACGGCACTGGTCAAATGACCACCATGAGAATTACCTTCTTGGTCGGCGATTGTGATATGTAAGTGTGCATAGTAATCATCGTTAAGCTGATCGATAGTGCCGGTGATGGAGGTGATTTCAAAATCACCGGTTAAGCGATGGTGATAATACTTCTTTTCATCAGCATGATAGGTTTCGAGTACGATATCGTTGGTGGCACCTAAGCCTTGAATCATAGCTGAAGTGACACCTTCCTTGCGGGCAATAGTTTCGATTGAACTGACTAATTCTTCGCCCGGATTAAGGCGGAAGGCGATGTGAGTGTTGCCAAGACGTTTGTATTGCATTGTAAAGACTCCTTTTTCTCGAATAAAGATAAAAATTAATGTAATTTTGAAATATCAAATTGTATTCTAATGAAAGACGGTTTATAATCAAATTAGTAATGCTTAATATGTGTAAATAGAAATATAATTCCGAATATAAGTTAAAATTATTCTTTGAGTAAGTGCAGTATTGGAGATGAGACAGTATGAATGAATCAAAAAGGGTAATAAAAAACTCGACTCCGAGGAGTCGAGTAAGGTTCATATAAATGGCTCACGCCGAGCCGCCCGAAGGCAATGTCGATAAATCTTTATTTGAACTCGTAGTGTAAAACTAGTTTGGTCTCAACTAGTACATCTTTATAATAAGTGTAAAAATAAAATTTGTCAATTATAAAATTAAAAATTGAATAGAGTGACTGGTAATATGTAATTTTAAATAGTGTAAAAATTTTAGGAGGAGTATTATGAGGTTTCAAAACAAAAAAACAGGGGATTATTTTGTAGGTTTAGATATTGGAACAAATTCAGTGGGATGGGCAGTTACCAATGAAAAGTATGAGATATTACGCGCAAAAAATCATCGAATGTGGGGGAGTCGTTTATTTGAAGAAGGAAAAACGGCAGAGGAACGTCGGGTTCATCGTGCAGGGCGTCGTCGATTGAATCGACGTAATGATCGGTTGATGATTTTGGAAGACTTGTTTGCTGAAGAAATCTCAAAAGTTGATAAAGCCTTTTATCAACGCTTACACGAAAGTCAGTACCGACAAGAGCATAAAACCGTTTCAGGCCCATATTTTTTATTTAATGATAAAGAGTTTACCGATGAAGATTATCATATAGACTATCCAACAATTTATCATCTGAGAGTAGCTTTAATGAAAGCACCCGCTAAAGATGTTCGTTTATTATTTTTAGCAATTCATCATATCATAAAATATCGTGGTAATTTCTTACATGAAGGTGAAACATTTAAAACCACAGGTGGTCTTACTGATATATTACAACGAGTATTAGCTTGTAATGAATTTAGCGGTCTAAAACAACATATTGATGATACAGCATTAGTAAAACTATTAACCAATAAAGGGATTACACGTAGTGATATTGCCAAACAAATTAGTGAATTGGCAACAGATAAACTATATAGAAAACAGGCTAAAGCATTTGCGAGCTTAGTATTGGGGCTAAAAGCTAATTTAGACGATTTATTTAATGAACCTGAATATAAAGAATTAGATTCAGAAATTAGAACGGTAGAATTTTCAGGAAAAGAATATTGGGAAGAACGAGATAAATATGAACCTTATTTAGGGGAGAGTCTATTTGCTTTAGATGGTTGTAAGACTTTATATGATACATTGTTGTTATCAAATATTAAGCCGGATGGAAAGTACTTATCTGAAGCAAAAGTTGAAACATTTGAAAAACATCATGAACACTTAGAAAGTTTAAAAGACTTACTAAAAAGTAATAAGGCTTTATATAACCGGGTTTTACGTGATGATGAGAAGAACTTAAACAACTACATTACCTATATAGGTAAAAGTGAATTCAATAAACGTTGTTCCCGTGATGAGTTCTATAAATTTTTAAAACAAACAATAAAAGATATTTCGGATAATGAAAATAAAGCAGAAATTGTACAATTAATGGAGTTAGACAGCTTTTTGCCTTTGTTACGTGTTCGTGAAAATGGGGTTATTCCGTATCAGATTCATGAAGAAGAATTAGAACAGATTTTGAATGTATCAAGTGAAAAATATCCATTTTTGAACAAAGCTGATGGCTCGGGCTTTACAATAGCACAAAAAATATTAAAATTATTGACATTCCGTATTCCTTACTTTGTAGGACCTTTAAATCCTGCACATAAGGATAGAGACAATGGGTTCGCTTGGGTTGTTCGAAAGGCCCCGGGGAAAGTATACCCTTGGAACTTTGAAGATAAAGTAGATATTAGTGCTTCGGCTACCGCTTTTATTGAGAATTTAACTAATAAATGTACCTATTTAATCGGTGAAGATGTTTTGCCTAAATACTCCTTGGCGTATTCGAAATTTTCTTTGCTTAATGAGCTTAATAATTTACGCTATGACGGTAAACCATTGTCTTATGAAACGAAGCAATCATTTATAAAAGATTGTTTTGAAAAAGAACACAGAAAAATGACTGAAAAGCGTATTAGGGAATTTTTGAAACATTTGGGTGGAACAGATGGAAAAGGTGCCCTTACAGGCTTAGATGTAGATATTAAGAGCGATTTAAAATCGTATCGCGATATGGTTCGCATACTAGGTGATGGTTTTGATGAAACAATGGCGGAACGGATTATTCGGTATGTGACTTTATTTGGTGAAGCTAAAAAAGTATTATTAAGTACCTTAGAAATAGAATTTGGTGATGATTTAAGTGATACTCAGAAAAAGCAGATTCTAAAACTTCAGTATCGTGACTGGGGTCGTTTATCAGCCACGCTTTTAAAAGGTATTAAAGGCGTAGCGGGTGATAATCCTGAGTGCAGTATTTTGGAATGCATGGAACAACAACCATTGAATTTGATGGAAGTTTTAAGTTCGCATAATACATATTTAGCTGCGATAGAAGAGTTTAACAAAGAACGTACGGAGCCAACAGATATAGTAGACTATAAGCTAGTTGATGATTTATACATTTCACCGGCAGTAAAGCGTTCTGTTTGGCAGACATTACGCATTTTAGATGAAATTACAAAATTACGCGGTAGTGTACCTAAGAAAGTATTTGTGGAAGTTGCCCGAACAAATCGAGCAGAAAAGAAAAAAACTGATTCAAGAAAAGAACGCTTATTACAATTATATAAAACAATTAAGGATGAAGGACGTAATTGGACAGAAGAAATTAAACAGCGTGATGCAGGCGACTTTAATTCTAAAAAGTTATTTTTGTACTACACTCAACAAGGTCGCTGTATGTATTCGGGCGAAAAAATAACAAGTATCGGTGACTTGTTTACGTCTAAATACGATATTGATCATATTTATCCTCGTAGTGTAACTAAGGATAATAGTTGGGATAATTTGGTATTAGTTAAAGCAGAGCTTAATCGTGAAAAGAAAGATATCTACCCGATTGAAAAAGATACACAAGATAGATGTATTAGCCTATGGAAGCAATTATTAGAACAAGGTTTAATCAGCGAACGAAAATATGAAAGACTGGTTCGCACGACTCCGTTGACAGCTGATGAATTGGCAGATTTTGTTAATCGCCAATTAGTAGAAACTAATCAATCGGTTAAAGCGGTTACTAATTTGTTGAAACGTTTATATCCGGATACAACCATCTGCTATGTTAAAGCTGAAAATGTATCAGATTTTCGCCAAGAAAGAGAATTTGTTAAATTACGCAGTTTAAATGCTCATCATCATGCAAAAGATGCTTACCTAAACATTGTGGTAGGTAATGTTTACCATGAAAAGTTTACAAATAATCCTCGTAACTTTATTAAAAATGCAAGATCTGATAAAAAACGTCCATATAGTTTGAACCATATGTTTGATTATCTATTGCAAGTAGGCAATAAAGAGATTTGGAATCCTAAAACCGATAATAATTTGGTTAAAAAAATGATGCGCAATAATGATGTACAAGTAACTAGGATGCTAGTTGAACAAACAGGAGCTCTATATGATGCTACTATTTATAAAGCAAGTGTAACTAAATCCGAAAGCTATGTGCCGTTAAAATCAAGTGATGCAATTTTAAGTGATGTTAAAAAATACGGTGGGTTTACAAGTATAAAAATTGCTTACTACAGTATTTTCCGTTTCTATAAGAAGAACTCTGAAGAATTTGAAACTCACATTATTTCTATTCCTGTATTAAAAGCAGGTACGTTAAACTCTAAGGAAGATTATGTTGCTTATGGCGAAGAAATTATGAATAAGCAAAAGTTTGATAGGGTAGAGTTGGTTTATAAAAAGCTATGTATGAATTCTTTGGTTCGAATTAATGGTGTTATGTATTATTTAGGTGGCAAAACCAATAATAGTTTATATATTGATTCAGCTATATCTTTAGTACTGCCAGACAATATTGCAAAAAAAATAAAAGCTGTTGAAAAATATATTGCCAGAGTGGCAGAGAACGGAAATTATAAGCCTCAACCTGATCAGGTGAGTCCTGAGTTTAATATGATTATTTATAAAGCGTTAACAGAAAAAATGAAACAGCCTGCATTTGTTGGATTAAAAACTAATAGAGAGAATGAGTTAGAAAAAGAGACTACAATTACAGCATTTATTGCGATGACATTAATAGAACAGTGCAAAATGCTGATGGAAATCTTAAACTTGTTGACTCAACAAAAAACGACCTATGCACTTAAACCTATTGGTGTATCGGCTTCAAGAAGTACATTAGGAATGAATATAACCGGTTTAAGTGAATTTACAATTATAACTCAATCTGTAACAGGTCTGCAAGAAAAAGAAATACGAATTATTTAGCCATTATTGAGCAAGTAAGGAGTTAATATATGGGGTGGCGCATTGTTGTAGTAGATAGTCGTGCGAAATTAGATTTTAAAATGAATTACATGGTAATTCGTAAAGATGTTGGTTGTGAGCGAGTCTATGTAAGTGAAATGCAAGTATTGATAATAGCTTCAACGGCGGTCAGTTTGACCGCCGCCTTGCTCAACCAATTGACTAAGGCTAAAGTGAAAGTGGTATTTTGTGATGAGAAATTTAATCCGGCCAGTGAACTAGTCGCTTTATATGGTAGTCACAATACAAGTAAATGCTGTCGAGATCAAATTGCTTGGGATGAAAGAACAAAGCAAGCTGTTTGGACTGTATTGGTACGTGAAAAAATAAATAATCAGGCTAAACTACTAAAGAGGTTAAAAAAAGAAGAATATAGTCTCATAGAATCGTATGTGTCCGATATGATGTTTAATGATGAATCTCACAGAGAAGGTCATGCGGCAAAAGTATATTTTAACAGCCTATTTGGCAAGCTTTTTACGCGAGATGATGCCTCTAATATTAATGCGGCCTTGGATTATGGCTATACTATTTTGTTATCTGCTATTAATCGGGAAATCGTAGCCATGGGATATTTGACTCAATTTGGTATAAATCATTGTAATCAATATAACCCGTTCAATTTAAGCTGTGATGTAATAGAACCGCTCAGGGGGATTGTAGATAAATATGTTGTGGGATTAAAACATAGCAATTTCACACGTAAAGAGCGATTAGAATTAATTGACTTATTAAATAAACAAGTTAAAATTGATGGAAATCGCCAATACTTAAGTGCTGCGATAAAAATATATTGTAAGAGTATATTTGATGCATTGAATGAAAATGATGTTAATTTAATAAGGTTAGTGGAGTATGAGCTATAGATATATGAGAGTACTAGTTATGTTTGATTTGCCGGTGGCAACGTCAGCAGATAGAAAGGCATACAGAACATTTCGGAAGTTTCTGCTCTCCACCGGCTTTTATATGATGCAAGAGTCGATTTATGCAAAATTAGTTTTAAACCAAACTGAAGCTAACAAAGTTATGACTTATGTGCGATGGCAAAAACCGCCTGAAGGTTTAGTACAAATGCTTGTTATAACGGAAAAACAGTTTTCTAAAATGGAAACACTCGTTGGTGAAGTGACTACGGAAGTTGTAAATTCAACAGATAGGTTATTGATATTATGAAGCTAACTTATTTATCTTTAGACGTAGAGCTGGATTTTTCTGCCAATTCTATTACTACATTAGTTATAGAAAACCGAAAATTATTTCGCTCACTTGCATGTGAATTTATTAAGGCCACTAAAGGGGAAGATACGCAGTGGACCTTATCAGAATCCAATAAATTATTGGACATCAAGAAAGATTGTTATATCATTAGTGATTTCTTTGATTTAGATGTAAATAATAAAACGTTGTTAACTAAGTTAAATCAACGATTAACTTCTATTGCGACGGAAGATGTAGGACTTTTATTTGAAATCAATCAAAAGATTCAAGAACTGTTTATGGCTTTAGAGGGGAGTTTAAGCCTTGATGTAACCTATAATAATCTCATAACTGCACAGGATATTGTAAAGTTGGGGAATTTTATGATTTGCGATGATGAATTTGATGATATTGGTAAAGTGATTAGTTTTATTGAAGTAGTCGTGGATTTGATCCGGCCAAAGTTATTAGTTATGCTCAATCTGCGTAAATTTATGACAAATAGTGAATTGGAATTATTTTTTGAGACAATTTTGTGTAAAAAAATACCTGTTTTTTGTATAGAAGGTAGTGATGCGGAAGAGATTTCAGTTGTTCAAGAATTAGAAGTATTATATACTTTAGATAAGGATTTATGCGTGTTTTAACTGACTGACTAGAATTACACCTGCCTCGTAAGCTGAAAAATCTCTCAAATCTTTAAATTCAGCATTTTGGGTAAAAATGCAATTTGGGGTTTGAGAGTAGTGTAAAACTAGTTTGGTCTCCAATAATTATATTATACTATAACATAAGGTAATAGTTTGAGAGTAGTGTAAAACTAGTTTGGTCTCCAATCGCCCTATTTGATTAGATAAAGGAGATAAAGTTTGAGAGTAGTGTAAAACTAGTTTGGTCTCCAATGTGTCTTTCGGCTACTAAAAGAGCAATACGGTTTGAGAGTAGTGTAAAACTAGTTTGGTCTCCAATTAGCCGGATTTGTGGCCTTTAACGTGATTAGTTTGAGAGTAGTGTAAAACTAGTTTGGTCTCCAATCTATTTTTCGCTCATGCACTAATACTTCTTGTTTGAGAGTAGTGTAAAACTAGTTTGGTCTCCAATTAACAGCCTTGCGCATCCAAGACTTTGATAGTTTGAGAGTAGTGTAAAACTAGTTTGGTCTCCAATTATGATTAGACAAAGGAGAATATAAATGGAGTTTGAGAGTAGTGTAAAACTAGTTTGGTCTCCAATGTATGTAGCTCGTAAAATTACGGACACTCTGTTTGAGAGTAGTGTAAAACTAGTTTGGTCTCCAATTATACTACCTTTAGTAATACCTTAATGCTAGTTTGAGAGTAGTGTAAAACTAGTTTGGTCTCCAATCTTAATAGAACATGTTAGGCAACACCTGGAGTTTGAGAGTAGTGTAAAACTAGTTTGGTCTCCAATTTGTTGGTGGGATGCATCGGAAGACCTTACGTTTGAGAGTAGTGTAAAACTAGTTTGGTCTCCAATCCTTAATTGTAATTTTATGTTATATCCGTAGTTTGAGAGTAGTGTAAAACTAGTTTGGTCTCCAATACGTTATATCATGTATCAACTCAGCGGTAGGTTTGAGAGTAGTGTAAAACTAGTTTGGTCTCCAATGCGCTCGCAAGCACTGAATAGGACTACCTAGTTTGAGAGTAGTGTAAAACTAGTTTGGTCTCCAATTAGTTTCATCATGTTCTTTGATATAGACAGGTTTGAGAGTAGTGTAAAACTAGTTTGGTCTCCAATTGAGCGAATTTTAGAAGAAACCAGAGTGACGTTTGAGAGTAGTGTAAAACTAGTTTGGTCTCCAATTATACGGCCTGCACAGTGACCTATCAGAAATGTTTGAGAGTAGTGTAAAACTAGTTTGGTCTCCAATGAATTAAATTCTAGTTTAAGGTGTGACCCATGTTTGAGAGTAGTGTAAAACTAGTTTGGTCTCCAATTTGAATGATATTTGAGTTGTTACGTACGTAGTTTGAGAGTAGTGTAAAACTAGTTTGGTCTCCAATAAAAGGAGGGTGAGCTATGGAAAATGTAATGTTTGAGAGTAGTGTAAAACTAGTTTGGTCTCCAATACTATCGAACTACGGCTTGTAGACGACATCGTTTGAGAGTAGTGTAAAACTAGTTTGGTCTCCAATTATACTCATAAGACTCCCAACAAGTGAAAGGTTTGAGAGTAGTGTAAAACTAGTTTGGTCTCCAATAGGTGAGAAGTATGAACACACAAGCAAGTGGTTTGAGAGTAGTGTAAAACTAGTTTGGTCTCCAATACCAAACATATAATACTACCCGAGCCTCCAGTTTGAGAGTAGTGTAAAACTAGTTTGGTCTCCAATGCCGCTAAAGTATTTCCGGGTGCACAATAAGTTTGAGAGTAGTGTAAAACTAGTTTGGTCTCCAATGATATGCTCTTTACCATAGTCAATAGCCTTGTTTGAGAGTAGTGTAAAACTAGTTTGGTCTCCAATTGGCTGATGATTTGCTAGTGACCTTTGGGTGTTTGAGAGTAGTGTAAAACTAGTTTGGTCTCCAATATGGAACAGCGTGCAGCGGAACTTGTGCACGTTTGAGAGTAGTGTAAAACTAGTTTGGTCTCCAATAGCCATGGTTAAACGGTATCAATGGATACTGTTTGAGAGTAGTGTAAAACTAGTTTGGTCTCCAATAGGTCGGCAGGATTCGGCGCGAAATACTACGTTTGAGAGTAGTGTAAAACTAGTTTGGTCTCCAATGCCAATTTTTGGCGGCAAGGATATAATATAGTTTGAGAGTAGTGTAAAACTAGTTTGGTCTCCAATGTCGCTCGTGATGCGTTGGCCGCATCAATAGTTTGAGAGTAGTGTAAAACTAGTTTGGTCTCCAATTTTCTTTAACGATGATGAACTAAAGATGATGTTTGAGAGTAGTGTAAAACTAGTTTGGTCTCCAATCCGGCATATGCTGTAATGTATAACAATGACGTTTGAGAGTAGTGTAAAACTAGTTTGGTCTCCAATCGTACGCGCTAACGGAACGTTATGACAAATGTTTGAGAGTAGTGTAAAACTAGTTTGGTTTACTATTCATTTGTCAATAAATAGTATGAAATATCCTCTCTTTTTATACTGATTTAATCAAAATTGTACATTCATATATCATCAGTTTTGTGCGTATGAGAGTATCATTTATAAGCTTTATTTCGGCTTTTCTGTAAAAGAGCCAATTTTAATAGTTGTATATACTATCGTGTTATTTGATGCTGTAAAGTATGTAAGTCTAGTAGTGGCGTTTGAGAGTAGTGTAGAGCTAGAGTGGTCTAATTAGTGTATAGGGATAAGTGTGCTTTATTCGTACTTATCTCTATACAATATCTCGTTTTCTAATATTCCTCACAAAAAAATGTAAAAAAATTCATTTTGCCTCTTGCACACAAATTAAAATCGTGCTATTATATTTAAGTACCTGAAACAACGGTATTGCGGCCCCGTGGTGTAGCGGTTAACATGTCGCCCTG
>OFMX01001726.1_pt1 | contig 15367 bp, 14 predicted proteins | sample 1541901 | NCBI WGS metagenome assembly OFMX01 (sample SAMN04209222, study PRJEB22552) | human gut metagenome | biome: gut; material: feces | host: Homo sapiens | place: USA: Oklahoma | reverse complement strand
TCCGAAGGACAATTTCACTCGCCGTCAGGCGAATATAACGGAGGCGCACTTCCTTGCGGAGTGCGCCTCTCCGGGGCGTGGTAACCGAACACGCGGCGGACGGGGAATCTTCTCAAACGCCCTGCGGGAACAGGCGCTCCTGCAGGCGGCGGGAGCCAAGGGCAAAATACAGCGCCGTGCCGAGCACGAGCAGGACGGCGGCCTCACCGGCCGCAACGTAGACCGCGTTGAGCCAGAACGGGATCTCGCCGATGTAATACGTCAGCTCCCAGCCGACGAGCACGGCGTTCCAGACCGCGGGCATGAGCAGCGCGGGCAGCGGGAGCTTCCAGAGCGTGGCGCGGCGCAGCAGATACATGCACGTTGTGGCCAGCAGCGTTGCGCCGGTGCCGACGAGCCAGTCCAGCGGCAGCGCGCCCGCGTTGGAAATGTTGAACAGCAGACAGCCGACCGTCAGGCCGGGGATGGCTGCCGGAGTGAACAGGGCAAAAATGCACAGCGTCTCCGACGCGCGGAACTGAATGGCGGCCGACGTTGTGCCGGGCAGCAGCCAGTTCTGCAGGTAGGTCAGGGCCACATAGAGCGCGGCCAGGATCGCGCCGTGCGTGATCATACGGATCTGTTTTGATTTCATGTTTTCTCCATTCCGGGACAAAAAAGGCGCAGCTTGGACGCTGCGCAGCTGTCCATAGTTTTATTTTACGACAGGATGGTCTCGAACTGTCGATATTCGGTTACGATGGTATTGTAGCGGAGTTTGCACCGACAGTCAAGTGTATTTTGTGTTAAGAAGTCCATGATTTTACGCGGATTTAACTTCATTGCGGTGTCAGGCTTTACAGCGAGCCGGTATGATAAGCGCGTGATCCGAAATCAAAGAAAACAATCAAAAAGGAGTTTTGAGTTATGAAAAAGATCTTCAAAGCAATTCTTGCCATCAGCATTATCGGCGCCATGGCGCTGGGCTTCGCCGCCTGCGGCGGCAACGGCGGCAGCGATGCCATTGCCGTCATCTCCCGTGAGGAAGGCTCCGGCACCCGCGGCGCGTTCGTCGAGCTGACCGGCGTCGAGGTCGACAAGGTCGACAAGACCGTCGCCACCGCCGAGATCAGCAGCTCCACCGCAGTCGTCATGCAGACCGTCGCCGGCAACAAGGCTGCCATCGGCTACATCTCCCTCGGCTCTCTGGACAACACCGTCAAGGCCGTGAAGGTCGACGGCGTCGAGGCTACGGCCGACAACGTCAAGAATGGCACCTACCCCATCTGCCGCCCGTTCAACATCGCCACGAAGGGCGACCTGAGCGACGCTGCGAAGGACTTCATCGCCTTCATCCAGAGCGACGAGGGCCAGCAGGTCATCACCGATAAGGGCTGCGTCTCCACCGGCTCCACCGGCGCCTTCACCTCCGGCAATCCGACCGGCACCGTCGTCGTCGAAGGCTCCTCCTCCGTCACCCCGGTCATGGAAAAGCTCGCCGAGGCCTACATGGCCATCAACAGCGGCGTGACCGTCAAGGTCCAGCAGTCCGATTCCTCCACCGGCATGACCTCCGCCATTGAGGGCCTGTGCGACATCGGCATGGCCTCCCGTGAAGTCAAGGACAGCGAGAAGGAGCAGGGTCTGGACGTCACCACGATCTGCATGGACGGCATCGCAGTGGTCGTGAACAACGACAACACCGTCGATAACCTGAGCCTCGAGCAGGTCCGCCAGATCTTCACCGGCGAAGTCACCGACTGGAGTGCCGTGAAGTAAGGAATTCCAAAGGTAACGCACAGCGGGAGCCCGGCTTCCGCTGCCTGCGCGTTTCGCAGGCAGCCATCGATGCGCGCTGTAGGGGAGCGGACAGCCGGGCCCGGCGCAACGCTGCCGACCCGGACAGGCTATCGTTAAAACGGTGAAAACCAAAGGCTTGTCATTGCGAGGAGGCGTAGCCGACGTGGCAATCTCGTGCAGGCAGTTGCAGTTCGTACAGGCTGCCGATAAAACCGTACAAACCAATTGCGTCTGTAGCGGCGCTCCCTGCACAAGCCCGCCGGGCGAGAGAAAAATGTAGCGGCGCTCAGTGAGCGCCTTGTACGGGGCGATTCAACGGCAGGAGGGCTCTGGTGCACCACTGCACCACCCTGACGTGTCATTCCGAGGAGGCGTAGCCGACGTGGGAATCTCGCAGGACCCGGCCGGATTACAAGAAGGCCTCGGCGAATACGGTAACTTTACGCGGCGGGGCGTCGAGGACGCCGCCCCCTACAAGGCGCGTGCGGTCGGCGGGATGCCACCAAACCTGCAGCCTGCAAGGCGCTCACTGAGCGCCGCTACACCCATACTTCGGCGTTTGCCATTTAACGACAGCCGGTACAAATCGGCAGTGCCTTCCCGAGATTGCCACGTCGGCCGTTGGCCTCCTCGCAATGACAAACTTGGGGGCATTACACGTTCGCCATGAATGCCTCCATCTTTGCAGCTGCCAAAGGCGGTCACTGACCGCCGCTACAGACGCAATCGGTGCATGCCGTTTTAACGGCATCCGGTACGAGACGACAGTGCAGCACGGGGCGTCGAGGACGCCGCTCCCCTACAACGCACCAATGATACAGGCCGCTCGGGGTTATCCCGGGCGGCCCGTCAGCATTATTGGGAATTTGCCGTGCGCTCTGCCTTCGCCAGTTTGCGCTCCTCCTTCGTGCGGAAGAAGCGCTCGAAGACCGGGATGAAGAACATGCACACGAACGCCGCCGTGAAGCCGCCGTTATACAGGCAGAAGCCGCCGTGCAGCAGGGGCACGCTCGTGACGAGCGTGAAGTGCAGCATACCGGCGAGGATGCCGAACGGCCAGCCATAGCGGCCGGAGATCGGCGAAAGGCCGTTTGCAAAGCAGAGGCCGACGACGATGGCCTGCGCGTTGATGGCCTGCGTATAGGCCTCGCCGACACAGAACCACTTGCCGAGGAACGACGCGGCAACATAGCCCACCATGATGGGCCAGACATTGCCGGGGTGGCTGCCGGAGCAGCAGCAGGCCAGCATGCAGAAGATGCAGCCGAACGTCACGGCGTTGAACGTCGCGCCGACCAGGTTATAATACAGCACGATGAACAGGCCGTAGACGCCGACGTTCATCAGGAACGCGGCATTGCCGTACTTCTGCGAGAAGTCGACGCTGTAGCCGGGGTCGCGGAGCAGACGCCAGTAGTCCTTCGGGCGGCAGCCCAGCACGAGCGCGCCGACAATGCACAGGCCGAACACGCCGAAGCAGAACACATTGGCCACATTCCAGCTCGAGACGCCGAGATCGGTGCTCGCGCCGCCGGGCAGCGTGCCGCCGAGCGCCTGATAGAGCAGGGCGCGGACGAAGAAGGCCGTCAGGCCGACGGGCACCGCGGCGGAATAGAGGTCATAGCCCTTGTGCATCTTCGGCGAGTGGGCCAGCCCGGCGGGCAAGCAGAAGCCGATGAACAGGCCGATGGCGACAGCCAGCAGGATGCCCTGCCAGCGGAAGCCGACGACATCCGCATGGGGATAGCGGATCATCAGGTCCGTGAACAGCGGGCAGATGCCGGTCGTGAAGACCATGGCGTTGATCTGGTTCGCGGGATTTTCGCGCTTGACCAGGCAGTACAGCAGCACGCCAAGGAAGCCGAACCAGAGGTTCAGGATGTTGACGCCCCAGAAGCAGAACCCGGCCGTCAGCAGGAAGGCGAGGCACGACGTGGCGTTGACCTTGACCTTCGGGAGGCTGTAGAGGGCCGTGAGGACGAGGCAGACGAGGCCCGCGTTCAGGAACGTTCCGGCGTAGCCGCCGTTATCAAAATAGTTGGTCGAGACCTTCGAGGACTCCGTCATGATGCGGCGCAGACCGGTGAACATCTCCGCGCGGTCCGGCGCGATGAAGGCGGAGCAGAAGAAGGCGAAGGTAAATGCGGCGAACAGAAGCCTGAGGAAGCTGCTCGCCGAAAGCTGCTTCAGCTTATGCATGATTCTCTCTCAACTTTCCCGTCCGAAAATCAGACGCGCTCGGCAGCTTCGATGACATGCTTCATGAGGACGGACGTTGTCACGCTGCCCACACCGCCGGGGACGGGGGTGATGGCCTCGACGATCGGCTCGACCTCGGCATAGACCGCGTCGCCCGCAATGGCGCCCAGACCGCCGCGCGCGTTCGGCTTGTTCTCATCCCAGTTGATGGAGACGTCGATGACGACCTGGCCGGGACGGACATAGTCCTTCGTCAGGGAGTTCAGCACGCCCGCTGCGGAGACGAGGATATCGGCCTTGCGGCAAACTTCAGCGGTGTTGACGGTCTTGGTGTGGCAGACGGTAACGGTGGCATTCTTGCCCATGAGCATCATCGCGGCAGGCTTGCCGACGACGAGGCTGCGCCCGATGACGACGGCGTTCTTGCCCTTGCAGTCGATGCCGTAGTAGTCCAGGATCTCCATGCAGGCGGCGGGGGTGCAGGGGGCAAAGCCCAGATCGCTGCGCCCCTCGAACACACCGGCGTTCGACAGGTCGGTCATGCAGTCGACGTCCTTCTTCGGGTCGAGGCGGTTGCAGATCTCATTCTGGTCAGCCTTGAGATGCTTCGGCAGCGGACGGAACATCAGAACGCCGTGGATGGCGTCGTTGGCGTTGATCTCGTCGATGAGCTTGAGCAGGTCCTCCTTGGAGGCATCCTCCGGCAGGACAAACTTCTGCACGTTGATGCCGATGAGCTCGGCGCGCTTCGTTGCGCCCTTCTCATAGGACAGATCGCTGGGGTTCTCGCCCACGCGGACGATGCCGAGCGTGGGAACGACGCCCTTTTCCTTCAGCGCATTTGCGCGCTCGATGAGCTTTGCATTCAGCGCATCGGTAACTTCTTTGCCCAGTAACTGCTTTGCCATGATATATTTCTCCTTTTTGAGATAAGATTTGGGTTCGAGGGTGGGGCGGCGCAGGGCCGCCGGCGGAATGCAGCGGCATATTGTGTGGAAAGCCGCCGATGGAGTATGTAGCGGCGCTCAGTGAGCGCCTTGTAGGGGATCATTAAACCGTAGGAGTGCACTGGTGCACCGCAGCACTACCTGACGTGGCAATCTCGCAGTACTCGGTCGGATCACAGGGTACTTCCGGCGAAAACGTAACTGCCTTCCCGAGATTGCCACGGCCCCTTTGGGGCCTCGCAATGACAATTTGGGGCCAATTCCATTTTAACGATGCCTTGTGCCAGTCGGCAGCGCCGCGCCGGGCAGGGCTGTCCCCGACCCTACAACACATATTTGGCAGCCTTACAAAATCTCCCCCCGCAGGCCCTCTTCCTGCAGGCCCTCGATGCGGACGCGGCGGACGGTATTATGCAGGTCCTCGCCGTGTGCATAGACCTTCATGCCGTTCGGGGCGTGGCCGGTGAACCAGCCGTCCTCGACCTGCTCAAAGAGCACGTCCTGCTCCGTGCCGCACATGGCGGTCAGAAATTCGCGGTGCAGCTCGGCGGCGGCGGCGACGGCGCGGGCGGAGCGGTCGGCCTTCTCTGCGCGGGAGAGCTGGCCCGGCATGGAGGCAGCGGGCGTTCCGGCGCGGCGGGAATAGGGGAAGACGTGGACCATGGCAAGGCCGCAGGTGCGGGCAAAGGCGAGGGATTCGGCGAATTCCTCCTCCGTCTCGCCGGGGAAGCCGACGATCAGGTCCGTCGTGACGGCGCAGCCGGGGAACCACTGCTGCAGCAGGCGGACGCTCTGCAGATAGCGCGCCGTGTCATAGTGGCGGTGCATGCGGCGCAGCACGCCGTCGCTGCCGCTCTGCAGGCTCAGGTGGAACTGCGGGCAGAAGTTCGGGCACGCGGCAAGGCGGCGGCAGAAGTCCTCGTCCACCACGCGCGGCTCAAGCGAGCCGAGGCGCACGCGCAGCTGCGGCACGGCGCGGCAGACGGATTCGACCAGATCGGCAAACGTGCTGCCGTCCTTGAGATCGCGGCCCCACGATGCGACCTCGATGCCTGTGAGCACGACCTCGCGGTAGCCCTCGAGCGCGCGCGCCTGCTCCACGGCCTGCGCCAGCGGCAGCGAGCGCACCGGCCCGCGGGCGTAGGGGATGATGCAGTAGGTGCAGAAGTTGCAGCAGCCGTCCTGCACCTTGAGCATGGCGCGGGTGCGCGTGCCGAGGCTCCCGGCCGGGAGCGACTCAAAGGCGCGGCGGCGCATGGCGTCGTCCAGCAGGACCTGCTGCCCGGCGTCCTGCCCGGCCTTTTTCTGCCGCACGGCGTCCAGCACGAGCTGGACAAAGGCCTCGCGTCCGCCGCTGCCGGACACGACGTCCACGCCGAGAGCCTCGACCTCTTCGGCGCTGACCTGCGCATAGCAGCCGCACACGCCGATGACGGCCTGCGGGTGCTCGCGGCGCAGGCGGCGGATGAGGGTGCGGTTCTTGCGGTCGGCGACCGCCGTCACGGTGCAGGTATTGATGAGATAGGCATCGCAGTCGTCGGCATCCGTGCCGCTGACGTGGCCAAGGGCCAGAAGCTGCTGCTCCATGGCCTGCGTTTCATATTGATTGACCTTGCAGCCAAGCGTATAACATTGAAATTTCATCGAGTTTCTCCAAAAAATCTTTGAGGGTCCCAAAAAAGATTGAACAAAACGTGCATTGTGCTTTTGCCCGTTTTTGCGGTATAATAATCACGATCATTATAGTGGAAAAAACAGGATTTGTACAGTCTCAGACTGTCAAAAAACTGCCAAGCCGAAAGTTTCGGAGGGAAAAAGAGGAAACCGTCAGGGTGTCCTCTCGCGTTCGATAAGCCGCCGCAGCGACAGAATTGCAAAATCTGCCAAAATTGATTCTGTAATTCTGAGGAAGCAGCTTGGCGGAAAAGCCCGAAAGGACTTTTTTGACAAGCTGACAGTCTTTCTTTGGGAGGAAGCACATGATCGTTCGATTTGCATCCGTGAGCGACGTGAGAGAATTTGTCGGACTGGCCACGCTGCAGCCCTATGCCATTGACGTGGTAGATGGCGAGCATGTTGTCAGCGCAAAGAACTTTATGGAGCTGTTTACGATTAATTTTACCCATCCTCTGCAGGTGCAGATCGCAGACAGCCGGAACGAGGCCCATTTTGCCAAAGCTGCCGCGCGCTTTGTCGTCGGCTGAATCAAACGCAGATGCCCCCATCCGACCGGATGGGGGTTTTTTTTGCTATATTGGGGGAAGAGGAGTGAAGCAAGTGGAGAGGGAAAAGCCGTGCGAGGCTGTCTGTTGGGCGTTGTAGGGGGCGGCGTCCTCGACGCCCCGTGAGGCACCGGCGGGAGGTACGGGTCGGCATTAAAATGGCAAAGACCAAAGGTTTGTCATTGCGAGGAGGCCAAAGGCCGACGTGGCGCCCTGAGCGCGAAGCGCGAGAAAGTGCCCTTGGGGTGCAATCTCGGGAAGGCAGTTGCGATTTCGCCGGAATTTGCCTGTTATCCAACCGGACACTGCGAGATTGCCACGTCGCTTCGCTCCTCGCAATGACAAATTTGGTGGCCTGTGCGATTGGCGAGGCCACCCTGCAATTTGCCAGCCTGCAAGGCGCTCAGTGAGCGCCGCTACAGACGCAATCGGTGCATGCCGTTTTATCGGCGGCCGGTACGAGTCGGCAGTGCCTTCCCGAGATTGCCGCGTCGCTTCGCTCCTCGCAATGACAATTCGGGGGCCAGTACCATTTTATCGGCAACCTGTACCAACTGTCAGTTCAGCGCCGGGAGGGGCATGCCCCTCCCCTACAACGCGCGACTGGAAACTTCGTGTAACTTTACACTATCCACTTTCCATTTTCCACTTACACCATGCCGCACCGACAACGACCGCCCTCATCCGGATCGGAGGGGGCGGTCATTTTCTGTATATTTGCCTTACAGGCGCTCGTACATCGTGTTCATGCGGCGCAGGCGGTGGGCCAGCTCCGCTGTGAGCAGGCCGGGCTGCAGCCGCCAGCTCCAGTTGCGGTCGCTGAGCGTGCCGGGCGTGTTCATGCGGGCCTCCGCGCCGAGGCCGAGATAGTCCTGCAGCTGGGCGATGAACGTGTCGGCCACGCTGGCAAGGCCGCTGCGCAGGATGCCCCACGCGTAGCCCTCCTGCTCTGTCAGGCCGAGGTATTCCGCGGCATAGGCGCGCGCGGTCTCCGACGTCTGCGCCAGCCACTGGGCCAGCGTTTCGTTGTCGTGCGTGCCGCTGTAGCAGATGCAGTTGCGGATATAGCGGTGGGGAAGATAGTTGCTCGGCTCGCGGGAGTCGAAGGCGAATTCCAGCACCTTCATGCCGGGCCAGCCGGAGTCCTTCTGCAGCCGGATGACATCGTCTGTCAGGAAGCCGAGGTCCTCCGCAATGAGACGCAGGTCCGGGAAGCGCTCCTGCATAGCGCGGACGAAGTCGTGGCCCGGTCCCTTGACCCACTTGCCGCCGCGGGCGGTCTTGTCGCCGTAGGGGATGGCCCAGTAGCTCTCCAGCCCGCGGAAGTGGTCGATGCGGATGACGTCGAACAGCCGCGCGGCCGCTGCGATGCGCTCCTTCCACCAGGCGTAATCCGTCTGGCGCATACGCTCCCAGTCATAGAGCGGGTTGCCCCACAGCTGGCCGTCGGCCGAGAAATAGTCGGGCGGGCAGCCTGCCACGCCGGTCGGCAGCCCGGTCTCGTCCAGCTGGAACAGGGACGGGTTCGCCCACACGTCGCAGGAGTCATAGGGCACATAGATCGGCAGATCGCCGATGATCTCCAGCCCGAGCGCGTGCACATAGCTGCGCAGCGCGTCCCACTGGCCGAAGAAGAGATATTGCAGATAGATAAAGAAGTGCACGTCGTCGCCGAGCCGGACGGCATAGGTCTCGGCCGCACCCGGACGGCGCAGGCGGATCTCCTCCGGCCACGTCTCCCATGAGCGCATGTCCTGGCTGCGCTTGAGCGCCATATACAGGGCATAGTCCTCAACCCACGGGTTCGCATTGCGGAATTCGCGCACGGCGTCCGCGTCGCGCTCCCAGCCGCGCAGGAAGGCGCGGTAGAGCAGGTCGAAGCGCACGCTGTACTGGAAGCCGTAGTCCACGCGCGCGCTGTGCGCCTCCCAGTCGACGGCGTCGATCTCCTCCTGCGTCAGGAGGCCGTCCTCCCGCAGCAGATCGAGGTCAATGAAATAGGGGTTGCCCGCGTGCGTGCTGAAGCTCTGATAGGGGCTGTCGCCGTAGCTCGTCGGGCCGATGGGGAGAAGCTGCCAGTAGTGCTGCCCGGCCGCCTTCAGAAAGTCGGCGAAGTCATAGGCCGCCTGGCCAAGCGTGCCGATCCCATAGGGGGAGGGCAGCGAGGAGATGTGCATCAGAATTCCACTGGTTCTCATGAGTTTGTTCCGTCCTTCCGGGGTGGGTGTGAGGTACTTTCGCGGACCGCCAGCGTGAAGGGGACGGTCTCGTGGCGTGCGACGGCGCCGCGCTCGAGCGTGCCGAGCAGCAGGGCCACGCCGCGGTCGACCAGCAGGCTGGCCTGCTGGCGGATGGTGGTGAGCTTGGGCGTGTAGAACTCGCCAAGCTCCAGGCCATCGAAGCCGATGACCGAAATATCCTCGGGGATGCGCAGGCCGCGGTCGTGCAGCGCGCGCATGGCGCCGATGGCCATCACGTCCGACATGGCGAAAATGGCCGTCAGTCCCGGCTGCTCCAGAAGCCGCAGGGCGGCGTCGTAGCCGTCCTGAAAGGCATAGCGCGCCGTGGCGCAGCATTCGTCCGGCAAGGTCAGCCCGCAGCGCTTCAGCGCGAGCAGGCAGCCCTCATAGCGCAGCCGCGACGGGCCGGAGCAGCTCAGGTCGCCCGCGATGACGCCGATGCGCCGGTGGCCGCTTTCCAGCAGGTATTCCATGGCGCATTCCGCCGCCTCCACGTCGTCCGTGGTCACGGAGGAGAGATTGTCGAAGCCGAGGCGGGCGGCGTCGGTCGTCAGCACGACGGACGGCAGCGTGATCTCGCCGAAGCTTTTGGCGTACATCCGCCGGTCGCCGCCGAGAAACAGCAGCCCGGCGGGCTTTTTCTCGCGGCTCAGGTGCAGAGCGCGCTCGACGGGGTCCTCGTTTTCGTCGACGTAGTCCACGGTCAGCGGGTAGCGGTCCGTGGGGAGCGTCTGCTGGATGCGTTCGATCATCTGGGCAAACAGCTCGTTCGACGTGCCGGTCACCACGGCGACGATGCCGCTGCTGTGGATCTGCTTGAGGTACTTCGCGTTGGTATTGAGCTGATATCCGCGTTCCTGCGCCAGCGCCAGAATGGCGCTGCGTGCCTGCTCGCTGACATTCGGCAGGCCGTTCAGGGCGCGGGAGACCGTGCCGACGGAGTAGCCGGACAGGCGGGCAAGGTCTTTGATCGTCATATGGGTTAACCTTTGACGGCGCCGGCTGCGACGCCCTTGATGATATATTTCTGGCAGAACAGATAGACGATAATGATCGGCACGATGCTGAACATCATGACGGCCATCGTTGCGCCGAGGTCGGCCGTGCCATAGCTGCCCTGCAGATACTGCACATGGATGGGAATGGTCTTGTATTCGTTGATGTCGAGCACGAGGGAGGGCAGGAGGTAGTCGTTCCACACCCACATGACCTCGAGAATGCCGACGGAGATGAGCGTCGGGCGCAGCATGGGCAGGACGACGCTGAAGAACGTGCGGATCGGGCCGCAGCCGTCGATAACGGCGGCCTCCTCGATCTCGAGCGGCAGGCTCTTGACGAAGCCGGAGAACATGAACACGGCGAGGCCCGCGCCGAAGCCAAGGTAGATGACGGGGATGGTCCACGGCGTGTTGAGATAGAGGTCGTTCGCCACGGAGACGAGCGGGAACATGACCATCTGGAACGGCACGATCATCGAGAACACGCAGCCCAGATAGAACAGGCGGGAGAACCGCCCGCCGACGCGGGAGATGAACCATGCGGCCATGGACGTGCACAGCAGGATGAGCGTGACGGACAGTATGGTGATGACGATGCTGTACAGCAGGGACTTGAGGAACGGATAGTTGCCGAACGTCATGCCCTTGACATAGTTGCTCGTGCCTGCGAATGTGCCGACATTCGGCAGGGCGAACGTGTCAGTGTTGATGGCGCTGTGCGTCTTGAACGAGTTGATGAGCACCTCGACGATGGGCATAACATAGAGGATGCACACGAGGGAGAACAGCACGGTCAGCACGATGCCGCCGATGTCGCGCTTTTTCTTACGGAGCGGTCTCTGCATCACTGCTGCACCTCCTTCGTGCGGGTCGCGCGGAGCTGGAGCAGGGCCAGCGCCGCCACAAGGATGAAGAATATCACGGCCTCTGCCTGGGCAACGCCCTTCCAGTTGTTGCCGATGCCGTTCGTCTTGAAGATGTGCAGGGCCAGCATTTCCGTCTTATAGATGTTCGTGCCGGGGATCTGCGGGGAGCCGCCCGTCAGGGCGAGGTTCTGGTCAAAGAGCTTGAAGGAGTTCGCCAGCGTCAGGAACACGCAGATCGTGACGGACGGCATGACGTTCGGAATGGTCACATGCCACAGCGTCTGCCAGCGGCCCGCACCGTCGATCTTCGCGGCCTCGAGCATGTCGTCCGGGATGGCCTGCAGGCCCGCAATGTAGATGATCATCATATAGCCGATCTGCTGCCACGCCACAAGGATGACCAGACCCCAGAAGCCGTAGGTCGCATTCGTGAGGAGGGGCTGCAGCGAGGCCGAGCGGAGGAAGGCGTCAAAAATGAGCTTCCAGATGTAGCCCAGCACGATGCCGCCGATGAGGTTCGGCATGAAGAATACCGTGCGGAAGATGTTCGAGCCGCGTAGCTTCTGCGTCAGTGCGTAGGCCAGCGCAAAGGCGCATACATTAATGATAAGAATGGATACGACGGCGTAGGCGGCCGTGAAGCCGAAGGCACGCCGGAAGCCCTCGTCCGCAAAGGCGCGGAAGTAGTTGGAAAAGCCTGCCCAGTGATAATCGACCGGCGAGGTGAACTCGCAGAACGAGCGGTACAGGCCCAGCAGGAACGGATACAGGAACCCGATGCAGAAGGCCAGCGCCGTCGGCAGCAGAAACAGCGGCCAGCAGCGCCGGATCGGGCGGCGGATCAGCTCACTGTTCAGCGCCTCGCGGCTGCGGGGCTGACGGTTTCGTTTTTTCATAAAGGACCCTCCCCTGAATCGATTGCATATACGCTTGTCAGAGGAGCTCTTTTCTCCGGGCTATTGTACAACAAAATTTCCGGAAAGAAAAGAGCTGCTCTGACAAACCGACAAACGCCGGAGGGCGGCGGCCCGCCGCCCTCCGAGACTGTCGATAATCTGCCCAGCCGAAAGCTTCGGAGGGAAGAAAAGTGTGAAAGGAAACCGTCAGGGTGTCCTTTCGCGTTCGATCACCCGCCGCAGCGGCCCAAATTGCAAAATAGAACTGCAAGATCATTTTGCAATTTTGCCACCCGGCCTGACGGAAAATCCCGCAGGGACTTTTTCGACAGGCCGGGAGGGCGGCGGTCTGCCGCCCTCCGCAGGTTTGACGAATTTGGATTAGCCTTCCTGCAGCTGATACTGCGTTGCCCAGCCGTCGACAAAGGCGGTCTCGACGCCGCTCCAGTCGCCGGAGCCGGTGCTGTAGGCCAGCAGCGCGTCCACGACGCCCTGACGCCAGCTCTCAACGTTCGGGGTGTAGTTGAAGGCCCAGGTCACGGTGTAGTTGCCCTCGGACATCAGGTGGTTGGCATTGTTGAAGAACACGTTCGCGCTCTCCTTGGCGTTCTTGAAGGGGATGGGGCCAAACTGCTCGGCCATCATCTTCGTGCCCTCGTCAGAGGTAACGACCCACTTCATGAAGTCGAGGGTGGCCTTCTGGTCTTCCTCGGAGGCCTTGGCGTTCACGGCCCAGCAGTTCTCGGTGCCGCAGGCCAGACCGGCCTTCTCTTCGCCCTCAACGCCGCAGTAGATGGGGATCATGGCCAGCTTTGCCGGATCCATGGAGAAGCCCATGGCGGAAGCGTCGGTCAGGTTGGCGTATTCCCACGTGCCGTTCTGGAAGAAGACAGCCTGGCCGTTTGCAAACTCCGCGCGGGACTCGTCGCCGGTCTTGGCGGCCAGCTCGGAGGGAGCGCAGGTGGCGTTGTTCATGTACAGATCCCAGATGTTCTTGTAGTTGGCAAGATACTTGCCGGTGATCGTGGCGGGCTGCTCGGTCACGTTGTCGTCGCGGAACTCATAGTACAGCGGCATGTTGGCCAGATGGCCGGAGAAGCGCCAGGAAGAGGAGGAATCCAGACCGGCGGAGGAGAAGGCGGCAAAGCCCAGCTCGTCCTTGTGGGCGGTGATGTCCTCGGCAACAGCCTTCAGGCTGGCGAAGTCCTTGATCTCGTCGAGAGAGTGGCCTGCCTTTTCCAGCAGCTCGGTATTGACGATGATGCCGAAGGCCTCATAGCAGTAGCCTGCGCAGTAGGTCTTGCCGTCCTCACCCTTGATGTTGAAGTCGGACGTGGTCATCTCGTTCAGGAACTCCGTGCCGTCAAGCGCGAGGCAGTAGTCCTTCCAGGTGTCCAGAGCCGTCTCATTGCCGCACTGGAACAGCGTGGGGGCGTCCTTCTTGGCCATTTCGGCGGTCAGCGTGGTCTCATAGGTGCCGCTGGCGGCGGTGACGACCTTGACGGTAACGCCGGTCTTCTCGGTGTACGTTTTGGCAAGTGCCTGCCATGCACTGTCTGCTTCCGGCTTGAAGTTCAGGAAATAGACAGAGCCTTTGTCGCTGCTCTTGCAGCCGGCGAACAGGCCGACGGCGAGGATCAGCACGAGGGTCAGAGCGATGATCTTTTTCATGATGTTGCCTCCCAATTAATTTTCCGGTGAATTGGAAACGTTTCCAATTTCCTCATGCACACAGTATAGACCGCTGTTTTGCAGAATGCAATCTTTATTTTGGACAAAATGAAAAGTTTTCACAAAATGAACAAATTGACTGCTTAATAATTGTGCAAAATACCAATAGCCGGGAGAGAGAATTTTTGAAATTCCCTCTTGACGAAGGGCAGGGAATGTGCTATTATAATAACGCAAACGATAATTATTATTATTTAGGAGCGGATGCGATGGCAATACAGAAAAAGAGCAGGAAGCGCGATGCGATCCTGGCCTGCGTCTGCAGCACGGATACGCATCCCACCGCCGAATGGGTCTACACGCAGCTCAAGCCGGATATCCCGGATCTCTCCCTCGGAACGGTCTACCGCAATCTGGCCATGTTCCGGCGCGAGGGCATCATCGGGTCCGCCGGTGTCGTCAATGGGCTCGAGCGTTATGACCGCAACCCCCTTCCCCACGCGCATTTCGTGTGCACGCAGTGCAGCGCCGTCTATGACCTGCCGGACATCGAGCCGCCGGTCGAGCTGATGCGCCGCGTGACCTGCGGGTGCCCGAGCACCTGCGAGCTGACGTTTACCGGCGTCTGCAACGACTGCATTTCCCCGGATGCAGAGTCTAAAATTACGATCTAAAACAACAAAAACAACATTTCAGGAGGATTTTATCATGAAGAAGTATGTCTGCCCCGTCTGCGGTTATGTTTATGAAGGTGATGAGCTGCCCGAAGGCTTCAAGTGCCCGATCTGCGGCCTCCCCGGTGAGAAATTCCAGGTCGTCGAGGGCGAGATGAAGCTCGCGGCCGAGCATGAGTTCGGCATCGGCACGAAGCTCGACGGCGTCCCCGAGGAGGACAAGAAGTTCATCCTCGACCAGCTCAAGGCCAACTTCAGCGGCGAGTGCTCCGAGGTCGGCATGTACCTCTGCATGGCCCGCATCGCCCACCGCGAGGGTTATCCGGAGATCGGCCTGTACTGGGAAAAGGCCGCCTATGAAGAGGCTGAGCACGCCGCAAAGTTCGCAGAGCTCCTCGGCAGCGAGCTCGAGCCGAACATGACCGCCAGCACGAAGAAGAACCTTGCTTGGCGCGTGGAGTGCGAATTCGGCGCAACGGCCGGCAAGGTCGAGCTGGCCAAGGTCGCTAAGAAGAACAACCTCGATGCCATCCATGACACCGTCCATGAAATGGCCCGTGACGAAGCCCGCCACGGCAAGGCGCTCAAGGGTCTGCTGGATCGTTACTTCGGCTGAGTATTTTCCGCAGGAGGAACGGCTATGAAGTATGTCTGCGATGTCTGCGGCTATGTCTATGACCCGGCCGTCGGCGACCCGGAGAACGGCGTTGCCCCCGGCACGCCGTGGGAAGAGGTCCCGGAGGATTGGCTCTGCCCGCTGTGCGCGGTCGGTAAGGACCAGTTCAGCCCGGAAGAATGAAAGAGATAGCAGGAGAGGGATCGCTCCCTCTCCTGCGCAGCTTGTCAAAAAAGTCCCTTTGGACTTTTTTGACAAG
>OFMX01001723.1_pt1 | contig 15388 bp, 7 predicted proteins | sample 1541901 | NCBI WGS metagenome assembly OFMX01 (sample SAMN04209222, study PRJEB22552) | human gut metagenome | biome: gut; material: feces | host: Homo sapiens | place: USA: Oklahoma | reverse complement strand
ACACGAAAATGCTTTACACAGAAAAAGAGAAACATGAAATTGAGCGAGTAAAGGAAGTCTTTGCGGAACATCTGCGGCAAAGCCCTGATTTTGAACTGCTCTGGTCGGACAAGGTGGGCTATGTCTGGCTGACGATTGGCGTAAATCCTGTCTATGTGGATACCGGTATCAGGATAGAATCTGCCGCTGATCTCTGCTGCAAGTGTTTGGATGATGTTGCTATGGATGTTTTGTATATGACGGGCAACGATCATGCACTGGAGGAAGCCGATCCGCTGGAATTGGCCGAAATCAAGCGGCGCTGGGAGCCATATATCAACCAGCTGCCAGACTATGCGTATCTCTGCAAAGACCTGCTGAACGGAAAAATGTAATCTATCAAACGAGGTGTCAGGAGCCATACGGTGCTTCTGGCACCTTTTTTGTGAATTTGATTAAAAAGTCCTTGACAATTTGTCTCTGGTACTGCGGTCAATGAGGTTTTCATACACGCCGTCGGCGGCGTCCACGCGCACGTCGGCGGCTTTCGCCTTGAGAGAGAATACGCCCACAAAGCGCTTACCCGCGCTTCCGCGCTGAAGGAGCGCGAGGTCGTTCGCATCGTCCGCGTCGGCGAAGAACCAGTTGGCGCTGCCAAGCTGGTGCTTGACTGCGTACAGGCGGCGCAGCAGACCGCTCAGATCATGACCGGTGCGGCGGTCGATGGGGTCGAGGTCAAAAAGGCTGGGCAGATGGTCGTTTTCAAATTCCTGCCCCGCGTAGAGCAGCGTCGTGCCCTTGAGAAAATAGAGCATCGCCGTGTCGTTCACGAGCGCGCGCTCGTCGCGCACAAGGGAGGCGATGCGCGGCTGGTCGTGGTTTTCCAGAAAGCGGAGCTTGTTGTAGTTCGCGGGGTAGCAGGTCTCCTGAAAATTCAGCGCGTCCAGATAGCGGCTCAGGGGGACCTCGCTGCGCAAATACCGGTCGAATACCTCGCGCACGTCGTACTCGTATTCCAGATCGAAGGCACGAAACACCTCGCCGTCCGACGCGGAATAGACGCCGTGCCGCCGCGCGAGACAGCCGTAGCTGCGGTGGACCGTTTCGGCGAGCCATACGCAGTCCGGGTTTACGGCGGAAACCGCCGCGCGGGCCTGCAGCCAGAATTCCACGGGGACGAAGGACGCCACATCGCAGCGGAAGCCGTCCACCAGTTTAGCCCACATTACAAGCGTATCCGTCAGATATTGCCAAAGCCCGCGGTTGGAGTAGTCCAGGTCGATGACGTCGGCCCAGTCGCCGAGCTTGTTGCCCGGCTTGCCGTCGGAGTCGTGGTAGAAGTATTCCGGATGTTCGCGGTAGAGCACGGAGCCGGGCGAGGTGTGGTTGTAGACCACGTCGATCATGCATTTCATGCCGCGTGCGTGGATCTCGCGCACCAGCGCTTCAAAGTCCTCCATTGTGCCGTAGGCAGGGTTGACGGCGCGGTAATCACGGTTGGCATAGGGGCAGCCCAGCGTGCCTTTCTTGCCCTCGATGCCGATGGGGTGAATGGGCATCAGCCAGATGATATCCGTCCCCAGCGCGCGGATGCGGTCGAGGTCGGGAATGACGGCGCGGAAAGTGCCCTCCGACGTGTGGTTGCGGACGTAAATGGAATAGATCACCTGATTTTGCAGGCGCGGATCGGTGTTTGCAGCCATGCGGCGTTACCTCCTCAATGCTTTATGCCGCGATTGTAACACAATCTTTCCCTTTTGCAAGAGGAATATTTTCAAAAGGGAAGGACTCCTTTTCGACTGGCGTCTGACGATCCGTTGGACATAGCTTCATAAAGGACACGGCGGGGCGGCCCATCGGGCCGTCCCGCTGTGATTGGCGCCGGAAGGCGCCAAGAAAAGGCCGGCGTTTCCACGGGGAAAACGCCGGCCTTTCTGTCGTATGAGCCATCCGCCCTTGCGGTCACCGAAGATTCTTGCGGAAGAACGCCTGTGCGTTCTTGTAGAAGACGCCGTCCGCGTCCTCCTGCGAGACGCCGCGGGAGAGCAGGTATTCATAGAACGAGGCGACCTTGGCGGGCGTATTCAGACATTCGGGCAGCACGGAGCCGTCGAAGTCCGAGCCGAGGGCGAGATTCTTCCGCGCGCCCAGCTCGAAGAAGTGCATGGCGTGGCGGTAGAGATCGTCAAGGCTCTTTACGTCGCCGTCGTCGCGCAGGAACTTCACAAAGTAGTTCAGACCGATCAGGCAGTCGCGGCGCACCATCTCGCGGATCATGTCGTCCGTCAGGTTGCGCTCGTGGCTGCACAGCGCGCGGGCGTTGGAGTGCGTGGCGACGAAGGGCTTCGTCGCGACCTCCAGCAGATCCGCGAAGCCGGGGTCGTTGAGGTGGGACACATCCACCAGAATGTTTTCCTTTTCCATCTCGCGCACGGCGGCCTTGCCGAACTCGCTCATGCCGTGGTCCGTGGTGTGGCCCGAGCCGAGCTCGTTCTCGCCGTTCCAGGTCAGCGTGATGGCACGCACGCCCTGCTCGGCGAGCGTGTGGACGCGGGAAAGGTCGCCGGCGAGCGCGCTGCCGTTCTCAATGGTCAGGAACGCGGCGGTCTTGCCCACCGCCCAGGCCTTCTCCATATCGTCGGCGTTGCGGCAGGGGGCGACGCGGTCGCCGAACTTCTCCATCTGGCGGTCGAAATTCGCGCGGTTCTTTTCGAAGTAGTCAATGGCGGCCTGCCCGCGTTCCTCGTCGGGGATGAACACGGCGTAGAACTGCGCCCAGTGGACATCCTTCGGCATATTGGACAGCGACAGCACGCGGCCGGGGTCGTCCAGCGTATCGGGATTGCCGGTGTGCGCGTATTTCCAGTATTCTGCCAGCGTGTCGCAATGCAGGTCGATCAATCCATAGCTGTTCATGGGGTCATACTCCTTTTTTCATTTTCTGCCATAAGAGGGCTCACGCATCCAGCCGCTTGAGCGTTCCGAGCAGCAGCCGCCACGTCCGTTCGGTGGAGGCAATGTGCAGGCGCTCGCGTGGGGTGTGGATGTCGGTCAGGTCAGGGCCGAGGGAGATGCAGTCCAGCTCCGGCAGCTTTCCGGAGAGGATGCCGCACTCCAGTCCGGCGTGAAGCGCGGCGATGCGCGGCTTTTCGCCGTACTGCTCGTAAAAGACCTCCGCGACGCGGTCGCGCAGGGGCGATTCGGGGCGGTACGGCCAGGCGCTGTAGTCGGAGTCCAGCTCTGTCTGTCCGCCCAGCGCCTCCGCCAGCCGCGCGAGACGCGAGGCCACGGCATTCTTCTGGGAATTGATGCTTGAGCGGATCATGAAGCTGGCGCGGAGGCTCGCTTCATCGGAGGTGAGCCGACCGAGGTTGAGCGAGGTCTGCACAAGACCCGGCACGTCCATGTTCATCTCCACCACGCCGTTCGGCGCGCAGAGCAGCAGCGTGATGGCGCGCTCCGTGCTGGCGGCGTCCATGGGCGTAAGCCCGTCGTCAGTCTCGGTGACCGTTACGGTGATATGACCGTCGGCGGCGTGATATTCCGCGCGCAGCGCGGCAGCGAGCGCTTCCGCCGCACGGCGAAGGGCGGCGGCGTCGCCGGTGCGGACGACGGCCTCGGCCTCGCGCGGGATGGCGTTGTCCTTGGCGCCGCCCGAGACGCGGATGAGACGCAGCGCGCCCGCACGGCTCATTTCGTCGAGCGCGCGGCCGAGCAGAAGATTGGCGTTGGCACGGCCCTTGTGGATCTCCTCGCCGGAGTGCCCGCCGGCAAGGCCGCTGATCCTGACGCGGAGCGTCTGTCCGTCAAAGGGCGCGCGCGTGACCGGCAGCGTGCACGCCATGCGGCAGGCGCCGGCGCAGCTGACCGTGAGGATGCCCTCCTCCTCCGAGTCGATGTTGATGAGGTACTTTGCCTTCAGGTCGCTCGCGTCGAGCGCGCGGGCGCCGATCATGCCGACCTCCTCGTCCGCCGTGAAGACGCACTCCAGCGGGCCGTGGGGGATATCGTCGGCGTCCAGGACGGCGAGCGCCATCGCGACGGCGATGCCGTCGTCGCCGCCGAGCGTCGTGCCCCGCGCGCCGATCACGTCGCCGTCCACGAAGAGGTCGAGCCCCTCCGTTTCCATATCCTTGCCGCAGTCCGCGTCCTTTTCGCAGACCATGTCGATATGGCCCTGCAGCATGACGACCGGCGCGTTTTCGTATCCGGCGGAGGCTGCCTTGCGGATGACGACATTGTTGGCAGCGTCCTGCCGGCAGGCAAGACCGCGTTCGCGGGCGAACGCGACCAGATAGTCGCTGATCGCTTTTGCGTGGTGCGAGCCGTGAGGGATGGCGCACAGGCGTTCAAACCAGGCAAATACCTCGCGCGGCTCAAGATCGGATAAAACAGGCATAGCGTTACTCCTTCAAATGGGTTCTTAGGGCAACTGTGCAGGTGAAACGGCGTTCACCTGCACAGTCGAAGCAGTCATGGCGCGGCGCGGAAACGCCGCAGCGTCAGGGTTCTCAGGCCAGAGACTCCATGATGTGCGCGCAGACGACCGCCAGCGGCGTGCCGACCACATAGCCCATGAGGGCCATCAGGATGCCGAGGACAATGAAGCCGGTGGCGATCCAGGCGGGAGCCTCACCGAGCTCGAGCAGGCTCGCGCGGGAGGCCAGCAGGCCGATGACGGCGTAGAGCAGGAGGCTGGAGACCTCGCCGGAGCCGGCGACCTTGCCGAGCGGGGTGACGGCGGCGATCAGGGCGACGACGGTGACGAACAGAACGGTCCAGGTCGCTTTATCGGAGAAGTTGGTCAGCGCATAGAGCTTGTTGCCGACGTTGGTGGCGATGGCGCTGACAAGGAACACGGAGCCGAGCAGGAGGATCAGACTCTGGAAGGTGATGGGCTTGGTGTTGAGCTTCGCCTCTTCCTCCAGACGGGAGGAGACCTCGTCGAGCTTGCTGGTGTCAGCCTTGGTCCACTTGTTGAACTTGGAGGCGAGCTGAATGACCCACAGCAGGAACATGACCCAGAGGGAATAGTCGATCGAGTCAATGACCAGCGCGTAGCCCATGTCGGCCTCGCTGATATCGAGCGCAGCCTGAACGGCGACCATGTTGCCGCTGCCGCCGATCCAGCTGCCGCAGAGAGCGCCAAGGCCCATCCAGGCGTCGGAGCCGATCGTTCCCTTCATCAGCACGAACGCGCAGACAAAGCCGATCATGATGGTGAGGGTGGCGCTGAAGAAGCCGATGAGCATCTTCGGGCCGAGCTTGAGGACCTTACGGATGTCGCAGCGGAGCAGCATCGCGAAGATCATCGCGTAGGTGAGGTTGTTTTTCAAAGCGGAGTATGCGGGCTTGGTCTCGGCCATATCCCACACGCCCAGCGTGCACAGGAACATGGCGATGAGGTAGCAGAGAACGACCGCAGGAACGTACTTGAAGAATTTCTGCATGCCGCCCTTGGCGCTTTTCTCCAGCGTGACGAGAACGGCTGCCATAAAGAGCAGCACCGACACATGTAGTTTGCGCTGCTTTTTTACCAGTCGGCATCATACTCGAAAGAAGAGCTTTCACGGCCGCGGACATTCTCCACGAAGAGCGTCCCCAGAAAGTTTGGCGTTGTAGATCTGAAGCTCTCATAGACATAAATTACTTTTTGGTTTGACGCCACGGTTAATCACCTCCGTTTCGTGGTGCTCTCTTGCGCGTGGTAAGTTCAAGGTCTTGGAGTTTACGCCCCAGCTCATCATCCTTTGCAACGAGCAGAAGGTCTTTATCCATATTGTTCAGTGCGTGCAGAACTGCGGCATAGATCCCAATCGCGACAGAGGGGTTTCCCTTTTCAACATTCCACACTGTGGCTCGGCTCACACCAGCTCTTTCCGCGACCAATTCGGCAGACAGATGCCGCCGTAATCTGGCAAGTTTGATCTGTTCTCCCAGCTGTTCTAAAATCGCCTGCGTCTGCGGCAGCACAGCAACACTCTTTCGCCCCATTCTGCACACTACCTCTACATCATCTTTGTGCTCGTTATTATAGACGATACATCTATAATTGTCAATAAATAAAGACATTAAGGAGGCATGTCTGTGATTATCCCATACTTCATTGTGTGCTGACTACCTTACCGATATGCATCCGGCCTTATGAGGTCTTTGTTGATTGCACCGCAAAGGGGACAGATTACAGCTTCTGTGTTCATTGGATGCTCATCTCCGCCCTAAGGATTTGATAAACTGAAAAGAGGTTGGTATCAAAATGTGATACCAGCCTCTTCAATAAAAAGTTTCAAATTATTTAGGAAAGACGGGCAATAAAAAGTAACCGAGAGCGTAAAGCCCGCCATAAAGCAGGCCAAATCAGCCGAGAATTTAGTTCAAGTCCTGCCTAACGCTCTGAAATGCCCTTGTGTATCTATAAAACACGCTTTGAAAAAACAGGGCATAAAAACGCTGAAACCCCTGATTTCTCAGGGGTTTCAGGTGAGTGTATCTATTTTGGTCACTCAAGATGGTTGCGGGAGGAGGACTTGAACCTCCGACCTCCGGGTTATGAGGCAGTCTCAAGCACAAATCGGAGTCATTTCGGCTCCGATTTGTGCTTTTTGCCACCATTCGCTCGGCTGATTTTCCGTTGTTTCCATCCAGCCCTGCCTGCTTTTTTCGTGTTCTGGGTCAAAACTGGGTCAGAAGCTCTCTATGAACGGTTTGCAAAGCGGAAATCCCCGCCACAGGTGTTTCATATTCGAGCCACACCCATCTCATACTTTGGAACGATTTACATTTCCGTCAGGGGCTGTATAATAAACTTAAATGATTATAAATCGTGTCGAAAGAGGTATTGACAAGGGGGCGTGCCCCCTTGTCCCGTAGGGTACCCCTACGGGACAATTCCACTCTGGTGCAAGGGAGGGACACGCTTGCAGGACAACATCATCGTAAAACCGTCCGTTGAGAAGCAGTTTGACCGTTTTCTGCGGCAGGGGCGCGTGCTCTTTTTCAGCGCACCCTGCGGCTTTGGAAAAACGGCGGTGGCGGAGGCACTGCTCTCCGGCCGGGAGGTACTGCGCCTGTCGGCGGACAGTGCCGGCTTCAAGCTGCCCTCTGCGGAGGCTGACTGGCAGATCTTACTGCTGGACGATTTGCAGGATATGCAGGAGGAGCAGGACTGGAACGCCCTGTGCGAGCTGATCCGCGCCTGCCCCGAGCGCCGCTTCGTCCTGCTCTCCCGCGGCGCGCCGCCAGGCTGTCTCATGGCCTTTCAATACACGGGGCTGATGACGGTGCTGGAGGCCGACGACCTGCTCTTTGATGCGGACGATGTGCGGCGGCTGCTCCGGCTTTACGGCGTGGAGGCGGCAGACAGTGAGATCGACGGAATTTTGAAAGAATCCGTGGGCTATCCGCTGGGCGTAGCCATCACCGCCCGGTGTATGTCTCCGGGCAAGCCGTGGACGCCGGAGTTGGTGGCGCGGGTGTTCCGGGAGGTGTTTCTCTACTTTGAAACCGCCATCTACCGGCGCTTTGACCTGCCGGTGCGGCGCTTCCTGTTGGAGCTGGCCCCCTTTGAAAGCTTTGACCTGGAAATGGCACGGATGGTCAGCGGCGATCCCCGTGCCGGCGAACGGCTGGACTGGCTTCTTCGATACACCACTATGCTGCGCTACGACGACTGCCAGCGCTTCCACTTCTGGTCGGGTTTCCGAGCTTTTCTCCTCTGGGAGATGGAACGGGAGTATACCGAGGAAAAGCGCAAAGCGCTCTTCAGCCGGGGCGGGCTGTACTACGAGCTGAAGGAGGACTACGCCCACGCTCTGGAATGCTACACCAGCGGCGGTGACCATTCCAAGGTCTCCGAGCTGCTGGTGCGCAATGCAGAACTCCACCCCGGCATGGGTCACTATGCCGAGATGGAAAAATACTACCGCAGCCTGCCGGAGGCGGAAATTCTCGCCTCTCCCTCTCTGATGCAGGGCATGAGCATGCTCTGCGCGCTGGCGATGGACTACGAAGGCTCGGAGCGCTGGTACGGCGAGCTGCAAGCATTTGCCGAGCGCTGCGGCAGGCAGGACGCCGCCGGAAAGCAGGCCCGCAGCCGCCTTGCATGGCTGGACATTTCTCTCCCCCAGCGGGGCGTGAACGGTCTGACGGAAACCATTCCCGCCGTGTTCCGGCTGCTGATGAACAAGGAAGTGACGCTGCCGTCTTTCTCCGTCACAAGCGCCCTGCCCAGCATCATGAACGGCGGCAAGGACTTCTCCCCGTGGAGCAAAAAGGACGACCTGCTCTACAAGACCCTCCGCATCCCCGTGGAGGCGGTGCTGGGGCGGGACGGCGTGGGCCTTGCGGACTGCGCCATCGCCGAAAGTAAGTTTGAAAAGGGGGAGGACGTTGCCGGGCGGATGCTGTCCCTTCTCCCGCAGCTCAACGAGGTGCGCAACCGCGGCGCGCCGGACATGGAGTTCGCCATCAGCGGTCTGCTTGCCCGCAGCCAGCTGGCAAACGGACAGCCCACCGACGCGCGGCGCACCATCGAGGCGCTCCGCGAACGCTTTGCTGAGCGGGGCCTGACCCGGTTTTTCCCCAACATGGACGCCATGCTCTGCCGCCTTTCGCTGCACACGGGAGATCTCGATGCGGCGGACGCGTGGTACCGGGAAAAAGCCCCGCGCGAACCCACGCATTTGAACGTCATGCGGCGCTACCAATATCTTACCCAGGCGATGACAGAGCTGGCGGACGGTAGGCCGGACGCGGCGCAGCTGACGCTTGCCCCGCTGGAGCTGTACGTCCAAAACTGCGCCCGCATCATCGACGGCATTCACCTGAATGTCCTGACTGCCATCGCCCTGCACCGCAAGCGGGACGAGGGGTGGCGCGAGCGATTGACGGTGGCGCTGGACGCGGCGGCGGAGTACCGTTTCATCCGCACCGTCAGCGTATACGGCACGGCGGTGCTGCCGCTGCTGGAAGCGCTGGACTGGGACGGCGACAAAGCATGGCGCAAGCGGCTGATGGCGGCGGCGCGGACGCAGGCGGCGTTCTACCCGCATTTCCTCGAACCCCGCCTTGCCCCCGGTGAGGAGTTGACGCCCACGGAGCTGCAAATTCTCCATCTGCTCTGCGCCGACAAGTCCAACGCCGAGATCGCACAGATCATGGACGTGAAGCTGCCGACCGTGAAGACCCATGTCAGCCACATTCTCGAAAAGCTGGATGTGAAGCGCCGGGCGGAAGCCAAGACAGCAGCGAAAAAGCTGCATCTGGTACCGGAAGAGTTATAAAAACAATGTCCGGCGAACGCCGGATTCGACATAAATGCAAACTGATCTCAAGGAGGAAGGACATGAAAAAACGACTATTGAGTGCATTCATGGCGCTGGCCCTGTGCCTGACGCTCCTGCCCGCGCCCGCATGGGCGGCGGAGGACACGCAGGAGCCGGACAGCGGTACAACAGAAGACTACGTTGTGCAGGTGACCAAGACGGCTTTGGAAGGGACTGGCACAGAGACCAAGTACTATAACAACCTGCCCGATGCATTTGATGCCGCGAATAGCAGTACATTCACGGATAGCGACGGTTCTATCAGCAAGGTCGAGGTGAAGCTGCTGAAAAACGGCGCAACATACGATTTGAATGAACTCAATTTTTTGCAGTTGGGTAGCTATCCGGCCTATCCGCTTAGGTTCGACTATACAGAGGGTGTCAAGGTTATCATCGACCTGAACGGCTGTACGCTGAAAAGAACTGTCAGCGAAATGCAGCAGGGCATTCTGCTGGTTGAACAAGGTGATGTAACCGTCAAAAACGGCACGCTGGAATTAGATGACTCCGGGTCTGTCAACCCTGCTCAAGCGATTGATATGCCGATGAATGGAGAAAACCCTACGCTGACGCTGGAGAATATGACCATCACGGTTGCGGACATACCAGAAGACAGCCCCAGGGGCGATCAGGGCTATGCAATTGACGCGAAAGGCGGCATGCTGGATCTGCAGGGCAATACCCTGCTGGACGGCGGCTTGATTATGAGCGGCGATGCACAGCTGAAAAACAAGCTGACAGCCGGCACATTTACCAACAGTGGAAGCGATACTTACAGCGTCAGCGTAGAGGGCTCTACCCAATACGGCGCGGTGTTCGATCTGTTGGAGCCGGGCTATGCTTTTGCGAAATATGACGAGAACGCAGGAAACAAGGCGGGCGCAATCGTCGACGGAAGTGTAAAACAGCTGACCGAGGATGTTATCGTGGTGGCGCACACGCACAACATTGTGGACGGCTCCTGCGAATGCGGCAAGCAGTTCGAGGCCGGTATACCGGCGGTCGACGGCACGATCACGTATTACGAGACCATTGACGAAGCCTTTGCCAATGTAAAGGCGAACGAGACCGTCAAGCTGATGATAGACTCTGACGATCGGGACCGCCAAGACTATATCTACGTCGTCGGCGGACCGTATACCTTCGACCTGAACGGGCATAGAGTGGGCCATCGGACGGATGACGACAACCGCCATCAGGCCTTCCTTCAGGTCGGCGACCCAGACGGCAACCCCGGCACACTGACGGTTCTGGACAGCAGCAAAACCGACGATACGGAAGGGACCGGCTACTTCTATGAGCTTAAGCTCTATAACGGCAGCCTGACCGTTGAGAGCGGCTCATTCTATCGGTACTGGGAGAGCGCTACCACTGCCACCGGCACGATGACCTTTAAGGGCGGCACGGTGGATGTGTTTACCGTCACCAGCAGGAATGTTGAAACCAAGATCTCCGGCGGCACATTCGGTCTTGTCGAGAACAATATCGACGGCAAGCCCGGCGACCTTCTGGCGGACAACAGGGCGTTTTTTAACAGAGATAATAATTTCGTAAACGGCTACGACTATCAAACCGTAAGAGACGTTGTGGTCAAGGACCACACGCACAGCATTGTGGACGGCGTCTGCGCATGCGGCTTCACCTGCGCGCACGATTGGTCGGATAAGAACGGCGTGTGCAAAAAGGCGAACTGCGGCTATCACTGCCCCCACAATGCGGGCGCGGCGGAGGCCGACGGCGTCTGGGCCTGCAATACCTGCGGGCAGACGGTGACGGCGATGGTCACTGCTCCGGGCGGTGCGATCACATATTACGCCGACGGCTACGTTGACAATAATGTGAAGAGCGGCCTGTATTTCGCGATCAAAGCGGCGAAGACCGGCAGCACAGTCGCAGCGCTGGGCGGCGAATACTCGGGCGGCTATGTGACAGGCGGCAAAACGCTGACGCTGGATGTGAGCAACGGAAAGCCCATCAGCGGAACGCTTAATGTCGGAGAAAAAGATTCGGTAAATAAACTGATCGTCCGCGGCAGCGCGGAGATTTCGTATGTGATCGTAGCTCCGGGCAATACGCTTGACCTGACCGGCTGGACGGGCAGGATAGGGTTCCTGACCGTGCAAAACGGCGGCACGGCCAAGCTGAACGGCGGTACGTTTGTAAAGCTGCACTTCAACGGCGCTGAGGCCGGTTCCCTGCTGGCCTCCGGCTATGCGTTCCAGAATGCGGGCACCGGCGCGTATGTGGAGTATTCCTCGACGGCCGACATGGAAAATGTCAAGGTCGTGAAGTGCCCCCACAGCAGCGTGACGCTGAAGGAGGACAACACCGGCGCTGAGTGCAAGTACTGCGGCGCGAACTTCGCGGCGACGCTGGACGATGCTCCGTATGGCACGATCGATGAAGCCGTCACCGACTGGCTGGCAAACGGCGGCACATTGAAGCTGTATGCCGATTATACCACTGCGAATGATACATGGAAGGCTGGCAGCGAATCGCATACGATCAATCTGAACGGGCATATGATGTCGGTTCAAGGTGATGGCAGCGCATTCAAGCCCACTAACAATATGCATTTGACGGTTACCGACGGCACGGAGCGCGGTCAGATTGAGAATATCCTCCTTGATGGGAGTCAGCACGGGAGCTTTACGCTGGAGAGCGGTTATGTCGGCAATCTGAAGATGACCGGCGGCGCTGTCGTTGCGCTGAAGGGCGGCAGCGTTGACAAGCTGGATGTGCAAAATTGCTCCGCAAACACAAATCTTTCCATTCAGGGCGGCAGCCTTGGCGAACTGAATATAAAGGATTGGACTGATGGCATGCATGTTTCCGCCACGGGCGGCAGCCTTGGCGCGTATAATCTGCCAAGCGACAAGATTCTCGCGGATGTGCTGGATCACCAATATTACGCCGAAGGCACAAGCCTTGATAAACGGGTTGATGCGGTGGCGCAAAAATGGGAAAAATTCGTTATCAAGCACGCCCCTTACGACTTTGGATCGACTTCTAAAACGGCAGAGGTTCCCATTAATGGCAGCATCCCCTTCAGGGTTGACTCGCCCAGTGAAAATGTGGGCGTGTACGAGGTGAAGTGGTATCGCAGAACGGACAGCGGCGCAGAACATATGACGGAGAATAGAGTAGCTGGCGTGAAGGTCGGTGATACGCTGGATGTATTCTGCGTGATTACAGGGTTGGATAGACCCAACGGAGAAATGCAGTGGCAGGTGGCAGTCAAGGACTATACGATAAAGGTCGTGCCTGCCAATCTGAATGGCGACCGAACGGTCATTACGCAGAAGCCGGGCACGGGCAACACAGGAAATCCGACAGACAACCGCCTGGTGGTTACTCCGTTTTCTTCCAGCACGCTTAGCGATGTAGAATACAAATTTGAGGTGACCTACAACAGACAGCCGCTGGAATTGAATAAAGATTACACCATTAAAGATTCGAGCAATTTGGCAAAGAATGCCGGAACGCACACGCTGACCATCGTGGGCATAGGCAATTATACGGGTGAAAAGTCGGTGACATGGACGCTTGGACCGTATGAGCTGTCGGTTGAAAACCTTTGTTATATCCAGATTAACAAGGCGTACGATGGTACAGATGCAGTGACTGACAGCACAAACGGAATCGACGGGTTAGGCGGTTTTATGCTTGATTCGAAGAACCTGCGGAATCCTAGATCTTTGGCTGTGAATGTTTTTAATTTGGACAAGAGCGACTACGAGTTGAGCAATATGAAATTCGACTCCGCGGAAGCCGGAGACAGAACCTTCACCGGCACAATGACGCTGAAACCCGGCGGCAACTTTGTCTTTGCCGGTGGCAGCAGGGTGATGCAGATCGAATACGGCAGCAACGGCAGCGGCCGTCAGTTTGTTTCTATCAACAGGGCGATCATCGCTGCCCCCGCGGCCAAGGCGCTGCAAGTCGCGAACAACCACACGGCGACGTATACGGTTGATCTGTCCGCGCTGCTGCCGAAGCTGGAAAGCCCCAAGAAATACGGCGAGGTGGCGTATGCGCTGGATACGGTCAGCATCAACGGCGGATATTACGATGCAACAAAGGGGAACGCGGAAGTCAAGGACGGCAAGCTGATTTTGCCCATTCAGGCCGTGGAAACGAAAGAAACAGGCAGCATTGGTTCTGTCACGATCACGGTCTCTACGACCAACTACCATGACTTCCCCCTGACCATCAACGTCAATACCACCAACAAGATCGTCCCCACCGGCGATCCGACGCTGAGCACGGAGACGCTGACCTACGGTCAGGCGCTCTCCGCCATCAAGCTCTCCGGCAAGCTCCACGACAATGTCAACAACAAGGATGTCGAGGGCACGTTTACATGGGCGAACGGCACGGTCAAGCCCAGTGCGGGTTCGTATGAAGCGGCGTGGAAATTCACTCCCACCGACGGCGCTACCTACGCCGAGACCACCGGCACGGTAAGCATCACCGTCAACAAGGCGAAGCCCACCGGCGATCCCACCTACACCAGGATCACCGCCGCGAATAAGACGCTGAAGGACGCCGCGCTGAAGCCCAATACCAGTTGGCCCACCGGCACGATCCAGTGGGTGGACAAGGACGGCAAGGTGCTGCCCGACACCACCGAGGTCAAGGCGAACACCGAATACACCTGGAGCTTTACCCCCGCAGACACCGCCAATTATAACGGAGCCACCGGCGAGCTTACCCTCTACTCCGTCAGCACCGGCGGCGGTGGCGGTGGCGGTTCCTCCTCCGGCAGCACCGTCAAGACCGACACCGTCACGAACCCGGACGGCTCCGTCACCAAGACCGAGACCAAGAAGGACGGCACGGTGATCGAGACCACCACCGGCAAGGATGGCAGCACCACCAAAACGGAGACGAAGAAGGACGGCAGTTCCGTCACCGAGAACAAGGCCGCTGACGGCTCCACCGGCACGGTCAAGACCGACAAGCACGGTCAGACCACGGCGGAGACTACCCTCAGCAGCAAGGCCGTTGAGGACGCCAAGAAGAACGGCGAGGCCGTCAAGGCTCCTGTGGAAGTCGAGGCTTCCCGTGATTCCAACACCGCCCCCACCGTCAAGATCGAGCTGCCCAGAAACTCCGGCGACACGAAGGTGGAAATTCCCGTCACCAACGTGAAGCCCGGCACGGTGGCAGTCCTCGTCCATCCTGACGGCACCGAGGAGATCGTCAAGAACTCCCTGCCCACCGAGGACGGCATCCAGCTCACCATCAACGGCGGCGCGACCGTGAAGATCGTGGATAACTCCAAGGGCTTCATCGACACGCAAGACCACTGGGCCGAGGACGCCATCGACTTTGTCAGCGCCCGCGGCCTGCTGAACGGCACCAGCGCCAACACCTTCTCGCCCAATGCCCCCACCACCCGCGCCCAGCTCTGGACCGTGTTGGCCCGGCAGGCCGACGCGGATCTGACCGGCGGTGCGAATTGGTACGAGAAGGCGCAGGCGTGGGCCAAGGAGAAGGGCATTTCCGACGGCGCGAACCCCAACGGCACCATCAACCGCGCCCAGATGGTCACCATGCTGTGGCGGGCCATGGGTCAGCCTGCGGCGGGCGGCAGCGCCAGCTTTGCTGACGTTCCCGCTGACAACTACTACGCGCAGGCTGTGGCTTGGGCCGTGGAGAACGGCATCACTGCCGGCGTGGGCAATGGTCGTTTCGACCCCAACTCCACCTGCACCCGCGCACAGATCGCCGCGTTCCTGGCACGCTCCATGAAGTGACGAAAAAACAGCTCCGGTCCCTTTCACAGGGGACCGGAGCTGTTTGGCGTGAACTGCTGCTGTTTTTGTAAAACGCGGGACACATTTTGCACCGCTGAAACCAATGATGGCCACCCGACCTCAGAAAACGGCAAATGAGCCGTTTTGACAAGCGGCCGTCCGGCGTTTCAGCAGCACGTAAAGCGCACCGAGGGTAGTGATACCACCCCCTCTTTCGCATGTGCGGAAAGCCCTGCGCGCAGAGTGAAAAAACAGCAACATCACCAAATTGCAAACAGAGCAGCGCGGCCCAGCGGGGCCGCGGCGCCTCGGAACAGCGATGCG
>OFMX01001714.1_pt1 | contig 15463 bp, 8 predicted proteins | sample 1541901 | NCBI WGS metagenome assembly OFMX01 (sample SAMN04209222, study PRJEB22552) | human gut metagenome | biome: gut; material: feces | host: Homo sapiens | place: USA: Oklahoma | reverse complement strand
CACCGTCATTGCTTCGCAATGCCACCGCCCCTAGTAGGGGCGGCCTTGGCAAAGAGGGAAAGTTTTACGCCATGCCAAGGGCCCCCCTATTAGCGGGGGCTGTCACCGTAGGTGACTGGGGGTTATGTTACCCGAGGACAGAAGGATTTTAGACAGGAGATTGAAATATGACTGTAGGAAAAGCAATCGAAACGGCTGACAAGCTGCGGCCCAACAACGGGTTTGACCGCGAACTGAAGATCTTATGGCTGCGGCAGGCGGATGCGGGGCTGAGAAAGAGCGTGGTGGACAAGAGCGACACCACCGATTTTGATGCCGTGGGTGCGGACATCTTATACGACCGGGAGCAGGAACTTTTGCGGCAGGACGCGGAGCTGCTGCTGCCGGAGCCCTACGACAGCTACTATACCCACTATCTGGCGGCCCAGATGGACGCGGCCCTGGGCGAGACCGACCGCTATGCCAACGAGATGCAGCTGGCCAACGAGAACCAGCAGGAGTTTGCAGCCTGGTGCAGGCACACCTACCTGCCCAGGATGGCCACGAAGTGGAGGTACTGAGATGGCACTGCCGAGTTTATACAGCATCTCGACGGGGAAGAGCATCCAGACGGCTTTTGGCGGCCTGAACGAAAGCTATGCCTGCGCCGAGGCAGAATTTACCGAGATGAAGAACTTTTCCAGCCGGGGATACCCCGCACTGCAGACCCGGACACCCCGGCGCACCATGCGGGCCATGGGCCGCTGCAACGGGATATACCACCTGAACGGCCTGCTGCTGTGCGAGGGCACCAACCTGCGCTACACCGAGGACAGCGAGGACGACGTGGCCACCGCGGCTGCGGGCGGGGAGATCGTGCTGGAAAACGCCGTGACGGACAGCGAGAAAATTATGATCGGCATGGGCACGAAGATCCTGATCTGGCCGGATGCCAAGAGCTTTGACACGGCCACCGGAAAGCTGGAAGCCCTGAGCGCCGCATGGAGCCAGACCGGCACGGTGACCATTGCCCCCTGCGACGCGGGCGGCAAGACCTACACCGTGAGCAGCGTGGGCACCACGGAGCCTTCTGGCCCGGCGGATGGGACGCTGTTTCTGAAACAGAACTCCTCTTCCAGCAAGTGGGCCTATGTGAACGTGCTGGAACAGTACGATGCCAAGAGCGGCAAGTGGGCGGAGATCCTTTTGAACAGCGTGAAGATGACCCTGCCCGGGCTGGCCGCTGCGGGCTTCAAGAAGGGGGATACCATCACGGTGGAGCAGGTGCCCGGGCTGGTGGAAGAGTATCTGGCCGAGGGTGTGAACGGCGAGGTGACCATTGAGCAGATGGACGGGGACAGCATTGTGCTGACCGGCAGCCCAAGGACCGAGAGCGCACGCTATTACGGCAGCTTTACCGTGACGGCAGGCGGTACCACCTGGAAGAGCATGAACGGCAGCGAGAACGCCACAGCGGGCGGCGCCACCATTACCGCACGGCGGCGGGTGCCCCGGCTGGAATATGTGACCGAGAACGCCAACCGGGTATGGGGCTGCAACAGCGAGGAGAATGTGATCTACAGCTGCAAGCTGGGCGACCCCACCAACTGGTACAGCTACCGGGGCATTGCTTCGGACAGTTACGCCGTGAACGTGGGCAGTGACGGCCCCTTTACCGGTGCAGCCACCTGCATGGGCTATGTGCTGTTCTTCAAGGAGAACTGCCTGCACAAGCTCTACGGCAGCCGCCCGGCGGACTATCAGCTGGTGAGCGTGCAGTGCCGGGGCGTGGCCAAGCAGGCCAGCAAGAGCATGTGTGTGCTGGCAGAGGTGCTGTACTACCTTTCCCCTGACGGCGTGATGGCCTGGGACGGCAGCCTGCCGGTGAAGATCAGCGGCGGACTGGACAACACCTGGCTGATGAACGTGCGCGGGGCGGTGGGCGGTGTGCTGGACACCCGGTATTACCTGCATCTGCGGGTGCCGGGCCGGAACGAGACCCGGCTGCTGGTCTACGACACCGAACGACGGCTCTGGCACGAGGAGGACACGGCGGCGGAAGAGAATGCTTCCGGCTGGGCAATGTGCTCCACGGGGCGGCAGCTCTACCAGTGGGACGGCGTGAACCTGTGGGCCACCGAACCGGAACGGGAGGCCGACCGGGACACCGACACGGCAAAGGCGAATTTGGAACAGAAGGTGTCCTTTGAAGCTGTGAGCGGAGACATTGGCTTGAACATCCCGGCGGACAAGTACATCAACCGGGTGTTTCTGCGAGTGGATGCCCTGACGTACAGCGTTGTGGAGCTGCAGGCCAGCTATGAGGGCGGGGCCTGGGAGACGCTGGGCCAGGCAGCCGTTCTGAACAAATACACCCGGGTCAACCTGCCATTTGTGCCAGAGCGGCACGACACCATGCGGCTGCGGATCAAGGGCACCGGGCAGATCGCGGTGCGGCGCATTGCGTTCAGCATGGCAGAGAGCCGGGGCAACCGGGTGGCCGGAGGGGAACCGAAGAGATAGCCCTGCTTAGGGGAAGGAGATTTTATATGGCAGATATTACGAGGCTTGGCGAGATCGCCATGCCGAAACTGAGTGACAACATGGCCCCGGAGGACAGGCGGAGCATCAACAACTACCTGATGCAGCTGCGGGACCAGATGATGTACATGATGCAGAACCTGGACGAGACGAACTTCAGCGACACCATGCGGGACAAGCTGGTGGCCATGGGGCTGAAGGTGGAGTAACCCTCTCAGCGCGCAATGCACCTGCGGTGTAGTTGCTTGCAGCTCCCCCGAAGGTGGAGCTCTGCTTAGAGGAATGCGAAGACGAAAGGAGACAGTGAGAAGATGGCAAGAGGAAAGTGGTGGGAGTACCTGATCCCGGGCCACAATGTGGGGCTGATGGTAGGTGATGTGTATGACAGCATTACCGGCAACAGCGAAAAGAATGCGGGCACCGGCGTGTTTGGAACCAGAAAGAACGATTCCAACAGCTACCAGTACGCCCAGAGCAATGACCGGGTGACCACGGCAAAGAACAATCTGGATTACTGGAAGGGACAGCAGCCGGAGGACACGACGGGCCAGTATGACAGCCAGATCAGCGGCACGCAGAGCCAGCTGGACAAGATGAACCGGGATGGCTTTTCCTACGATTACACCAAGGACGCAGCTTACCAGCAGTACAAGAACCAGTACACCCGGGGTGCGGAGCTGGCCAGCGAGAACGCTGCCGCCAATGCTTCGGCCCGCAGCGGCGGCTACGGCAACAGCTGGGGCACTTCCAGCGGGCAGACGGCCTACCAGAGCACCATGAACGGGCTTTCGGACGTGGCAGACAGCTTGTACAGCCAGGCTTACAACGAATATGCCACCAAGAAGAGTGACCTGGGCAACCGGCTGAGCTCTTTGCAGCAGCAGAAGCAGCTGGCGATCAACGATTACAATACTCGCCTGAACAATTACTATGGCCAGCTGAACAGTGCCCAGACCGAATATGCCAACGCGGTGGGGGCCAACCAGAAGAAGGATGCGAACAACACCAACTTCTGGGGGAACGTTTTGCAGGTCGGCGCACAGCTCGCCGGGCCGCTTATCGTGAAGATGATGACGGGTGGCTTGCTCTGAAGACCGGTGTGGGGCCCTGCGACAGAGGACAGAAAGAAGGGAACTTTATGTTATTTGATACCTTACGGAGAAAGAACCAGGCGGAACAGGAAGAGCGGGAATGGAATGCCAACCGCCCGGCGGACTATGTGAGCCGGAACAAGGACGCAATGGACAGCCTGACCGGGCAGATCGGCAGCGGGTTCGACTGGGACACCGGCAGCAAAGCCTACCAGCAGTACCGCGCCCAGGCCCAGGCCAATGCTGCCGCCAGCGCGGAGAACGCCCAGGCCAACGCGGCGATGCTGGCGGGCGGGTATGGCAGCAGCTACGCCGACAGCGTGGCAAAGCAGGGCCAGCAGCAGGCGCTGAGCGGCATTGACAATGCGGTACCCGGCCTGAGAGGCCAGGCACTGAGCGAATACCAGAACCAGCAGAACGACCTGCTGAGTGCCCTTTCCGGCATGGCCAACACCGAGGCGCTGGACCGCAGTGCCTACGGCAGCAACTTTGCCAACTACACGGCGTGGCAGAATTTCCTTGCCAACCAGAGCGAACAGGCCCGGAACGAGAACGACAACTACTGGAACAACCTCTGGAACACGGTAAAGAACATCGGCTCGGCGGCCCTGACAGCCTACGATGGGTACAAGGGGTACACCTATCAGGAAGAGCAGCTGGCGCTGCAGAAGCAGGCGGCACGGCAGCAAACGGCACAGGTGGCAATGAATCTCGCTGATGCCGGGGGTATTGATCTGGCAAAGGCAATGATGCAGGATGCCGGAATGGATCCGACGCTGCTGGACAGTTACAACGGAAAGCAGATGACGTGGGAGGATAAACTCAAATGGATCCAGAGCGCATCCAGCATGACGGCAAACGGTGACCAGAAGGGTGCACAGACGATTCTGAACATTCTGGGCATGGATCCGAATTCAATCGCTACCCGTGATGATGTGGCAGATTGGGCATTCAATGACTATGCACGAAAGCAGAGTTTTACAAAGGCCCTGTCCGGCGGCGGTTCCGGCAGCTCCGGACGGAGTTCCGACGGCTCCAGCAAGAGCGGAAGCGGGTGGACAAACAGCCAACTGCTGACGGCGCTGGGTAAGTATCAGAGCCTGAAGGATGATGACCCGACCAAGAGCGTCTATGCGAACATTCTGGCCAGCGCCGGAATGCTGCCGGACGGTGACACGGGCACAACAGCAGCGACCGGAACTGGCAGCGGGCTGATCGCCCCGCTGGCGAATCCGAACAAGTGGGCCCTGCCCGGGGGAACCACGGGAGGGAGCACGGGTAAGAGTACCGGAATGCCGTACAGCAACGCCCTGAGCTATGCAAAGGGGTGGAGTGCAGAAGGGGTGGATTCGGATACGATCTATGCCCGGCTGGTCAACATGGGTATAAATGATGACGTGGCGGCCAAGGTCTGGAATGCGATGGGATGGTAAGGAGAACAAAAATGGCATGGACAGCAGAACAGATGGCCCAGAAGCGGGCCAAACTTCAGAAAAAAACCAATGCCGCTGCTGGCGGGGCAGAACCCCTCAGTCAGCGCAAGAGCGCTGACAGCCCCCCTGATAGTGGGGCCCTTGGCAGTACGGGAAACTCTGTGTCGGACAATAAAAGCAATACATGGACGGCGGAAAAAATGGCCGAAAAACGTGCGGCACTGCAAACCCAGAAGCAGCAGACGGGCACCGACCTATATTCCACGGCGCTGGAGGATTACCGGACAAGGAACAACCTGGGCTTTGCGGATGCCATGGACAGCCGGAGCGACGAGCTGAACCGGCAGAAGGTGACAGTGAGCCCGGCGGGGAATACTCTGGGAGCGTGGTACGGACAGCAGGCCCAGAAGCTGAAGAACAGCTATGCGGAGTACAGCCAGCCGGACGACTTTGACCAGGCCAACCAGTGGTTTGACCAGCCTCGGAATCAGGAGCTTGTGAACAAGCTGCTGGAAAAGAAGAGCAATTATACCAGCTATGCCGAGACCGGCACCAGCAGAAACGGGGCCAGCGCCGGGGATGGTAGCATCGACCCCTTCCGCACCACGGGAATCAAGGGGAAGGTGGGCAACACCTACAGCACGGCGGACCTGAAAAAGCTGGGGTACACGGACACGGAGATCCGGCAGGCCAGGGAGTATCTGGACACCATGGAAGAAATCCCGGAGTGGAAGCAGCTGGCCCGGCGGACGGCAAACACCGTGGGCGGCGTTGCGGACACCGTGGCCGCTGCCCCGCTGATGGGTGCGGAGTACCTGGTGCAGGCCGGAAAGAACATCCGGCAGAGCAGCGAGAACCGGAAAGCACTGGAAGCAGAGCTTGCCCGGAACCCCCGCGAGAAGAACCTGTATGACCAGCTGATAGAAACTGACATGGACTACCAGCCCAAGTACAGCACCGGCGACCTGTTGCAGCAGGGATTTACCCGGCAGGAGATCGAGGACATGCGCAGCCGCATTGCCGGAACGGAAGCAAAGGGTGGCATCGACACGGAGAAGAGCGTGGGCTACCAGCTGTACAACCGGGGTCAGCAGCTGACGGGCGCGGCCCAGAGCGGCCTGACCGATGTGCAGCGGACCGTGCAGGGCGTGGCGACCAGCGCGGCAGAGAACCTTGCCGTGGCTGCCATCAACCCGGCGGCGGTGCTGCCGGTGCTGAGTGCCCAGGGCGCTGCGGATGCCATGGGCAAGAGCGCGGCCAAGGGCGAAAGCGCAGGCAAGGCGCTGGTGGGCGGCGTGGCCAAGTTTGGCGCAGGATGGGCCATCAACAGCGTGGGTGCGGCTGATCTGGCAAGAACCATGGGCGCGGACTACGCCAGAAATTCCGTGGCGGGTGCTGTGGCGGACAAGATCCGGGCGCTGGCTGGGGATTCGGCCTTTGCGGCGGCACATCCGGCAGTTGCCAATGCCATTTCCGGCGGCATTGACAACGCCGTGCAGGCCTTTGTGGAGACCTACGCCGACAAGGCCATTGATGCGGCCCTGGGAGACAGCGAAGCTGCCCAGACCATGTTTACCACGGACACGCTGGTTCAGGCGCTGGAAGCGGGGCTGACCGGCGGCGCATCCGGTGCACTGGGCGGCGCTGTGGGCACAGGGCTTTCCAGGATGAACGCGGGAGATTCCAGCCTGCGGGGCAACGTGGAGCGGTATGCCGCTCAGGACGAATACGAGCAGGCGCTGAAGGAACACCAGCGCCGGGAGGAGCTGGCGCGGGAACCGGAACCCCTCAGTCAGCGCGTGAGCGCTGACAGCCCCCCTAATAGTGGGGCCCTTGGCATGTCGGTGGAGTCTGATGGGACTGAAAAAGGCTCTGCTGACCTGAAAGCGGCGGGCCCTGCGGCTGAGGGCAGCGGCATTGTGAACGAGACGCAGGTGAACGATGACCCGGCGGTACATACTGCGGCACAGAACGCCAGCATTGAGGAGTACAAGAACAGCGTTGACCCCAAAATGGCGGAATACGTGGACAAGGTGCGGGCAGGCGAGAAGCTGGAACCCTACGTTGTGACAAGAACCAGCGACCGGATGCGCAGTGCCATGATGGAACTGACGGGGCTGGACAAGGTTGGGGATTACACCCTGCTGGACAACAACGGCGTGCAGCACATCACAAACCGCCACGCAGGCGGCAACGGCAGTGCCGATGCCACCATGAAGAACAGCGCCGACGTGGCCCGGGCGGCTTATGTGCTGAACAATTTTGATAATGCGTATCTGGGAACCAGAAAAGCAGAAGGCTATTTTGACAGTCGAAGCAAACGAGCCCCCATTGTGATCTTTGAGAAAAAAATAGACGGCTCCCACATTATCGTGGAAGCCGTCACTGACACCAAGCGAGGCAAAAATTATATCATTTCTGAATATTTATCCTCGGTGGGTGTTGATCCAAAAGAAATAGCGAAAACTCTGCGCCCCCCTATGGATGCCGCTGAAAGCGACCCCAGACATACGTCCGAAACGTTAAACGAAGAAATTTCCGCTATTTCGGCATCGATGCCGCAGTCCCCTATGGATGCCGTTGCCGACCCCAGGGATACGTCCAAAACGTTAGCTGAAGATTACGATGCTACCGCTAGTATAGCACCCGGCGAGGGCAGCGTCAACGGGAACCGTGTGGAAAACGGCGTGGAAACGGTGGAAAGTGCTGCGGAAACAGCAGCGGACGGGAATGCACCTCATCCGTCTGCTGCGCAGACAGCTTCCCCTCAAGGGGAAGCCTTTAGCAGTTACGCGGACGTAGAAAACCGGGTTGACCCGGCGGGGCTGGATGACACGGACTGGAACCGGGGCGAGCAGAGAGCCGCCGCACGGCAGCTGGTGAACCGGGCGCAGATGACAACAAAGGCGGCGCAGGCTGTGGTGGATGCCATGCCCCAGGGCGTGGGTGCTGCCGTGTATGCCCAGGCGGCCAACAGCCTGTACCGGATGGGCGTGACCCAGGACGTGAAGAGTTTTGAACAGGCGGTGAACCTGACCGGCGGCATGAACAGCCTGGGCGGTGCCGTGCGGCAGGTGCTGGCGCTGGGAAAGACCGGTGAGAACGCCCTGCGCATTGCCTACACCTACGGCCAGGGCGAGGCGGAAGCCTACAACGCCCAGAAATCCAGTGAGATCGGCAGCGGAAAGGGAACGCTCAACCCGGATGCGGGTACCTATTTCAAGGGCCGGAGCGTGAGCAAGGGCACCAATGCCCTGGACGCTTTTATTGAGCTGGGAGCCAAGAGCAGCGGCACCGCCATCCACCGGGCCGTGGAGGGCTTGCAGAACAACGCCAGGGGCTTTATCAAGGCTGCGGCGGGCGAAATGTACCTTTCCGGTGAGGCGGGCAGCGAGACCGTGATGCACGAGACCTTCCACATGCTGAATGAGTGGAGCCCGGAGACCGGACAGGCCGTGATGGACCGGCTGCTGACCTATCTTGTGCAGCAGAACGGCATGGAGAGCACAGAGAAGCTGGTGCAGAGCTACCTGAACAAATACGAGGCGGCGGGTGAGAAGATCACCTGGAACCAGGCGCTGGAGGAGATCACCGCCGATGCCATGGAGACTGTGTTCGGCACGGCAGACGGCTTTAGGAATTTCGTGCGCCAGCAGGCAGCGGAAGCGAAGATGAACGCCAAGGCCCGGGGGATGATCGGGAAGGTGATGGACAAGATCGACAGCCTGCTGCACACCGTGCTTGCTGACGTGAACCGCTTTTTGAAGAACGAGCCCACCAACGCCGCCGCCAAGGCCGCCAAGAGCCTGACAGAGCAGCAGCTCAAAGACCTGCAGGAACTCTATTTTGAGCACCAGGCCGAGGCAGGCAGCAAATACCGGGAAGCATTAACCTCTCAGGCGCAAAGCGCCAGCTCCCCTAATAGGGGAGCCAAGGAGCAGGGCAGCGCAGAGGTAAAATACTCCATTGACCCGAGCTATGCACAGGACATTGACGAGTGGAACCGGGACGGACGAAACAGCCGGGAAATCTTTGTGCTGGGCAGCACGGCGGAAGCTTTGCAGGGACTGGGCGCACGAGAGAATGACATCTTCATGCGGGGGTCTAAAATAAATTTGATTTTGAAGGAACACCCTGAGATGACGATGGAGGAGATCAAGCGCATTCCGGAAATTTTGGATGACCCCATTCTGGTGCTTTCCAGCCGGAATAAGGGGCGTGCCGGTTCACAGAATACCAGACTGGTTTTGTTTGGCAGCGTGAAAGCGCAGGACGGCAGACCCGTACTGTGCGTGCTGGATCTTCAGCCAGTAGAAAACCGGATCGTGATCCAGGATATGCAGAAGGCAACCAGTGCTTATACCAAGGATAACGACCCTGTGGGATTTGTACGGAACAGCGAAGTGCTGTATACCTCTGAGAACGAAAAAAGAACCACAGCGCTGTTGAAGTCGTTAGGCTTCCAATTGCCTATTGGACTGCAACGCTATGGTTCTATTGGTAGTATAACCTATGCGGATGGCGGTGTCAAGTTTGAAGGAGTGCCGTTCACGGAATTGGAGCTCTTAAACAAAAACAGAGCCAGTTTTCCGACTCGGACACCAGACTTCCAAATGTCTGGCGAACTGCTTCATACTGGCTCTAACAATACTATAGCACAAAACCAGGCGGACGGCAAGTACCAGCTGGACGTGGACAGCGACGCTGCAGAAGCCACCCGCACTGCCGCCCTGGGTGACGTGGACAAGCAGACCGACCTGATGCGACAGGTGAGCGAACTGGGCGGGAAGGTGCGCCTCTCCGACCAGAGCATTACCGACATTGTGCGGGCCGTGCTGAGCGACACGGGCAGTAAGCTGGATGCCAAGACCTTTACAGAGCGAATGCGGGCCCTGAGCGACTACATTGCCCTGAACAAGGACGTGAGCTGGGACGATGTGTACACCTTTGCCTCTGACATTGCCGAACAGCTGATGCAGAAGAGCAGCCATAAGAACGACGAAATGTGGAAGCACTACCCGGAGCTGCACCAGATGAGCATGGTGATCGAAAAGGGCTCGAAGGACTACAGCGAGATCTTGTACCACTGGGGCAGCTGGACCAACGCCCGCAAGGAGCTGGCCCGGCACGGCGTGAAGATCACCCAGAGCAAGGAAGGGGTGCACAGCCATTGGGACGCGGACTTTACTGAGCTGCAGAAGCTGGGGGCGGGGCTGTTCCCCACCGAAACGCCCAATAGCGCCGTGGAAGCGCTGGAAGCCATGGCAGAGGCCCATGACACCATCCGCCCGGTGATGCAGAATGATTACAGCGAGGACTGGGACGGGGCAAAGCAGGACATTGCCATGCAGATCATGCTGCGGTACATGAACAGCACCGAGGTGGCCAACGAGCAGAACGCCGAGGCCCGGCAGGAGTTCACGAAGCAGTGGGAGGAGATGCGCAAGCAGGCAAAGCAGGAGGCGCTGGAAGCGAGGGCGAAGGTGGAACTGGAACGAGCAAAGCGGGAACAGGAGCTGAAAGAAGCTGTCGAAAGCGCGGCTGACCCGTTCCGGCTGGAAGCTGCCAAAGCCAACGCCCGGGCAGACAAGGCGGAAGCCTTTGCCAGGAAGCAGCGGGAAAGCGTGAGCACCACCATCCGGCTAGCGAAAGACCGGGCGGCAAAACAATTGCAGAAGGCCCGGGATGCCCGGGAGATGGACATCGCCCGGCGGAATATCAATAAGATGACAAGCCAACTGACCCAGATGCTGGAAAAGCCAAGCGAAAAAAGCTATGTACCGGAATACCTGCTGGAAAAGGTTCGGCCCGTGGCTGCTCTGGCCAACGATGCCGTTGGCAACCGCAAGGCGGCGGCACAGCTGAGGGCAGAACTGAACGGTACATACGGCCCGGTGCCAGAAGGGGGGAACATACGGGAGGTTGTGGAAGGCCTGAGCCGGGGCATTGACCGGGAGGTGAAGCTGGGAGACCGTGCCGCCATGGAATGGCAGCAGAGTAGGCTGCCGGAGCAGATCAGCGACTGGCTGAACGATGTGAACGAGGCCCGGGAAATTGAGATGGAGAAGCTACGGGGCGAGATCGAGAATGCCGAAAAGTGGCTGAAAAAGGACACCCCGGAGAAGAAAGCCTACATTGCCCGACTGAACGCTGACCTGAAGGCCTACCAGGACGGGAACCTTGCCACCCTGACCGCAGACCAGACCCGTGAACTGAGTGAGATCCTGGAAAAGACGTTGTTTATTGTAAAGAACGAGAATGTGATGCTGGGCAGCATAGAGGATGTGATGGTGGACGACTTTGCCGAGGGTGTTTCCGATGAGCTGAAGAGCGTGCGTCAGCAGCGGAAGGATACCCGATTCGGGAAGATCTTCCGGGAAGTGACCAGCGTGTACAAGCTGAATACCATGAACATTGAACGAAACTTTGAGCGTTTGGGCGGCTACAACCACGGCGGCTGCATGGAGCAGCTGGGACGGCAGCTGAACGAGGGCCAGGCACGAAAGGAACGCATTAAAGCCGAGGGTGAGCGCATTTTCTCTAACGTGACCGGGCCGGAGCATGCCGAGGAGCTTTACCACTTTACCCACGATCTGGTGGACATCGGGCTAAAGACCCGGGACGGCAAGCCCTGGCTGGTGACCCATGACGTGATGACCGAGCTGTGGGTACAGTTGCAGAACAGGCAGGGCATGCACCACCTTTTGTACGGCGGGGCCACCATTGCGGACATGAGCTTTTCCACCAAGGGCCTTGCCGGGTTGGGAGAGCAATACTCCGAGACTGTGACGCTGGGCGAACTGGTGACCACCGACAAGGACGGCAGCAAGCTGAATGCCTACGAGATCAGCAAGCGGGAGGACACGCTGCGCACCAGCATCCTTGGCGAGATCGAAAAGAACCTGACGGCTTACGATGACCTGTGGATCAGCGATTTCCGGGAGCTGGGCAAGCTGACAAAGGGGTACATCAACGAGGCCAGCATGACCCTGTACGGCGTAAAGCGTGCCCGGGTAGAAAACTACATCCACATGAACGTGGACAGAAACACCCTTGTGGAGCAGAACGAGGGCGTGCGCCGGGACGTGAGTGTGGGCAGCGAGGGCTACATGAAGACCCGACAGAACAGCTCCAAACCCCTGGCTTTGGTGGGCCTGGTGAAGCAGGCCAGCGAGAGCATAGAAAATGCCGCCCAGTTTGCAGGCATGGCGATCCCGCTGCGGAACGCCGAGAAGGTGCTGAACAGTATGCAGGGCGGCGAGACACAATACGGAGCCATTGAACGGAGCTGGGGACGGGCCGGACGCAAGTACATGCAGAAGGCCATGGCCGACCTGAGCGGGAGCAAGGGAGACAGCGAGGTGTTTGACCACCTGAGCAGCGTGCTGCGGGGCAATGCCGCTGCCGCCGTGCTGACGGGAAACCTGAACGTGACCTTGCTGCAGGCAGCAAGCCTGCCCACGGCAGCGGCAGAGCTGGGCTGGGGCGGAACCGGTGCATCTGCCGTGCAGTTTGTGATGAACCTGAAGCCCAGCCAGCTGAACAGCATCGTTGAACGTGCCTACCGCTTTGGAGATTCCCTGCTGCCCACCCGCTTGCGGGGCAGCAGCCGGGGGGAACTGAGCAACGCGGCGAAAGAACAGGGCGTGTTCAGCACCGCCCACGACGGGGCCAGGAACAGCCAGAACGTGGTGCTGCGGTACGGCACCCGGGCCGTGGACGCTCTGGCAGACTTTGCGGGCGGAAGCATTGGCTGGATGGACAAGGTGACGGTGGCCAGCCTGTTCCACGGGGCTGAGAACTATGTACAAAAGAACCTGGCCGAATACGACCTGACGAAAGCAGACCTGCCCACCAAGACGATGGAGGACGGCAGCAAGGCTTACCAGGAAGCCGTGATGAGTAAGTTCCGGCGGGTGGTGGAGCGGACACAGCCCAACTATACCGTGATGCAGCGGACAGGAATGCAGCGCTCGAAGAACCAGATGCTGAAGACCCTGAGCATGTTCAGCACCCAGCGCCAGCAGAACGCCCAGATCATGGTAAGTGCCGTGGAGGATCTGGCGGCCCAGTGGCAGCGGAACGACCAGGCAAAGGCGGCATTGGAGAAAGCAAAGGCCGAAAACGACGCGCCCCGGCTGGCGGAGTGCAAGGCCGCTGCGGAAAAAGCGAAATCAGACAGGGCGGAGGCTTTGAAGCGGTTCTGGGATGCGGCCAGCAGCCAGAGCGTGCAGACGGCGGTGATCGCCGGGCTGGGAATACTGGTAAAGTTTATTCTGCACCGGTGGGATGACCTGCAGGACGAAAACGGGGATATGACCCTTGCCAGCCTTGGCGGAAGCTTTTTGTACCAGTTCAGCAACAGCATGGTGAGCAACTACACCGGCGGAAGCGAGCTGTGGACAGCGGGGGAGAGCATCCACAGCAAGAGGGTGTTTGGCAACTACGACAGCGTGAGCATGACCGGATTTTCGGCCATCAACGACGCGGTGACCAGCATGACCAAGCTGAACGCCCTGCTGGATAAGGACACCGGCGAGATGACCGAAAAAGAGCTGGACGATTATGCCGACAGCGTGAAATGGGCCTGGGCTGACACGGCGGGCCAGCTGATGATGCTGGTGGGCGTGCCCTACAACAACGGCAAGAAGTATGTGCAGGCGGTGTTTGCCTGGATGGACACGGTCAAGCAGTGGGACGAGACCGGAGAAAAGAACTTCAATTCCACTCCGGACAGCGCCACCGGGCAGTACGACCGGCTGTTTGAGGCCATCCAGACTGGAAACACCGAGGAAGTACAGGCGGCCACCAAGAAGCTGGAGCGAATGCTGGCGGAGGGAAAGATCAAGGAGCTCAAGACAGATGACCAGCTGAAAGCCCGGCTGAAAAAGTACGATGAGGACATTCTGGACGCTGCCAGGGCGAAGAACGCCGGAGACATGGAAGCACGGGTGGATGCAAAGCAGGAGGTCTATGACCGGCTGTGCACGGCCTACGGCGTGAAGAAGCTGGGCGAAAAGGGCGAGACCGACGAGGACAAGGCCCAGAGAGCCCGGTTCAGGGAACTCATCGATAAGGCGGTGAACGAGAAGGCAGAACAGCTGTACAAGGGCGGCACCGAGGGCAGCGTGTACGATGACCTGACTGAAGCGGTGGACACCGGCAGGACCAGCGACGTGCAGGACGAGATCCGGCGGCTGCGGACGGCGGGCAAAGCGGACAGCCAGATCAAGAGCGAGATCACCGATGCGGTGAAAGAGGAGTATCTGGCGGGCAACGACCACGACCGGGAGAAGCTGGAGAAGCTGCTGACGAGCCTGACCAAAGAGGACGGGACGGCCATGTATGAGGAAAAGAACTTTGCCCAGTGGGTGAAGGACGCGGCAAAAAAGGAGGAACAGGCAAAAAACAGCAAGGATGAGTGGGCAGGGGTGAGGTGAAACTCTCAGTCACGCTTTGCGTGACAGCTCCCCTAGTAGGGGAGCCAAGTTCACGTTGCTGCTCTTTTTGGGGGAGCTCTGCTTAGAAGAAAGGGAGACCGTTCGGGGTGAACGGCCTCCCTTTTGCTATGTTATTCTGTTAAATCATGCCGAGTTCGGATTTCAGACCTTTTTGCAGAACACTGGAAAAATTGATGTGTGCGGATTCGGCGGCATCGTTGAGCCAACCGGGAATAGACAGGGTCTTTTTGACGGGCTTGAACTGCTTCTGATATTCTTCCATATCAAAAGGAATCATTGCAATAAAATCACCGGTATCCACATGGATGGCAGAAGGAAGAGAAGGCTTAGGACATACTTCACAATCTTCAAGCATCAGACCAATGGCATCCTGGGCCATAGCAACCGCTTCATCCATAGTTTCCCCTTGGGTAAAGCAACCTTCAATATCTGGAATTGTAACGGAATATCCTGTTTCTTCTGGATGAAAAACAGCAGGATAAAATACAGCAGTCATTTTAATATTACCTCATATATAGCGTGATGTAAGTTTTGAAAATATTATATGATAACGAGAAAACTAATATTCAATTATTTCAATAATCTATAATGTAGTATTAGGATAACCAGAAATTTTCCAGGTTGATCCTAACAAGATAATGTTATTTTTTGATTCCGGCTTGTTTAAGAATACTTTTTTCTAGACCGGGCTTCAGATCCTTTGCATGATAAGGAACGACAGTGGATTTTTTGGTGACGGGGTTGCTGTACATCCGATGAGAGCCATTGGAGCGAATGCAAACAAAGCCGTTTTGCTCCAACAGCCGACACATCTCTTTTGGAGTTAGCGGCATGGCGGTGGAATCCTCCTTTCTTCGTTGGTGATTTGATTATATACGTATTTTACGTATTTGTCAAGAGGCGGGAACTTATGTATGTCCGGGGTAGTTGCACCCGGCGGGGCGTGATAGGATAGGGG
>OFMX01001709.1_pt1 | contig 15540 bp, 9 predicted proteins | sample 1541901 | NCBI WGS metagenome assembly OFMX01 (sample SAMN04209222, study PRJEB22552) | human gut metagenome | biome: gut; material: feces | host: Homo sapiens | place: USA: Oklahoma | reverse complement strand
CAGGGTGTCCTTTCGCGTTCCATAACCCGCCGCAGCGGCAGAATTGCAAAATAATGCTGCAAAATTCTATTTTGCAATTCTGGAAGCAGCTTGGCGAAAAAGTCCAAAGGGACTTCTTTGACAAGCTGATTATAATCATATTTTTTGCCTTTGTCAAGAGGGGGAAGCGAAGAAATTTTTTGAGAAAATCTTCGGGGCGGTAAGCAAGAAAATGTCATGTACAGTGCAGCAATATTGTTAGCATATCTGCAAAAACAATGTATACAGCATCCTGCATCGACGCGGCTGCATCAGCATTGAGGAGTCCCGGAGGTGCAGGGCGCTCACGCGGTCCGGGAAGGATGCCTGCAACGACATGTGGCAGGCGGATCTCAAGGGCGGGTTCCGGAGGGAGGACGGCAATTACGGCTATCCGCTCACCATTGCGGACGATCGAAGCACGTTATAATTCACCGAACTATCCGCAAGACTGTGAATTGTGTACCATGTCTGTACACCGCTGTATCCCGTGTTGCTCTTGCCGCATGCCTCGGTGCTGCAAAGCGTGCAGCGTCTACTCTCCCTGATAGGTCTTTACGAACCTTTCCGCGGCCTGCAGGGGATCCTCCTTCGCGGTCAGCTGGAGCGTGATGGCAGGCTCTTCGCTCTTCGGCTCGACGAACATGCGCTTCTGGTACTGCCCGGCCACGCGGGAGACGACGGCAAAGTCGAACTGCGCCAGCCGGAAGCGGAGCGTGCGGCCCTTCTGGGCGATGTCGCGGATGCCGGCGGCGCTGGCGCGGGCGCGCAGCAGCGCAATGGCGATGAGGTTCATGACGCCCCTGGGCGGGTCGCCGTAGCGGTCGACGATCTCGTCGAGCAGCTCGTCGGCATCGCTCTGCGAGCGGATGCCCGCCATGCGGCGGTAGAGGTCCATGCGCTGCTCGCCCGAGGTCACATAGGCCTTGTCGATGTTCGCCGTGACGTCGAGGTCGGCCGTGCAGGCGCTCTCCTCCGGCGACGGCTCGCCGCGCTCCTCAAGCACGGCCTCCTCAAGCAGCTTGAGGTAGAGGTCATAGCCGACGGAGATCATGTGGCCGGACTGTGCCGCGCCGAGCAGGTTGCCCGCGCCGCGAATTTCGAGGTCGCGCATGGCGATCTTGAAGCCGGAGCCGAACTCCGCATAGTCGCGGATGGCGTTCAGCCGCTTTTCGGCGATCTCCGTGAGGACCTTGCCGCGGCGGAACGTCAGGTAGGCATAGGCATGGCGGCTGCTGCGGCCGACGCGCCCGCGGATCTGATGCAGCTGGGCAAGGCCGAGCTTATCGGCGTCCTCAATGATCAAGGTATTGACATTCGGAATGTCGATGCCCGTTTCGATGATGGTCGTGCAGACGAGGATCTGCACCTCGCCCTCGTCCATGCGCTGCATGACGTCGCTGAGCTCCTCCTCGCTCATTTTGCCGTGGGCGACGGCGATCTCGGTGTCCGGCAGGGCGCGCTTGATGCGCGCGGCGCACTGCTCGATGCTCTCGACGCGGTTGTGCAGATAATACACCTGCCCGCCGCGCTCGATCTCGCGCCGCATGGCGTCGATCAGCACCGGCTCGGCATATTCCAGCACGAACGTCTGCACGGGGTAGCGGTCGTGCGGCGGCTCCTCAATGGTGGACATGTCGCGCAGGCCGGACAGGGCCATGTTGAGCGTGCGCGGGATGGGCGTGGCCGAGAGCGTGAGCACGTCGACGCCGCGGGCCAGCTCCTTGAGCTTTTCCTTGTGCGTCACGCCGAAGCGCTGCTCCTCGTCCACGATGAGAAGGCCGAGGTCGTGGAACTCCACGTCCTTCTGCAGCAGCTTGTGCGTGCCGACCACAAGGTCGAGCGTGCCCGTGCGCAGGTCGGACAGGACCTTGCGCTGCTGCTGCGGGGTGGAAAAGCGCGAAAGCGCGCCGATGTTCACGGGGAAGCCGCGGAAGCGGTTGAGGGCCGTCGTGTAGTGCTGCTGCGCCAGCACGGTCGTCGGCACGAGGATGGCGACCTGCTTGCCGTCGAGCACGGCCTTCATGGCCGCGCGCAGCGCGACCTCGGTCTTGCCGAAGCCGACGTCGCCGCACAGCAGGCGGTCCATAGGCTGCGGCGACTCCATGTCCGCCTTGATTTCCTCGATGCAGCGCAGCTGATCGTCCGTCTCGGCGTAGGGGAAGTTATCCTCGAACTCCGCCTGCCACGGCGTGTCGGCCGCGAAGGCATAGCCCATGCGGCGCCTGCGCTCGGCATAGAGCTGGATGAGCCCGGCGGCAAGGTCCTTGGCCGCGGATTTTGCGCGGGCCTTCGTCTTCTGCCACTGGTCGCCGCTGAGCTTGTTGAGCCTGACGACCGTGTCCTCGCCGCCGCCGATGTATTTGGAGATGAGGTCGAGCTGCGTCGCCGGGACATACAGCGTGTCCGTGCCCTGATAGGCGATCTTGACATAGTCCTTGACGATGCCGTCGACGCGGATCTGCTCCATGCCGACATAGCGGCCGATGCCGTGGTACTCATGCACGATGAGGTCGCCCGGCGAAAGGTCCGTAAACGAGCTGAGTTTCTGCCGGTTGGTCGCTTTTTGATGCTTTTTGCGCGGTTTCTGAGCGGTCTGCGCCAGCAGCTGGCCTTCCGTCAGGATGGCAAAGCGCAGGTCGGGGTATTCCATGCCGAACGGAAGCGCGCCGTCCGTCAGCAGGATCTGTCCCGGCGCGGGAAGCTTTGCCAGCGGGAAGGCGAGGAAGGCGGAAAGATGCTTCTCCCGCAGCTGCTGGGCGAGGATCTCACCGCGGCGGCGGTTGCCGCACAGCACAAGGGAGGCATAGTCATTTTTCTGATAGAACGCGAGGTCCGAGGCCGCCGCATCCAGATTGCCGCCGTAGGACGGCAGCTGCTTGGCCGTGACATTCACGAGCAGCGACGGCTGCAGGCTCTGCGGGTAGCTCGCGGCGAGGAACGAGTCGAAGAACGCCGCGCCGTGCCCGGCCACGCGGCCGCACAGCTGCTCCCAGTCTGCGGAAAAATCGCACAGCTCGCCGCACAGCAGGCCGGACTGCAGCAGGCTGTCGAGCATCATGCCCAGCTCCTCCTGCGCGCGCTGCGCGCTGCGGCGGAGGTTGCCGTGGTCGCAGAAGAACACCAGCGCCTCGGCGGGCAGGTAGTCCGCCGCGCAGGCGAACTCCGGATAGATGAGGGCCTGATAGCGGTCGGCCGCCGAGAAGGCAAGGCCGCCCCGCAGCGCGTCGGCGTCAGCCTGCAGTGTGCGCATCAGAGCCTCGTTCGGCGTTTTGCGGCGGCGCTGGCGGGCCAGCAGGCCGTCCAGCTCCCGCGCCAGCCCCTCGATGCCGCCGGGGTGCAGGGCAGGCAGCGTCTCGGCCACGGGCAGGATGACGAGCTCATCGGCATTTTCGACGCGCCGCTGCGTGACGGGGTCAAAATAGCCCATGGTGTCGATCTCGTCGCCGAAGAATTCCAGACGCACCGGGCGCTCCTCCGCCGGGGAGAAGATGTCCACGATGCCGCCGCGCACGCTGAACTGGCCCGCGCCCTCCACGAGGGAGCAGCGGGAGTAGCCCGCGTGCAGCAGGCGGGAGATCAGCTCCTCCAGCTCGAGCTGCGCGCCGGGCAGCAGGCGCATCGCGGCGGAGAACAGCTGCGCCTTCGGCATCGTGCGCAGGGAAAACGCCTCGAGCGTCGTCAGGAGCAGGGGCGTTTTGCCGCGCGCCAGATCGTAAAGGCAGCGCAGGCGCTGCTGCTCCCAGCCGCGCGAGATGGCGGAGGCGTCATAAAACATCAGGTCGCGCGTCGGCAGAATGGGGGCCTCCGCGCCGAGGAAGGCGGCAAGCTCACTCTGTGTGCGCCGTGCGGCCATTTCATCCTGGCAGACGACCACGGCGGGCCGGGCCGTGTCGCGGCAGAGGGCCGCGATGAGATGGGAGCGGTTGATCTGCGCCGCGCCGGACACGCCGACGGCCTGCGCGCCCTCGAGCGCGGCCCGCAGACGGGGATAATCAGGCAGCCGCCGCAGAAGATCGAGGATCAGTTCCATGATACACCTCCGGAAAAGGGAATTTCGAGCATGTCAAAATGCGGAAAGCAGGAATTTTCCCACTTTCCGTCAGAATTTCGGATATGATTTGTTTTGTAGGGGAGGGGACAGCCAGGCCCGGCGGTAAACCGCCGATTCGAACCGGCTATCGTAAAAACGGTAGGGGCCCCCGATTTGTCATTGCGAGGAGGCCAACGGCCGACGTGGCAATCTCGGGGAGGCACTCACAGTTCGTACCGGCTGCCGTGAAAACGCTGTGCACCGATCGCGTCTGTAGCGGCGCTCACTGAGCGCCTTTAGCAGTTGCAGGTTTTGAAGTGTGAATTCCGTGGCACAAGACCTTCAAGCTTGTCATTCCGAGGAGCGAAGCGACGTGGGAATCTCTTGCAACCGGTTACGTTTTTTGCCGAGGCCCACTTGTTATCCAACATGGTACTGCGAGATTGCCACGGGCGCAAAGCGCCCTCGCAATGACAATTCGGGGGCGTTCACCATGATGACGTTACCCTGTACGAGTTGCCAGCGCAGTGCCGGGTCTGGCTGTCCCCGCCCCTACGATCGTTTACTGCGGGCCCGCGCCGTTATAATCATTTGCGGCGGCGGGGACGCCGCGGGCGATGATCTCCAGCGCGGCGTCGGCGGCCCGGGCGGCCGCCTCGGTGATGAGCTTATCCTCCGGGCCGGTGAAATTCGACAGAACCCAGTCCGCAAGATCGTAATCGGGATGCGGCTTCGCGCCGACGCCGATCTTCACGCGGGGGAAGCTCTGGCTGTTCAGCCCGCCGATGATGGACTTGATGCCGTTGTGGCCTCCGGCGGAGCCGTCCGCGCGGATGCGCAGACGGCCGACCGGAAGGGAAATATCGTCAAACAGAACGAGCACGCGCTCGGGCGGCAGCTTGTAGAACCGCGCCGCGTCCATCACGGACAGGCCGGAGTCGTTCATGAACGTCTGCGGCTTGAGCAGCAGCAGCTTTTCGCCGCCTGCGGATGCCTGCGCGGTCAGGCCGCGGAAGCGGGCGCGGTCGATCTTCACGCCGAGCTTTTCCGCCAGCGCATCGACGGCGCGGAAGCCGACGTTGTGCCGGGTGCGGGCATAGTTCAGGCCGGGATTGCCCAGACCCACGACGAGCCAGCCGCAGGCGGGCGCTTTGGAAAACAGCATCAGAACAGGCTCGAGATCGACGTCTCGTTATAGATGCGGGTGATGGCCTTGGCAAAGATCGGCGAGGCGTCGAGCTGGTGGATCTTCTTACCGGTGTAATCTGCGGGCAGCGGGATGGTGTTGAGCACCATGAGCTCCTCGATGCAGCTGTCCTCGATGCGCTGCGTGGCGTTGCCGGAGAGCACGCCGTGGCTGGCGCAGGCATAGACGGCCTTGGCCTTGCCGATGGTCTTGATGGCCTCGGCGGCGTTGCACAGGGAGCCGGCCGTGTCGACGATGTCGTCAAACAGGATGCAGGTCTTGCCCTCGACGTCGCCGATGATGTTCATGACCTCGCACATGTTGGCGCGCTGACGGCGCTTGTCCACGATGGCAAGGCCCATGTGGACCTTGGCCGCGAACGTGCGGGAGCGGGCGACGGAGCCGACGTCCGGCGAAACGACGCAGAACTCATCGTGGTTGAAGAGCTTCTCGTCGAACTTGGACATATAGTAGCGGGTGAACAGCGGGTTGCCGAGCATGTTGTCCACGGGGATGTCGAAGAAGCCCTGAATCTGCGCGGCGTGGAGGTCCATCGTCAGCACGCGGTCAGCGCCCGCGCGGGTGATGAGGTTCGCCACCAGCTTGGCGGAGATGGGGTCGCGGCCCTTGGCCTTGCGGTCCTGACGGGCATAGCCGAAGTACGGAATGACCGCGGTGATGCGGCCTGCGGAGGCGCGGCGGAAGGCGTCGATCATGATGAGCAGCTCCATCAGGTTGTTGTTGACGGGCTTGCAGGTGGACTGCACCACGAACACGTCGCAGCCGCGGACGGATTCGTTGATGGAGACGGAGACCTCACCGTCTGCAAAGGCGGTCACGGTGCTGTCGCCGAGGTCCAGCCCCAGCTCGGCACAGATTCCTTTTGCGAAGGGCACGTTGGCATTCGCAGTGAAGACCTTGATCTCTTTTCCGTGAGCAATCATTTCGTTACCTCTCTATTTTCCGAGCGCCGCATCCGCACGGCGCTCAATATTTTGCGAGCGCGATGGATTATTTCTTGTGCTTTGCGGCCCATTCCTTCTTGTTGGACTGGCGGGCGCGGGCAATGCCGAGCGCCTGCGCGGGGACGTCCTCCGTGATGGTGGAGCCTGCGCCGATGTAAGCGCCGCTGCCGACCTGCAGCGGGGCGATGAGGGCGGTGTTGCAGCCGATAAAGGCGCCCTCGCCCACGACGGTCTCGTGCTTCTGCACGCGGTCGAAGTTCGCGGTGGTCACGCCGCAGCCGAAGTTGCAGTTGGCACCGGCCTCGGTGTCGCCGAGGTAGGCCAGATGAGGCACCTGGGTATTTTCGCCCAGACGGGCGTTCTTCAGCTCGACAAAGCTGCCTGCCCGGACGCTGCGGCCAAGCTCACAGCCGCCGCGCACGCTGGCATAGGGGCCGACGACGGCATCCTGCCCCACGCGGGACTCGCGCACCTGCGAGGCGTTCACCACGGCGCGCGCGCCGATGACGGAGTCGTCGATGACGCTCCACGGGCCGATGACGGCCTCCTCGCCGATGACGGTTTTGCCGCGCAGCATCGTGCCGGGCAGCAGGCGCGCGCCGGGAGCGACGCGCACGGACGGCTCGACATAGCAGCTGGACGCGTCATAGATCTCCACGCCCGTGCGGGCGAGGGCCAGCAGACGGTTGCGCTGCAGCAGGCCCGCGATTTCCGGCAGCTCGGCCGGGGAGGCGACGGAATACATGGCCTGCTCCTCGTTCATGGGGGAGCCGTTGTCCAGCAGGAAGCGGGCAAAGGAGAAATGTTCGTCGAGCGCCTGCATCAGCTCCTCACGGGAGACGCCGTAGACGCGCGGGAGGCGCCCTGCGGCCTGCGGGGCGAGCTGCGGCAGATAGACGGCCGGGCCGGTGACGACGGTGATGGTGTGCTCTGCGTCCTCCGCGGTGGAAAGGAACACATGCAGCAGGTCCGCGGGATCGCTGTCCATCGTGGTCATGACCTCCGCTTCGGCGGGCAGGCACGCGCGGGCCGCCTCGACATAGCGGTCGTGACAGACCAAAAAGAAGCGCCCGACACCGCTGTCGAACAGAGCGTTCGCCAGCCACGCGAGCAGCGGCGCGCCCATGACGCTCTGCAGCATCAGGGGCTGCGGATATCCGGTTTTTGCCGTATCGTCCGGAATAAAGATCACTGCGGACATTCCAATCATGGCATACGGCTCCTTTCACATGGGAATACGGCCCCATTATATCAAATCTTTCCGCATTCGTCCATATGTTTTCCTCCGGAAAGCAAACAAATTCCTGCGGCGGGCCGTCTTCTTTTTTGTCGGAACCCCATAACGGCATTTTTGAACAGGCCGGGGCACGGCTTCCTGCACAGGCTGTGGAAAACGCCAAAATTTTTGCCGCTTTGTGGGCAAAGTCCCCGGATTTCGGGCGGGGAGACGGCCTGCACAGCCCAAAATCCCTGTGTATAAACCTGTGCAAACTGGGGATAACTCAAGGAAATGTGCACAGGTCTGCAAACAGGGCGCGGGATTATGTCTACCAACGGGGCATGCGCTCCACTTTGCCTCCCCACGCGGCGCAGGCCCGGCTCTGGTGAAATTGCCGAATCGGCCCGACATTTTTCGGCGAAATTTCCCGCCGGATTGTAGCATTTTACTCAGGGTTTATGCTATAATAAAAATCGAACATTTATCGGGCGCGTACGGCCTTTTGTAGGGGCGGTGTCCTCGACGCCCTGTTGGGTACTGCCGATCCGCACAGGTTATCGATAAAATCGTACAAACCGATTGCGTCTGTAGCGGCGGTCAGTGACCGCCTTGCAGGGGAATATTCAACCGCAGAAGGGCTCTGGTGCACCGCCGTACCTCCCTGATGTGTCATTGCGAGGAGGCCAACGGCCGACGTGGCAATCTTGCAGTACCATGCCGGATAACAAGTGGGCCTCGGCGAAAACGTAACCGGCTGCAGGAGATTCCCACGTCGCTTCGCTCCTCGGAATGACAAATCTGGTAGTCGACACGGTCGGCGATGCCACCCTATAACTTGTCAGCCTGCAAGGCGCTCAGTGAGCGCCGCTACAGACGCAATTGGTGCGTGCCATTTTAACGGCAGCCTGTACAAATCGTCAATTTATCGCCGGGCCGGGCTGTCCCCTCCCCTACAACGCGTACCAACGGGCCAATTACAACGCGTACCAACGGGCCAATGCACCATCGGCCCGTCGCCGCATGAAATGATTCAGTTTTCAGTATGCATTATATGCATTAAATTTACACTTTTCTCCCGGCTGATGCCGGAATGTTGATAAACGGAGTTTCCGCCATGCTCGAACTGCTCTCCCCCGCCGGGTCCCTTGATGCGCTGCACGCCGCCGTCTGCAACGGCGCGGATGCGGTCTATCTGGGCGCGGAGGGGTTCAATGCCCGCGCAGGTGCGCGCAATTTCACATTGGACGAGCTGCCGGAGGCGGTGCGCTACTGCCATGTGCGCGGCGTGCGGGTCTACCTGACGCTCAATACCCTCGTCACGGACCGCGAGCTGCCGAAGGTCGCGGAGCATATCACGGCCGCGGCCCGCGCAGGCGTCGACGCCCTCATCGTGCAGGACCTCGGCGTGGCGGCCCTTTCCCGACAGATCGCCCCGCAGCTGGCGCTGCATGCCTCCACCCAGCTCACGGTGCACTCGCTCGAGGGCGTGCGCGAGCTTGCCGCGCTCGGCTTTTCGTGCGTCGTGCTCTCGCGCGAGCTTCCGCGCGAGGAGATCGCCTATATCTGCCGCAACAGCCCCGTGCGCATCGAGGTCTTCGCCCACGGCGCGCTGTGCATGTGCTATTCCGGCCAGTGCTATATGTCGGCCGTCATCGGCCGCCGCTCCGGCAACCGCGGCCAGTGCGCCCAGCCCTGCCGCCTGCCCTATGGCTACGGCCGGTTTGAAAACCGCTATCCCATGAGCCTGAAGGACAATTGCCTCATCCGCTACCTCGGTGAGCTGGCGCGCATGGGCGTGGCCAGCCTGAAGCTCGAGGGCCGTATGAAGCGCCCGGAGTATGTCGCCATCGTCACGGGCATCTACCGCGCCGCGCTCGACGGCCGCGAGGTCCGCTCGTCGGATCTTTCCGCGCTGCGCGCCGCCTTCTCCCGCGAGGGCTTCACGGAGGGCTATTATCTCGGCCGCACGGGCCCGCAGATGTTCGGCACGCGCCAGCCGGAGCGGCCGGACCGCGAGCTGCTTGCCGCCGCCCGCGCAACGTATGAAAATCTCGAGCCCCAGCGCGTGCCGGTGGATTTTTACGCCATCGTCGCGCACGGACAGAACGCCATGCTCGCCGTGCAGGATGCCGACGGCCACATCTGCCAGACGCAGGGGGCCGTTCCGCAGGACGCCGAGCGGCGCGCGCTGACGCAGGACGAGCTTGCCGCCCGCCTTTCCAAAACCGGCGGCACGCCCTATGCCGCCCGCTCCGTGCGCAGCGTCGTCGACCCCGGCCTGACGCTGCCCGCCGCGGAGATCAACCGCATGCGCCGCGAGGTGCTGGCGCATCTTTCCGCCGTGCGGGCGCGCCGCCCCGCACCGCAGCTGCTGTCCTACCGCGCGCTCCCGCCCGTGCTCGGCACGCGCACCGCGCCGGTGTTCACCGTGAGCGTGCTGTCCGCCGGGCAGATCACCGGCCGCCTGCTGCGGCTGAAGCCCGCGGTTTTGTATGTCCCCCTGTCCGAGATCGCGGCCCGGCCGGACTTTTTCCGCAGCCTTGCCGCGCGGCAGACGCTTGCCGTCGTGCTGCCCCGCATCGTCTGGGACAGCGAGACGCGCCGCCTGCTCGATGCGCTGGACCTTGCCGCCTCGCTCGGCATCCGCCGGGCGCTGACGGGCAATGTCGGCCAGCTGTCCCTGCTGCGCTCCCGCGGCATGGAGGCGGCGGGCGACTTCGGCCTGAACCTGACGAATTCCCGCGCGGCCTCGGAGCTGCGCGACCTTGGCCTGTGCTCGCTCACGGCCTCGTTTGAGCTGACGCTGCCGCAGCTCCGCGACCTGTCAAAGCCCCTGCCCACGGAGATGCTCGTCTATGGCCGCCTGCCGCTCATGCTCACGGAAAACTGCCTCATCCGCAACCGGACCGGCGAGTGCTCCTGCGGCGCGGGGCCGGTGAAGCTCATCGATCGCAAGGGCGAGGAATTCCGTATCGTGCGCGACTGCGGCACCTGCCGCAGCGTCGTGCTCAACGGCAAGAAGCTGTACCTCCTCGACAAGCGCGAGGACCTGCGCCGCTTCGGCCTGTGGGCGCTGCGCCTGTCGTTCACAACGGAGAACCCCGGCGAGATCGACACGGTGCTTTCGAACCTCAACGCCCCGTTCGACCCCGGCGCCTGCACCCGCGGACTGTATTACAGAGGGGTCGAGTGAGTCGTAATTACAAGGAAACTGTTGGGGCGCGGCATGCCGCTCCCGGCGCTGCACTGGTGTAATAAACAGGCTGTCAGCAAAACGGCGAACGCCGAAGGTTTGTCATTGCGAGGGCGCTTTGCGCCCGTGGCAATCTCGGGAAGGCACTCACGTTGATCGCACACGCCATTGTAGGGGAGCGGCATGCCGCTCCCGGCGCTATGCTGCCGATCCGTACAGGTTAACGATAAAACGGTGAAAGCCAAAATATGGGGTGTAGCGGCGCTCAGTGAGCGCCTTGTACAGAGCCATTCAATGGCAGGAGGGCGCTGGTGCACCACAGCACCACCTGACGTGTCATTGCGAGTAGCGAAGCGACGTGGCAATGACAAATCCGGAGGCCTCACGCAGCCGGATCACTGCCCCAATACTTGCAGCTGCCAGAGGCGCTCACTGAGCGCCGCTACAGTCAAATTTGGCAGCGCGTGCGGGCGGCAGAGCGGCCGGAAATTTGCAGGTATCCCACGGGACGTCGAGGACGCCGCCCCTACAACGCACGGCTGACAGCTTTGAAAAACTGTCCGCTTTCCATTTTCAATTTTCCACTTTTCCCAGATCCGTATATCCTAAAATTTTATATAAAAAAGAGGTATTTGCCATGGAGATCTATCTCGCATCCAAATCCCCGCGGCGGAAAGAGCTGCTCGAGCGCATGGGCCTGGAATTCACGGTCCGTGCCGTAAACACCAACGAGACCATGGACCCCTTCCGTCATCCCTCCGATGAGGTCGCCCGCGTCAGTCTTGAAAAGGCGAAGGCCGTGCAGCCGCACTGCATGCCGGACGACATCATCATCTCGGCCGACACCATCGTGGTGTGCGATTCGCTCGTCATGGGCAAGCCCCACTCCGAGAGCGAGGCCTTTTCCATGCTGCGCCGCCTGTCCGGGCGCGACCATCAGGTCATGAGCGGCCTGACCGTCCTGCACGGCGACGACTGCGAGAATCTGACCGTCACCACGACGCTGCGCATGCGCACCCTGTCCGACGAGGAGATCCGCGCCTACATCGCCACCGGCGAGCCGATGGACAAGGCGGGCGCCTACGCCATTCAGGGCCTCGCGGCCATGTTCGTCATCGGTCTGGACGGCGATTACTATAACGTGATGGGGCTGCCGGTGTGCCCGCTGGCCATGATCCTGCGAAAATTCGGCGTGAAGCTGCTCGGCTGCTGATCTCTCTGCCCCAGGATTGGAGTTTACCCTTGAAAAAGCTTTTTCGCGGCCGCGTCAGGCTCATCCTGCTGCTGGCCGTCCTTCTGGCTGCCGCCACGGCCCTGACCGCCGCGCTCTCGGGCACGGCGTGGGGCTCGCGCACCGTGCAGGCAGTGCTCACGCCGTTTCGCAGCGGGTTTTCCGCGCTGACGCGGCAGGCGGAGCGGTACTATAACTATCTGTTCAACTATGAATCCCTCTCGGCCGAGAACGACTATCTGCGCCGTCAGATCAGCTCCATGGAGAACGAGGTCCGCACGGCCGACTCCCTGCAGCGCGAAAACGAGCGCCTGAAGGAGCTGCTCGGCCTGCAGGAGGAGCACGAGGACTATCGCTTCAACGAGGCCTACATCGTCTCGTGGGATTCCTCGAGCTGGAAGAGCACGTTCACCATCGGCAAGGGCACGCGCTCCGGGCTGGAGACCGGCATGGTCGTCGTGACGGAGTACGGCCAGGTCGTCGGCCTCATCACGGACATCGGCCCGAACTGGGCCACGGTCACGACCGTGCTCGACACGTCGCTGGAGATCAGCGCCTCCGTCGCCTCGGCGGGCTACACCGGCGTGGTGCAGGGCGCGTATACGACGAACGCCTCCGGCAAGCTGCGCATGAACTACCTGCCCTCGGACGCTGTCCTGCGCAATAACGATCAGGTCGTCACGACCGGCTCGACCGTCTATCCCAAGGGTCTGATCCTCGGCTATGTCGAGGACGCGGGCTTCGACGAGACCGGCGTGGCGAAGTATGCCATGCTGCGCCCCGCCGCCGATCTCGAGGACCTCGAGCAGGTCTTCGTCATCACGGACTATGTCAGCGAATAAGGCGGTGAGCGGCCATGCTTGACAAGCTCTATATCACGCCGCGCCAGTGGCTGCGCATCCTGCGCTGGACGCTCTATGCCGCCCTGTTCCTGCTGGCCCTTCTCGTGCAGACCGTCGTCTTCGGTAACCGCACGATCCTGGGCGCGCATCCGGACCTCGTGGCCATTGTCATCACCTGCGTCTGCCTGCGCGAGGGCCCGGAGCGCGGCGGCACGTTCGCCCTCATCGCCTCGCTCGTCTGGTGCCTGTCCGGCATCGATCAGGGCAGCGTCTGCCTGCTCGTGCTCACGGTCCTGCCCGTGCTCGGCAGCATCCTGTGCCGCGCCGTGTTGGCAAACCGCTTTCTGCCGTCGCTGCTCGTCTGCTTTGTCACGCTTGCCGTGGAGCAGGGCCTCATCCTCCTGATGAAGCACTTCTTCGCGGGCGTCGCGTGGGAGCAGGCCGGGCGCGCCCTGCGCTGCCTGCTTGTGACGCTCCCGGTGCAGCCTGCGGTCTACGGCCTCGTCAAATGCATCGCAAAAATCGGAGAGTACCATGAATCAACATAAGTTTGCCTTCCGCGTGGGCGTGCTCGTGCTGCTCATCGCCGTCATGGCGGGCGTGTTCTCCGTCCGCCTGCACAATGTGCAGATCACGCAGGCCGCGGAGCAGGATCCCACGCCCAGCGGCTCCGTGACGTACCACACGCGCGTGACGGCTGCCCGCGGCGAAATTCTGGACCGCAACGGCAACGTCCTCGTCGGAAACCGCGCCAGCTATAATCTCGTCATCGTCCGCGAGGTGCTCATGAGCGCCGACGCGCCGAACGAGAACCTCCGCCGCCTGGTGGACCTGTGCAGCGAGCTGGGGCTGGAATACACGGACCATTTCCCTGTCACGCAGGAAAAGCCCTATGCCTATGTCGACAGCGGCTCGTCCCTGTGGGACGGCTATTTCCGCACCTTCCTCACCGAGCGCGGCTGGGATACGGATGTCTCCGCCCCGCAGCTCATCCGCTGGCTCAAGGAAATTTACCATCTGCCCGCCGACTGGACAGAGGAGGAGTGCCGCCGCGTGATCTCGCTGCGCTATGAGCTGGACCTGCGGCGCTATATCGGCACGCTGGACACTTATGTGTTCATGACGGACGTCGACGCCCTGTCGCTCGCGGCCATCACGGAGCTGAACATCCCCGGCCTCAATGTTGAGACCTCGAGCGTCCGCCAGTACAACACCACGCTCGCCGCCCACATCCTCGGCACCATCGGCAAGATGAACGGCACGGACTGGGAGACCTATGAGAGCAAGGGCTATGCCATGGATGCCTATATCGGCAAGGACGGGCTGGAGCAGGCCTTCGAGGAGGAGCTGCACGGCTCGGACGGCACGCGCGTGACGACCATCACCGCCGACGGCAACATCCTCGAGGAGCACTACGCCGTCGACCCCGTCGCGGGCAACAACATCGAAACGACCATCGACCTCGGCCTGCAGAAGGTCGCGGAGGAATCGCTGGCCGCGAAGATCCTCGGCCTGCGCGAGAACGGCGTTGGCGCCTCCGGCAACGGCAAGGACGCCGAGGGCGGCGCCGTCGTCGTCATGAAGGTCAAGACCGGCGAGGTGCTGGCCTGCGCGAGTTACCCGACCTACGACCTTTCCACCTATAATACGAACTATAACGAGCTGGCTGCCGATCCCTACAAGCCGTTCAACAACCGTGCGCTCGGCCTGCCGTATCCGCCCGGCTCGACCTATAAGATGGTCACGACCATCGCCGCCATCGACAGCGGGACCATCAGCCGCTGGACGGAGATCGAGGACGAGGGCGTCTACACCCGCTTTGAGGACGCAGGCTATATGCCGCGCTGTATGCTCTACACCACGACGGGCGCGACGCACGGTCTCATCAACGTCATGAAGGCGCTGGCCGTCTCCTGCAACTACTATTTCTATGAGGCGGGCTACCGCACCGGCATCACCGCCATCGACAACACCGCCAAGGCCCTCGGCCTCGGTGAGCCGACCGGCATCGAGCTGCCGGAGGCCACCGGCCGCCGCGCCAATCCGGAGACGAAGAAGGAGCTCTACGATGAGGGCCACGACGGCTGGTACGACGCCGATACCGTCGCCGCGTCCATCGGCCAGTCGGAAAACCGCTTCACGCCCCTGCAGCTGTGCTCCTATACGGCGGCGCTCGCCAACCGCGGCGTGCGCTACAAGGCCACACTGCTCAAGCGCGTCCTCTCGTCGGACTATCAGGAGCTTGTTCTGGAGAACCAGCCCGTTGTGGCAAGCACGCTTAACATCTCGGATGAGGCCTACGCCGCCTATTCCGAGGGCATGCGCGAGGCCGTCACCTCCGGCACGGCCTACAGCGCTTTCGTCGGCTATGACGTGGCCGTCTGCGCCAAGACCGGCACGGCCCAGCATGGCTCCGGCGGCTCGGACAACGCCTCGTTCGTGCTCTATGCCCCGGCGGACGACCCGGAGATCGCCATTGCGATCTATGTGGAAAAGGGCGCGCAGGGCGGCACGCTCGGCACCATCGCCCGCGATATTCTGACGGCCTACTTCTCCGAAGCCGGCTCCACGGATACCGTCCCCGCCGAAAATACCCTGAACTGAAAAGCAGGCGGGCCGCCCGGCGGCCCGCTTTCCGTTTATGGCGTGCACTCCCGAATTGTCATTGCGAGGGCGCTTCGCGCCCGTGGCAATCTCGGGAAGGCACTGTCAGCCCGTACACGCCATTGTAGGGGAGCGGCATGCCGCTCCCGGCGGAACGCTGCCAGCTGGTACAGGTTGTCGTTAAAATGGTGAAAACCGATTGCGTCTGTAGCGGCGCTCACTGCGCAGCCGTTGGCGGCTTTGCCGCCT
>OFMX01001701.1_pt1 | contig 15599 bp, 14 predicted proteins | sample 1541901 | NCBI WGS metagenome assembly OFMX01 (sample SAMN04209222, study PRJEB22552) | human gut metagenome | biome: gut; material: feces | host: Homo sapiens | place: USA: Oklahoma | reverse complement strand
TTGACCAAAACGATCTTGCCCTTTTTGTCATACAGGTCGATGTCGTTGCCCTGCTGTACATAAGCAAATTCTGCGGTCAGACCTTCCGGTGGGGTGCTGCCCGAACGGCGGTAGCCTTTGATCTCCCATTCTTTGCCCAGTGCTTTCAGCGAAACCTTGTGGATGTCAGCGGTTTCTACCATAAATTCTTCAATGGTCGCTTCCATGCCCTCTTTTGCCAGCTCATCCTTGATGATATTGGCAGCTCTGGTTTCCTCCGCAGAGGTGCTGGTGCGGATAAAGTTGATTTTTTCCAGGTCCGCAAAGATGCGTTTTCCCATTGCATCGGTGTTTTTCAAAATATCCATGTTCTGCACTCCTCTTCTTATGATATAATCAAATGATTTTCCTAACAATTTTGTCAAAACCTTCGCAGCTTTGATTCAGCTTTTGCTTTCGGCGTTTTGTATAAATTCTATGTCGTAAATTTATACAAATATGTGCGAACTGTTTCTCAAGCACAGTATACCACAATCTTATCGCGGATACAATCCCAAATCAATGAAAAAAGATGCCCAAAGAAAATTTCTTTGGGCATCTTTTAAAAGCATTTACTTATTTTTGTTGCAGAGGTGGCAGGCTACAAAATGATTTGGTTCTACCTCCTGCAGCACAGGGGACTGGGTAGCACAGATGTCCATTGCATAACGGCATCTTGCTCTGAATTTGCAACCCGGTGGCGGGTTGATTGGGCTTGGCACCTCGCCCTCGAGCTTGATACGCTGACGGGTTGCTTCCACATCCGGGTCTGCTGTCGGGATTGCCGAAATCAGCGCCTGGGTGTATGGATGCAGCGGTCTGTCGTACAGGTCGTGGTTGCTGGCAAGCTCTACCATCGAACCGAGGTACATAACGCCTACACGGTCGGAAATGTGCTTGACCATCGACAGGTCGTGCGAGATGAACAGATAGGTCAGACCAAACTCTCTCTGGAGTTTGATGAGCAGGTTGACAACCTGTGCCTGAATGGAAACGTCGAGTGCGGAGATTGGCTCGTCGCAGACGATGAACTTTGGTTCTACTGCCAGTGCGCGGGCAATTCCGACACGCTGACGCTGACCACCGGACAGCTCGTGTGCAAAGCGGTTGGCGTAATCGGCACTCAGACCGACCTTGTTGAGCAGCTCTGCGACCTTATCGTTCTTTTCTTTATCGGTCAGCTTGAAGTGGACGTCCATGCCCTCAGAGATAATCTCTCCGATGGTCATACGAGGGTCCAAAGAAGCATATGGGTCCTGGAAGATAATCTGGACGTTCTTGCGGAACTCCAGCAGGTCTTTTCCCTTCAGGGTGGAGATGTCCTTGCCGTCAAAGACAACCTTGCCGGAGGTCGGTTCATACAGCTTCATCATAGTTCTGCCGCAGGTGGTTTTTCCGCAGCCGGACTCGCCTACCAGACCCAATGTTTCGCCGCGTTTGATGGACACGCTGACGTGGTCCACCGCTTTCAAAGTTTGTTTGCGACCTGCTTTAAAGAATTTGCACAGGTCTGTGACCTCCATGATGGTGTCGGCATTTTGCAGTTTTTCGATTACCTGGTCCATTATTTCGCCTCCCTGTCATAGAAGGATTTTACCTTTGGTGCATTTGGATGCTGCAACCAACAGGATACCTTGTGGGTATCGGTGATGGTGGTTTCAAACGGATTGCGCTCTTTACAGATTGGCATACAGTATTCACATCTGGATGCAAACGGGCAGCAGTTGAGCGGCAGGATCAAATCCGGCGGAGTGCCTTTGAGCGCATACAGTTCCTGCTTGGATTCTTTTGCCAGCTTTGGAACCGAGCTGAGCAGTGCCCAGGTGTATGGATGCTTGGAATCGTAGAAGATTTCCCTTGCAGTACCGCGCTCTACGACCTGACCGGCGTACATAACCTGAATTCTGTCTGCAAAGTTTGCTACAACACCCAAGTCGTGGGTAACCAGAATGATCGCAGTGTTCATCTTCTCCTTCAGCTCGCGCATCAGGTCCATGATCTGTGCCTGGATGGTTACGTCCAGTGCAGTGGTCGGTTCGTCTGCAATCAGAATCTTCGGATTGCACGCCAGAGCCATTGCAATCATAACACGCTGTCTCATACCGCCGGACATCTCATGCGGATAGCTGTCCACACGTTTTTCCGCGCTTGGGATGTTTACCATCTTCAGCATACGGATTGCTTCTTCCCTCGCCTCTTTTTTGCTCAGATGGCGATGGATGCGCAGGCTTTCCATAATCTGTTTGCCGACGGTCATGGTCGGGTTCAAAGAGGTCATCGGGTCCTGGAAAATCATGCTGACCTCGTCGCCTCTGAATTCGCACAGTTCTTTTTTGTTCAGCGCCAGTACGTCCTTGCCGTCGCAGGTGATCTGGGAGCCTTCCTTGATGACAGCGAACGGTGGTTTGAGCAGGCGCAGGATGGATTTTGCTGTTACGGTTTTGCCGCAGCCAGACTCTCCAACAAAGGCGAGGGTCTCGCCTCGGTTCAGCTCAAAGCTGACGCCGCGGACTGCCTTGACCTCACCCGCATAGGTGTTGAAGGATACGCTGAGGTCTTTTACTTCTAAGATTTTATCGTTTGCCATAAGGATCCTCCTACTTTCTCAGTTTCGGGTCGAGAGCGTCGCGCAGTCCATCGCCCAGCAGGGTGAAGGAGAGCATGGTCAGTGCAATCATCAGCGATGGGAAGAACAGCTGGTAAGGGTAGAACATGAAGTTCTGCTGTGCAGCGGATGCAAGCGCACCCCAGCTGGTATCCGGCGGCTGGATGCCCAGACCGATATAGCTCAGGAATGCCTCAGAGAAGATGTAGCCCGGGATATCGAAGGTGATGGCAACGATGATGATGCCGATGGTGTTTGGAATCATGTGACGCATGATGATTTTAAACGGAGAAACGCCCAGTGCGTTTGCAGCCAAAACGTATTCCTGGCTCTTGAGCTGGAGCATCTGTCCACGAACCAGACGTGCGATACCGCACCAGCCGGTCAGGGTCAGCGCCAGCATCATGGTGCCGATGCTCTTGGAATCGGTAACAACCGAAATCAGGATGACGATAATCAGATATGGGATGCTCAGCAGCACCTCAACGATACGCATCATAATGTCGTCTACAATGCCACCGAAGTAGGAAGCGATACCGCCGTAGATACAGCCGATGACGCTGGCAACCACTGCGCCGACAACACCGATTGCCAGAGAAACTCGACCAGCCTGCCATACACGGGCAAACAGGTCACGACCCAGCGAGTCGGTACCGAACCAGTGCTCTGCACTTGGTTTCTGGTTGATGGCGGAAGTGTCCATCTGCTCGAAGTTATAGCCGGAGATAGCAGGTCCGATACAAACCATTACAATCAAAAGCAGCAAAACAATCAGCGCAACCAGCGCGATTTTATTTTCTTTCAGTCTTCTCCATGCGTCTGCCCAGTAGCCAATCTTTGGACGGGCAATGATGTCGCCGGAGAAATCATCGGTGCCGATAATTTCAAACTTTTCCGCCGGAATGTCTTCCCATTCCGCTGCAGAATGGATATTCTGTTCTGTAGCCATGGTGTTCCTCCTTATTTAATGCGGATACGCGGGTCAAAGATGGTGTAGGCAATATCAATCAGCAGCTGCGCTACAACAAACAAAGCCGCTGCAAAGATGGTCGTACCGATGATCATGGTGTAGTCACGGTCGTTGATCGAGGAAACATAGTAGAAACCAAGACCCGGGATACCGAACATCTTTTCGATGACGAAGGAGCCGGTGAAGATACCGGAAATCTGTCCGCCCAGGATGGTGATACAAGGCAGGAAGGCATTCTTCAAAACGTGGTCCTTGATGATATGGAAGCGGCTGACACCCTTTGCCTCAGCGGTCAGGATGTAGTCCTGTCCCATGACGTCGAGCATATTTGCCTTGAGGTAACGGGCATAGGTCGCAATACTTCCGAAGCACATTGCGATGATTGGCAGAATCATGTGCTTTGGTTTACCCCATCCGCTGGTCGGCAGGATCTGCCATTTAACCGAGAAGAGGTACTGAAGCATCGCCGCCAGTACGAAGACCGGTATGGTGATACCCAGCATGGCGATAAACATAACCAGATAGTCCGGCCACTTGTTCTTGTTTAGCGCCGCCACAATACCTAAGACAATACCGGTGGTTACACCGAACAGCAGCGCAATACCACCGTTCATACCGGATACCTTGGAGTTGGTCAGCAGGGTATCGGTGATGCTTTTGCCCGGATATTTGAGCGATTCGCCCAGATCACCCTTGGTGATCAGGTTTTTCATAAAGATTCCATACTGCTCGGTGAGGGGTTTATCCAAACCGTATTTTGCATAGTAGTTTGCCTTTGCCTGCTCCGGCAGCTTGTTTGCCATCTGTCCCAATGGGTCACCTGGAATCGAGTGCATCATAAAGAATGTCGCTGTTGCGATAATAAATAAGGTAAGCAACATATACCCGATTCTTCGCAGGATATATTTGAACATACTTTTCCTCCTTATCTTTACATTTTACATTTAAAAGAAAACAGGCAGCCGGAACTGGCTGCCTGTTCGCGCTTCGCTTGTAAAAGAAAGCCTTACTTCCGTTTCAAATTCAGTTTAAGCGTCACGACCACTTACATAGGTATATTTCAGACCGGTAGAGGTGAATGGCATGGTGTTGCTGTTCTTGATGTAGGTATAACGGAAGGTGTTTGCAGCGGTGCAAACAACTGGACACAGAGGACCTTCCTGGAAAAGCAGTTCTTCTGCCTGTTTGTACAGTTCAACACGTTTTGCTTCGTCCATTTCTACAGCAGCCTGCTCGAGGAGTTTGTCATACTCTTCATTGGTCCAGCCGGTACCAACGTTGCTCTTCTCAGAAGAGGAGTGCATGATGGAGAGCATTGCGTATGGGTCGTTGTAGTCGATACTCCACTGCATATAGCCCATCTGATACTCACCGCTGGTTACCTTCTGCTGGAAGGTACCCCATTCGTTGAAGTCCAGAACAACGTTTACGCCCAGAACGTTTTTGAAGGTCTGCTGATAGTATTCGCCGTAGTTTTTCATCCACTGGTCAACGCCGCCCAGGCTGAAGGTAACTTCCAGAGTGGAAGGATCGGAACCCAGACCCAGCTCTTCCATACCTTTGAGCAGAAGTTCTTTTGGATCAGCAGTTTCGTACATTGCTTTCAGCGGTTCTTCTACCTGTGCTCTGTAGATACCCTGCTCACCGGTAGAAACACCGTCCGGTACCCAGGAGTAAGCTGGAGACATGGTGCCGAAGTAGATGGTATTTACAATATCTTCACGGTCCAGAGCCAGAGTAAATGCGTTACGGATGTTTGCATTCTGGAACAGCTCATCTTTGGTATTGTAGAAGTTGTAACGGATTGCAGGAGAAACGTAGTGCAGGTACTCTACATTGTCCATCGCTTTGAACTTCTCCATCCATTCCGGTGTACCGCATCCGCAGGAGTCGATAGAACCGTTGGTGAAGGAGTTGAAGATGGTGTTCTCATCATTCATGATTTTGTAGTTGATGGTCTGCAGGTTTACATTGTCCTTATCCCAGTACTGGTCGTTCTTTACCAGAACCAGCTCGGAGTTGTGCATCCAGCTTTCCAGTTTGAATGGACCGTTGTAAACCAGGTTGGAAGCCTCTGCACCGTAGCTTTCGCCGTACTGCTCCACGATGTCCTGACGCTGTGGCATCATAACACGGGTGTCGGTCAGGGACAGGAAGTATGGGGTTGGCTGTTCGAGGGTAAATTCAACCGTCTTGTCATCGATTGCTTTTACACCCAGCTCAGATGGGTCCATCTCGCCTGCCAGAACTGCGTTTGCGTTTTTAACACAGGTGATGAGGTAGGAGTTTGGAGAACCGGTTTCCGGGGTCAGGGTTCTTACGATGGAGTAAACATAGTCCTGTGCTTTAACAGGCTGACCGTCGCTCCAGTTGTTGTCACGAAGATGGAAGGTCCATACGGTACCATCTTCATTGGATTCCCAGGATTCAGCGCCTGCGCCTTCACGAACGTTTTTGCCATCTTTTTCAGCCAGTCTGGTCAGTGGCTCCATGGTGTTGGTCAGCACGCTGCCGCTGTACTGGTCGTTACCAACAACGCTGTCAAGGGTGGTCGGTTCGCTGCCGATGTAGCCGTTGAAGTACTGCTCTGCATCCAGCACGTTGCCGTCGATGGTCTTCTGCTCTGCGCTTGGCTGAGCAGCGCTTTCCTCTTTGCTCTCGCCGCCGCAAGCAGCCATAGAAAGCATCATCGCACCTGCCAGCATGACTGCCAGGATTCTTTTGATTTTCATGATTGTTTCTCCTTTCGGGCTTAACAAACTCTCTTTTTGTTTTTTATCTTTACACGCTTTTGCGTGCATAAGCCAAATAAAATTTCCATTCGGAAGATTGTTTCGGGAAAACCGAAACAAAACAGGCATGCCTGTTTTTTAAGAAAAAGTAAATACATCTTCAATCGGGCGGCTTGCCTTCAGGCTGTAATGCTGCACAATCTCTTTGCTGATTTGGCAGATGTCGCCGGTGTGGTAGCACTCCAACAGCCTTTGATGCGATTGGCAGTATTCCTGCCGGTCAAAGCTGCCATCGTTTCTGCCGGCATAGAAGATTGCCAGATTATGGATGTTGGTGCTTTTCCACAGCTCTGCAAGCTTTTTTAATCCTGCTTGCTCGATTACTGCGGCATGGAAGCGATTGTCCTGCTGTGCCAGCTGATAGAAATCGCAGTCTTCCTGTTCCATCTGCTCCACACAGTCCTGCATCTGCTGCAAAGCCTGCTGTACGGATTTGCCCTTTTGCAACAGACGTGCCGCTAAAATTTCCAGCGTCGCCCGCAGCAAACAGATTTCATAAACATCCTGACCGCTCACCTGTGCAACCGAGCATCCGACGTTGCGCTCATACTGCACCAGACCTTCCTGCTCCAGCTGCCGCAGCGCCTCGCGGACCGGTCCCCGGCTGACGCCCAGCTGCTGCGCCATCTCGTTTTCCTTGATGCGCTCTCCCGCTTGAAAGTCTCCGGTCAGAATTCTTTGTCGAATCTCGTCTACCACTTCCTGCCGCAGGGTCTTATAGTTTAACTTCGGCATCCGTTCCCTCCGTGCTGTTGGTAGTATGTATAAAGATTACTGTACGCAGAAGATTGTCTACAATCTTTACGAGAGCTATTGTATCATAGTTGTTTATTGATTGCAACAAATTCGCTAACACTTTGTTCATCTTATTCATTTTTAAGCTGCCATTTATGGATATTTTGCATATAAAACAGCCTCATTTTCCTCTCAAAGTGACCAAAGAGTTATTTTTTATGACAATCTAATTGAAACCGGAGATACAATTCCGCTTTTCTGGAAATGGTACTGCATTAAAAATTGACATTGATTTTATATGGAAATTCCTCGGTCGAAATGCCATGGTCCTTGAGATAACCGATGGTTGTTTCCATATAATGATCGATCAATGTTTTGCAGATAACCTGCACGTCGCCGGTCTTTACCGCATCCAGCACCCTGCGGTGAATTTTCTCCTGATTGTGTACTACATATTCGTTTTTGCCCGCGCCGCGATAAAAGACGATGGTGTTGCCGCTGTCCATGCTGCTCCACAGGGTATACAAACGTTTGAGTCCGCACTCTTCAATAATGCAGGCGTGAAACTGGTTATCATTTTCAATCACTTCATCAAACTGCTCAAGCTGTTCGATGGTTGCCATCCGCTGCACAATCTGCTCCATCTTTGCGATAGTCTGCTCAGAAAATTTGCCGTCGCACATCTTGACCGACAAAATCTCTAAATTGGCGCGCAGCAGATACACCTCATAGACGTCCCTTGCATTAAATTCCTTGACAAAACATCCCACATGGGAGGTGTATTCCACCAGCCCTTCCTGCTCGATCTGGCGCAGTGCCTCCCGGACCGGACCACGGCTGACACCCAGGTCCTCTGCCATCTCCTGTTCGACAATTCTTTCTCCCGGGCGCAGCTGACCGGTCAACAGCTTCAGTCGTATTGCCTGCGTCACCTGCTCGCGAAGGGTCTGGCGCATAATCTTTGCCATATTTTCTTCCTCCCAACTTTCCTTTCATATAATCATACATGAAAAATACATTCATACGATAACACACCCTTCCCCTCTTTGCAATCCAAATCTGGGGTTTTATGCAATTTTATGGATTTTTTGGCAAATTCCCCTCTCCTTTTTACAAAGAATTCGGCTGCTCCTCCCTCTTTCAGGCAGATGATGCCCATAAAAAATCTGCAAAGGTCTTGACAAGGCGACAGGATGCTGGTATTATTGTATTAATCACTTAATACAATAAGCATTGAAGGGAGGCAGACAGATGACCTGGGTCTTTGACGACAAGCTGCCAATCTATCTTCAGATCATACAGATTCTGAAAGCGGATATTGCGCGAGGCAAATATCAAACGGGAGAAAAGCTGCCTGCGGTGCGCGAACTGGCGCTGACCGCAGGGGTAAATCCCAACACCATGCAAAAGGCTTTGGCAGAACTGGAGCGGGATGGGCTGGTGAAAAGCCAGCGAACCTCCGGTCGCTTTGTCACCGATGATAAGGAAAAGATTATGGAAGTACGACGCACACTGGCTTATGACGAAATTGAGCGGATGGTGGAAACCATTTCGTCGCTGGGCTACCAGAAGGACGATATTCTTCGGCTGCTGGAAAAATATCTGGCAGAGCAAAAGTAGATTTTCTATTCCCTACCACAAGAAAGGAAGGTTTGTATGAGTGAAAACAACGCCATCATGCAGGGCGGTTCGGTCGCAGAAAGCTGTGTTCTTCAAATCAGCGACCTACATAAAAGCTATGGCTCCCATCCGGTTTTGGAAGGAGTCAGCTTCTCGATTCCACGCGGCAAGATTGTGGGACTGCTCGGTCCCAACGGCTGCGGCAAAAGCACCATTATGAAGATGATTTCCGGTCTGCTTCCCGCTGATAACGGAAGCATCCTGATCGACGGACATCTGCCCGGGCTGGTCAGCAAATCCATTGTTTCGTACCTGCCGGAGCGCACCTATCTCAACGATTGGATGAAGGTCAGCGAAGTGCTGCAATTTTTCAGCGATTTTTATGCCGATTTCGATTTGGAACGGGCACAGCAGATGCTGGCAGACCTGCACCTCTCTCCCAACACCCGCCTGAAAACGATGAGTAAAGGCACCAAGGAGAAGGTTCAGCTGATTCTGGTGATGTCCCGCCGCGCACAGCTCTATCTGCTGGACGAACCCATCGGCGGTGTGGACCCGGCTGCCCGCGAGTATATCCTGAACACCATCCTCAAAAACTTTGACGAGTCCTCCTCCATCCTCATCACCACCCACCTGATTCAAGATGTAGAAGCCATCTTCGACCAGGTCCTGTTCCTCAATCAGGGCAAGATTGTGATTGACGGAGAAGTGGACGAAATTCGTCAGCAACACGGCAAATCCATCGACCGACTCTTCAGGGAGGTATTTAAATGTTAGGAAAAATGCTCAAATATGACCTCAAGGCAATGTCTAAAACGATGCTGCCCTTCTTTCTGGTCATCATTGGAATGACCGTCCTCAACAGCTTTTTCATCCATTTTGAATGGATGACCGGCATCATCGCCGGCAGCAGTATCATCTTCGGACTGTTCATCGCATTGGGGGTCACCGCTTTGGTGATGATTATTACCCAATTTTATCACAACGTACTGGGCGACGAGGGATATTTGACCAACACTTTGCCGGTGGGTGTGGATGTCATCCTCTTCTCCAAGCTGCTTTCTGCCATGATTTGGCTGTGCTTGAGCGGAGTGGTCGGCATCATCGTCCTCTTTATTACCCTTGCTACCACTGCCGGTGCTTCCGAATTTTTCTCGGCAACCTTTGATGTCATCCAAGCTTTCTTCCTTGCTTTCAGAGAGTACACCTCCGGCACCCTTTCCGTCCTGCTTCTGGTGGTTTTGGGCATACTGGCTTTCCTGGTTTTTCTTGCCAACGAAATCCTGCATTTCTACTGTGCGATGGCTTGCTCGCAGCTGCCCATCCTTTCAAAAAACCGCATTGTCGGCTCGTTCATCGCTTACTTTGTATTGAATATTCCTTTAACTATCCTGATGGCTGCCATCATGGGCGGGCTTACCTGTGCGGCTAACCTTTCTCCTTGGCTTGAACAGCTGGATGTCTTTCCGCTGGGACTGCTGATACTGACCACCTTCTTGTTGGTTGGTCTGCTGCTGGACCTTCTGCTTTACCTGCCGACCCGCTATATTTTGAAAAACAAGTTAAATCTCGAATAAATCATCCATAAAGAAAAGCATCCGACCGCATTGGTTGTGTAAAAACAATCTGTGCGGTCGGATGCTTTTCTGCGCTATTTCCCAGGAAATGCAGATTTTCCCAAAGTTCCGTTCCGCTTTCACCTTGTTTTCACCTGCCAACGAGTAAAATCACTATGATTTTTTCTGATTATTGTCTATTTTTTATATTATCATCCAGTATTTTTAGAAACAAGGCACAAAGGACAAATTTCCCCTTGCATGTTTTGTTTGTCGGAGTATAATGGGGGAACGAGAAAAAAGGAACGCAAAGGAGGCTTTTTCATGTCCTATCACTATCTTGTTGACATCGCTCTCATCCTCGTTTCCACCAAAGTTCTTGGTATCCTGACCAAACGATTACAGATGCCGCAGGTGGTCGGCGCTCTGCTGGCAGGCTTGATTATGGGACCTGCCTGTCTGAATATCATCCACAGCACCGAATTTTTAAGTCAGGTCTCCGAGCTGGGTGTCATCGTCATGATGTTCACCGCCGGATTGGGAACCAGCCTGGACGACCTCAAGCAAACCGGTAAAACAGGATTTATGGTCGCTTTGTGCGGCGTACTGATTCCTTTGCTGGGCGGTGCTGTACTGGCTGCCTTCTTCAACGACAGCGGTTCTGCCAATGCACTGATGCAAAATATCTTTATCGGAGTGGTATTGACTGCGACCTCCGTTTCCATCACTGTTGAAACCCTCAAGGAGATGGGCAAGCTGTCGACCGTTGTCGGCAACACCATTCTGGCTGCCGCTTTGATCGACGATGTGCTGGGTCTGATTGCCTTAACCATCGTCACCAGCATCGGCGGTTCTGCCGATTCCAACCTGCTGGTTGTTCTGATTAAGATTGCTGCTTTCTTCCTCTTTGTCATCGTCGTCGGTATGCTGGTCAAAAAGGGGATGGATTGGTACATCCAGAACGTTCATTCCACCGACCTGCAACGTTATCCCATCTTTGCCTTTGTTCTCTGCCTGTTTCTGGCATTCTGTGCAGAAGAGCTGTTCGGCGTTGCGGACATCACCGGTGCATTTGCTGCGGGTCTAATCATCTCCACCACCTCGAAAGCCAAGTATATCGAGGTCAAATTTGCTCCCCTTTCCTACCTGCTGCTGACGCCAATCTTCTTTGCCAGCATCGGTTTGGAGGTAGACCTGCCCAAAATGGACGGCAAGCTCATTCTCTTCTCGGTTCTGCTGGTCATTGTCGCTGTGCTGACCAAAATTCTGGGATGCGGACTGGGCGCCAAACTGTGCGGCTTGAAAAACCACCAATGTGAACAGATCGGTGTCGGCATGGTCTGCCGTGGTGAGGTCGCTTTGATTGTTGCCAACAAGGGCGCTGCACTGGGACTGATGCCGGAGGTCTTCTTCGCTCCGGTCATCATCATGGTGGTCGCCAGCACCATCCTGACCCCTCTGCTGCTCAAGTACGCCTACCGCGAAAGCAACGCATACGAGGATATGCAGGAAAGCCCGCTGCTCGACCATTATCAGGAAACCGAACAGTTGGATTGGGTCGCCGACAGCCTGATTCGTGCCAACGACCATATCATGAAAAAAAATCGCGGCAAATCCAAAAAATAAAAGATTGCAATACAAAAGAGGAGCGCCCTGTAGGGCGCTCCTCTTTTGTTTCTCGGTCATTTGCAAATTCCTTCCTTATTATATAGGATAACTTCTTCTCCTCTTGTATCTTGGTTAAGCTGACGTGATAGAAGGCTGATTTTCCCTTTTTTCCAAGCCTTTCTGCATCATTTCTTCACAGAATGTCTATAATTTTGCGCTGTTCTTATTTAAAAAATTTCGTTAAACTAATAAACGACCCGGCAAATGAAGGTGAAATCTGCCAAAAACACCCTCTTTTCGGTATCAATCCTGTAACAAACCTTGAATCTGCACACAGAAAAGCTTATAATAAGTAAGTATGTTATAAAATTGCAAGTTGTCAGTTAAAAATAACGAAAGCCCTTCACGGAAGGGAATTGTATCTTGATCTTGATTTTGGAAGAAAGGAGCGAACTGCTGGTGTCCAATGCCAAAAAAAGCAAAAAAGAAAAAACACCCGCTGCCACTCCTGCTGAAAGCTTGTCCTCTTTGGGGCATTTTGTATATGCTGTCTGCTACCTGGTCGGTGCAAGGATCATCCGATTTTTCCGACGTTCCAAGCGACGGCTGAAAAAGGGCGCACTGCACCTGAAGTGGAAGCTGCGCAGGCTTTACTTTGATTTCAAAGACCAGCAGGTCCTCGATAACCTGAACAAACAACATCACCACCGCCAGAACAAGGATGCCCTTCGTCAGGTGCAGCAGTCACTGCAACAGTGGAAGCAGCACCGCGAGCAATCCTCCAAGCTGCTGTTCGGTGAGTTTTTTTGCGCATTCCGACCGATTCTCCCGCTGCTTGCCGGTACCGTCAACTACCTGCTGCCGGTCGGCAGTATGGTCATTCTGATTTCCACTGTACTGCACTTTAGCACATGACCTACGGCTTGCAGGTCCAGTACAACGGCGAGCACATCGGTTATATCTTGTCGGAGTCCGCCTTTGTGGAAGCCGAAGCCAAGGTGCGGGAACGTATTGTCAACGAAGCTTATCTGCCTCCTGAGGACAGCGTGCCTATTTATTCGCTTGCCATCGTGGAGGATGACCAGATTTCAGAAGAAAGCGTCTTAATCAACAACATCATCCGCGCTTCCGGCAATGAAATTGAAGAAGCTGCCGGTCTTTATGTCGACGGGGAGTTTATCGGGGCGGTGTCCGACGGCGACGAACTGCTGAAAAGCCTGCGCGCCCGCAAAAACGGAACCTATTCCCCTGATATGCCGACCGGCGAACCGGTTGAGGAGCAACCGCAGAAAGAGACCGAATCCCAAGAGCAACCGCAGGAGCAGACTCCTTCCAACCCCGAGCCGGAAAACGAACAGCCTTCCACCGAACAGCTTGTGCCCGAGCGCACCCATACGGTTCGGGAAGGTGACTCGCTGTGGGATATTGCCCTTGAATATGATGTTACCGTTGACCAGCTGCTCCAGCTCAACCCGGAGGTCAGCAAGAGTATGCTGGTGGGTCAGACGCTGATTATCTCACAGTCATCTGACTCCTCCGACTCGCAGGAATCGTCTTCCTCTCCGGCGGAAGATGCCCCGGCAGAAGAAGCTCCCTCTGAAGAGGAAAGCCCGGCAGAAGAAGAAACTGCTTCTGCGGAGGAATCCTCCTCATCGCGCACCCACACTGTGCAGGACGGCGATTCGCTGTGGGATATTGCTACCCAATACGATGTCAGCGTCGAACAGCTGCAACAGCTCAACCCGGAAGTCAGCAAGAGTATGCTGGTTGGTGAAACACTGATGATTCCACCGGCAGATTCCTCCGATGCGGCGGACAAACAGACGACCTCCGATTCCGTTTCAGCCGAAGCGGAAAAATCGAGCGAAACGTCTACCGCAAGCACCGAACAGCCAGAACAGATACAAACCGAAAAGGCTGCCGAGGAACCACTTTCTGCCAACAATGAAATCATCAGCTTTGTCCAGTCTATCCGCGTGGAAAGAGGTCTTTATCCTGTTTCCTCGGTGGAAAGCCTGCAAAGCATCAACGTCAAGCTCGACAGCGTGGTGGAGGGTGAACAGACCTACACCATCCAGCAGGGAGATTCTCCGTCGCTGGTTGCAGACAAGGTCGGCATCCCGACCCAGACACTGATCAACCTCAATCCCGATGTCACTCAGTCGATGCTGGTGGGCGATGTATTGGTCATCTCCCATGAGCAGCCGTTCCTCCAGACCAAGACGGTCAAAACGGTCACCGAAGAGAAGGAGATTGCCTTTACAACCGAAACCGAACTGGACCACAACAAAGCTTCCGGCTATGAAAAGGTGGTGCAGGAGGGTAAAAACGGACTGGAGGAAATCGTCAGCGAGGTCACCTACATCGACGGCTATGAAACCGAGCGAACGGTCATCTCCAAAACGACCCTGCAAGAACCGGTTACTGCCAAGATTGTGGTCGGCTCTCTGACCAGCAGCCAGTACAACTTCTCAGGCTCCGGCGCCGCTTCTACTGAAAGCAACGTCGGCGGCTACATCTGGCCGGTCAACGGCGGCTACATCTCCTGCCCGATCTGGGGATACAGCGGACACACCGGCACCGACATCGCGGCGCCAGCCGGAACCACCATCTGGGCTTCCAAAGGCGGAACCGTCGCTTATGCAGGCTGGTCCAACGGTTACGGATATAATGTCCTGATCAATCATGGGGATGGAACCAAGACCCGATATGCGCATTGCAGCAGCCTTGCTGTTTACACCGGTCAGCAGGTATCGCAGGGACAGGTCGTCGGTTATGTCGGACAAACCGGATGGGCTTCTGGAAACCACTGTCACTTTGAAATCATCAGCAACGGTACCTTCCTGGATGCCAGAAACTACATCGGATACAGTCGTTAAAAAAATCCCGAGGCGGTCGTCATGACTGCTTCGGGATTTTTGCATATCCTGTTCTTTTGCGGGCAAGCTGAAAAGAAGAAGGAGGAAGGTCCTGTGCATCTTTTCAAGTCCCGTCCGCACCGCATCCCACAATGGAGGTTGTTCTGGCAGAGCTTTTGGAGCAGTCTGATCCTCATCCTGTTCCTCTGCGCCTTTTTATACATCGCCTGCTCACAAAACAGCGGCATACAAGAACCCATCCTGTCGGTACAGCTGCCCTATTCCCAGCAGAAAATGACAAAGCGCCCGACCAATCGGTCAGACGCCCTGTCACTGAGTTTCTTTGGATGGAAATGGGAGTTATCAATCGAAACGATGCAGCAGCTTTCCGACCAGCTTTCCCGCTGGTACCGGCAGTACGGCGTTTTGATTCCTGCGCGTTACCGCGCGGCTGCTTCTGCTGCTGTCATCCTATGGGAGGAGCTGTCCAAAATTTCCCAGGAAATTTTTACAACTCCTTTTTGCTGACAATCTTGACCGAGAGGTGAATCGACAGCAGCAGACCCAAAACCAGAAGCAGGAACAAACCGGCAATACCCAACAGCACCATCTTGTAGAAGGATGCGGTTGCCACCACGCTGACCTGACGGTTGAGGGAAACGCACAGCTCCTCGTACGGCGTGATAAAATCGGCGGTCAAATCAGTAACAAACCGGTCATAGCAAGCCTCGAATTCTTCCAGCACCGCCCGGATCACCCGCAGCTCGATCTCCTCCAGGGTGCCCTCCAGCCCCATCCTGGCGCCGCCGGGGCTGTACTCCCTGGCGTCGATCACCG
>OFMX01001692.1_pt1 | contig 15667 bp, 19 predicted proteins | sample 1541901 | NCBI WGS metagenome assembly OFMX01 (sample SAMN04209222, study PRJEB22552) | human gut metagenome | biome: gut; material: feces | host: Homo sapiens | place: USA: Oklahoma | reverse complement strand
CTACCGGGCGGATTCGGGACTTTAACCCGTTAGAAACGTGCGCCGCTAGGCGCACATAAAAAAAAGGCCTTACCAAATTGATTTCACTCAATTCAGTAAGACCTTTTTGTTGGTTTCACACATATTACCTGATAACCACAAGATTCCGGATAAATAATGCCAAAATCTCTTGTGTTATCATTTTGTTATCAAATAGAACTTTATCTACTCGGAAACGCCCTGTTTATAAGGCTTTCCAGAAATTTTTAATTATTCAAACTCGGCAAGTCCGATGATGGTTTTAAACATATTTGTTTAGTTTTTATTTCTTTTCTGCCGTTATTTTATCTCTGTTACATATATTATTTTGGCTCGCTGATTTTCTGTTGCCAATTTGTTGCCATTTCATTATAACTACGTTAAGATTACTTCGCAATTATTATTTTGATAATATGCTTCAAGCCATGCCTTTTTCGCATCTAATGCATTTACTGCTGCACTCTCTATGCTCTCGCCCAGGTAATACAGCCTGGCAGATCTGATAAAAACCACAAATCCACCTTCATCCTTATCTTCCACAATTTCCATGCGATAGGACATCATTCGGTATCTTCATTGTTCTTTTCCCCACAATCTGTAACTTCCCAATATCCATTTTTAGGAGAACCATGTCGGACAAGAATACCAAATTCTTTTAATTTTTTAATATTGCTTTCTATATTTCGACTGGCAACGCCAATCTTTTCTGCTAATTTTGCTGCTGATAACTGGTTATTCTCCAAAAGTAACTTTACTATTTCCTGCTGAGTACTATTAAGCTCAACTATTCCATGTTTCTCCGATGTTTCTCCGATGTTTCTCCGATGTTTCTCCGATGTTTCTCCGATGTGTTTATTTTCTGAAGTCATCGGTAAAGAATTACGGAATAATTCTACTCGAAACATATTATCAAATTCTTGAAATTTTGGTTCTGGAAGTCCATATTCCTTCGCAGCATTAAGAATTCTTTTTACCCCACTACCCCATGCTTCTACCAGTCCCATCTGGCTAAAAATATTGGCAATTGCTTTATTTCGGATTTTAGAATGACCGTTCATGACTTCCTCGTATGTCAGTCCATTGTACAGTCCGCCCGGAGAAGTCACTTCCAGTCGATCATCATAAACCGCAACCTGAATGCAGGATTCATCCAATAAATTTCGATGACAGTGTGCATTGATAATCATTTCTCTGATTGCCTCTGGTGGAAGCTCATATTTTTCTTTTCTCACCAAACCATCAATTGTTGCCCCAAGTCTTATATTTCTCAGTACAAAATCCACTGCCTCTTCAATCTGCGTATAAATCGGTCCTGTAAATTCTCTCTTGTCCAGAAATACCGCCCGATCTGTTCCTTTAAAAACCGCACATTGGGTTTTAGAAAATGGAAAATAATCAGAAGTTAATAATGCATAGGCATTCGTTGCCAATAGCTGCCCCTCGCTTTGTTTCAGAATTTTCCAGTTAATGAGCTGCTCTTTCTTCACTGAACGTTCTGTCATTCCAGCTTTTTCCCGGAAGTTTTCAATGTTACTACAAAGCTTTTCTGTTGCCTCTTTTGAAACAGGATAGCCTACACAAGTAAGTTCATCCCAAGAAATTCTGGCCCCCTCCATTTCAAGTTCTCTAATCTTTTCTGGAAATGCCTGTCTGGATGTACCTGCCACACGAATATAGGTACCATTCTCTTTTCCTTTTGATTTCAGATAATATGGGCGATTCTTTCCAGCTTCTACGGACACAATAATAACCGTTTTTCCATCTATTGTCTGTGGTTCAATATCCGGAATAATCTGCGGCATACAAGAATCTGAAATAGCATTGGCAATTCCATCCATTAACTGAAATAATATTTCGTTTGTCACACCCACAATCTCGTGTGTTTTATCATCTATACCTACAATCAGCTTTCCGCCCTGAGTATTGGCAAAAGCTATGATTGTTTTCATGTACTTTTCACTTTTATCTGGTAAAGTGATTTTGTATTCAATATTTTTTGATTCTCCAGAAAATATTGTGCCTCTTGCCATTTTTCATACCCCATTTTTCATTATTTCTCGCACCACCGGTGCGATATTTTATTTTGCTAATTATATTGTACCCTATTATGAGTGTTAATCAAACATTTTTATTGACAACATTTATAATATTAAATTTCAGCAAATGAAATAATTAAAATAATAGCAGGCAATCTTATCGACTACCTGCTACGTAAAATGCCTTATACAAATTAGAAATTATTCGAACTCGACAATTACTAATCAATTTTGTTTAGAGATTATTGGTTGCCGTGTTCGCTTTTCTTTCAATTATTTGATTTATCCATATTATCCTGCCTATATGGGCTAATGTTATCAGTTTGTTATCGGTGTTGATAACACTCGCTCCGTAACTGTGGATAATAACAATATGTTCCGATTCAGATTATAAACGGTTTTGCTTAGAAAAGCAACAGTATATAATTAAAAACAGTAACCACTTCAGACAAATTAAATACAACTACTATTCCTTATTTATATTCGCCATCTTACTAACGCCGATATACATTTTTATGAATTTCCAATAACTGCTTTAACACATCCTCTATCATCTCATTATTTTCGGTATAAAAAATGTTCTCTTTCTCGTTCAAAGTATTTTCCATGATCTCGATATTGCTATCTTTATCAAAGCAACCTTTTATACTTCTAAAATGATTAAATTCAATAGCAAAATCCTCTCCATCATAAATAGAAATACTAATCTCTATATCTTCAATCATAAAATCGGCATAACTGTTTTTTACATGAAAGTCCTTCTTTAAGAACGGGAGTTTTTGGTTTGGCAGTCGATACCGAACATTGTCTTTTTCTAATTCGTAAAGTTCTCCTTTTACGAATCCTAATTTCTCTGCATTCATTTCAAATGCTTGATTCATATTTCTTTCTGTAATTTTCCAGTTAATAAATACAATTGCAAATATAAGCAAACCAGCCAACAGACACATGCCCACTAATCGAATTGCCTTTTTATATTTATTGTAAAAATCTATTTTCTCAACAAACTCTTTATCCTCGTTTAATAGCTTATCCAAAGAAACATGATAGGTGTTACAGATATCAATCAACATTTGAAGATCTGGCAGACTTCTTCCAGTTTCCCTTAGTTAAAGATATGACCCCTCATTATCAGTCTACTTTTCCAATAAATCGGTAGTATATCTCTATTTCCTGTATTCTTTCGTTATCCTCATTCGTTGTTGCTTCGTGAATAAGGATTTTTTCTATCATTGCATTTAACAACGGTGCTGTCAGTTCCTTTGGTACGGAATACTCCTTAATTAACTCAATCCACTTTTCAGCACCTATCATATCCTGTTCCATTTTACTTAATTCTTCTCTTAGGTTGGTTATCTGCTGTTCCAGTTCTATCTGTTCTTTTTGATATTTCCCCGACAGCATGATGAAGTTTCGTTCCGTTATCTTCTCACAGGCTCTATCTTCATACATTTTCGTAAACAAGCGGTCAATCTCATTTTGTCGGTTCTCGGCTTTCTTCAAGGCACTTGCCTTTTTCTTCTTTTCCCGTATTCGCTCTGCATTCCCAGCCTTTTGTATCTTATTCAACACCTTTTCTTCGTCCTGCTGTACTGCCTTAGCCCAATACTGCAATCGTTCCAATACGGCTTGATACAACACATCATAACGGATATAGTGCATAGAACAAGTACCTTTGCCAAACTGTCCGTAGTAACTGCAAGCATAATAACTGTATGGCGTTTTATTTGCCTTATTTGTCGCAAACCGCATAGACCAGCCACAATCCGCACACTTGACAAGCCCTGCAAATATCGGCGTTGCTTTTTCCTTTGTCTGTCTACGCCTTGATTTTATCTGTTCCTGCACACGATAGAACACTTCTTTGTCAATAATCGGTTCGTGGGTATTTTCTACTCGAAACCATTCACTTTCGGGCTTACGCACTTTTTTCTTGCTCTTGAATGAAACTGTTGATTGTCGATTATGAACGCTGTTTCCGATATAGACTTCACTTTTTAAAATTGCCTTGACATGAGCAATCGTCCACTCATAACGCTTGCTTTCGGGCTTTCCCTCAAAGATATGTGCAAAAGTACCATACCTTGTAAAATTCAACCAAGACGCTGTCGGGACTTTTTCTTCTCGCAGTATTTTTGTGATTTTTGCACTACCGTAACCTTGATAGGCTAGGGAGAAGATTTTTTCAACAATCCATTTTGTTTCCTCATCAACCAGCAGTTTTCCTTTGATGTCGGGGTGTTTCTTATATCCTAACGGAGCATAAGCCCCATAATACGCACCCTCTGCAAATTTTGTCTTAAAGGCTGATTTCACTTTACGGCTCGTATCTCTTGCCACCCATTCATTGATAATGTTCTTAAATGGTGCAATCTCACTTTCGCCCTTTTCGCTGTCTACACCGTCGTCAATCGCTATGTAACGGACATTATGGCTGGGAAAATACAATTCTGTATATTGTCCTGTCATAATATAATTTCTGCCAAGTCGGGAAAGGTCTTTCGTTACAACACAGTTGATTTTTCCTGCCTCTATATCTTCAATCATTCTTTGAAAACTCGGTCTTTCAAAATTTGTTCCCGACCAGCCGTCATCAATATATTCATCAATCACATTCAAATGATGTTCTTTTGCATATAGACGCAACATACTTCTTTGTGTGGTAATGCTGGAACTTTCGCCCTGTAATTCATCATCTCGGCTTAACCTAAGATAAAGTGCAGTATTGTAAATCTGTTGTTTCATTGTCAGTTATCCTCCTTTATAACTAACCCGTGTTTACAATACCTGCTTGCAAGTAAAGTATAACATGGGTACTTTTTGTCATTCAATCTATTTCTTACAACTGCACCGATTTTATGCGATTGTCTGCTTTGCTTTTTCCAGCATAACATCCGTCAGAAGTTCTTCCATTGTCTTTCCCTTTTCGGAAAAATGCTCTTTTACAACAATCTTTGTTTTTCCTCTGTTGCCAATGCCACGCTTATTATTTGTCTTTTCTTGCCTTGTTTTTACAATATCAGCAATAACACATACCCCCTTTCTGTAAAAATCTTTTCTAAGCAATTCAACGGCATTTGTCATAGCCCACAGGAGTTCCACCTCTGCATAGTTCTTATGTAGCCGTACCCATTGCGTGCGACGCTCTGAACGCTCAAGCTGTGGCTGTACGGGAGTATCATTATCAGACAGGACAGGTCATGGCGATAAAAGAGGACAAATCTTTTACAGGAACACAAATAGGTTGTCGCTCGTTTTTGCAGGGAAAAGGTCATGGCGTATCTGTTTCAACGGCTCGCTGTCTGTCAAACGTATTGAATTGCTTTATTCAGTTGTCAAAGAACATGAAAGAAGAAAATCGTCTTTCCTGTATACCGCGTTGGAAAAGAGCAGAAGCGTAACCAATATTCAAAACTTTTTTCTTTTCCTGTACCATATAGGGAAAGAAAGTGTCATTCTGCTAAGTTGATGATGAAAAGATTTCTTTTCACCCCCTAACTACCCATGCAACACCGTAACTGCCAACTGTGGAATAAAAGATTTTCTTTGCTCCATATAGGGAATGGAAACTACGGATTGTTAAGTTGAAATTGAAAATCGTTTCTTCTTTCACATCATATAGGGACAGCAACCACCGATTTAATGACCTGTTTTCAAAAAAAGTTAGATTTCCTTTCCTCGCACCATATCTGTACGCAAGTAGCCGTTTTGTTGCAGATTTTTTGAAGAAATTAAAAAATACCGTCATTCCCTTGTGGAACAGCGGTATCTTTCTCAATCATATCTGCTATGTCTGTTGTCATTTGTTTAATTTTTAATTCCTGCTTTTCTGTTAGTCTTGTATGTCTGTCGATTTCTTCCAGATAATTTGCTCCTGTTTGCTTTTCAATCTCTTTTATCATCAATAAAGAGGGCATGACCTGTCTTTCTAACCAACGTTTTGTTTTATCCATATTGACAGCAACAGGCGTCATAATAAACGGAAGTGAAGTCGTTACATTATCTAAAAATATATCCCATAAAATATAAACGGGAAAATCTATCTGTGTGAGGATAAGGCTTGCTATGGTCTGTTCGGGATTTCTTGAAAAAACAAGTTGTTCTATCGTTTGTTCTGCTTTTCCACTTTTTAAACGAATTTCAAATCGGTTCTTAATGTCTGTTTTTATACCTTTGCTTTTTTGTTCCTTTTCTTTTTCATACAAGCAAAAGTAAATAGAACTATTCTTTGAACCGATATAAAAAGTTTTTGCAGTATCTCCATGTGTACCCGATAATTTTCCGCTGTCTACTGCTTCATGGGTTCTTGAACGTTTCCATACCTTGTTGGCATAATAACGTTCCCTTAGAATTTCTATATCCAGCAATCCGCCCATATCATTGACCGCCAAATCTATGCGTTTAAAAACACCTTGATAATCTATACAACTGCTTAAAAAGTAATACCAGTCTATCCCTCTTGCCTGTAAAACATATTCCAAGTTTCGACACCCCATACCTCTTAATTCCAATAAAACACCCATAGAACTATCTTTAGAAGCATTTACACTAATAGCCCCATAGATATACTGTTCTTCATAACCAAACATTCCGTAATCTTCATGTATAAAATATTCGCTTTTCATTGCCAGTACATTTTTTATAATTTCCAATGCGTCTGTGGTAGGAAAACGAACACGCAGATAGTCAATCGTTAAAGTGAAAGGCTGTGTACAATTACAATAATCAAGATAATGTAAAAGTATATGTTTCATTTCTTTACTGGCTTTTGTTTTTCCGTTTTCAATTTCATTTAAGTTCTGCCTGCTAATTTGCAATTCCTGTGCCAGTCGTGATTGAGAATAATCACAGGCATTTCTCTTTTGCTTTAATGTTTCAATAAATTCTATATCATTCATGCTTCATTCCTCCAATCAAAAAAGGCATATACTCATAGGAGCATACACCTTGTATCTTATATTTATTTTCTATTGATATGCTGTTTTAGACCTGTCGGGTAAAAAGAATATGGTGTGAAGTGAAATAAGTTCTTATAACCTTATAAATCGTTGCATATCAGCAGTTTTGTATTTATTTTTTCTCTTGTCTTTTGTAATAGTACCCCCCTGTTAGATAACGGGGGCTTTATGGCTCGCTGACGCTCGCCCCACCGTCAGAGTGAACCAGCCGTTTGCCAGCAAAACTGGCATGGCTTGATGTCTTACGACCGCCACCACGTCTGGATCACTCCGGCGGTGTTGCTGTCTTGCCTACCATTTCCTCATTTTCCGTGTACTTATATCCAACACCTCTGACAGTGATGATATAGCGTGGTCTGTCCGGCTCCGGCTCAATCTTCTTTCTTAATTTTCGTATGAATGAAGTCAGATTATTAGGGTCTGCCGGATAGTCATATCCCCATACATTTTCATAAATCTGTTCTTTGGTAAAAACCTGCTCCTTATGAGAAATGAGAAAATAAAGTAAATCAAACTCTTTTGCTGTAAGCTGTATGATATTGCCTGTTTTGTGTGATACAGTACGAGTAAAAGGATTGATTATAAAATCTGTCCTGTTTTGTTGTATATAAGCAGGAGTGGTACATATCTTTTTCGATAGCCATTCAACTGTTTGCTGGAAATAATGTTCTTCATTATCCCAAAATTCTGCTACTAATATCTTCCCATAGTATCACCTGCGCTTTTAAAGATTATTTTTCAAATATCAAATCAATTCTTCTAAAACCGCCATGTACATCTATTAAAGTAGGAATAAAACCAACATAGGAATATCCCTCTTTAGCATATTTGTTGATTATTTCTTTTGGTTCAGAAGCAGAATGGAATAGTACACCTTTTGCCTCAAATTTCACTTCTACATACTTATATTCTTTCATAATCATCAATACCGCCTTTCAATTATCTAAATGTTTTTCTAATTTCTTCTAATTCTTCTTCGTTTTCAACCCAATTTTCTGCATATCCACATGAACAACAAACATAACGTATTACAGGGATTTTCCCAAATAGCGTATAAGTGCTTGTGTAAATATTATTTCCGCTGGCATGGCGGTTAGGGTTATCTGGAATACGAACAATATCGGTTGAGCCACATTTAGGACATGATTTAGTATTTTTCATTTATATTCTCCTCGCAACAGCAATTATTTTTTGTTACGTTTGATAAAAAACCAATATGCAAATACAATCAAGGCAAGAACACATAAAATACTATCCATGAAATCACCCACTTTATATACCTTTCTTTTTATCCTCTTTTTTCTTTTTGCGTTCCTTATATATCTTATTCCTTAAAGGAATACCACCGCACAGCAGTAGTACAACAGCCAATATTGTAAAGTCCATATGATTGCTCCTTTTTAAAATTCTTTTTTGTTCATAATTGACAAACTGATTTTCATTGAAACCAATAACATCAACAAAGCGATAATAATTGCAATAGCGATAAGAACTCCCATGCTTACAGTTGGCAAATTATCTAACAGACTAACTAAATCAATATTGAAAATGGCTTCTGCTCCTTTCACGATAACGAGAGTGATTACTGCCAGACCGCCAAATGCACCAATCATAGCAATTCTTCCTTTATCTCCACCGAATTTTAGCTGAAAAGGAAGCATGATTGCTTGAACGACAATCATAATAGGTAAAATCATCAATGAACTCTGTACTAAGTCTGTAATAGGTAATGTATCTTTCAATACAGTTGTAATTATTCCTAAAACAGTTGCCAAAACCCAAGCCATACACCCCAATAATAGACCAAGAAAGTATTTTTCACTCACATAATGATTACGTGTAATAGGTAATGTAAACAGAAACGCATTTCCATTATCAAAATCATCATAACTGATTGTGCTTACTGTAAAAAGTGATACAATGAAACTCAGAAAACCTAATGGGAATATCACATCATCAGTAAATATCATCATTCCGATTACAATCGCCAAAATGAGCAACAGAAAGTTTTTCTGTAACATCATCAATTTCAAATCTTTTACGAATAAACCTTTCATTGTTCTGTCCCCCTTATCATCATGGTAATGACTTCATCTATTGTACCTTTTTCAATGGCAATTTTAGGATAATTCTCCATATAATACTGTTTCTGATTTGTCAGACAGCTATATCCATATGTTTCTTTTTTGGAACGCAATATAAACTGTTTATCCAGCTTGCTGTATTGTTCTGCGTCTACTTTTAATAAAGCATAGTCACTAAGAAGAACGTCCGTATCTTCATGCAGAATAATTTTTCCGTCATGTATCATATAAAGGTCATCACATAGCGACTCCAAATCACTGGATATATGAGAGCTGATTAAAATGGAGCGTTCTTCATCTTTTTCCAGAAATTCTCTTAACATTTCAAGCAATTCGTCTCTTGCGATTACATCTAAACCTGCTGTCGGTTCGTCCAGTATCAGCAGTTTTGCATTGTGTGAAATTGCAACCAGCACTTTTAATTTTGCTTTCATTCCTGTTGAAAATTCTTTTATCTGTTTATTCATAGGTAGTTGAAATTTCTGTACCTGTTCTATAAATAGTGATTTGTCGAATTTTGAGTACATATTCTGCAATATAGGGATAATATCTTTTATCTTCAGATACCCACTAAAACCAGAATCCGACAATACTACACCCAATTCCTCTTTATCTTTTGCTGTGAAGTCTTTTCTGTCCTTTCCAAGTATGGTAATATTTCCGCCGTCAGTTGAAATCAAACCTAATATCGCCTTAAATGTTGTGCTTTTTCCAGCACCATTTTGTCCAATCAAGCCTGTTACACATCCAGACATAAGCTCTAATGAACAATCAAGAGAAAAATTATCATAATGCTTTTTCAAGTGTTCAATTTTTAACATACATCAACCCTCCAATATCAACTCAAATAAACTTTTTATATCTTCATCACTAATACCACATCGTCTGCCTTTTTGGATAGCCTGCTCCAAATCCGCTTCCAATTCTTTTTTCTGTTCTTCCAAAAGCAGTTCTGTATTTGTAGCCGCTACATAAGTGCCTTTTCCATGTACTGTAACCGTAAAACCCTCACTTTCCAAATTGTCGTAAGCTTTTTTTACAGTTAAAGCACTTATTTTTAGTTCCTTAGAAAGTGTACGGACAGATGGAAGATTGTCGTTTTCCTTTAGTTCCCCGTTGCGTATGAGCATTTTAATCTGGTCAACAATCTGTTCATATATGGGAACCATTAGGGAAGTATTGATTATAATTTTCATTCTTTATATCCTTCCTTCTTTTCTTGATAACAGTATATAACAGTTACAAACTGTTGTCAAGTGTTATATAGTGTTTATTTTAAATTTTCTTTTGAAATTAAAAACATGCAAATCAATATAGAAATGCATGTTAAAAAATATAGTATTCTATTGTAATTCCTTTAACGCAAGCAGGTGTTTCATGGATTGTTTCTAATATCCTTTTGTTGGGGAAACTCCATTTTCCCAACTGGAAACTGTCTGTCTTGAAACACCAAATTTTGCTCCATATTCTCCTTGAGTCATGTTTGCTTCAGTCCGAGTTTTTTTTATCATCTCTGCAACTGTCATTTCAGCTCACCTTTCCATTGTATAATAATGCGCTGTCTCAAGTATGCCATAATCGTGTATTTTACACAAGATATTATCGTTTTACATGCATGTAAAGTAACCTTATCCTTCTAAAATCCAACTGTAAAAGGCTATTTGCTTTATTTTTTTCTTCCAACAACCTATACTTTCATTAACAACAGCAATTGCCGTACAGATTTAGAAAGGATGAATTTTATGAATGATATTATTAGAACCCAAAACCTTTGTAAACATTACAAAGAAACAATCGCTTTAGATAATGTTTCCCTTCATATTCCTCGAGGTGCTATCTATGGATTGATTGGAAATAATGGTGCAGGCAAGACAACTTTAATGAGAATACTTTCTAATTTGCAAAGTCCATCCTCAGGAACAGTTGTTAAATCTGAAAATATTAAAATCGGTGCCATTATTGAAACACCTGCATTATATCCTACCTTAAGTGCAAAAGGAAATTTGAAGTATCAGCTTAAAATTTGTGGATGTCCATCAAAGGAAGTAAAGTCGAAGATTGCTGAACTATTAGAACTGGTACATCTGAAAGATACTCGAAAACTGGTAATGAATTATTCATTAGGTATGCGTCAGCGTCTGGCTTTAGCAATGGCACTTGTAGGAAATCCGCAATTCCTCATTTTAGACGAGCCTCTTAACGGACTTGATCCTGAAGGCATAAAAGATGTCAGAGCTATCATCGCAAAGTTAAATGAAGAGTATGGTGTTACCATTATGATTTCAAGTCATATCTTAAGCGAACTTCAAAAAGTGGCAAACCACTATGGTTTCCTCAAAAATGGTGTTTTAATTCAAGAATTCTCTTCATCAGAAATAGCCGATACCGATTTAGAAACTTTTTACTTCAAAAATTTTTTATAGAAAAGCAGAAAGGAGACTTAAACTATGAATAAACTTTTATCTATGGAACTAAAGCGTGCTGCAAAATCTCCAATTCTATGGCTTGGAGTAATCGCAGTAATTGCCATCAATGTTTATGGAATCTTATTAAATGGATATGGTTTCAAAATCTTTACAACAACATTTTTATTGGAAAATTCTGACCTGATATGTATCATTTTGGCAGTGTTGATTCCGTTATACTTAGGGAGTGACTTTGAAAACAGAACAATCAACAACAAGATATCCGCAGGATATACACGAAAAGAGATTTATATTGTCGAACTAATCGTCAGTAGCATATGTGCTACAGTTCTCTTTGTTGCTGATATATTATCTGTTTTCACAAGCTCAAATATTGCTGGATTAGAATTTAGTGATAAAGTCAATGTAACTGAATTTGCATTTCATGCTGCGATTGCTTTTGTGTGCATCATCACAGTATCTGCTTTGTACACTATGATTGTAATGATTTCACATAAGCAACTTATCAGTCTTGGAATTGCAGTTATTCTAACCTTAGCATTGTTGACATTAGGTGGAAAGTCAGTTTCCAGCTTAAATCAATCAAGCACTTGGACTGATCCTATCACTCATGAAATTGTGGAAAACCCTCTACGAATAGATAGTTTTGCCCGTACAGCAAATAACATTCATGTTTTAGTATCACCGTTTGCGCAGGCTGAATTTCACAGTTATCTGCTATTTGAATCAGAATTCGGCACAAAGGAAGAAACTTCTCTTATTTTCAAAGACTTTCCTTACCACATAGAATTTTGCCTGTTCAATATTCTGGAAATTCTTCTGTTTTACAAGATTGGGATTCGTATTTTTAGAAAGCAGGACTTGAAATAGTAACTTTAATAGTCTTTGTCCCCTGCATTATAAATATGCTTAATACAGATTTTATTAAGAAGGTAAAAACAGTCGCAATATACGCCTGCTTTTACCTTCTGATATTAAATTCATGAATTTATGATTTATAATTATATACATCAGCCGCCTACATTGTAAAGCAAAAAGCAAGCCATTTTAGACTTGCTTTCCGCCACTCTTATTCCTTATTGATAAATGATTTCTTTATCTACAATCTCCCTCGCACACGCCTGTATATTATTCATCCTGCCTACCCACTCCCACGCATTGTCTGCCTTTAACCGTTCTGTAATTCCTTGTGCCTGTTTCATCTGCTCTACAATTCTTTCAAAGCGTTCCTGTGCCTGTTCCTCTATATCTGCCAGATAACTGTTCAGTCTGCCGCTCATCATCAGATCCAGATATACATTCCTGCGGTATTCTTTCAAATACTGCAAATGTCTTTGTCCCCATACTCCAACAAATCTCGGTTCTTCTTCCTCCGGCAAAGTAAGGTTGGGGATAAAGTAATCCCCACATCTTACATAAGTGCCGCCCATTTCTTCAAAAATTGTTTTCTTCATTTTCTGTTCCACCTTTCTCATCGTCCTCTGTCCATTGATTTCTTCTTTGCTGTCTGTTTTGGCTGTTGCCTGCTTTCCTGCTGATAGCGGTGCAATTTTTCCCGTATGCTTGCCTTTTTCGACGGTTCTGATAGCTTCTCTTTTTTCGGTTCTGTCTGATTTTTCCATGCTCGCAGCTCCTCATTATATTCCCTGACCAGTTTTTCCGATTTCTGATATGTCTTTGCAAAGGACTGAACATCTGGATATCCTGCCTGTTTTACAGTCTGCTCCATATCCGTGTGGATACGTTTTTCCTGTTTCTCTGACTGTTCAATTTTGCCCTCTAAAGATTTCCGTGCTTTCCCTTTAAAAAATCCAGTTGTCTCGGAAAGCTGTTTCTTCAATGAGGAAATCTCCTGCTGTGTGGATTTCATTGCCTGTGACTGCTTCTGAAGTTTCTCCATCAGCTTCCGCATATCATTCCATTCCTGTAAATCAATCTTCGGTACTGGCTTCGGCGGCAGCTTAAACTTGAAAATCATTTCCTGTAAGAAGTCTTTTGCACCACGGATAATCTGCTGAAACATATCTGGCAACCAACCATGTGTCCGTATAGATTGCAATGTTTTGTCTGTGATTTTCTCACGCTTAATTGTCAAAATATCTTCTTCGGGAACACCCTCAACCAATGCTACATCTACCGTCCGATTCCATTCCTGCCTTGCCACATTGTCCGCCCGTATCTCTGCTTCTTTCGGGTTGTTCTTCCCAATTTTCTTTGTTGCCAGATACACGCCGCCCTGCTGAAATACAGACAGTTTTTCGGATTCTTCTTTCACATGGCTGTTAATGATTTCCGTAAACATCTCCTTAACTTCTCTGGTAAACGCATCGCTCTTAAACCACTCATCTTTCTTTGTAAAAATATGGCTTTCATAAACCTCCCCTTTGGGAATAATGCTGCATCCTGCCCGAAGATTTCCCTGCTCATCTAAAATCTCTTTCTTCGTGCGTCTGTGCTTGCCCTGCTCATCATAAAACATATTTCTGGTAGCAATTTTCACTTCGGGATGTTCTAACATTTTCCGTTCGCTGAATACGAGATGAATATGGTAATTGGTCATTTTTTTGTTATGATGAAGTGCTGCACTGCATTCCACACCATACCCTTTATGAAAGCTGTCTGTAAAAAGCCTTACCACATCATCTGCCTTGTACTCAACAAAACTTTCAGGAAGTGCAATAATAAACTCCCGCCCTTCAATACATTTCCCTGTTGTTCCGCTTGCTTTAAAATCCAACTGATTCTCTCTGGCAAGATTCTTCCAGAACTCTGGTGTTGCTCCCTCTGTCTGATAGGTCGCATAAAGATGTTCCTGTCTTTTCGGATTGGAAATATAATCAATTCTTCCTGCCACATCAGACAGCTTGTTTTGTCTGATAAATGAATGTCTGCCTATAAGCATTCTCCTTTCCGGCTCTCGCCTGCTTTGCTGTGAGTAGGTGCATAGGCACCTGTTTACGAACTAACTGCCGTTTCCGGCACAAATAGCTCCCGGCAGGGCGAAATACCCTGAGTACAAATCTCTGATTTGTGCGATGGGTGTATTTCGCTCTCAAACGCCGAGGGCTTTATAAGGTGCTACCTTTCTCTACCACGTTTCGGCTTTTGCTTTTCATCTTGGGCGTATCCGCCCTTTTTATTTGCCCGTATCCGGGCTTATTTTTTATCCCTGACAGCAAACCGATTCTTTACTTTTCTATCTGATTTATTTCGGTATTCTTGCCCGTACATACTCCAGATCGCCGCAATAAGGTGTTCCCACCAGATACCATTCCATTGCAGGATTCATCTCCATTCTTGTCCGTACCCACTGGTCATCCACTAAAACTTCCATACACTCTCCGCAGTGAAATCCCGTATCAATCCATAAGTCCATTGACAATAATCCATATCTGCCATTTTCACAGTTATAACCTAATCTTCCTTCTCTCATTGCATGGTTCTCCTTTCCAGATTTCTCCGTGTCTACTGTCCACAGGGGCGTGCCACGCTCCTGTTCTTATCATCAAGGAAGAATTACCATCGAAAACTCTCCGGCACTCCTCGTCTGTCCAGATACTCTTTTTTCGCCCGTTCCCGTTCTTCCTCTGTCGGGGCAGTTTTGAATTTTCCATACAGGTCACGCATGACCATCCTGTCTAATTTCTTCTCTAACCCCTGCTTAATTTCTTTTTCGCAGCTCTCATCTTCAACTAAGTGAAAGCGGAGCAACTGCATAAATAATTCCTGTGATATTTGCACATTTCCCATCTTATCCATCCTTTCCGTGACAGTACGTGACGGTATGTGACAGTCGTGACGGTTATTTTGATACCGCCCCTGCTGTCAAAAATACCGTCACAACCGTCACGTACTGTCACGCATTCTCTGTATTGTCTTTCCAAAATCTTAGTTTCCGTCCCTCATGGACACGCTCACTCCGAAAGAGAATCCCATGCTCCGCATACAATCGTCCTGCAAGAACATTCAACTTTCTTGTAATAACATGAGGTTGAATGTCTACATTTATCAATGTGACAAGTGCTGTTGGCGAACCTTCCCAATAAGGATTGTCCTTCATAACAAGCTCTGCAATCTCATCCAGTAACGGCTCTGGCGGTTCTTTCCACAATTCCGTTTCTGCCTTTTGCAAATCCCACAACAAG